>Ga0105103_10001785_pt1 | contig 11487 bp, 7 predicted proteins | sample PPLLaktember2015_2_FD_79107 | JGI IMG/M metagenome (GOLD analysis project Ga0105103, IMG submission 79107) | Freshwater sediment microbial communities from Prairie Pothole Lake near Jamestown, North Dakota, USA - PPLs Lake P7 Core (6) Depth... | ecosystem: Environmental > Aquatic > Freshwater >...
CTTGTCGCCGCCGGTGACCACGTACTGGCCACGAAAGACGTCGCCTTCCATCGTGGCGACCGGGAACGGCACGAGCGGCGCCACGCGTGTCGCGGTGTCGAACGATTCCGCGATCAACGCGTCGCCAATCGCCGCGCGCAACGCCGGCGCGAACGGGCCGCCGACGCGCACGACGCTCTGCAGGCGCACCGTGCCGGCCGGCGCCTCGGTCATCGCCTCCTGGCTGATCGCCGTGCCGGGCGCCTCGCCCCCGGGCCGTCCGACGATGAAGCCGCAGCGGCCGGCATCCTCCTGCCGGATGAGCCGCAGACCGGCGGACACGTGCTCGATCCGCTCGACCAGCACGTGCTGCAGCAGATCGCCCAGGCACGCTTCGACCGCGCGCTCGTAGCGGGGTTCGACTTCGAGGAAGTCGGCGAGCGCGCCCATCTGGCCGACGCGGCCGTTCGCGTTGACGAGCACCATGCGCGCGGCGTCGGCGAAACCGGCCCGGTGCGCGTCCAGCTCCTCGAGCGATCGCAAACGGGCGGCGGCGCCGGCGAGATCGTGCTCGCGGGACCGCACGTCGCGGGCGCGCCACTCGTGCTCGATGCGCGCGCTGGCCAGTTCGGTTTCGCGCGCGGCCTTCGCCACGCGGGCGGCATCGAGGCCGTCCTGCGCGCGGCGGAGTTGTTCGCCCGAGATCTGCCGTTCGCCGCCGACCTTTTCGAGCTCGGCGGCGAGCTCGCGCGATTCCATGTCGAAGCGCTGCTCGGATTGCACGGCGCGCTCGCGCTGGGCTCCGGCCGACTGGATGGCGGCATTGAGGGCCGTGACCGTGTTGAGGACAGCATACACGTCCGCGCGCGCCCGCTCGACGTCCTGCTCCACCGCTTCGATGGCCTGCTGGGCACGAGCGTAGTCTTCGGCGGCGGCCTGCGCCACGCCGGTAGCGGCATCGCGACGCGTCTCGGCCTCGACCACGGCCTGTCGTCGGCCCTCGAGGGCGAGGCGTTCGGGTTCGCGCCGCGCCTCGAGATGCTGGCGTTCCTGATCCAGCTCGTTGGCGCGGGCATCGAGCATCGCGGCCTGCTGCTGGTCGAGCGCGATCTGCTGCTCGCGGCGGTTGATGTCCAGCTCGCGGGCGTGGGCATCCTCGCGGATGCGGCCAGCCACGGCATCGGCCTCGGCCTGCTCGATCCGGAGCGTCGCGAGCGCCGTTTCGACCTCGGCCAGGCGGGCCGCGGCGGCCGTCTCGTTCTCGCGTGCGTCGGCCAGGCGGCCACGGGCAGTCTCGATGGCGTCGGCCAGCGCGTGATAGCGGCGGGCGAAGAGCACCTTCTCCCAGCGCCGCATCTCGTCACGCAGCCGCGTGTAGCGACGCGCTTTGGCGGCCTGCCGCTTGAGCGCGCCCTTCTGCTTCTCCACCTCGAAGACGATGTCGTCGAGGCGAGTGAGGTTCAGCTGCGCGGACTCGAGCTTCAGCTCGGCGGAGCGCCGGCGCGCCTTGTACTTGGTGATGCCGGCGGCTTCTTCGATCAACTGGCGGCGATCGGTCGGCCGCGAGCTGAGAATCATGCCGATCTTGCCCTGCTCGATGATGGCGTAGGCCTTCGCGCCCAGGCCGGTATCCATCAGCAGCTCGTGAATGTCCTTCAGGCGGCACTGATGGCCGTCGATCAGGTACTCGCTCTCGCCGGAGCGGAACAGCCGTCGCGTGACCTCGACCTCGCGCGTGACGGGCATGAGGGTCTCGGTCATCAGCGCGTGACCGTTGGTTGCGGTCAGGTGGGCGCCGTCGCCGTTGAGGGTCGGCTCGTGCCCGGCCTCGCGATCGAGCGACGGGGGCATGATGACCCCGCTCAGCTTCAACCGCACCTCGGCCGCGCCGGTGGGCTTGCGCGCGTCGGAGCCGCTGAAGATGACGTCTTCCATCTTCTCGCCGCGCAGGCTCTTGGCGCTCTGCTCGCCGAGCACCCAGGTGAGGGCATCGGCGACGTTGCTCTTGCCGCAGCCATTAGGACCGACGATCGCGGTCACCCCTTCATCGAAGGAGAGTTCGGATCGGTCGGAGAAGGACTTGAAGCCGGAAATTTGAAGTCTATCGAGGCGCATGACGGTCGGCTTGGGTGAATCGCCGGCCAGTCTAGCAAGCCCTTCCCCTTGTAGCAAGGTGGAAGGTGGACCCCAATATATTGAGGTCTACTGCCCTATTCTGGCTGGACGGTTCCTGGACAGCTCCACCAGTTTCTCGGCCTCGGGGAACCGGCCAAGAGCGAAGCGGGCCTGGGGATCGGCGGTGATCAGACGCTGCCGCGCCGTCGCGATGTCGAACACGGCGGTGTCGATCTCGAAGCGGATCATCGCCTTGATGAACTCGAGGTCCCTGGTCCAGGACTCCTCCTCCATCTTGGTGTTCTTGCTGATGACGAAGGCCTTGAAATCGTCGACCATCGCCTGGTTCACCTCGAAGCCCTTCTTCACGTACTTGAAGCCGGCGGCCTTGGTGCCAGGACGGGTGTCGCCATCGTAGTAGAACTGCTCCGCGAAGGACGCGAACAGCCCGCGGTTGAAGATGGAGCGTCCGAAGCGGGTGGGATTGAAACCCTCGAGCGGCCCGTCGAACCGTTCGTCGGGCTCGATGCCACCGCCGGAGTAGACCTTGCGGCCACCCGTCGTGTACTTGAGCTGATCGGACGAGTAGGTCCGCTGTCCCTGGTCCTTCATCGTGTACGTGAGGTACTCGTCGAAGGTGCCGTCCCAGGGCCGCTGAATCAGCCGGCCACTCGGCGTGTAGTAGCGCGCGGTGGTGAGCGCGAGGCCGGCGCCGCCGCTGACGCGATACACCGACTGCACCAGCGCCTTGCCGAACGTCGTCTCGCCGATGATGAGCGAGCGGTCGTAGTCCTGCAGCGCGCCGGAGACGATCTCGGACGCGCTCGCGCTGCTGCGATTCACCAGCGTGATCATCGGGATGCTGGTGTACTCCGGCGTGTCGGTGGCGCGATAGTCCTGATCCGAGTTCGGCACGCGGCCGCGCGTGTAGACCACCATCGCCCCCTTGGGCACGAAGCGGTTGGTGATGCGGATCGCCTGATCCAGCTGCCCGCCGGGATTGCTCCGCAGGTCCAGCACCAGGCGCTTCATGCCCTTCTTGGTGAGCGAGTCGAGCGCGGCGCCGAGATCCTCGTCGGTGTGCTCGGCGAAGTCGGTGATGCCGACGTACCCGGTCTCGCGATCGATCATGAACACGGCCGAGAGGCTCGGGATGCTCACCTGATCGCGGTTCACCGCGACGGGGATCAGTTGCTCGAGCCCCTTGCGGCGGATTCCGATGTTGACGACGGTGCCCTTCGGCCCGCGCAACTTGGCCACGGCGTCTTCCGTGGTCCAGCCCTTGGTGGTCTGTCCCTCAATCTCCGCGATCACGTCGCCGCGACGGATGCCCTTGTCGTGCGCCGGCGAGCCTTCGAAGACTCGCACCGCGGTGATGTCGCCGTTCGGCGCCTGGATGGTGACGCCCAGCCCGTAGTAGCGGCCTTCCTGCCGCTCGCGCATCTGCGCGTAGCTCTTGGGGTCCATGAAGCTCGAGTGCGGATCGAGGGTCTGCAGCATGCCGTTGATGGCGCCGTAGACCAGCCGATCGGACTCGACCTCTTCGGCGTACTGCGACTGGATGGTCGCCAGCGCCGCCGTGAACACCCGGTAGTGCTCGGGGACCCGGTCCTGGGTCGCCAGCGCGCTCGTCCCGAAGAACCCGCCGGCGACAGCAGACCCGGCGACGGCAAGCACAACAGCGAGAAGGGACTTCGTGCGCATATGGCGATGCTAACCAATAACCCCCGAGCCGGCAAAGGTTTTCCCCTCGGGGACTGGGGTATACTCGAATTTGGACGTCAAGGCTGGATTGCCGGCCGTTTCTGCCTCGCACTGGAGCAGTCCCATGTTTGGTTCCATTGGCATGCCCGAGCTGATCATCATCTTCGTGATCGCGCTCATCATCTTCGGCCCCCGCAAGCTCCCCGAACTGGGCAAGTCGCTCGGCCGCAGCCTGAACGAGTTCAAGAAGGCGTCCAACGACCTGCAGAACACGCTCGAGCAGGAGATCAAGCTCGAGGAGCAGAAGGAGTCGGCCACCGCCCGCAAGGCCGAAGCGCCGGCCTCCGAATCGCCGACCATCGCTCCCGACACGACGGCGCCCAGCCAGACCGTGTCCCGCTAGGCCGACGGTAATGGCCCTGGTGCCGTTCCCCAAGCGGGACGAGGAATCGCCGCAGCCGTTCGAGCCCGAGAGCAGCGAGGCATCATCGCCCTTCGGTGATGAGCTCGATCCGCTCGAAGGGCGGATGACGTTTCTCGAGCACCTCGACGAGCTGCGCAAGCGCATCACTCACGCCGTGGTCGCCCTGCTGGTGGGCTTCCTCGCCGCCACCGCGTTCAGCGACAACATCCAGTCCTTCGTCTACGAGGGCCTCACGTCGGAGCTCGTCGGCGGCAAATTCATCTACACCGAGCCGGGAGAGGGGTTCTTTCTCTGGATCAAGATCTCCGCGCTCGCCGGCGTGCTGATCGCATCGCCGTACGTGATGCTGCAGGTGTGGTTCTTCATCGCACCGGGCCTCTACGCGAAGGAGAAGAAGCTCGCGATTCCGTTCGTCATCGGATCGTCCTCGCTCTTCGTCGCGGGATCGGCGTTCTCCCACTACGTGCTCTTCCCCGCGGCGTGGCGCTTTTTCGCGGGCTTCGGTAACGAGTACATCGACTTCACGCCGCGCATCGATCCCGTCTTCGGCCTGTACGTGAAATTGATGCTCGGCATGGGCCTCGTGTTCCAGATGCCGATGATCATGCTCGTACTGGCTCGCCTGGGCATCGTCACCGCCGGCTTCCTCGCCCGCAATATCAAGTACGCCGTCCTGCTCATCTTTGTCGTGGCGGCCGTCATCACGCCCGACGGCAGCCCGGTCAGCCAGGCGCTCGTCGCCGCGCCGATGTTCGTCCTCTACCTCATCGGCATCCTGGTGGCATGGCTGTTTGGAAAAGGTGCGCAAAAAACGGAAGAAACATCCGTGTAAAACCCCTTGTGCGTTTGACTTCCGGGGATTTGCGGCCGTATTATCAGGGCTATGAGAATCTTCCGCGGTTTGGCCACACTGGTGGCAGTCTCCCTGGTCGCAGCGGCCCCGGCTTGGGCCCAGTCCGACGACCAGGCGACCCGGCCCGCGAGCAGCACTATTCTTGGCGACTCCGGATTGTGGTTTGTCCCGATGGGCGAAACCTTGCCCAAGGGGAAGTTTTCCGGAATGGCTGCCCGCGTCAACTTCGACCGCTCTGAGGGCTTCACCGACGTTTCGGACATCAACGGAATGTTCGCCTTCGGCGCCACAGACAAGGTCGAAATCTTCGGCACTCTCGGCGCCCGGCGTATCGACGCCGACCGCAGGCCTGTCCAGGCCGGCGGCCAGCCGATGGACTACATGATCAACGACGGGTGGCAGACGGGCTTCGGCGACCTCACCGTGGGCGCCAAGTTCAACGTCCTCTCGCAGGCGACCACGGGCAACGGCCCGGCGTTCGCGGTGCGCGCGGCCGTGAAGCTGCCCACCGCCAGCTTCGACGACGGTCTGGGCACCGGCCAGACCGACTTCATGCTGGACGGCATCCTCAGCAAGGAAATCAACGAAAAGGTCGACCTGGCCGGCTTCGGCGGCTTCCGCTTCCGCGGCAGCCCGGACGACTACGAGCTGAGCCACGGCCTGCGCTACGGCGTTGGTCTGGGCTACCCGAGCCGCGCGCGCCTTAAGATGTTCGCGGAAGCGACCGGCGAGTACTACTTCGACAACACCGTCAGCTTCACCGGCACGCCCAACGCGGCGCTCGGCGGTCCGCCCTCGTCCTGGGATGTCGATCGTCCGTTCGACCTGTTCCTGGGCGTCCAGTATCACGCGACCAACGGCTTCTACGTCGGCTCGGGCTTGAGCTGGGCTGCCACCACCAGGACCGTCGATGATTTCGCGGGTGCCGTCAGCCAGGAGGCGACCGGGGGCGACACCCTGGGCTTCCAGGTGCGCATCGGATACCACCCCGGCGTCCGGATGTTCGCACCGCCGCCGCCGCCGGCTCCGGCGCCGCCACCGCCACCCCCGCCGCCGGCCAACCGTCCTCCGACGGTGAAGGCCCGCTGCGAACCCTGCACGGTGCAGGTGGGACAGAACTCGACCGTGACCGCCGACGCCAACGACCCGGATGGTGACACGCTCACCTACCGCTGGACCGCGCCGACCGGCACGTTCGCCAACGCGGCCGACCGCCAGACGCCCTTCACCTGCCCCGCGCAGCCGGGTGGCGTTCCGGTCACCGTCACCGTCAACGACGGCAAGGGCGGCACGGCCAGCGACACGATCACGATTCAGTGCACGCAGCCGCCCCGCAAGGAGTACACGTTCGAAGACGTGCACTTCGACTTCGACCGCTACACGCTGCGCGCCGAAGCCACCCGGGTGCTGGATGACGCCATCAAGGCGATGACCGAAGACCGCACGCTGCGCCTCACCGTCGAAGGCCACACGTGCAACATCGGCACGACCGAGTACAACCTGGCCCTCGGCGAGCGCCGCGCGGCCGCCGTGCGCGAATACCTCTCGAGCCGTGGTGTGGCCGCGGATCGCCTCCAGACCGTCAGCTACGGTGAAGAGCGTCCGAAGCACGACAACAGCCGCGAGGAAACGCGCCGCCTGAACCGCCGCGCCGCACTCACGGTGCGACTGCAGTAACGAGGCCGGGAGGCTGCGGGAACGCAGCCTCCCGGAGAGTTCGAAGGAACGAACTCTAGAGCATCGCGAGAAACACGAAAGGGCGGGCCGATTTCCATCGGCCCGCCCTTTTCCTTTGTACTGCTGTGACTTCGAACTCTTCGAGCTCGCTGAACTCGTTGAGCACTTCGAGCCGTTTTGAACTCTTGAACTTTGAACTTTGAACTTCCCCGGTTAATACGCTTTCGCGAACCAGGCCGTGACGACCGCGGGCTTGCCGCATTTGATGCACGGCGCATCCGGTGCGACCTCGAACCCGAACGGGATATTGCGGATCGTCGCCTGCGTCTCCGCCTTGATCTCGGCCTCGCACTGCGCCGACCCGCACCACGGTGACTGCACAAAGCCTGGACGGCCTTCCATCACGCTCTTGAACTCGTCGTAGCTGGTGGTCGCAGTCGTATGGCCCTCGCGATACGCGCGCGCGCGTTCGAGCAGTGACGCCTGAATCTCGTCCAGCAGCGCCTTGATGGTGGCCGGCAGGCCCTCCATCGGCAACGACTGCTTGGCCCGCGTGTCGCGGCGCGCGGCGAAGACCGACGACTTCTCGATGTCCTTCGGTCCGATTTCGAGACGCAGCGGCACGCCCCGCATCTCGTACTCCGAGAACTTCCAGCCCGGCGTCTGGCTATCGTCGCCGTCCAGCTTCACGCGAATCCCGGCGGCCTTCAACTGGTCGCGGATCTCTTCGCACTTGGGAAGAACCGTTTCCTTCCAGTTGCCGCGCGGAATCGGCACGATCACCACCTGCCAGGGTGCGACGTTGGGCGGCAGGATCAAGCCGCTGTCGTCCCCGTGCGTCATGATCACGCCACCGATCAGCCGCGTCGACACGCCCCACGACGTCGTCCAGGCGTGCTGCATCGTCTTGTCGCGCCCCTGGAACTGGATTTCGAACGCCTTGGCGAAGTTCTGCCCGAGGTTGTGCGACGTGCCGGCCTGCAAGGCGCGCCCATCGCCCATCAGCGCCTCGATCGAATAGGTCTTCTCGGCGCCGGCGAACTTCTCGCTCTCGCTCTTCTGCCCGTCCACGACCGGCATCGCCAGGACGTTCTCGCAGAACTCCTTGTACAGTCCGAGGATCTTCAGGGTTTCTTCCTGCGCCTCATCGGCGGTCTCGTGCGCAGTGTGCCCTTCCTGCCACAGGAACTCGGTGGTGCGGAGGAACGGCCGCGTCACCTTCTCCCAGCGGACGACGTTCGCCCATTGATTGATGAGCATGGGCAGGTCGCGCCACGACTGGATCCACTTCTGGTACATCACGCCGAAAATCGTCTCGGACGTCGGCCGGACGATGAGCCGCTCCTCGAGGTCCTCGGTGCCCCCCCGCGTGACCCAGGCCACCTGCGGGGCGAAGCCCTCGACGTGGTCGGCCTCCTTCATCAGGAGGCTCTCGGGGATGAACAGCGGGAAGTAGGCGTTCACGTGACCGGTCGCCTTGAACCGATCATCGAGCTGCCGCTGGATCAGCTCCCATATGGCGTAGCCGTACGGCCGGATGACCATGCACCCCTTGACGGGCGAATAGTCGGCCAGCTCGGCCTTGCGCACGATATCCAGGTACCAGCGCGAGAAATCCTCGGACTGAGGCGTGATCTCCTTGACGAACGCCTCTCCACCTTTGCCTTGAGTGCTGCTCATATAGTCAGTATCGGCTCCGCTCCACGATGTGAGCCGTCCAGTGTACATCGTCTCTCGCGGGGAAGTCGGACCGGAAGTGCCCGCCCCGGGACTCGGTGCGTCGAAGCGCGGCGCGCGCGATCAGGTGTCCCACCGTGACGAGACTGGCCAGCCGCCGTTGGTCTGGGGAGCGCCGATCCACGGGGCAGTCAGCGATGGCGGCTTCGGACGCCGCCAGTCGCGCGACCGCAGCCTGCAGCGCCTCGCGATCGCGGACCAGGCCGGCTGCTTCCCACATCAGGTGACGCACGTCCGATTCCGTCTGGCGCGTTGCCTGAGGCACGGCGGATTCAGCGGTATCGTTCGCTGGCCTATCCGTCCACTCGCGGACGGGACCCGCCAGGCACCCTGCCTGCGGCGTCCCTGGCATCGCCCGGGCCGCGCGGGCGCCAAAGACCAGCCCTTCGAGCAACGAGTTGCTGGCGAGCCTGTTGGCGCCGTGCACGCCGGTGCAGGCCACCTCGCCGGCGGCGAACAGCCCAGGCACGGTCGTGCGCCCCCACAGGTCCGTTTCGACACCGCCCATGATGTAGTGCGCCGCGGGTCCCACGGGGATCAGATCGCGCGCCAGATCGAGCCCAACGGCCAGGCACGCTGCCGAGGCGGTGGGAAACCGCGCGTGCATCGACCCGGCATCCAGGTGGCGCAGGGACAGATAGATCGGCTGTCCGGTACGCCGCCGCTCGTGCACGATGGCACGTGCCACCCGATCGCGGGGGGCGAGATCGCCGGCGGGATCGTAGCGGGACGTGAACGACTCACCCGCTGCGTTGATCAGCCGCGCGCCCTCGCCGCGGAGCGCCTCGGACAACAACGCGCGCGCCGAACCGGGCACGTCGAGCGCGGTGGGGTGGAACTGCACGAACTCCATGTCCGCGACACGAGCGCCCGCCTGCCACGCCAGGCACACGCCGTCGCCCGTGGCGATGGCCGGATTGGTGGTGTCGCTGAACACCTGGCCCGCCCCGCCGGTGGCCAGAAGCACGGCCCGTGCGCGCACGTCGCCCACCATGGACGAAGCGCCCGCATCAGCCATGAACCGGGCGCCCACACAGGCGCCGTCCTCGATCAGCAGCTGGATGGCCTGGGTGTGATTGAGGACCTCAAGCCGGCTGGACGTGCACGCCTTGACCCAGAGCGCGCGCCCCAACTCGCGCCCGGTTGCGTCGGTGGCGTGCAGGACGCGGCGAACGGCATGCGCCGCCTCGCGGGCCAGCGCGATCTCTCCACACGCGTCCCGATCGAACTTCGCGCCCCAGTCCACCAGCTCGCGCACGTAACGCGGGCCTTCGTCGACCAGCACCCGCACGGCGTCGGCGACGCACAGGCCGTCGCCGGCCGCCATGGTATCGGCGAAATGCAGGTCCGGGTGATCGTCGGGGCCGACGGCGGCGGCGATGCCGCCCTGCGCATACCCGGTGTTGCTCTCGGTGGGATCGGCCTTCGTGAGCAGCGTCACGTCGCCGGCGGCAGCGAGATCGACGGCCGCGCGGAGGCCCGCGATGCCACTGCCGATGATGAGGAAATCCGTGTCCCGCTTCACGGAGTGTTATTCTACCTGTCCCGTCATGCCCGCGACCCGCATCGAGGTGGCCGCAGCAGCGGGCGCCTACCCCGTGATCGTCGGCGCCGGCGTGCTCGAGACGCTGCCGCAACTGCTCGACGACGAGCGCCTCGGCGGCGCTCCCTGCATCATCGTATCGAGCCCCATCGTCTGGGAACTGCACGGGAAGCGCCTCGCTCGCCTCCTCAAGGCACACGCCCGTCAGCCCATCCTGATGCCGGACGGAGAGCGTTCGAAGACCTTGCAGACCGTCGGTCGCATCTACGAAGCGCTGATCAAGGCCCATGCGGACCGGTCCACGGTGATCGTCGCCCTGGGCGGCGGTGTCATCGGCGACATGGTCGGCTTCGCGGCAGCGACGTATCTGAGGGGCGTGCGGCTGGTGCAGGTGCCCACGACCGTGATGGCGCAGGTGGACAGTGCGGTTGGCGGCAAGGTCGGCGTCAACCACGCGCTCGGCAAGAACCTCATCGGCGCGTTCCATCCACCCCGGCTGGTGGTGGCCGATCCGCTGGTGCTCGCCACGCTGCCGCGCCGCGAGTTCCGTGCGGGCCTGTACGAGGTGATCAAATACGGCGTGATCGCCGCTCCCCTTCTGCTCGAGCGGATTCACGCGCATCGGGCGGCGCTGTTCAACCACGATGCGGAGGAGCTCGAGCCCCTCGTCGCCGCGTCGTGCCGGATCAAGGCCGAGGTCGTGTCACAGGACGAACATGAATCGGGCCTGCGACGCACGCTCAACTTCGGTCACACCGTCGGGCACGCGCTCGAGGCCGCAACCGACTACCGCCGCTTCCGGCACGGCGAAGCCGTCGCCTACGGCATGATGGCCGCGGCGGCGCTCGGCCACCGGCGCGGCGTGACACCGCAGGCCACGGTCGAGGCGATCAATCACGTCGTGGCTGAACTCGGCCCGCTGCCGCCGGTCGCCGACCTGAAGGCGGCCGAAGTGCTCGCCGCCACGAAGCGCGACAAGAAGGTGGTGTCGGGCACACTGCATTTCGTCGCCGCCGCCGATCTCGGGACCACGACGGAGCTGACCGACGTCTCGGACAAGGACGTCAAGCACGCGTTGAAGGCGATCGGGATTCGTAGGTAGACGGCGTCAGCCGCGGACGTCGGGTTCGAGGCCGAGATCCCGGATCTTCGCGAGGAGCGCCTTGTAACCCACCTGCAGCGCATCCGCCGCGCGCCCCTTGTCACCGCCAGCCTCGCGCACGGCGCGCAGAATCTTCCGCCGCTCCGCTTCCGCGGCGATGCGGGCGGTGGCTTCAGCCAGCGTGCCATCCAGGTTCAGCGTGTCCCAGGGATCCGAGGTCGGCGCCGCCTGCACCGAGGTCGCGTGCAGGCTGAGGTGACCGGGATGAATCGTGTCGCCGTCCGCCAGGATCACCGCCCGCTCGAGCGCATTCTGCAGCTCGCGCACGTTGCCGGGCCATGGGTAGGTGGACA
>Ga0105103_10001786_pt1 | contig 11480 bp, 19 predicted proteins | sample PPLLaktember2015_2_FD_79107 | JGI IMG/M metagenome (GOLD analysis project Ga0105103, IMG submission 79107) | Freshwater sediment microbial communities from Prairie Pothole Lake near Jamestown, North Dakota, USA - PPLs Lake P7 Core (6) Depth... | ecosystem: Environmental > Aquatic > Freshwater >...
AATTTATACCTTACAACTAACTAAAATTAAACCAATGCCATTAAATCTAGCTGGAGATGAGGGGGAAAGATTAATCTACTCAATAGCTGATGGACAGTATAAAGATTGTGTAGTTAGCTTTGTGGTTTACACTAGAATAGGAACAGCTAATTTGAAATGGAAAGTACCTTCATCACAAAATCTATTAGCTAACTTTGTAGATTGTATAGATAAATATATGGCAGGAGATACCGCAAATTTAATTGGTGAAATATGCGATGCAACCCTGAAATCAGCTACAGATAAACAAGGGCGTAGATGGACTAACATTACAAAGTTTATCAAGACAGATAAAAAGATTAGCAATCAAATTACAGTAGAAGAAGATATAGATCCAAAAGATATTCCTTTTTGATAATGAATTACAGCACTGTAAAGTCATGTTTAGCGTAGTATTGTGAACTGTAGTAATGAAAGGTAAAGTTAAGTAAACTAAAGTTTAAAAAATTAGGATTAATTATGAATAAGAAACATCTTGCTATAGAGGTTACAAATAAGTATGAATCCGAATTTGTGCAAAGAGCATTATTTGAGATGGGGTTTGGTTGGGCGGAAGGTTATAATTATTTTAATCCAATATGTGGATTTCCATTTTTTATAGTTGCATATATTTCTACACCCGCAACTTTAGCGTGGAGCAAAGATTGTTTAGATAATTTAATAGACATTTCCTTCTCAGAATTCTTTCGCACATACGCATATCGTATCGAGCGATTTCCTGATTATGTAGCACCTAAAACAGCTGAATTAGATCATTTTAAATCAATAGAATCTCACATGAGAGATTTGATATGGGAAGGTGCTATAGAATTAACAGTGCCATTTATGGGGCTTAAGCCAAAGCAAGAGGATAAACCAATGACAAATAAGATTGAGAAGTTAATATTACCGTCTAAAGATATGCCAAAGATAAATGGAGATGTTAAGTATCATCCGCCAGTAGTATTAGGACTGGATATATACGCTATTAACGATAAAATCAATGAAATAATCGATGTGGTTAATGAGATGAAAGAAAATATAAAAATATTTAATAATAATTATCATAATTTAGAGTTATCGATAGGTGGCAGACTTCACAAATTAGAATTTCCAAAAGACGAATGTCATTATGCTGCTTATGCCAATAATCTTTATGAAAAAGAAAAACTAGAAATCCAGCTAAGCAAGCTAGAGAAAGGGTGCTGGTATTTGGTTATATCTAAAAATGGAATAAAAAATATAGTTCAATTTGAAAAATATAAAGACGATGGAGATTTTCATTGTAGCTGCATATTTTTACTGGATGATAACATTGTAAAATATGGAACTCCATTTGTTAAAGATCATCGTCTTATAAAAAATTGGATAAAATCCATCGAAAAAATTATCTGAGGAATTATAAATTTTTACTAACAAACTAGAAATAATTTATGCAGTAGAGCGCAGTGTTGTGGTGTTGGCTCTAGTGAAGTAGTGTGAAATTCTGTGTGATCAAGTTGGGTATTATGATGTGTTGTGAAGTTTTGTGAAGTCGGGTTGGCTGTCGTGATTTTCTGTCACGTAAAGTATTGTCATGTTGAGTTTGGTAAAGTAAGGTTATGTAAGGTCGGATGATGTTATGCTAAATAACGTTTTGTAAAGTGAACTTTTAACAATTAAAATTTTGGAGAAATAAACTATGATTATAAATGTTTCAATTAAAGGGATAACTCCCTTATTAATGCACCGTTTCACCGACGGCGCCGATCGAATAACGAAAGACATGCTTCCTCGTGATGTGGCAGAAAGATATACCTATAGAACAGAGGATGGAGAATTATATATTCCCTCAGACGCTCTCATGGGAGCAATGAAACATGCAGGTAAATGGCATAAGGTTGGAAGATCAGCGATATCTAATGCTAAAAGCAGTTTAATTCCAGCAGGAATATCTATAATACCATTGAAATGTTTATTGGGAACGAAAGAATTTGAGGTCGATAGTAGACCCGTAGTTAATAATAATATTAAAGCTAGAATAATGAGCCACCGACCAAGATTGGATGCATGGGAAACAAAGTTTGAAATGGATGTTGATGAAGATATATTCCAAGATAGCAAAATGGGCACTGAAAAAAGAATAAGAATGGTACTAGATGATGCAGGCAAAAAAGTAGGATTGTTATCATTTAGGCCAGCATGTGGAGGAAGTTTTGGTAGATTTATGGTTACAGAATGGAAGATTAAAAAATAACGCATGGTCCTGTTGCGTAAGGTAACGTGTGGCTTTGTGTAGTAATGTACCGTGTATTAAAGTTTAGCACTGTACGGTCAAGTGAGGTGCGATAGAGTGAAGTGTTGTGCCGTTACGCATGGTTTGATGCTGTAGAGTTACGTGAGTTTTTGTAATGTATTATTTGGTAAAGTAAAGTTTTGTATTTTAAATTTGTTTTTATAAACTAGGAAAAAGGAGGGAGGTAATATGTTAATTTTAACGAGGAAACCAGGTGAGTCAATCATTATAGGCAATAATATAACTATTCTTGTGCTTGGTGTATGTGGCAATCAAGTACGTATAGGAATCGATGCGCCAATAGAGATAGCTGTAGACAGAGAAGAGATATACGAAAGAAAGAAGAACCAGCGAAATGCATTAATAGAGCATTTAGAAGGGGAATTTATCGATGATGATGTTGGAAATGAATAATAAAATTAAGAGCTCAAAAATACTTATGTTAACCATATCGAAGATTAAAATAAGACATCATAGCAACGGTGACGGTAGAGGTTACGGTGAAAAATGGCTCAAGCTGTGGCTATAGTTACTGACGATATTAATAATGAATAAACGGTGGGGGATAAATCATGAAAATAGAAACTAAATTTAATATTGGAGATGTGCTTTGGATGGTAAACAATTTAATGTTATATCCATTCATAATAAGAGCAATACATGTTGATATAAATGGTATATTTTATGCTAGAAAACAAGATCCTTATATTTACCATGATCTGCAATTAATCGATGAACGCGAGATAGATAATTGCCATATAGATCAAGATCAAATAGATCTATGCCAAGAAGGTCAACCTCCTCAGGCAATGATATTTACAAATATAAATGATGCTAAAAGAAGATTGGAATTTTTACTTAGGAGATAAACCATGAAAGATATTAAGCAATATATATGTACGCTGGTACAAGCTAAGAGATTAAAGGAACTTTCCACAGAACAAAAAAGTTTATTCTATTGGTCAAGACACAGAGAAATAGATGAGTTCAGATTAGAATATATGGAATATTGTGCTGCTGAATATTATTCAGCCTTTACTAGTCAAGAATTAGAAGAACTGATACATGAATTAGCGGGCAAAGATGAATCGTGGGAAGTTGCCAGGGCTTCAGATAAACAAAGCAAGTTGAATGCTGAGATTGATAATCCTGCTTTTTGGATGCTTAGAGTGCATAACATTTTTGGTTGCAAATTCATTCAGCAAATATCATGCGAAGAAAATAAGGCGCAAGCATTAGCAGAGTTTTTAATTGATTTATTGGAGCATAAGAAATGACAACCAAATTCAAAATAGGTGATTATTTATGGCATGTGGATAAACATTCTATTTCAAAACATGCCATTACGGATATAGACGAGGAAGGAAAACAATTTTGCTGTAAAATTGATAATCTTAGTTATAATTTGGAAGGCATTAATTGTATAGGGCCTGTAAATGTAGTAGATGGATTTCATGTTATTGATGTACATGGATGGTTCTCAACAGAAGAACTTGCAAATAAAAAATTTATAGAACTACAAGATAAAAAACCATATAAAGAGAAAAGAGGAAATTGCATGAAATGCTGTCATTTTAATTTATGGACATATCAATGTTCTTTGGAATGCAAACAACCATGTGGAGAGAGTTTTAAATCGATTAAAGAGGCAACTCATGACCGATAAAAAACAGTTAATTGCTATGCTTGAAAGGGCTAATATATTTTGCAATATACTTGAAAAGCAAATAATGATTAGCACATCAGGTGATAATCACTCTACCACTTCAGTATTTATTTTTAATGAAAACGACCAATTGCTAGATTTCAGGAATAATTGCCGACAAACATGGTATGGGCGTTATTCAAAATAACAATTTCCAGTAAAGTCTATTAAACAAGGTGACTTATGACAGACAAAGAAAAAATAATAACAATTATTCCTCAAACATTAACAGATTGTGATTCTGCTAATGGGGCATTTATTTCAAATTATTCTAATTGCGATGGTGTTCCATATTTGGACTATATTAAAGAATGCCCCGAATGTGGTAAAAAACTTGAAGAAGGAATCGATTATCGTATTTACTTACAACCTGATTATGAACATGGAGCAATCTATTGTTTTGATTGTTTTAATAAATTAGTTGAACTTATAAATAAAGTTATCAAAAAATTGGAGACAAACCATGACCGATAAAGAACAAATTGATTCTCTGCAAAAAGAAAATGAAGAACTTAATGAAGTTTAACTTCCAGTAAAGTGTATTACTGGAAATAGAGAGGATAACTATGAATTTTACTAGATTTAGATATGATATTGGAGAAAAGGTTTATACCTTTTGGTGGGATAATGATGAAAAGGGATGGACAGGACGAGGAAAAATAACAAGAAGAAAGTTTATTATAAGATATTTAACCACAAATAAAGATATTGCATATTTGCATAAACAATATGAATGGATTAATAAAACAAAAGATGGAAAAATTACTTTATTATTTTTATCTGAAAATCATATATTCAAAAGCATGGAAGATGCTGAAGATGGAATGAAAGAGCATGTAGAGAAAATAAAAAAAATAATTGGAACATCTATGCTTGATAAAGACAAACCAAGCGAAGAAAAAACAAAGGAGAAAACAACATGAAATTTTTTGATAAAGCTAGAGATTGTCTATTATCCATTATTTACTTTTACATTTAATGATGATAACAACGCTTTCAACGCCAAGTCCTTCTCTGATATGACCGAGCCTAATTTAGCGTCTATAGAGGCAATAGAGGTGCTTATGTCGGTCTGCTTATCGCGTATTTGCTCTAACTTTTGCTGTAACTCTTTATGGTCTTGTACGTGTTCTTTTTTATCTTTTTTATATTCCTCGATAGAAAGCTTGCTATTAATAAGCGAGAAAAACCACCACATAGCTGTAGCCAATACGCTTACGGTTATACTTCCGCCCCAAATAATGGTGGCATGTAAATTCTCAAGTAATGTTAAATGTTGCGGTTCCACTTTCCACCTCCTTGTTCTTGCTTTTCCAATAGCAATTTATAATTTTATATAGACATGCACAAATAGCAGAGCATCCAGTACCAACATCAAAAACAACATTACTAAGAGAATGCAATATACTTTCATAATTTGAAGGACTAATCTTGAAAAATATATACATAAAATATCCTAAGGCAAATAAAAATAAAAATATCCTTGTTAGCCATAAAGCACTAAATTCTAACTGCCTAATATTTAAATTTTCAGCGGGAATCATGCGGCATGGAATAAAATAAAATATAAGCGCACATATACATAAAAGACATACTACAATACCAGTTGTATGTCCTATAATCGTTATAGCATCTCCGTTCAATATCCATGTTATAGATGATAAAAATAAAAATATGAACATAGTTATTAATATTGCCTCATATTTTCTTATGGAAGAAATTAAATTTATAAATATTCTATTCATGGAATGGATGCCTTTTCATTGTTGTTGTTATTAAATAGAAAGGATTAGGTATTTTTATTGTACAATCTGCATATCCTCCGTCTAAATCACTTTGCTGGTCCCCAATGTTTACAATAATGTCATAACCAGAAGAAATTATTTTTTGTCTCTGCTCTATCTTATAATCCTGGATGGTTCCTGTATCATCCGTAGGACGTAAAAGTAAATCGGTGTAGTTTTGATAACCAGCATTACCCAATAGTTCTAATGTATATTGTTCATATTTTTGTCTTCTACTACTCAATATATTTACAGCTATCCCATTCGCCATACAATAATCAACTAGATCAACAATACACTGAAACGCTGGAAAATCTACACAATATTGAGCTTCTGTAATATCTGCATCAAACCATCCGAAATCATACTTCTGCATAATACTCCATTCGCTAATCATGGTTTCGTCAATGTCTATTACAATGGTTTTATTTGTTTGTCCTATGTATTTGTTGATTATAGCTTTGGCATTATTAGCGCAAGTTGTAATTTCATTGTAATATCTACCAGAGCTATAATAATCTCGAAGATCATTTTTGAGGGAATCTAAATTTCGAATTTCAACTCGTGGATATGAAAACATTATCACCTCTTATTATTATTCTTACAGAGTTGTTCGTATTTCAAATTGTACTGCCATATTTGTAATACTAAACTGTGCAGTTCTTTCTTATTTTTAACTAATATTTGATATTCATTTGGCTGGATTATAAACGGCTTAGATTGCGTACAAAAGGTGTCACTTACTGTCGTCTTTGGCGACCCACTTGCGCAAGCCATTAATAGCATCGTCATCGCTAGCAAGGCTAGTAACGGTCTCGATTTCTTTAATCTTTTCAACATTTTTAATCTCATCAGACAAATTTTTATTATCCTTCTTTATTTGATCGTCCAATGCTTTCTCAAAACCTTTCTTCTTACCCAGAATATACACCCAAATCACCCCAAAGATAAGAGAAAATACTCCTGCGATTATACTAATCAATTTTCTCATCATTACTACCTCCGCATCTGGGCTTCTGAAATACCGTTATGCCCAATAAAGTGCCGCTTAATCCACCTATAGCATATGCAGCATCCAATATCGTATGGTCAGCTATATTATGGTTTAAGCCATAGAAAAAATAGGTTAAAAACATAATGGCAGCAAGAAGTCCTAACGCTAATCCAGCCAAACGTTTATCGCAAAAATCTCCGTTAATGTCGCTTAAGAATCCATAATGACGATTATTATTCATTATTCATGTCTCGTTTCAAAATGATTTCCATCTCCTCTAGTGAATCTTCCCCCCCATATACAATCAGGATCTAATGCTTCCCAATATTCGCCAAACTTCAAATAATCACTGTTCGAAGTTAGATATACACCATTATGATCTAATAGATTAATGTCAGCAGCTAAGCGCATACAATGCCTGCTATTCTTAATTCCCTTGCCATCCCTAGCGTAGATAGCAGCCTGTTCCTCGGTGCGAAAGAACTCGCCCTCGGTGCACTTGTAGCCACACGAATCAATGTACTGAATAAGCTTTGCCATATTCTGTAAGTGTTTATGCTGTTTATTTACTAAACTCATCTTTGACCTCTTTCAGTTGGTTACAATTTGTCACCGACTGCACTATCTCTAAAAATCTTTTATAACTTCTGCATTCATAGACCTCATGACCCAATCCCATTAACTTAACAAAATTAAACTTTTGTTCCTCACTTAAGCGACCATGCTTCGATTTGTTCTCAATGTACACCGTGCGACCGTTGGGTAATGCTATTACCCAGTCCAAAATACCCTTGCAGTTCTTTCCCCTGCTGTGGTCGTGGAAACCGTAATAACCATTTTCTTTTATAAATTTAGCTATCTTGACGTCAATTTTGCACTCCTTACCCTCGTCAGCCTTGTCGTCGCTCTTGACTATCTTCAAACGTCTTGCTTGATATTCTAATAGCTTCTCTTGTGTCCATCTCATATTATAAATATATAACAACTGCCAATATATCACATTCTTCTGAAGGTAATTCGTGATCTGTGATATATGATTCCGCTAATTCCTTGCTATCAAAAAATAAGGTTTGACCTGGATTTTCAGGATCTTCAATTACCCCACCATCGTAAGTTATTTCATATTTTGTTTGAATTTCAGACATATTTTTTCTCTATTAATATATTAAAGAATAACAACACCTTTTGGTATCGCACCATTCAATTCATGATCTGTGATATATGATTCAGCTAACTCTTCTGTATCAAACAATAGAGTTTGACCTGGATTTTCAGGATCTTCTACAAATGCATCTTGATACCATACACCATATTTATCAGGAACATTATTTTTATGATTAGATACAATTGTGTCTAATAATGATTGCTGCTCAGATGTTAATTCATTTTCAAATATTATTTTTACCAAAGAAGGATTTTCATCATATCCAGCATAAAAAATAAAATCATCGTTTGAAATTTTATTTAATATTTCTTTTGGTAAGGAAATATTAGTATTTGCAGAATCAATTCGTTTAATATTGTTTATATTATATTGATAATATAAATTTTGACTATCATCAGAATATTCAATTAATTCTCTTGAATAAGAATAAATAAAATTATAATTTGTCATATAGTTACCTCGATACATATTCAATAACAACTTCAGTATAATCCATATTGCCGCCGACACTATTTTGATCTACCTTTACGCCACCCTCTGCACCTCCTTTAGCGCTAGATAATAATGATTCAAAATGCAATTCATATCTATTATTGGCATATCCAGTTAAATTGTAAGTGCTACTTAAATCGCTGGCCGAATATTGCGTAATAGATTCTCCTAAATTATTGTTATATTCAACAGTTAAATCTATGTCTCTAGCCGATCCAGCTGCTCCAGCCGACGGATAACATACCAAATAAGCACTTAATATTCTTTCACATTCCTCTGGAATTAAAAAATTAAAACTAAAACTTCCTGTTCCGCTAATAGTTCTAGTTCTTCTAGCTCCTAAAGTTGCATTTGTCTCTATTGAGAATCCATGACTTTTTATTGGTATTAGTCCTGGTAAATCGATATGAGAATAATTACTGCTACCATTAAATGTCAAATTAACCGTTACAGAAGTTGCAGATGTAGTTGAACCAAATAATAATATACCAACCTGATTATTTGTCTGCCAATCGATAGAAGTTGCTGGGCTATATTCTCCTTGTGGATTACTAAAAAATGTTATTTCCTTGGCTGGTGTTGTATATTGAATATCACCACTAGTCATTTGATATAATTTAAACCATTTATTATAAATAACTCCTGCTTCGCTTACATATCCTGCTGGTACAGTTATAACAACTTGAGTTGGCGATACATAACCTATGATTTGATACAATCCTTTTGGAGTCTTCAAAAATGAAGCAATAGTTCTATCAGCATTAGCATCTCCAGCGACAAATGAGTTTGTTGTTGCTGTTACATTTCTAGAGCTACCAGTTCCAGTTATAGTTACCGTTGCTGTTCCATAAGAGCTAATGGACATTACATTTTGCAGTAATTCAGTTGTTGTTCCTGCATTTAAAGCGCTTAAATAAGCCCATATTTTACCAATCGTAACACCAGCTGATAATCCATAGTAATTCATATTAGAATTAACATATTGGAAACCAGCCATTAAGGTTGGAGAACTTCCTGATGATATTGATCTAGATAAATTACTTTCAGTAGAACCATCAGGTGCAGTAGTAAAAGTATAAATAGGATTGTTATTTTCACTTCCAGCTGCTACAACTACAGAACTATCGAAATAAAGTTGTGTTTCACCATTATATATTTGTCCTATAGCTTGTCTTATCAATAATTCACTGTTATTCGACCCAGATAAGACCTCATTAAGAGATCCAGTCATGGTTTTATTTGTGGTATTAAATTCAGGATTAGAAGCATCTGCCACATTTATTGCTGTAGTAGCATAAGTATTTTTAATACCACCATTTAACTGATATGGAACATTACATATCCAATCACTTGTTAAAATAGTACTCATTGACCCTATAATATTTTGCGGGGATGTAGCGTCTAAAAATTCCATTGCTGCATTAGCAGCAGATAATTGCATTTTTATTCTTACAACACCATCGCCGCTTGTCCAAATTGAATAACCTGGCGTGCTATATGATTGATAACTATATGTGCCGTCGTTAAAGTAACCGCATACAGTTAGAGCTGAATAATTACTTGCCCCTATGAATTTTGTATCTGTAACAATAGCGTCGTTTGCTATCATTGGCTTCATATATGGATAACCATACGTACCAGAACTATTAATACGTTTCATTGCTGGGAAATATATAGGACCCAAAGTATCGTTTACAGTAACATCACTAATATTTAATGTGTTAAAAGTTATAGATCCAGAACTTCCAGTAGTAGTAACTGAAGCTTTACCAGTAAATTTACCTATATTAGCGTAAATAGGAACTCCTTGAGCAGATAAAGTTTGATTGGAAGAAGATAAACCGTTTATTTCCCCAATATTAAGTATTAATTTACCAGATCCATTATTTACAAATATACCAACTGACGCTGGAGTTCCATTAAAATAAGCATATTTACCTGTAATAATATAATTATTTGTAAATCCTGGGCATAAAAATCCCCCGTGAGTTGCAATATAATTAATCTCTAAGGTGTCGAATAATACTGAAGGGGAAAAATTTACAGCATATCCCAAACATACAATTTTGGCAGCGGGAGCTATAAGCGGAGAAAATAAAGTTTGATTATCTCCAAAAGTATAAGTGGCGTTATCTAATACATAAATTGGAGGATTAGATATAAAGCTGGCAAGATAAACAGCCGTACAAATACTTGATACACAATTATCAATAGTTAATCCATTGCGCTCTAACCATCTTGTATTACTAGAATCCCATGCTATTTGCATAGGTCCAACAAATGTCTGTCCGGTATTAGTTTTGGTTACATCGTTATCTATCACCGTAACTCCATTAGGCACAGTATAACAATCACCATTAATCACACCACCAGGCGTAGGAAAATCTGCTGCTACATTAATAAATCCAGTTCCAGTAGTTCCACCCGGGTAATATATTTCTGCTTTGTCTGATCCAAATTGACTAACATATAAATTATTTGATTGGAATACATCCGCAACAATTCCTCCCGATATTGCTGCTTGAACAAAAGCATCAGTTGCAACTTTTGTAGAATTATCACCAAATAATTGCGTAGTTGCAGTTGTTCCGTTTGGCAATGCTCCATTAGGAATATGACCATAAGGCTCAGATGCCCCAGAGATTCCTAGGCCAGCCAAATCATTATGTCTTAGAACTATAGGAGAATCAAGATGAGAGTATCTTGCCGTTCCATTATGCGTGTATGAAATGGTAGTGTCAGAGGTATTTGTTGTGGTACCGAAATATATAGTAGATAACTTATCTCCAGAGGCTATCGGAAAAGCAGGCTGTGTAGATATAATATTTTGAAGAGTTATTAACGTATTACCTATGTCTCCAGTGGTAATTTGAAATAATTTTTTATGTTTACTAAATGCAACCGTGGTTTCATTAACATAAGTAGATGGAACAGTAATTGTTACTATTTGATCTGATGTAAATCCTGATATTGCAAAAAAACCAGTTGGAGTTTGTATATATGAGCATGCCGTAATATTTGCATTAGCATCACCAGATACAAACACT
>Ga0105103_10001787_pt1 | contig 11475 bp, 8 predicted proteins | sample PPLLaktember2015_2_FD_79107 | JGI IMG/M metagenome (GOLD analysis project Ga0105103, IMG submission 79107) | Freshwater sediment microbial communities from Prairie Pothole Lake near Jamestown, North Dakota, USA - PPLs Lake P7 Core (6) Depth... | ecosystem: Environmental > Aquatic > Freshwater >...
ACGAATGCGACGGCTTCTTTCGTTGTCGGAGCGCCTCATCACCGATCAGCAGCACCGCGTCGTACATCGCATACTCGTTGACGCCGGTCTGCATTCGGCTGAAGACCGCTCGGACGCCATACTTCTTTTCGAGCAGAACCTGGAGAAGGCGCACCGACGTGGCGGTGTCGTCGATGATACCGATCGTCTTCCCTTCGAGATCCCTCCATCCGTGGTTGGAGAACAACAGGACGCTCATCACCTGGTCCCGGTTCGCGATGCAATAATCCAGGAGGTCAAGCGACTCCTTCTGTTCCAGATAATCCATGAGCGAGAACAGACCGGCGTCCAACCGACCCGCCTTGGAGAGGAGTCCCATTCGGCGCGGTGTGACGGGGAGGAGACGGAATCTCCGTTGTTCGAAATGGTCGTAGAACGGTACCGAGTTGAGGTACGGGATCTTCCCGATGACGTGGTCGGTGTAGACATTCAGCGGGTTGTAGAAGACGTCCCGTTCGACCGGGATCTTCCCCGCATCTCGAATGATCCGGACGATCTGATCCTTTGCGAGTGTCGAAGCACTGACTGCGCCAGCATCGTGTGCGATCCGTTCGCCTCCCACCGTTCCGTCCATGTCGTCCGCGCCGAAATTCAACGCCACCGCGGCGACCTCTTCGGTCAGCATCACCCAGTAGGCCTTGATGTGCGGGATATTGTCCAGCATCAGTCGTGAGACCGCGATCATCCGCAGATCGTCAATGGCCGAGGTGAAGTCGTTCTTCGGCTTGATCCCGGTGTCGCCTGGTTGAAAAGCCAGCGGAATGAAGGACAGAAATCCCCCTGTTTCATCCTGGAGTTCGCGAAGTCGGATGAGATGGATGAGACGTTCGTCCGTCGTCTCGATGTGTCCATAGAGGAGGGTGCAGTTGGAATGGATTCCCATGCGGTGCGCGATCCGGTGGATCTGCAGCCAGTCCTCCGCGCCGATCTTCTGGTGAAAGAGCTCCTTGCGCACCCGTTCCGAGAAGACCTCCGCTCCGCCGCCGGGCATCGTCCGAAGTCCCGCTTCCTTCAGCTGTCGCAGAACTTCCTCGACCGACATCTTGAACTTCCGCCGGAAGAAGTCGATCTCAACCGCTGTGAACGCCTTGACGTCGACGTTGGGAAACGCCGACCGGATCTTCCGCAGGATATCGAGATAGAACTCCCAATTCCATGTTGGATGCAGCCCGCCGGTGATGTGAACCTCATGGATCTCCGGGGTAAGTTTGTCCAGCATGTCCTGGATCGTCATCTCGTACGCGCCCGCAGCTCCGGGCTTCACCGCGAAGTCGCAGAATTCACACTCCAACACGCAGACATTCGTCGGTTCGATCTTCTGATTGAGGACGAAATAGACGGCATCACCGCTGCGCGACCGCTGAACCCAATGCGCCATCTTCCCCAACGAGAGGATGTCCGGCGTCCGCATCAAGACATGCCCGTCCTCGAGTGACAGCCGTTCGCCTGCGCGGACCTTCTCCCAAACCGCCTCGAGTGCCTTATCTCGAAAAGAAATCTCTATCACTCCATGCTCCTCGTTCCCGCCATGGTTCCATTCCAAAGTGATCCCCATCGCTCGTCGACACGCTTCACAACAGCCGGGTCCATCACGAGCGCATCCGGATACCCTTTCTTCCACGTGGCGTCAATGCCCATCACCCCGCGATAGATCGGCGCGATCCCGATCAGTTCCTGCTTCGCGAATATCACATCGCGCGCACAATCGAATCGGGTGAAGACGCCCCAGATGCAATTCTCCTGATTTCGAATGTCGACATCTTCGCTCACAGCAGCAATGATGCGGAATCCCTGGAGTTCCCTGCGTCGGACCAGCTTCTCCACCACATCGCGACCATGGCGACGCACCTTCACCACCAGCAAGGTCGATTCGTACGCCTCCGCATCGAGAATGCGTCGATCGATGGCCCGCAGCGCCGAAGCATCCGGCATCCGCATGTTCTTCGCGGGGGCGTGCGCATCCGCGCTCCGTGTCGCATCGATGACCATCTTGCTTCCCAACTCCATCTCGAAACTCGTGAAGTCCAGCGTGTCCAACGGGACTTTCGGTACCAGGAGGAAATCCGTATGCGGATCGAACTGCTCCCGGATCTCGCGAAGCACCGCCTTGAAATCCCGCACGTTCACACCGGCCGAGACCATGATGCAGCATTTCGTCAGCGACAGCTGCCCGGTCCCCATCAAGCCGAGCGCCGCCTTCATCGCTTCCTTGCGATATCGTTCCTCGACAGAAACGACCAGCAGGTTGTGAAATCCCGCTTCGTAGTATGCCCAGACGTCCTTCACTTCCTTATGGATGAGCCGGGCGAGCGGTGCAAGCATCAATTGTGTCGCGTCGCCGATAAACTTGTCTTCCATGGGCGGGATCCCCACGACGGTCGCCGGATACACCGCGCCTCGCCGATGGGTGATCGCCTTCAGGTGAAACACCGGGAACGGCGCAGCCAGCGAGTAGTGGCCAAAGTGATCGCCGAACGGTCCCTCCATTCGCCGCTCATTCGGATGCACCATCCCTTCAAGGATGAACTCGGCATTCGACGGAACCCGCGCGGCGATCGAAGTTCCGCGCATCATGGGGATGCGATCACCCCGAAGGATGGATGCGAACATGACTTCGTCGACACCTTCCGGGAGCGCTGCCACCGACGCGAGGAGCAACGCAGGATCGGTCCCGAGTGCGACCGCCACCTCCAAGGCATGATTCGACCGTTCGGCGCGACGGTAGTGATAACCGCCCCCTTTGCCGATCTGCCAATGCATGCCGCTGGTCATGGCATCATACACGTGCATCCGATACATGCCGACATTCCGTCCGCCGTTTTCCGGATCAGAGGTGATCACCTGACCTTGCGTGATGAAGCGTCCGCCGTCCTGGGGCCAGCAGTGTTGGATGGGGAGATCGTCGAACGTCAGCCCCCCCGGTACTTGCCGGGCCACACCTGATGCGATCCGCGGACGCACTGCAAGAAACCGGCGCAATGCATTCCGTTGCTTCCACAGCCTGCCTGGGCTCGGCGGCATGAATGCCTCCGCGGTGCGGAGGAGTTCTTCTCCGATCGCTTCAGGATCGCGCCCAAGAGCCATGCGGATACGCCGTTCAGAGGCGTAGACATTCACCGCTACCGGGAACCGTGAGCCCTTCACGCGCTCGAAGAGCAACGCAGGTCTTCCTTCCCGCAACGCGCGTACAGCGATCTCCGTCAGTTCAAGATGCGGATCGACCTCCGCGCGGACGCGGACGAGCTCCCGTTCACGCTCGAGGTACGCAAGAAACTCGCCGAGCGCGGGAAATCGCGGAATATGGGATCGCTTACTCATTCCAGGTCTTCGCTTCTCCAACCACGCGCTTCCCGCACACCGACCACACTCAGCAATTTGTCGACGTACGTATCGATGTACTCATCCACCGTCTTGGGGACATAGTAAAGCGCCGGCGAGATCGGCATGATGATGACGCCATCGCGCGACAATCGTGCGCATTGCTCCAGCGTCACGGTCGAAAGCGGCGTCTCACGAACGCACAGGATCAGCTTGGAGCGTTCCTTCAAGGCGACCTGTGCGGTTCGCGTGATCAGCGTGTCTCCAATGCCGGAGGCGATCTTGCCAATGGTGGATGTTGAGCAGGGGACGATCACGAATGCATCGATCCGATTTGAGCCGGAAGCCGTCGGAGCCGTCAAGTCATCGTCCGAGAACTGCCGCTTGACGAACGGAAGGAGATCCTTCTCCGTGATCCCCAGTTCATCCTTCAGAAGCGCCTTTCCCCACTTGCTCACGATCAGGAACTTATCCGCTTCACAGGTTTGCAGGAACCGCTGGGCGAAGACCGCTCCTGAGGAACCAGTGATGCCCACGACGATCTTCATACGAAATACACTCCCGCCATCACCATGGCGAACACGGCGAATCCGACAACCAGGTTGATCTTGAAGAAGGCCAATTCCACGTCCTCCGCTTTCCGATGTTCCAGATACAACAGATACCCCGAAAGGAGCAGGAATGGAAGGGCCGCGAGTGCGCGAAGTTCCACAATGAAGAGAATTCCGAGGGCAACAAACGCGGCCGCGTGCAGGTAACCGGAATAGCGAAGCGCCTTCTCCTTCCCATAACGCGCGCTGAAGGAATGGAGTTTCTCGTTCCGGTCGAATTCTTCATCGAGCGTTGAATAGATGATGTCGAAACCGGCGACCCAGAAAATCGTGAACAGGGACAGCAACACCGCCGGCAGAATGTCCGCGAAGCTTCCTCTCACGGCGAACCATCCGCCCAAGGGAGCCATCGCGAGCCCCAGGCCGACGCCGAAGTGGGCATAATGCGTGAACCGCTTCATGTAGGGATAGATCATGAAGACGATCAACGGGAGCGGAGACAGGACCAGACAAAAATCGGAAATGGCCGCGGCACAGGCGATGTAGATCGCCAAGCCGAGGGCGAGGACCGCGATCGCCTCCCAGAGCGAGAGTTTGCCGCTGGGGAGTTCACGCGAGGCCGTCCGGGGATTCCGCTTGTCGATCTCCCGGTCGATGATTCGATTCATCGCCATCGCGGCTGTCCGCGCGCCGGTGGCACCCAGGAGGATCAGAATGAAGAGACGGAGCGAAGGAACGCCATCAGCGGCCAAAATGGCGCCGCTGAAGATCATCGGGAGGGAGAACAGCGTATGTTCGATCTTCACGAACCGCGAGACACTGTGCGCTTTCGTCATATCCGCTACTTCACCGTCGCCCCGGATTCGATCTCTCCTGCCGGACGTATCAAAACCAGTGCTCCAGATTGATCGCTTGCCGCGAGAAGCATGCCGCGCGATTCCTGCCCCATCAGCTTCGCAGGTGCAAGATTCGCCACCACGACGACCATCGTCCCGACAAGGTCTTCCGGTCTGTGATGCTGCGCGATCCCCGCGACGATCTGGCGCCGTTCACCGCCGATATCCACCTGCAGTTTCAATAACTTTTCCGACTTGGGGACGCGCTCCGCTTCAAGCACCTTTGCCACACGCAATTCCACTTTCTTGAATTCCTCAAACGTCAGTGCCGGCTTTTCAGCAGGCTTCGCCCCATCAGCCGTCGTCGGTTCCTTCCGCTCCTGGAGTTTCGGAAAGAGGATCGGTGCAGGCGCAGTCTCGGTCCCCGGAATCAGCCCGCCCCACGCTGTGAACTGTTCCTTCGAGGGAGGACCGTCGGGTAATCCGATGGTCTTGCGCAGTTCTGCCATCTTCAACGGCATTACCGGATAGAGAAGTCCGCTGATGATGCGAAGCGCTTCCGCACTGCAATACATCACGGTCTGCAATCGGGCGATGTCTCCTTTCTTGGCGAGCGTCCAGGGCTGATTCTTCTCAATGTATCGATTCGCCTCTCCGACCGCCCCCACGAGCGCCGCAAGTCCCTGATCAAGCCTCATGCGCTCCACCGCCGCGATCGTCTCATGGGCGGCGCTGAGCACGGAGTCGCGCAGCGCGATGTCGACATCCTGGAGTTCCCCCGGCGCGGGCAATTTCCTTCCCAAATGCGTCTCGATCATCTTCGCCACGCGGCTGAGCAAATTCCCGAGGTCATTCGCCAGGTCAGAATTATAGCGGGCCTCGAATCCTTCCGGCGTGAAGCTGGCGTCCTGCCCGAGCGACATCTCCGCCATCAGGAAGTACCGAAATGCGTCGACGCCGTAGCGGTCGATCATGTCCATCGGGTTGACGACATTTCCGAGCGACTTGCTCATCTTCGTTTGGCCGCTAAGCCACCAGCCGTGCGCGAAGATGGTCTCCGGCATCGCGACTCCGGCGGCTTTCAACATGATGGGCCAGTAAACCGTGTGCGTCGTCAGGATATCTTTTCCGATGAGATGGTAGGTCGCGGGCCACAGGCGATTGAACCGAGCTTCGTCCCGCCGATACCCGATGGCGCTGATATAATTGACCAGCGCATCGAACCAGACGTAGGTCACAAACTCCGTGTCGAAGGGGAGCTCGATCCCCCACGACAGGCGGCTCTTCGGTCGCGAGATACAAAGATCCTGCAAGGGCTTCCGGAGGAATCCCAGCGTTTCATTCCGACGAAAATCCGGTTGAATGAACTGCGGATGCTGTTCGATGTACTGGATGAGCCACTCCTGGTACTTCCCCATCCGGAAGAAGTAGTTCGCCTCGCGGACCTTCTCCACTCCCCGTCCGCATTCCGGACAATTCCCTTCGACAAGGTCCTTCTCCGTGAAGAATCGTTCGTCCGAAACGCAATACCATCCGTCGTATTCCGCGCGATAGATCTCGTCGCGGTCGTACAGATCTTTCAGGATCTCCTGCACCACCTGAGTGTGGCGTGCCTCCGTTGTCCGGATGAAATCATCATGGGTAATCCCAAGCCGGTTCCACAGCTCCTGAAACCGCACGACCGTGGTATCGGCCTGCTGCTGCGGCGTCATCGAGGCTTGCTCCGCTGCTCGCTGGACCTTCTGTCCGTGTTCGTCGGTTCCCGTCAGGAACCACGTATCTGCGCCGAACAGGCGGTGGAAACGGGCGAGGACGTCGGCCAGGATGGTCGTGTACGCGTGGCCGATGTGCGGCTTATCGTTCACGTAGTAGATCGGCGTCGTAATGTAGAACTTGGTTCGTTTCATACGCTCATGCGCCTGTGATCAGCTTTCGCAGATCGATGGCAAGATTCGACAAAATCAATGAAAGGTAGAGATTTTTGTCCAGATGGGCAATTGACGCTTCGACCCGACCGATCGCCGCGGGGAGGTCCGCGGTGGGAAAGCGCTCAACAAACCGTTGCGTCGATGCCCCATCCCCCATCAGGGGACGAATACCCCGCTCGCGAAGGACGATCGCATCCCGGAGCCAGCTCTCCATGAACCGCAGCCAACGTTCGAGCGCGGGACGATCGTACTCCGCAGCCAGCCGCTCCACTTCCTTCATCAGCGCGAACCGTGAACGTCCCAACGCGAGGCGGATGAACTCGACCGCTTCCGTCTGCTGCTTCTGGATATCGGACGAAAGCAGATCGCGGGCGGCGGAATAACTCCCGTGCGCCACGCTTGCCACCAGGCCCGCCTCTGCGGGAGCAATCCCATCATGCCCGACAAGCGCACCCGCGATCTCGTCCTCCGACAACAGCTCACATCGGACGACCTGACACCGGGAGACCACGGTGGGAAGCAATGCATCCTGATCGTTCGTCGTCAGAAGCAGCACGGTATCCGGGAGGGGTTCCTCGAGCGTCTTGAGAAGCGAGTTCATCGCCTCCGTGTTCATCTCTTCCGCGTGGAAGATGAGGAGCACCTTGGTCCCCTGTTCTGCACCGGTCATCGATGCTTCCCGCTTCAACTCCCGGATGCTGTTGATCTTGATGAAGTTGGCCTTGGGCACCGCGATCCGATAGTAGGGATCGGCGGCTTTCTTCTGGATCTCCTCCGTGATCTGTTTCACTTGATCGGTCGTCAGGACCTCGATCGGATGGTCTCCCTTCTTCTCCGATTTGCCGGTCGGAAGGGCAAAGACGAGACGTATGTTTGGATGCCGCAGCGTCTCCATCCGTTGACAGCTGGGGCATCCGCCGCACGCATCCGGCAGACCGGACGAACAGGTGAGCACCCGGGCAAATTCCAGCGCGAGCGCGTCCTTCCCGATGCCATCCGATCCAACGAACAGATAGGCATGCGCGACGCGCTTTCCGGAGACTGCAGAGCGGAGGAGTTCCTTCGCACGATGCTGTCCGATAATCCGATCCCAACTCATCAGCCGGACCTCCCGTCAGAACGCATGGCCGACTCCGAGGTGGATGACGCCGCCGCTGAAGACTTCCGGGAAGAATCGCCGGCTCGTCACCCATTCCCGCCCCGGCGGAGCCGACGGGTCGAACATGCGCATCCCGAAGTCGATGCGAATCGGTCCGGCGACCGTGTTGTACCGAATGCCGAATCCGGCGGCAAGCGCGATCTCCTTCGCGCGGATCTCCGACGCATCCCGCCAAAGATTTCCTGCATCCAGGAAGAAAACCGTTGAAAACTTTTCGAGTTCGAGAAACCATAGCGTCCCTGCCCCTTGCAACAGATTCCAGCGTCCTTCGAGGTTCGCCTCAAGCAGCGCCCGCCCTCCGTATTCGGGACGCGGTACAATGCCGAGGTCCCTCGCTTTCCATCCGCGAACGGATCCGCTTCCACCGGCATAAAACAATTGAGTTGGCGGGGGCTCAACGCCGTTGTCCCCGTACAGAAATGCCATGCCGCCGTGCACTCTGAGGCCCCAGATCCATGACCGCCGAAGGCTCGGATCCCAGTACCATTGCCCGACGGCATTCACCTTGATGTATTGGGAGAACGGGAGATCGATGCCCAGCGGGCGTCCGATCGCGCGCGGGATCAGTCCGGATTCTTCCGCGGAGAAGGAATGAAAGAAGCCGGTGGACGGAACGAAAATATCGTCTCGTTTGTCTCTCTGAATGGTAGCGGTTATGATGGAATTGAACTGCTTGGTGAATCCTTCAAATGTCGTATCACGCTGTGTGGAGACCGTTCGCGGATCGACCAATTCCAGATTCCAATCAAGAAAGGTCCTTGTGTAGGTCGCCGTCTGTGCGATCATACCGATACGGCTTCGGATGATCGGGAGATAGTACGAACGCTGCTTGTCCAGGATTCCGGAGAGCGTGATGCTCAGGCTGGTCTTGTTGTTGAAGAAGTACGGCTGCACCAGCTGGGTCGAGATCTCGGTCTTCGCGACGATCGTGCTGTCGCGAAGGCCGGTTTGCGAGAAGACGCGCAGGAAGCTGATCGTTCCGATCGACTGCAGGTTGAACCGAAGGCGAGCCGAGAAATTCCGCGCACCGCCAAAGAAGTTCCGATGGTTGTATCCCACGCCGGTGAGGATGTTGAATGCATTATTCTCATCGCTCACGCCGATCTCCGGCGTCAACTCCTGAAACGGCCGTGCACGCACCATGACATTCACCGGCACATGGGTCACATCAGGACCGATCTGCGCCAGCGCGTTCTCGATCTTCGACGCCTCGAAGACGCCCAGGCGATTGAGGTTCCGCTCGCTCTCGACCTTCTTCGCTTCGCTGAAGTTGTCTCCTTCCCGAAATTCGAGGTGACGCAGGACAACGGCTTCCTCCACCGTCTGTTCAACCGTCGAATCCTGGATGACGGTGACCTCCCCGAATTGATACCTCCGGCCGGGGATGAACGAATAGACGAGCGAAAAATTGTTTGTGGAGGCATACCGCGTTGCAATCACTGTGTCGACGCTAACGCCGAGGTAGCCGGCGTTTGCGAATATTTCCACGAGCCGCCGCAACTCCGCGTCAGCGACGCTGAGCACGAACGGATCTCCCCGCTCGATGATCTGGTTTGAACGCAATTCCTCCTGAACGTCTCCCGGCAGCTCGGCCGCACCCCGATATTCGATCGTATCGACGAACGATCGCCGTCCCTCCTCGATATGAAATGTCAGATCGACTTCACCATCCTCCGGACGAAACACGATCTGCGTATCGACGCGTGCATGATAGAATCCCTGGTCCAGATACAGTTGCCGGACAGTGCGCACATCCGCCTCGAAAGCCATCGGGTCGAAGTACTCGGCCTTCTGACCAAGCCCTTCGCTGATGTTGCGGTACACGAACTTCCAGATCCCCCACGGGGTTTCGCGCGTCCGGAGCACCGCGAGGATCATCTCATCGCTGAGTTCCCGATTCCCTTCCAGGCGAAGACTCCCAATCTCCACCCGGTCCGTCGGTTGGGCGACCGCGGGAAGCGGAGAGCACAGAAGCAGAAGGAGAGCGATTGGAAGCAGGCGTCGCATAGTGTGGGAATAAAAAACCCAGCAGGGATATGCTGGGTCACTCAGGGAATTCCCTCGCGTCACGGTCGGTGGCGCCAGGACATAAGCGGTTAGTAGTCTTTTTCGTCCTCGTAGAAAAAATCTTCGTCCGAGGGATAGTCGGGCCAGATCTCTTCGATACTCTCGTACGGTTCGTCGGTATCCTCGAGTTCTTCGAGGTTAGCAATGATCTGCGTTGGCGCGCCCGTCCGAACGGCGTAGTCGATCAATTCATCTTTCGTTGCCGGCCAAGGAGCATCGTCCAAATACGATGCCAGCTCGATGGTCCAGATCATAGTCGCTGCACTCCTGATTCGCTGACGATTCGCTGTCCAGTGTCATCGCTCAGATCACCGCCTGCTGGCGACCCGTAGCACATCGTCGAAGAAATAGTCGATAGGATTCTGCGCGACACCGTTGACGCGGACTTCGTAGTGCAGGTGAGGGCCGGTCGACAATCCGGTGTTCCCCGAGAGCGCGATCAGTTGTCCCCGCCGTATGGACTGGCCCTGCCGCACGAGGGTTTTTGAAAGATGTCCATAGATGGTCGAGGCCGAATAGCCGTGGTTGATCGCAACGATGATGCCGAGACCGCTCTCGCGTCCGGCGAACTGTACTGTCCCATCCGCGGTCGCATAGACCGGCGTACCAACGTCGTTGATGATATCAATTCCCTGGTGCGGCCGATAAATGCCGAGGATCGGATGCAGCCGCATTCCAAAGCTCTTCGTGTAGTATCCTTCCATCGGTTTGACAGCGGGGAGCCGTGCAAACCGCAGCTTTTCGGTTTCCAATCGCCGGCTGACCTCGTCATAGCTTTCAATCTGCAGCCGCAATTCGCGTTCAGCTTGACTCACGGTACGATGCAGATCGGTCACGAGGCCGCGCACATCCGAAGAGAATCCAACGGCCGGAGCCTCTTCCGTCCCACCAACGCCCGCCTGGAGCACATCATCGTCAAGTCTGGGAAGATTCAAACGAAGCCGAAGTTCGTTCCCGTGATCACCGATATCTGCGAGCGTTGCCTGGAGACGGTCGATGCGGCCGGACATGAACCTCAGTTGATCGCGCAAAGCGCGGTTCTCACTAAGAAGGCCTGCGTTGCGAACGATCCCAAGACCGACCGGATCATCGTATTGTTGGTTCACTTCAAGAGCGACAAGAAACAACATTATACCAAGACCGATCCCCAAGGAGATGGTCTTCGCGCGCAGCCAACGGACCTCATGCAGTTGAAGGCCGTCGGTCGAATATTTATAGAGTCGGAATTGCTTCATGTGCTGCCGATCATCTCATGCCGAATTGACCGTTTTTAGGCACGAGAATGGCTGAATATATAAGAAAATCAATCTTGAGTCAAGGATACGTGTCACCTATTCGAAGTCGTGCTCAAAGTAGTCGATCGCCCGCTTTCCCTTGTTTTTGTCCGAAATCGCCGCATCGAGACGCTTTGCGAACTCCTTGGCGGCATCGTAGCCGTAGTGCTTCAGGAGATAGTCCATCGCGATGACCTCAACAATGACCGTGATGTTCTTCCCTGGGAATATCGGCAACTTGATGTGGGGAATATTGACTCCCAACACGGAAATGTGTTCGTGGTCTAGCCCCGTCCGAGTGTA
>Ga0105103_10001788_pt1 | contig 11473 bp, 9 predicted proteins | sample PPLLaktember2015_2_FD_79107 | JGI IMG/M metagenome (GOLD analysis project Ga0105103, IMG submission 79107) | Freshwater sediment microbial communities from Prairie Pothole Lake near Jamestown, North Dakota, USA - PPLs Lake P7 Core (6) Depth... | ecosystem: Environmental > Aquatic > Freshwater >...
AACTTGACCCAGTACGCGCATTTTACCATTCCAGGCATAACCGAGCTTTTTAAAATCATATCCTTTAACCACATACTGTACTTTTGACGCCGCCAACAATCCCTCGTTCTTTTTATCAAAAGTGAACGTCCATTGGTTCATACGCGGTGCTGCCTGCGGCATTGCTTGAGCAAGAGCCGCCAGATGCGTTGAAACGACGGCTAAATCGTTCTGCTGACATGAGACAGCAGTCAGGAGATTATTGCGGGAGAATAACAACTCCGCGGTCTGTTTCAACTTGGCGATGATGGTTTCAGCCTGAGCGTCAAATGAATGGGTCAGATCGGTGACAAAGCGATAGTAATCCAGCCCGCTGGTGATTTCGTTGAACCTACCCTCATTGCTGTAATAGGACGCCCATCGGGTGCGCGCATAACCGATCCCATTGCTTTTAACGCGGTCATCCAGGCGCGATTGATGGCGAAAAATCACGGTTTTCAGCCGCTCGATGTCATCATAACGCGTGGTGTTGACGATCTCGCCCACAAGCTGCATCAGCTTTTCTGTTTTGGTATTCATAGCTTTAGCGGAGACGACAAATTTGGGGACGAGATTGCTGTCAAGCCGATCTTTCAAAAATGTTGACAAAAAAGTACTGAATCCGCCGAGATGGAGATTCAACGCATTATCCAATGCACCGTAGCTGTAATTCTGGGTATCCAAACTGCCCATCACTTCAGCCAGCAGTGATGCGTAGGGTAAAAGTTCCACCGGCAGGACGCGCATGTCAAAAAAGAGACGCAGATAAATGACGTTATTGGTAAAGTCGTCATAATGCATCAGCGGAACATCGGCGGCTCGGTGCTCAGAGATCGCGTACCATTCCGCCTGGGGATTGATGTCTTGGAGTTCCAGCATCGGAATCGTGGCCAGAGCTTGCGGCGAATCTTCCTCCTGCTGATAAGCGATCAATTCCTGTGTCTGCATGATCAGCGAGTCCATTTCCGACTCGGAAAGTTTCGTCTTAAACGCTGCATTTTCCGCCTCGGCACGGGCGACATTCTCTTTTTCGAGACCCGGTTGAGGTGCAAGCGCCAGCAGCAACGCATGCGGATTGTCCAGGAAAGAGCGCTGAATGATCGATTCGAGATAATCTGTCGTCAATGCGGTCTTGAGCAATGCCAACGGTTTTTCATATTCCAAGCTGACAAAGGGATCATCAGCGTAAAACCAGCCAGGGATCGCTTGAAAATTATAGGTCAATCCTTTTTGTGCGTCATCGCCTTCGCGCAGATTGAATTCCATGCGGTTGATCGCAGCCTCAACCGACTCTTTGTCCAATCCTTTAACAACGACATCGCTCAATACCCGTCCTACGATCTTTCGGAATTCCTCCAATTGATCCGCTTCAGCATTCTGTACGTTGATCTGAAACAGCACCTGGTTCAATTCATCGACAAAAGCGCTCACTTCGCGGCCTATGCCCGCCTGCTGCAAAGCCAACCTGATCGGTGCTGATTCCTGCTGCACCAACACTTCCCGAAGCACCTGTAACGCAAACACCAGTGCGCGATCAGCGCCGGAACCAGTCACCCAGCTTAAGCTCAAATAGCTCTGGTGATCAACCACACCACCTTCAGCGATCGGGTAGGAAGAAGTGACGGTTTTCATCCCTTCAAAAGGCAACTGATGGGGGATGTTAATCCGGGGTGATTTTTCATATTTGGAAAGATAAGCAGAATCAATAAACGCCAGCTCCTGATCGAGATCAGCGTCGCCGTAAAGAAAAATGTGGCTGTTGGAGGGATGATAATAGGTGCGATGAAAGTTTATAAATGATTCGTGCGTCAGCTCTGGGATCGCAGGAGGATAACCGCCGGACGAATAACCGTAGCCCATATCGGGAAAAAGTGTTTTTAAAACCTGATATTCCATTTCTCGGCTCGGATCGGAAAACGCTCCTTTCATCTCGTTATAGACGACGCCCTTATAAACCACCGCTGCGTCACGGTTGACAAGTTCATGATGCCACCCCTCCTGCTGCAGGATGCGGGGATCATCATAGATGAGCGGATTGAAAACGGCATCAAGATAAACATGCATGAGGTTAAAATAGTCTTTGTTGTTCATACTGGCCACCGGATAAATGGTAACATCGCTTCCGGTCATGGCATTGAGAAAGGTATTCAATGATCCTTTAGCCAGTACATCGAACGGACTTTTAACCGGGAAATTTTTGGAGCCATTCAGCACCGCATGTTCCATGATGTGCGGCGTTCCGCAGTCCGAGTCCGGCAGAGTTTTGAAGGCAATGCTGAACGTTTTGTTAACATCTGCGGCAGCGATCTTGAGCAGCCGCGCTCCGCTTTTCACGTGTTCCAGATAATAACATTCGGCATTGACCTCTTTGACAAAACGGAGATCAAGCAATTTAAACCCGTGCCGAATTTCCCCTATCTTAAACGTTGGGGCGGCGGTCAGCACTGCCGCCAGTATGCAGACGCTCAAGGCGATCCCAAAAATAATTTTCATCAACAGAACCTCCAGAAGATTTCCTTTCTCGACTTTTCATATTCATAAGGGCACACCATTATCATTGCTCTCGATTTCGATGAAGAGCAGGATAAGATAATGCAATATATTAAGAAAATGAAGGGATAAATAAGCAGCTTAATAGGGAACTTGAGCTATATTGACAGTCGACTCAATTAACGTCCCTGCCCACTGCAGCCGAAAATATCGATCTGCTCAGCTACTGTCTCAGCCACCGCTTTTTTAATGTTCTGCATCAACAGCGGATAATCATGATAGCGACCGCTGCTTGCCGCCATAAAGGCAGAAGCCGCTGTCAAGGCTGCCTGCGACATGCCGGTGTAAAAATTAATCTTGGCGATGCCGAGACGAATGGCGTGTTTGAAATCGGTTGCAGAGATCCCAGAACCGCCGTGAAGTACAAGCGGTATCCCGCAAAGCTCATTGATGTGCTGCAATCGAGCAAAATCGAGTTTCGGTTCACCTTTATATTTCCCGTGGGAATTGCCGATGGCAACGGCGAGAGCGTCCACACCGGTCTTGTCAACAAATTCTTTAGCCATTGCCGGATCAGTGAACAATGACGGATCGGCTTGACTTTCAAGACCTCCGCCTTCATCGCCACCGACAGCACCCAATTCGGCTTCGACCGTCACGCCAAGGGGATGACAGAGTTCGACTATAGATCGCGTTTCAGCAATGTTATTCTCGAAAGGCAGTTTGGAACCGTCGAACATCACCGAGGTGAAACCATTGCGCAATGATCGCCAGACCGTGGCTTGACTGACGCCGTGATCGAGATGCAGCGCAATCGGCACATGAGCGCGCAGAGCCATGTCACGGATAATCGGACAAATATTTTCCAGATTTACAAACGGTAAATGAACCTCGGCAATGCTCAAGATAAGCGGCGATGAAGTCGCAACCGCCGTCTCGAAGATGGCTTCTAAAAATTCGAGGTTGACCACATTAAAGGCGCCGACTGCATATTTACCTTCCCAGGCTGACTGAAGCATCGACTTGCTGTTGACCAATGACATTGAATTCTCCTCTAGTGAATACTGTGTGCAGCGTCATACGCCTGCAACATTTTAATCAAACAACCCTTCTCACTCAAACCATTGATGTTATGATGATTCAACGGTTTCAGCGATCTGAAAATCAACGTAAAAAAGATAATGCAAATTTCATCCTCGTGACTCACCATTGCCGGGTCTCAAACTTTTTGCACGCCTGGACTACAGCAGCGGCGATTTGCACATCCGATTGGCCGGACAGAGCTTCATTGGGAAGAAAAATCTCAAAAACCTTGATGGCGAGCAGCGCCAATTGTCCTTCATCATGGGGAATAAGACCACCAGGGAAACAGTCTGCATGTTCCTGAATAAACAACACGGCTGACTTGACAGCCAATTGTTCCTCTTTGTCCCGCGGCGTCGGGTAACTGAATTGCCAGCGGCTCACTTGTCGGGCTATAGCGATCTTTTGATCGCCCTCCGGTATGACCCCGGCAGCAGCGAACAAACGGCAATCATAATTGCGGCACGTCAGCGGCCTTGAATCATAAATTGAACAACGATTGCCGCGCAGCATGGGGCAAAATCCGTTCTGATCATACCCCAACAGCACATCGCCAGGAGGTCGCCCGGGCGCGGCGATCCGCAAAGGTTTGGGGATGCGGGCGAGAGTCTGCTTCTCCTGAGGACGAATCGTAATAAATTGAAAAGAACTGCAGCAGGCACAGCAGTCGCCGCAAGGCACATCCATATCGCTGTTATTGGAAACCGCCTGACGTATCTTCCTCAACCAGTCAGAAAAGTCGCCTGCCGGAAGCAGCTGATGTTCACTCTCCGAACCCTCTGCAGATTGTCCTTGATCAAGTTGCATTAGATAAAGAGCTGTTGCTGATGAAGAATCGCCGCATCGTCAAATTCGATACCAAATCCTGGCTGGGTAGTGAGACTGATCTTCCCATTGACCGGCGTCGGTTTTAATTTTTCGAACATGTAATAATAATCCATCTTGTTAATCAGATATTCACCCATCGGACAAACATCGGGCGATTGGCTCGCGATGACGTGCAGCGCCGCATGCAAGCTGTGTCCATGGGGAATGACTTGAGCGTTAAATCCAGACGCCATAGTGCATATCTTGACCAGCTCTGAAACACCGCCGCACCATTCGGGATCGGTTTGGATGATCGAGAGTGCATCGGCCTCCAAATAACTCATCACTTCCCAGCGATTATACAGATGTTCGCCAGAAGCGACCGGGATCGAGCTTTTACGACGCAGTTCAGTGAAACTGTTGATTTCAGTAGGCTGAAACGCCTCTTCCAGCCAATTGGGCTGCCAAGGTTCTGCCGCCGTCACCCAGGCAAGCGCGTAGTCGAGACTCCAACCCATGAAAGCGTCGAAGAAGATATCGATGCCGGTGCCCAGAGTCTCACGCAGACTTTTCGCCAGTTGCACATTGAACTCCATCCCCTTGGCGCCTTGACTCGGGCCAAATGAAAAAAACCATTTTTGCTGTGTGTATCCCTGTCCGGCAAGCAGCAGAGATCGATGCGCTGCCGCTTCCGGATCGATTGAAAAGCCGAGACAACTGGCATAAACCGGAATTTCGGCACGTGTTGGCCCGCCCAGTAATTGATAGACAGGGGCGTCAAAAAATTTTCCCCGAATATCCCACAGCACATTGTCGACAGCGCTGATGGCCATCATGTACAGACCTGCGCGTGAGTGGCGATATGAGCGATAGAGTTCGTCCCAGATCAGCTCGCTGCGCAGGGGATTACAACCGATCAGTCGTGGTTTGATCTGGTTGTGGATGACGGACGCCACCTCGGAATCAATGGGGCCGTAGAGACCTTCAATATCATCATTGGTAATCACTTTGAGATAGAGAGCACTCTGCGATTCCAATACCTTTGGCTGAGGCAATGGTTCTTTTGCCGCTATTGGAGGATTAAAATCGTATATTTTGGAGGGATTGGCTTGAATCCAGCCGACGAATCCTTCTGAAGGCGGCCGTTTTCCGTCCAATTTCCATATCTGGATGTCCCTGATTTTCAATGTTTCGGCGCGGACGCCCGCCAGCGCCTCCAGAAAACCAGGAGCCAGAGCAGAAAAAGCAGCTGTCTTGAGAAAAGACCTTCGATCAATGTTCATTGGCGATGCCTCACGTTTAGGGATTAAGATTTGGGATGGTATCGCTTGTCAACCCCCGCGCATCCAACTCTTCGAGTTTGAAACGAACGGACACGATATAGGGTGATTCGCCTTCATCCCAATGACCGTAAGTAGTGGTGACAAAGGTACCGTCGGGCAACAGCTCGCAGCCCGGATACGCGCAATCCGCTTCCACTTTGTTGTCCATGATTCGAATGCGGTACTGCCCTTCACTGCCGCAGACAATGTCTTCATAGGTGCCGACCCAGGCGACCCAGTCCCCTCTGGTGGGACTGATATGGGTCTGATCGCGAAAAGTGATCAACAACCTGCCATCCGGAGCATATTTTGCGGTATGGCGGTCGCCAGTGAGCGCCCCGGGAAGCTCTCGGGGTTCGGTCCACGTCTCCCCTTCATCATCAGAAAAGATGACAAAAGAGTTCATCTTGCGGCTGTTTTCACGCAGCAGCAGCACGATCTGGCCGCCGTCCGGAGAACGCACCAATCCGGGTTCGCATAAATGAGCCTGCTCGTGTTCGACAATTTTCTCCGGCAGCGACCAATGCAGACCACCGTCTTGGGAGAGGGTTTTGTAGACGATAAAGGTTGACGCTCGGCCGGAATTGGCAATAAAGCGGCCGTCATCATGAAAGAACGCCATATAGTCGCCGGATTTCAATCGTTCCATCGACGCCATGGCGACAATGCCGCCGAAATCACCGATCGGCTGCAACGGCGTCCACTTGACGCCGTCGTCCTTGGAATAGGCCATGCGGATCGGATAGAGTCCGGAGAAAAGCACCAGCCTATGGATTCCCTGCGGATCAACCAGACGATAGATTGTCGGTACTTCCTGCGAGGTCTCCCAGTTCTTCGGAACCGGCAGCCGTTCACTCCAGGTTATGCCGCCATCAAAGCTTTTTTTCATGACGATCGCCCCACGACCGTGTCCCTTGGGATATACGACGATGATGGTTTTTTGATCATCGAGGAGGAGCGTCGTCGGATGACCAAGGTATTGACCCGGCTCTTTATCGACAATGAATTGCCGTTCTTTATCGTGAGCGATATCGACGATAGGTATGGAATATCCTTTATCGGCAGCATACAAAGTCAGGCTAAATAGCGGAGAAAAGAGCAACAGAAAATAGAGAGAAAAGGTGGGAAAATGAGTCTGCCTCTCAGGTAGCGGATGTCCGATCCGCTGAAAGAATTCAACAATGATTTTATCATTCAATATGAAAGACCTCCTCCAGATCAGCCGATTGCGGACTGTTATCCGGATTTGTCGGCATGATATTGCGCATATACGCCCACCATTTTTGACATTCTGATGTTTGGGCGATCTGCAGCCAGCGCGATTCATCCTCGATTTCGACATACGCAAACAGGCGGCTGCTCTCCGGATGCAGAAAAATGGAATAACTGTGAACCCCGTGCGACTTGAGAAGCGCTTCGAGTTCAGGCCAGATTGGATTATGCCTTCGCCTATATTCCCGCTGTTGCTCGGGGTGAACCTGCATCACAAAGGCTTTGCGAATCATTTCGATGATCTCCTGCCGGACAATTAACTGCATAATATAAGATTTTATAATGGAAAATCGAAAAGGGTTTTTGCAGAAAGGCTCAATCTTATTTTGAGTTACGGCAGCACCAGATCCATGATCCACCCGCTGATCGCGTTGAGCACTGCCGGCGACATGGTTTCTGCGATCTCCTGATATTCTGCAGGCGATCCCGACCGTGCCTTCTGCAGCATGTGATTGAGATTGGGGGGTTTTAAGAGAAGATAATGGCAGTTGCCGCCCTCTGACAAGGCGTTTTGTATCGCTGCCTGGTTAGGCCCTGCAACCACTTGTGCATCTTGGGCACCGATTAAGGAAAGTATCGGACATCGCACTCGACTCAAGTCCAGGCGTGGATCGTAGAGTAGGAAATCCTTTGTCCATGGCAACAACATTCCGGCACTAAACTCCGCTGGAGTTTCCGACGTCGCATATCCACTTTTACCCAGAGCCGATCTTTCGGCGGCTGAGGTGTGGTGCAGGTAATCATCATAAAGGCTATTCAGTGCAGCAATGGCCGATCTCTCATCAGGCAAATCATGGAGAATCTCAGTTGCTTTCCGGATAAGTTCAACGTGCTTGGCAATTGTCTTCTTCTTCACCCCGAAATCCGGCGCCACACGACGAATTTGAGCGCATAAAATCTCACTGCCCGAAAGACCAGGCCCGCCCAGCATGACAACAAACGCTGTCTGATGATTGCGTGCAGCGACCATAGACGCCACATTCGCGCCCTCGCTGTGACCGATCAGTCCGATGCGCAGGGTGGAATAGAATCAGGAATCGTCAATGTTCCGGCTAAGGTAATTCCGGCCTGCACACGTGAGGTAAAGCCTGTTGCATCACCAAGCCGCTTCTTCGTTCATGAATCAACGCCTTCTGCCATCGAAGGGCATTCCTTCACTCATGAACAAAGCTCTTCTGCCGCCGTAAGGTATTCCTTCACTCACGAAGATCACTCTTTTTCACCCGACGATGCTCCATTCAGCCGTGAATTCTCATCAAGAGGGGGAAATGATTATTGATCGGCATACCACCGATTAGAAGGCAATTACAGAACGCCGTAGTGGGCGATGGCGCCGGTTAAAAGGCGACCACCACTCCGGCGTGTTCCAAAAACTCTCCTTTTACAGAGAAGGATTATTTCTTAACATAAACCAGTTTACCGCTGCTATCGCCCCGTTGCGATGTCTGGTCGAAGGCAATGGTCAATTCTTTACCGTCCGCAGACAGGCTCCATTTCTCGGTACGCTTTGATTCAAACTTTTGACCTTCGCGTTCAAAAACGCGAACGGTTTCGTACACCAATACGGCATCCTGCCAGGCGGCTTTGCTTTCCGTCGAGCCTCTCTCGGTGGTTTCTTTGACTACCTGACCGTCAAGCGTCACTTTACTGGTCATCTTGCGCTCCTGACCATCGCGGCCCGGCACAGTCCGCTCAATTGTCAGAGTACTGGCATCCTGCGTGACCACCATTGTTGCCGCGGCAAAAGAACCAGGACCTCTCCCCTGTCCGCCCTCGGGTAAGGTACTTTTTTCGCGATCCAGATTCCAGGTGCCACTGAAATTCACGCCCGCGATGAGCGCAACAGATAACATCAACAGGATGAACATCATGATTTTTTTCATTGTTTTTACCTCTTGTAAATGGTTAGGACTGCTAGTAAAAACGCTTCATGGCGATAAAAGTTCTTTTTTAGCCACTGATGAGCACGGATTGACACCGCCGGTTCATTCGACGACTGTGAATTCTCCCTGTAGTCCCTGCTCAGCATTCCAACCGATCCAGACGTGAAAGGCGCCGGGTTCTACAACATAGTGATGATCGAGACCGTGGAAACCAAGATCGTGTGCTTTGAGCACAAAAGTGACTCTCTTTTTTTCACCGGGGTTGAGGTTGATGCGCTGGAATCCTTTGAGTTCCTTCACCGGACGGGTGACGCTGCCGAACAAATCACGGATATAAAGCTGAGCCACTTCGGTTGCCGGGAACTGCCCGGTATTGGTGATTTCAGCCGTGACGATGAGTTCGCCATCGATTTTCATCGCCGGAGCTGAGAGGCGCAAGTTTTCATAGACAAAGCTCGAATAGGTCAATCCATAACCGAAGGGATATTCCGGCGTATAGTCAACATCCATATATTTTGAAGTGTCTTCTCGCGGATCCACCGGTGTACCCATAGGAATACCGAGCGACTGCGGCACCGGCGGGCGGCCGGTGTTCTTGTGGGCATAGTAGATGGGAATTTGGCCGACAGTGCGCGGGAAGCTGACCGTCAGGCGTCCGCATGGTGAAACATCGCCAAAGATAATGTCCGCCAACGCGGGGCCGCCCATTGTGCCCGGATGAAAATAGTAGAGGACGGCATCGGCGTGTTCGCTGATGTTTTGAAAAGTGAGCGGCCGACCCGCCATAATGACGACAACCATTGGTTTTCCAGTCTCCACTAATGCCGCCGCCAATTCATTCTGCGCTCCCGGCAAATTAATAAAAGCGCGTGAATGCGCCTCTCCGGACAGACTCTGTTCTTCGCCGAGTACTAGCACAATGACATCCGCTTTGGCGGCTGCCTGCAAAGCTTCTGCAAATCCTTCTCGCCCGATATCCCTGCTCTTCTTTATTCCAGATGCGTAATAAAGATTCGCGCCCAGTCGCTCGCCGAATGCGGCTTTCGGAGTCACCACAGCCGAGACCGCGCCGTCTCCGGACCAACACCCCATTTGATCAAAGGGCGAATCCGCCAGCGGACCAATCAATGCAATCCTGCATTTTTTCAAGGGTAAAATGCCATCGTTTTTAAGCAAAACCGCACTCTGAACAGCCGCCTGGTGAGCGATCTGTAAATGGCTGCTGCTGAGGATGGCATCACGGCCTCGGCCGTCATTGTAAGGTCGATCGAATAATCCTTTGCGGTATTTTATTCTCAGAATATCGGCCACGCGCGCATCAACCAGTTTCTCGGAAATCTTTCCTTCGGCGATGAGCTGCTCAAGATGTCGTTCATAGGCATTGCCGACCATTTCCATGTTGACGCCCGCGGTCACGGATTTGAAAGCCACTTCCTTTTCATCTTGGCAAAAGCCATGATTGATCATCTGATGCATGGATGCCCAATCGCTGACGACAAAGCCGTCAAATTTCCATTCACCGCGCAGGATTTGGCTCAAAGTGAATTCGTTGCCGGAGGCGGGCACGCCGTTGATATCGTTAAAGGCGCTCATGAAGGTGCCGACGCCGGCCATCACGGCCGCATGAAAAGATGGCAGAAAGACATCGCGCAGCTGCCGCTCGGGAATCCAGGTCGTATTGTAGTCGCGGCCGCCTTCCGCAGCACCATAGCCGACATAATGTTTGGCGCAGGCGACAAGCGCATCGGCAGCGGTCAGAATTTCGCCTTGAAATCCGCGCACCATGGCGGCGCCGAGAATACTGGTCAAGTATGGATCCTCGCCGCACGTTTCCGCGATTCGTCCCCACCTCGGGTCGCGAGTGATATCGATCATCGGTGCAAAGGTCCAGTGAATGCCATCAGCAGCGGCTTCGATTGCCGCCATGCGCGCGCCTTTTTCAATCAGCTCAGCATTCCAAGTGCAGGATAAACCAAGAGGGATCGGCAAAATCGTCTGATATCCGTGAATGACATCTCGGCCATAGATCAGAGGGATACCCAATCGTGACTGCTCGACGGCGATATGTTGAAATTGATTGCGTAATTGCCATTGGTTATTCGTTCCTGCATTTAATAAAGAGCCGACGCTTCCGCTTTTAATCAAATCGATAAATTCCGAATTCATCCCACTCGCGGGCATGCGCTGAATCATTTGGCCGATTTTTTCCTGCAGCGTCATTTTATCTAAAAGATCGCTGACTTTGTCCTCAATAGTGACCTCCGCCTGGAGCAGCGATCCCAGCAACAATAACATACAAAGAGCTTGGTGCTTGGTCTTTTTCATTCCTGGCTCACCTCGTTCGCATCGATTCCACATTTTCATCTTGGGAAAATACTAGGGCTTGATAAATTTACATCTTGTAATTTTTTTTGGATAAATTATAAGCCAGATCGACAATGACTTCTTCAGCCTCGTCCATTTCGAGCACGTGTTCCGCAACCAGCTCCGCGAGATAGCGCGCATCGATCCTCCGAGCGACATCGTGACGGGCAGGAATTGAAGGAAACGCACGCGTGTCGTCGATAAAACCGACAGTGTTGTAGAATCCCGCGGTCT
>Ga0105103_10001789_pt1 | contig 11471 bp, 8 predicted proteins | sample PPLLaktember2015_2_FD_79107 | JGI IMG/M metagenome (GOLD analysis project Ga0105103, IMG submission 79107) | Freshwater sediment microbial communities from Prairie Pothole Lake near Jamestown, North Dakota, USA - PPLs Lake P7 Core (6) Depth... | ecosystem: Environmental > Aquatic > Freshwater >...
ACTAGCGGCGGCCAGCCGCCATGCGCACGCATCTTGTCCAGCATGTCCAGGCCCGACATGGCAGGCAGCATCAGGTCGCTGACGACACAGCCCGCATCCTCACCCGCGCCCTGGGCCAGCAGTTCCTCGGCCGATGCGTAGGTGCTGCACTCGAAGTGATAGGCGTTAAGCAATCGTTCCACGGCCTGGCGCATGCTTTCATCGTCTTCGACCAGGAGCACACGCCTGTCGGCTGCTACGACCATGAAGCGCCTGCTCCCAAATCACGCCGTCAACCGGCGGTCGCGCGATGATGAGCGCGGCAGTGCGCATCGACCAGTGGTCTTTCGGGCAACGTGGGTTGCCCGAAAGGGCAAAACGACGAAGCGCCGGTGCAAGGGTGGCCGCTCAGGCGCCCGGCAGGTGGCGCAGCCGCTCGACCAGCGCGCCGAGCTCGGCCGGCGAGCCTGCACCCAGCTTGTCCATCAGTTGCGCGCGCTGCGACTTGATGGTGCGCTCGCTGACCTCGAGTTCGTCGGCGATCTGCTTGTTGAGCTTGCCCGCGACCACGCGTTCGAGCACCTCGTGCTCGCGCGGCGACAGGGTGGCAAACAGCGCACGCAATTGCTCGGCCTCGGCGCGGGCCAGGCGCTGGCTGGCGTCGCGCCCCAGGGCGCGCTCCAGCGCGTCGAACAGGGTCTGCCGCTCGACCGGCTTTTCCAGGAAGTCCACCGCGCCGGCCTTCATGGCCCGCACGCTGGCGGCCACCTCGGGATGGCCGGTCATGAAGACGACCGGCAGCGTGAAGCCGTTGCCGGGCAGGGCCGCCTGCAGGTCCAGGCCCGACGGACCCGGCAGGCGCACATCGAGCAGCACGCAGCCGGGCCGCTCGCGCGGCGAGTGCAGCAGAAAGTCGCCGGTCGACGCATAGCCTTGCGCCTCGTAGCCCGCCACCTCGAGCAGGCGCAGCAGCGCGGTTCGCAGCGACTCATCGTCGTCGACGACGCGGATCAGGGGCGTGGCCGTCAAGGCATGCTCCCGTTGGATTGCAGTGTGGCGCCGGGCGAGGGGAATTCGATCTGGAACACCGCCCCGTCGTCGACCCCATTTTCGGCCCCGATGCGGCCGCCGTGCGCCTCCACCAGCGTGCGCGCGATCGACAGCCCGAGGCCCATGCCCTTGCGCTTGGTGCTGAAGAACGAGTCGAAGACCTTGGCCAGGTCGGCCGCGGGGATGCCCGGGCCGCGGTCGCGCACCGTGACGCGGCTGCCGCCGGCCTGGCCCTGCACGGTCACCTCGACGCTGTGCCTCAGATCGCCCAGCCCGGCCATCGCGTCCATGGCATTGAGCACGAGGTTGATCAACACCTGCTGGATCTGAATGCGGTCACCGATCACGGTTTGCGCGGTCGGTGCGGGCCGGATGTTGAGCACCATGCCGCGCCGCTGCACTTCGGCGCGCAGCAACAACTCCATGTCACGCACCGCATCGTTCAGGTCGATCGGCTCGCGCTGCACCTCCTGCCGGGCCAGCAGCGCACGCAGGCGGCGGATCACCTCGCTGGCACGCAGGTCGTCGCGGCGAATGTCGGCCACGATGCGGCGCAATTCGTCGCGCCGGTCGGCACCCGACTCGAGCAAGATCTCGGCCGTTTCGGCGTTGCTCAGGATGGCGCCAAGCGGCTGGTTGATCTCGTGCGCGATCGAAGCCGTCATTTCGCCGGCGACCGCCAGCCGCGAGGCGTGTGCGTAGTCAGCGCGCTGTTGGTCGGTGGCTCGCTCGGCCGCAAGGCGGCGACTGCGTTCGAAGACCAGCAAGCCGATAAGGCCGGCCTGCAGCAGGAACACTGCGGCAGCGACGAGAATTTCGCCGCGATGCGCCTGCCATAGCGTCGGCTCCCTGAAATGCACGACCGCGCCGTCCGGGACCAAGCGCTCGTCGATGCCCCAGCGCTGGACTTGTCGCCAGTCGAGGTTGAGTGCGGTGGGCATCGCCTTCGGTAGTGAGAGCGACGCGGGCGCGGTGCCGCCGAGCAACGCGTTGACGATCTCGCCGCCCTGCCGACCCATGGCCTCGAAGCTCGCCATCACGCCGCCAACCACACCGGTTCCGATGAACGGGTTGAAGGGGCCATACAGCGGCGCGGTCGCCACTGCCGCCATGGCCTCGACCGAGGAGCGCGGCGAAAAGGTCAGGCCGCCGCCGTCCTTGTAGTAGCCAGGCGAAAAGACGATCGAGTTGGCGTCGAGCGCGGCCACGCGCTTCAGCACCTCGGCATGCGGCAGGCCCGACAGGAACTCGACGGCCGCCCGCGCCGCGAAGCGTGGTGCCACTTGGCGCAGTCGGGATTCGAACCCGCGGTCCACTGGCGATGTCCCGGTCACGGTCACGACGCGGCGCGCCCCAGGATGCAAGCGCAATGCCTCTTCGATGTTGGCGGCGAAGTCTAGTTCGTAGGGCACGCCGAGAACATCAGACGGCAGCGGCGCGGCGTTGCGGACGGCGGATGCCGCCACGCCCATGTGCACCATGGGCAGCCCCGGAAAGAGCTGCGCGCGATTTGCCAGCAGGAAGACGAGCGCAGTGTCGCCCGCGGCGACCACCACGTCCGGTGGACTTGGCGCGTACTTGTCGTGCAGGTAGGTGCGCAGCGTCTGCTCGTAGGCCGGGCCGCCGAGGCGCGGCAGGTCGAGGTATTCGTCGACGATCAGCACCGGCCGCTCGGTTGTGCTGCGCACCGCCTGCCGAAAGCCGCGGTCGCCCTCGATATTGGCGGGCAGCAAGCGGCTGCTCGAATAGACGACGAGCACTGTCAACTCGCGCTGCGACGCCAAGGCGGCCGGGTGGCCCAGTGCGCCGAGCAGCAGCGCGCAAAGCCAAGCCTGGCAAAGGGTGCGCGAGGCTGCCCACAGTTGAACTCTTGTCATCATCGCAGACGATTGTCGCGTCAGTTTCGAACCGCGCCGCGCGGCGCATTGCTGGGTCGCGTTTGGGAGAAACCACCGCATTCAGCGCCATATGTCATTTGCCAGCACGCTGGCGTTCTGTGCGGCCAGACCGTAGATCGACATTGACGGCTGAGTTCATTTCGGCGCCAGGAAGCCGACCGTGGCGAGCGGCGGCTGCTGGCCGGGTGTGTGAGTTCGCGACAGTGCCGGAAAGCTGACCGCCGACTCGACAGCGTGGCTGGCGGAGTTCAGCTTACGGCGACCTCTGCCTGGACATGCGGCCGCTGGCGTCAACCGCCCCCACTTGCCCTGCCACCTACTCGACCCTGACGCGCAGAGCGCATGGGCATACTGCGCCGCATGAAACACGATGCCTGGCGCCGCCAACCCGAGACCTACCCCTTCCGCGGCGAGGTCCTGCCCCGCTACACCGATGTGGACCTGTGGGAGCACCTGAACAACGTCGCGCTCATCAGTCTGCAGATCGAGTCGGTGCAGCGCCTGCTGCTAGACGTGGCGGACGACGCCGCCTGGCGCGCCGGGCCGGCCGCGATCGGGCCCGAGACCACCTCAACCGACTTCATCGCCGAAGCCTACTACCCCACCCCTCTGACTGCCGCCGCCCGCATCACGCACGTGAACGAGCGCGACATCGGCATCGCCTCGGCCCTGTTCCAGAAGGGCCACTGCGTGGGCCTGCACCAGTCGCGCGTGGTGAGTTGGGCGCCCAACGGCCAGCCCGTGCCCATGTCTGCCGAACTGCAAGCTGCGTTCGCCCGACGCATGGCCGCCCAGGCCCCGCTGCCGCCCAGCGGTGAACCCGAATCCGGCCATAAGCCCGCACTCGCACACCCCGGCGACTCGGCAGGCGGCGCCCCGGCCGACAGCATGCACGTCCTGCCCCGTCGCCCGGCGGACTTTCCCGCCCACTACCTGCTGGCCAGCCGGTTTGGCGACCACGACGCCACCGGCCGCACCAGCGACCAGGCCCTGGGCCGCATGGCCGAACAGGGCCGTGTGAACCTGTTGACCGCGCTCATGGGTCCTGAGCGCTTGGCCTCCCCCGTGGGTTTCATGGTGGCCCATGTGTCACTGCGCTGGCTGCGGCGCAGCCGGGCGCCTGCCGCCTGGAACGTGGGCAGCGGTGTGCTGCGCAGCGGCGATCGCAGCATCACCATCCGGGCGCAGCTGAGCGATGGCGACGAATGCCAAGCTGTGTGCGATTCGGTGATGGTGGCGATCGACCGCGAAGCGCGGCAGAGCATTCGCCTGCCGGACGACCTGCGCGCCGCGGTGCAGCGGTTGTCAGTGCGGTGACGGCCTTTCGGCGCGGTCGCGGCCTCGGCGCAGGAGCCTGACAACCGACCTCGTCTTGGCAAGCCGCCTGACCAACCCTTGGAGCCGCGATGCCCATCCGCAAGGCCGCCACTCACGAAAGCCTGCTCATGGCGGGACTCCCAGTTCGCGGCCATCGCTGACAGCAGTCACAAGATCCAGCGCACTCTGATAGGCCGGTCTTCTCGGTGACGACCTCGACATCTCGACCCAGAGCGGGCACATGAGTTGTGCGATTCGGTGCCACAAAGCCGTCCTTCGATAGCTAGCATCGCATTCACGAGCGCGGGTGCAGACTCCTAGCGCGGCTCCCGGGCCGGCCTGACCCTTCAGTCGAGGCCCTGATTTCGATCTCTGTATTCGACAGCGGCTCGACAGGCGCCGGTCAATTCGGTCGCGCTGGGGCATCCGAGAGACTGAATATGTGTGGCGCTCAAGGCTGGGCAACGGCCCAGGGTGCCGGCAGCAAGATGGGTTCGAGATCGGCGGGGCTGGGATGGTCCTTGCGGCCCACGGGTGCCGCCATGGTGGGGTCGACAAACTGCAGCGTGACGATGTACGAGGTGCAGGCTCCGGAGATGAAATGGCCCGGGCGGGTTGAATTCAGTACGCGAGATGCCACTGACGATACGAAGCTGTCTGCATGGGGCTCGCTGCATCCCAGGGTGCCCGCTACGATGGCGGCTGAGTCTTTGCGGCTACAGGACACGACCCCGCCTTGCCGAACCCATACACCGCCCCTTCCGCGCCCAAGGCGCATTCGGAACCCCATGTGCCGAATGCGGAACTGCATGCCTTCGAGCGCCTGCTCGCCGAACTGTCGGCCGGCTTTATCGGCTTGGCTGCCGAACGCATCGACGCGGCGATCGAGGACGCGCTGCGCCGCATCGTGCTTGCGCTGGACATCGACCGCTGTTCGCTGATATCGGTCGCTCCGGTCACCGGACGCATCGAGACCGCGCATTCCTGGGCTTTGGAAGGCATTGATCGAACGCCGACGCTCAATATCGTGCAGAGCAATCCCTGGGCCTTGAGCTGCGCGCGGGCCGGCCGCCCGGTGGTCTTTGCCCGCCTGGATGAGGTGCCGCCGGCAGCGGCGGTTGACAAGGCCACCTGGCAGCGCATCGGACTGAAGTCTCACGTTGGCATGCCGATGTGGGTGGGCGGACGCCTGTGTGGCAGCCTGACCTTCGGGTCGTTGCGGCGCGAACGCGAATGGCCGGACGAGTTGCTGGGCCGCATGCGGCTGCTGGCCGATGTCTTCGCCAGCGTGCTGGCGCGCCAGCACGCAGAACAGCAGCGCGAGCGCATGCTCGACTTCGAGCGCCTGGCCTCGCGCACGCTGAGCGCGCTGCTGATCGCGCAGCCCCAGGACGAAGCGCGCATCATCGAAGCCGGCCTGCACGACATTGCGCGCTTCCTTGGCGCGGACCGGGCGACGCTGTGGGAGATCGGCGACGACCAGCGCTTCCGCCGCGCACACCACTGGTTCGCCGACGGCGTGCCCGGCGTCGAAGAATGGTCGGCGCAGGCTCTGCCGTGGATCCATGCCCGCCTGAACGAAGACGCCCTGGTGCGCTTCGCACGGCTGGACGAACTGCCGGCCGATGCCGACGCTGACCTGCAGGCGATGAGGGGCCTGGGCGTGCGCTCGCTGCTGGCGGTGCCGGTGGCGGTGGCCGGCCAGTTGCTGGGGGTGTTCTCGGTCGCCGCGGTGCGTGTCGAATGCGACTGGCCCGACGAGCTGGTGCCGAGCGTGCGCCTGCTGGCAGAAGTCTTCGCTACGCTGCATGTGCGGCGCCATGCCGAGCGACGCGAACGTGCCGCCGAGTCGGAAGCCGCTCTGTGGCGCGAGCAGTTCGCACACGTCGTGCGGGTGCACACCGTCGGCGAGATGTCGGCGGCCCTGGCGCACGAGATCACCCAGCCGCTGGGTGCGATCGAGAACTACGCACACGCCGCACGGCGCCGTGCGTCCGGGCCCGCACCCGATCTGCCGAAGGTGGTCGACCTGCTGGAACGCATCGTCGCGCAGTCGGCGCGTGCCGGCGACGTGGTGACGCGCCTGCGCGGCATGGTCAAGCGCCACGAGCTGCAGCTCGGCGAAATCGACCTGGAGCGCATTGCCACGGCCTGCATCGACCTGCTGCGCGGTGAATGCGAGCTGCACGATCTGCGCATCGAGTTGCGGCGGTCGGACGTGCTGCCACGGCTGGTGGCCGACGAGGTGCACGTGCAGCAGGTGCTGCTGAACCTGCTGCGCAACGCCATCGAGGCGATGCAGGCGGCACCACCCATTGCGCCGCGCCGCATCGAGGTGAGTATCGCGTGCCTCGCGCCGGAATCAGTGTCGGTGCAGGTGGCCGACCATGGCCCCGGCATCGCCGAGGGCGAGCTGGAACAGGTGTTCGAGGCCTTCCATTCCACCAAGCCGCTGGGCCTGGGCGTCGGCCTGGCGATCTGCCGGCGGCTGATCGAGGCCCATGGCGGCACGCTGCGTGCGGCGCAGAATCCGGCCGGCGGCGCGTTGTTCGAGTTCTCGCTGCCTGTTGCCCCAGCGGAGAGTGCATGACCGAGCCCACCATCTTCATCGTCGACGATGACGAGGCCTATCGCGACTCGCTGGTCGAGCTGGTCGCCTCGGTCGGCCTGCACTGCGAGTGTTTTGCGTCGGCGCTGGACTTCCTGGCTGCCTTCGACCCGGGCCGCGCCGGCTGCCTGGTGCTCGACGTGCGCATGGCGCGCATGAGCGGCCTGGCCCTGCAGGCGCGGCTGAAGGCGATGGGCGCCACGCTGCCCATCGTCTTCATCAGCGGCCATGGCGACCTGGAGATGGCCGTCAAGGCCATCAAGGACGGCGCGATCGACTTCGTGCAGAAGCCCTACCGCGAACAGCAACTGCTCGATGCCATCAACGAGGCCTTGCAGCGCGACGCGCAGCAGCGTCGCACACGGCAGCCGGCCGACACGGCGGCCGCACCCGGCGTGGCGCTGGCGCTGCTCAGCGCACGTGAGCGCGAGGTCATGCAGTTGGCGCTGCAGGGCCTGCCGAGCAAGCTGATCGCCAAGCAGTTGAGCCTGAGCCACCGTACCGTCGAGCATCACCGCAGCCGGCTGCTGGAAAAGCTGGGCGTGGCCTCGATGGCCGAGCTGATGCGGCTGAACTACCAGCAGGCGCTAGACGGCAGCGCGGCGCCACCTAGGTAGGCTTGGGGTGGGCGCACGGATGGTGCGCCCGGCCCCGGCGCAGCACCATCGCGGTGCTGCGAGGGAGGCGATGTTCAACACCGTGTATGTGCTCGAGCGCGATCCGGACGAGTGCCGCTGGATCGAGTCCACGCTGGCGGGCCAGGTGCGCAAGCTGATCTTCCTGGAAAGCGACGCCACGCTGCTCGACTGGCTGGCCGCGCAAGGGGGGGATTGCCTGCTCTGCGGTGCCGAGCCCGATGCGTCGATGGCCCTCGAACTGGTGCGCAGGCTGCGCCGGCACGGGCAGGCCTTGCCGGTGGTGGTGATTGGGCCGCACAGCGCCTTCCGCACGGCGGTGGACGTGGCGCGGCTTGCCGGCACCGATTTCCTGGAGCGCCCGGTCAGCGCTCAACGCCTGCGCGCCGCGCTGCGCAAGGTGACGGCGGTGACCGAAGAAGGCGCGAAGCGCTGAACGAGGAGACGAAAATGAACGACAGCACACGCCAAGCGCAACAGGCGCTGGAGGCGGTGGAACGGGTGCAGCGGCTGTACGCCGCGCAGCGCGCCGCCAGCCTGGCGCAGCCCTATCCGAGCGCCGACGAGCGGCTCGAGCGGCTGAAGACGTTGAAGCGCCAGACGCAGCGCTACCAGGACCTGCTGGCCGAAGCGATGAGCGCCGACTTCGGCTTTCGCCCCGCGGCCGAATCGAAGATGCTGGACCTGCTGGGTTCGGTGCTCGAAGCCAACCACGCGATCTCGCACCTGAAGCGCTGGATGAAACCCAGCAAGCGCTCGGCCGAGTTGCTGTTCCTCGGCAACAGCGTGAAGGTCATGTACCAGCCGAAGGGTGTGGTCGGCGTGATCGTGCCGTGGAACTTCCCGATCTACCTGGCGATGGGCCCGCTGGTCACCGCGCTGGCCGCAGGCAACCGCGTGATGATCAAGATGTCCGAGGTGACGCCTGCCACCAATGCGGTGTTCAAGACGCTGCTCGGCGAGGTCTTCGGCGAAGACCTGGTGGCGGTGGTCGGCGAGGAACTGGTCGACCCGAACGTCTTCACCTCGCTGCCCTTCGACCACATCGTCTTCACCGGCTCGCCGGCGGTCGGCAAGATCGTCATGCGCACCGCGGCGCAGAACCTGACCCCGGTGACGCTGGAACTCGGCGGCAAGTCGCCGGCGGTGGTCACGCGCCACTACCCAGTGGCCGATGCGGCGCTGCGCATCACGCACGGCAAGTCGGTCAACTGCGGGCAGATCTGCATCGCGCCGGACTACGCGCTGGTGCCGCGCGAGAGCGTCGATGCGTTCGTGGCGTCGGTCAAGAGCAGCTTCGAGCAGTTCTACGGCGGCCGCACCGAGGGCAACCCCAACTTCACCAGCGTCGTCAGCGACCGGCAGCTCCAGCGCATCGAGGCGGTGCTGGCCGACGCGCGCGCCAAGGGCGCCACCGTCACCGCCTGTGCGCCGCAACCGTCGGCCGGCAACCGGCAACTGCCGCTGCACATCGTCACCAGGGCGACGCCGGACATGGAGGTGCTGAAGGAGGAGCTGTTCGGCCCGGTGCTGCCGGTGGTGCCCTACGACAGCACCGACGACGCCATTGCCTTCATTAACGAGCGTCCGCGCCCCTTGGCGCTGTACTGCTTCAGCCACGACGATGCCGAGCGCGACGAGCTGCTGCGGCGCACGCATTCCGGCGGCGTCTCGGTCAACGACTGGGGCTGGCACGCGATCAACCACGATGCGCCCTTTGGCGGCATCGGCAATTCGGGCATCGGCAACTACCACGGCGAAGAGGGCTTTCGCGAGCTGTCGCACGCGCGCACGGTGTTCCAGCGCCGCCGCTGGTTCCCGACGCAGCTGTTCCATCCGCCCTACGGCAGCTTCGTGCAGCGCCTGTCGATGAAGTTTTTCCTCGGCGAAGCCGACCCGTCGCTTGGCGCCAAGCCGAAGCACTGAAGTCGTTACCCACCGGAGAGAGAGATGCCCGCACTTTCGGCCATCGACCTGGCGATGTTCATGCTCGAGACGCGCGAGCGGCCCTTCAACATCGGCCCGCTGGTGCTGTTGCGCCCGCCCGCGGGCTTCAAGGGCAATTTCGCCGACAAGCTGCACGCCAAGCTGCTGAAGCGCCCGCCCGGCCCACCCTTCAACTACCGGTTGGTGCTGTCGCTGACCCACGCGCCGTCGGTCGAGCCGATGGCCGAACCGGACATCCGCGGCCACGTGCACCGGCTGACGCTGCAGGATGCGTCGATGCCGCAGCTGCTCGAGAAGGTCTGCGCTCTCCACGAGGCGCAGCTCGACCGCTCGGGGCTGTTGTGGCAGTTCTACGTGATCGACGGCCTGGCCGACGGCAGCGTGGCGCTGTACGGCAAGGTGCACCACGGCATCATCGACGGGCGCACCTTTGTCAAGGCGGTGACACAGTGGATGTCCGAGGACCCGAAGGACAAAGAGGTGCGCGCGATGTGGGACGGCGTGGCACGCTCGACCAAGGGCGCCGGCCAGCGTGCCGGCATCGTGCAGCGGCTGGTCGCGGCCGGCAATCAGGCGGTGGGCCTGGTGCGTTCCGCCGCCGGCGTGTACGGGCTGCTCGCTGAGCAGGGGCTGCGCTCGGCCGGCCTGGGCAAGGGCCTGCCGCTGCCCTTCCTGAACGTGCCCGGCGCCTTCGACGGCAAGCTCTCGGCCCGGCGCAGTTATGCCTACTGCAGCTTGCCGCTGGCCGAGCTGAAGGCCGTTGGCAAAGCCCATGGCGCGACCGTCAACGACATGCTGCTGACCGTGCTCGACATTGCGATGCAGCGCTACCTGGCCAAGCAGAAGAAGGTCGCAAAGGAGCCGCTGGTGGCCGACATGCCGGTGGCGCTGGCCGAGGGCGCGAAGGGCGGCAACCAGATCGCGGTGCTGCAGTTTCCGCTCGGCCAGGCCGCAGCCTCGGTGAGCGACCGCCTGAGCGCGATCCGTGCCGAGACCGGCCGCCTGAAGGACGCGCTCGGCAAGCGCGGCAGCGATACGGTGATGCTCTACACCACGCTGGTGCACGCGTTGCCGCTGCTGGTGGAACGGGTGGCCGAGAACGCCGCGCCCAGGCTGTCCAACCTGCTGATTTCGAATCCTTTCGGCTTTGCGGGCGAGGCCTACCTGATGGGTGCGAAGGTCGAACTGGCGTTGCCGATCTCGGTGGTTGCGGCCGGGCACAAGCTCAACGTCACCGCGGTCACGCTCGGGCCGCGTCTGCAGATCGGCTTCCTGGCGATGCCCGCGGCGGTGCCGCACATCGACCAGCTGGCGCGCCTGACCGAGCAGGCCTTCGACGAGGTCAAGGCCGCGCTGCTGCCCGCGGCCAAGTCCGTGCTGCCCAAGGCTGCCACACGCAAGGCGCCGGCCAAAGCGCGGGGCCCGGCTGCTGCCAAGCGCAAGGCCGGCGCGGCCCGCGCCCACTGATCCACCCAACCCCAATCCAAGAAGGAGGACATCGATGAGACAAGCCCAACGTATTGCCAGTTCGCTGCTCGGTGCGGCGCTGCTCGCTGCCGGCTGCGCGTCCGCACCCGGTTCGGCCGACCTGACCCCCAAACCGGCCACGCCCACCACCGTTAACGCCAACCAGGGCATGCGCCCGGTGGTGGCGGCCTTCGACAAACGCGACTTCGAAGACGCCACGCGCGGCAAGCTGGCCGAGCTGAACGACCCGCTGGTCAAGGCTGCCGACGGCCGTATCGTCTGGGACACGCGCAAGTTCGACTTCCTCAAGGGCGAGGCGCCGGTCACGGCCAACCCCAGTCTGTGGCGCCAGCAGCAGCTGAACCACGCGCAGGGCCTGTTCAAGGTGGCCGACGGCATCTACCAGATCCGCGGCTACGACATCGCCAACATGACACTGGTCGAAGGCCGGACCGGCTGGATCGTGATCGATACGATGCTCACAGCGCCGGTGTCGCGCGCCGGACTGAAGCTCGCGATGGACACTCTGAAGAGCAGCAAGCCGGTGGTGGCAGTGATCTACACCCACAG
>Ga0105103_10001790_pt1 | contig 11462 bp, 6 predicted proteins | sample PPLLaktember2015_2_FD_79107 | JGI IMG/M metagenome (GOLD analysis project Ga0105103, IMG submission 79107) | Freshwater sediment microbial communities from Prairie Pothole Lake near Jamestown, North Dakota, USA - PPLs Lake P7 Core (6) Depth... | ecosystem: Environmental > Aquatic > Freshwater >...
ATTGTTGATTATGTGCCAACACCAACAGGTGATACTGGCTGGTACACTGGTGCAACACATACTTGTACTGGCTTCTATGCTATTGGTGGTACATTATATATCAGTGGTACAACCAATGGAATCACACATATTTTCAGCAGGTCATTCTGGACTAATCCAGCAACAAGTGGTTACAACCAGAATGTTGTAAAAACACCAGTGACTGGTGTTAAGTTTCTTACTAACAGTCCAAATCCAAAACAGATACAGAGATATTCAAATGAATTTTTGTACTTTATATTGCAGAAGAATTATGGTAGTACATTAACAATGAAAGGTGACTTGTATTTCTATGACGGTACACAGGCAACAGGACAAACATTCTTCACAATTGCAACTGGTACAACAAATGCTGGTGGTTGTATGATGATGAATTTAAGTTATGACAAACTTGGCTTGGCTGCATATGAAGTATCTGGTGCAACAAACAGAAAGATTAAGCGTGCAGAATTGGCAATATGGCAAGACGATGGTATTAATCCAGCATATCAATTCACTGAAGAAAAGACATACAGATTTGAGATTGATGAAATGCCAAGAAAGTGGGGTATCTTATTCCAGAATGCATTGGGACTTTTTGATTCATTTGACTTCATTGGAGTGGTTGAAGAAACAATTTCAAGGGACACTGATAACTATACAGTACCATTAACTTTTGGTGCAACAGGAAGTCTTGTTGATGGCTTTAAAAACACAGCAACATACAACACAAGAATCATTAAGAAAGTAATTGCAAATACAGGTTGGATTGATGAAACACATTTTGACTGGCTTATGGAGTTGATGAATAGCAATAACATATATTCAACTTCAACAACAAACCAGAATTATGTAAACTTAATTGAGTACCAGTATAAGAAGTCTTCACTTGATGACTTGTTTGACATTGAGTGTACTTTCGAGTGGACAATTTATGAAAACAATATAACGATTTAAGCATGGTATCAAATATCAAGATAGTAACAACAGGTGGTAGGCAGATTGACTATGAGAAATCTGAAGACATTTCTATTAAGATGAATAGGATTGCTGATGACTTGCAAGATATTGAAAGTCGTTATGGTGAATTCTCATACTCATTCTCAGTGCCAAAGACAAGAAACAATGTGCAGATTTTTGAATATGCTGGTGTGCCACATGTCAAAGGTATCTTTAAGATTAATCCAATTGATGTACAGGTATTCAATAATGACTTATTGATTCTGACCGGACAGTTAGAATTACAGGAAATAACCATTGATAAGTATAAATGCGTATTCTATTCAAAGTTGACACAATTGATTGATGACTTAAAGGATAAGAATATGCAAGACTTAACCAACTGTCCACAGATTGATTGGAATTATGAAGCAACAATACGTACACATATCAATGCAAATTATCTATCATGTGATGAAACAGATTACCAGTTTCCATTTATATTTTATAACACATTCTATTGTCCCACAAGTGTATTCACTGGCTTAACTGATACGATTGTTGATAGCAATGGTACAACAGCACATGCATTCAACAGGGAAAGAGATTGGCAAAACTGGTATTACTATATTAACCACAGCAGCATAGGTGAAAACAACACATGGTATCAGTGGTTTCCTTTAGCATTTTATTTAAAACCAATGATGGAATATATGCTTGCAGAAATTGGCTGGACAATGGCTGGAAGTTTCTGGGAAGATGCAAATGTTAAGAAGATAATCATGCCATATGTTGGTGACAATCCTTGGGATTCAGCAGTGTATTGTGATAACGGTGGAAACATATCTGGTTGCACTGGTGACTTAAAACTAAACACAGCCAGATTTATGCCAGACATGGAGTGTACAGACTTCCTTGAAAATGTTGTTAAACTGTTTAACTTATATCTTATCATTAACACAAACAACAAAATTATAACTTTTGAAACATACGATGTAATGTTTGGACATAAGGTTGCACCATACAACATTAACAATAAGATTATTGAAACACCAGTAATGGCAAGGGTTGATGACTACAATCCAAGTGTACATTTTGATGACATTGATAACCAGAGAATTTTGGGTGACAACAGGTACATTGCAAGCAGTGGGACGAATGCATATACCAACACAAATTATTTAATCACAAAGAATAACACTTTGTTTAATGAAGTGTTTAATTATATCGGTAGTACTGATGGTAGTATAAAGGTTGACTTTGGTGCGCCAGCAGTAAAGAGAATGAGAATTAGGAATAGTTATAACTATTCAGATGTAAACAAGAGTACTGACGACCATGTATTTTTCATACCATTCATTTCTAAACAATTACCAGAAGATAATGCGAGTAAACCGTTTAGTAAAAAAGACAGTGACAGCACTGCATTTAACAATGAATCGTCAGTCCAATACAAAGGGAAGCCAGTACTCTTATATTATTTTGGCATATCTTCAAGTGATATTGTGCAAAAGGCAACTAAAGGAAGTCAGTCAGATTTCTTTTATATCAACTTAGCCAGCACAAACCAGAAGATACCATTCACTTCACCATTTGCATTAACAGCATACAGGCAAGTAATTAACCAGACTTTGTATGATGCTGGCTTAAATCCAACAGGAAGCACCAATGATGCAGTTGTAATGCTTGCTGGTTACATGCAAAGTATCTATTTAATGATGGCTGACAGTACTGGTTTAACAAGTAATGTTACAGATATGTCACTTATATTGGCAAATAATAATGATTTTGGTGAAACAATATACACAAAATACCACAGCAATAAGTACAAAAGGTATCAGAATTCCGATACATTGAGTATGAAAATTATATGCACAGATGTTGACTGGAATGCACTTCAGATTAATACACCAGTATTTTATAACAACCAGATATATTCAATACTGGCAATTAAGAATTATGATGTTGTAAAACAGACAGCACAATTAGATTTAATAAAGCAATTATAACATGGCACAAACAACTTCAAGGGTAGTAGAATTACAAATCAAACTTCAGGGCGCACAGAGTATCAAGGAGTTAGAAGAAGTAACCAGTGAGATTAACCAAGAGTTAAAAGGCATTTCAACTTCCAGTGAATCATTTGGTAAAATGAGTAACTTGGCAAAGAATGCAAATTCTAAATTAAAAGAGGTTGGTGAAAGTCTTGGTGGTGTTACTTCAACTGAGAAAGCAGAAGCAGTAAACAAAATGGGACAGGGACTTGTTGGTGCATTCCAAGCAGCAGCAGGTGCAAGTTTACTCTTTGGTGAAAAGACTGGTGAAGCCATGCAGAAAGCACAGGCAAAAGTTGTTGCTTTATTTGGTATTACTGATGGTTTAAAGAAACTTACAGAAGCATTTTCAGCAAAGAATATCGCTGGTCTAAAAGCCACTGTTAAAGGCTGGCAAGAATCTGCTATTGCTGCTAAATTATTTGGTACAACTGCACGTGCAGCAATCACAGCAACCGGAATTGGAATTCTCATTGTGGCACTTGGCACACTCATTGCCAACTGGCTGAAAGTAAAGGACAGTTTTGAAAAGAATGGTGAGAAGATTAAAGGCGTGTTGAAGTTTATCAGTGTACCACTTTATCTTATCATGGAAGCCATTGACAAGATTAAAGAAAAGTTTGGTGACTTGCAGAATTTTGTGGCTGGTGTGGGTGCAGCAATAACCAAATTTTTACAGACATTTTCATTTAAAAAAGCAGCAGCAGAATTTGATGTTGTCATTGAAAAGGAAAAGGAAATAGATGCATTGCGTAAAGAGTATAATGATAAGATACTTAAAACAGCAGATAACCATGATTTTGAGATTGAAAAGTTAAAAGAGATTGGTGGCAAGGAGCAAGAAATACTTAATCTTCAAACTCAAAGGTTAGAGGAAGAAAAGAAATACTTACAGGAATTAGATAAGCGTGGTGATTTAACTGAAAAGGAAAAGGAAAGACTTACAGAAGTAACACAGGAATTGGAGTTACAGATAATAAGACAAACCAACTTAACAAAGAAACAACAGGAAGCAGCCAAAGCAGCACAGGAAAAGGCTGATGCAGAAGCCAAAGCAGCACAGGATAAAGCCATTGCAGATGCAAAGGCAGCAATGGATGCTGAAGAAAAAGCCAGAAGTGAAGCAGAAGCATTAGCAGCAAAAGAAGCACAGGCAAAAGCAGATGCACAGGCATTGGAATTTGCAAAGATTGACAATGATTTGGCTGCTGAAAATCTTGAAATTCAGAAAGCAATTGACAGTGTTATTACTTCAACTGCTGATGAAATAAGTAAACAGTTATATGCTTTAAATAATATTAATGGACAACTCTATAATAATTTAGATGCAGAGAAAGAGAAGTTAAAAATATTACAGGACGAATATAATTTAATGTCTGATGCAGAAAAACAGAGTGCAAAGGGTGTTGAATTAAATAGTCAAATCATTGCTGGTGAAACTGAAGTCCAAGCAATCACAGCAGAGATTGCAAAGAATCATGTAGAGATAAACAAACTCAGCGATTCATTAAAGCCAAAAGTAGAAACGCTTGCTGATAAGTACAAGGAAATGCAAGCAGAAATGCAGAAGTTTATGGACACTTATGGTGAAACCATAGTGGCTGGTGCTGACTTGGCTATGGCTGCATTTGATTTGGCTATCCAGAATGAAGAAGCAAAGGCACAGCAGAAGATTGAATTGTTGGAAGCACAGCAAGAAAAGGAAACTGAGATAATGGAAGAAAGGCATGAGAAAGAAAAAGAAGATGCTGAGAAAGCCATTGACGAAGAAAAAGACAGACAGGAAGATTTACAGGATAGTATTGACGGTTTAAGGGATGAAGCATTAGATGCTGAAGGTGAGAGATACCAACAGATACAGGATGAAATTGCAGCACAGGAAGCAGCCAAAGCAGAAGCAGCAGCAATGGAAATTCAAAGACAGAATGAAGCAGCAGCATTGGAAGCACAGCAACTTGCAGAGAAAGCAGCAATGGAAAAGAAGTATGAAGAAGAAAAAGCAGCAGCAGCAAGTAAGGCAAATAAACTCAAAAAACAACAGGCAATTGTCGGTGCAATTATTAATACAGCATTGTCAATCGTTAACGCATTGGCAACAGCACCAAACATTATTTTGGGTATTGTACTGGCAGCAGTGGCAGCAGCAATGGGTGCAGTGCAGATTGCAATGATTAGCAAACAACCAACTTATGCTGAAGGTGGTTACACTGGTGATGGTGCTAAACAGCAACCAGCAGGTATTGTACATGCTGGTGAATATGTTGTGCCACAAAGAATAGTTAAGAATCCACAAGCCAGTGCAATGCTTGAAACATTGGAAGGAATGAGATTAAGAGGTTATGCAGATGGTGGTGCAGTTGCAAGCGTGCCAGCAGTACCAAGTATGGATAATGCATTGGATTATGTAAGGATAGGAAATGAAGTTGCAAGGGCAATGAAAGAGAATCCAATGTTTGTATCATGGCAAGAATGGAAGGATATGGACAATAAAATGAAATTCTTATCCAGTCGTGCAAGTCTTGGTAAGAGGTAATTGAGAAAAAAATACAAATAATTGTTAATATAAATATAGTAAAAACTATGAGAATATTTGAGTTTTATATAAATCCAGAAGATGAAGAAATGGGAATGAAAGCCATTTCACTTGTGGATAAGCCAGCGATTGAAAGTGAATTCATTGCTTTCAACAAACAGGACAAACCGATTATCTTTAAATTTAAAGATGATAAGAAGTATATTATTGCAGGTCTTGCACTCATTCCAGACAAACTTATTTACAGGGTTGATGAAATGACTGAAGAAGAATATATGGGTTACTTCAGTGCAGAAACAATTGAGATGATTGTTGATAAGTTTATGAAGGATGCACAGCAGGGTACAACTAAAAATGTCAACTTACAACATGACAATGAAAACAAAGTACAAGCACACTTGGTTGAATCATTTATATTGCGTACACCAGAAATGGTTGAAGCAGTTAAAGCGATGGGTATTGAAGAAGCAGTATTGGGTGCATGGTTTGTGTCATACAAGTTTGAAAACAAAGAAGCATATGACAATGCTGTTAATGGTGGATTTACCGGATACTCTATTGAAGTAATACTTCAAAGAGAATTAAAATTAAATAAAAATAACGATAAAAATAATAACGAATTTATGACAAAAGTTAAAAATTTCATACAAAAATTCAAGACTTTACTTGAAGAAATTGAGGGTGCTGGGACTTTTGAAGATGTAGTTGTACCAGATTCTGGTAAGAGTTTACGCATTGGAGAAATAGGGCAACCAGTAATTTGGGTAATGATTGATGAAGCTGGTGCAGAAGTGACTGAGCCAGCAATGGAAGGCGAATATATCATTGAAGATGGTAGGACTGTTGTTGTTGATGCACAGGGTAATCTTGTGGAAATAAAGGATGCAGCAGTTGTTGCACCGATTCCAGAAGAAAGTCTTGCAGAAGTACCAGCACCAGCAGAAGAAGCACCAGCAGCAAGCGGTGAAACCGAAATGCCAATGGTAGATGTTACGTTAAAGACTTTAGGTGAATTGGTTGATGTTTCAAAAGATGGTGAATACTTGATAAAATGTGTTGTTGCAGGTGGTAAAATAACTGAAGCAACCGTTGAAGCAAATCAAAATCTTATTAATGAAGCAGACTTCAATGCAGTTAAAGCAGAGAATGAAACTCTTAAAACAGAAAAATTAGCATTGGAAGAAAAACTAAATAAGATTGTTGTTAAGCCAACATTCGCTGAGTTTTCAACTCCAAGGCAAGAAACATTAAGCAAGGAAGAAATGAAGAAAATGAATAATCTTCAACTCACTATGCACAAACTTGGTTTAGATAAGTAAGTTTGAGAAAAAAATTAAATAAATTGTTTATAGTATTATAAGCATAAAAATTACAATAAAAATTAATAATAGATTATTATGGCAACAATGAATGTTACAAGTACTTACTGCGGTGATGCTTTAAAGAAATATATTCTTGCATGCGTATTGGGTGGTGAAACACTTTCAACACAAGGAATAAGCGTACAAACTAATGTTAAGTACAAAAGAAAAATTAAGAAACTTGCTGCTTCTGGCGTAGTACAGGCAGGAAGTTGCGACTTCGCACCGACTTCTGGGGTAACAATTTCAGAGGGAGTTTTAGAGCCTTGCCCATACAAGGTAAATGAAAAAATCTGTTTTGAAGATGTATATCAACTTTGGGACAGTGCTGATATGGCAGCAGGTTTAAATAACGAAAATCTTCCACAAACACTTATTGATGGTTTGACAGAAGCATACACCAAACAAGTAGCAAAAGAAGTTGAAGAAATGATTTGGCAGAATGACGGAGCAGATTGCTTTGAAGGATTTCTTGCACAATTATCTGGGTCTTCAGCAGTAACTGGTGGTACTGGCAGCACTCTTACAGTATCAAATATTGTTACTGAATTGAATGCAGCATACGCACTTGTACCAAGTTGTGTACTTTCAAAACCAAAAAATGAATTGGTTATCTTCATATCACATAAGGCTTTGGCTTTGTATGAAATGAATTTAGCAACTCAGGGTGTTAACACTTCAGTTATGGCTGGTGTACCAACACTTTATGGTATCGAATTAAAAGCAATTTCTGGCTTTGGTAATGATAATCTTATCGTTATCGGTGCAAGGGATAACTTCTATGTAGGTACTGATTTGGAAGCAGACTTCAACGAAATCAAAACTATTGACTTACGCCAGACAACTGGTGACGAAGCAATCGCTTTCATAATGAAGTTTAAACTTGACGTTACAGTAGCATACGCAAATGAGATTGTATTATACAACTATGTGTAATCAACTGAAAAATAACTTGAAAAAAAATTAATACATAAATATTATGAGTTGTTTATTATCAGCAGGTGTTACAAGAAGTTGTGGATTCCAGTTTGGCGGTTTGAAGAAAGTGTATCTTGCAAACTTTGAAGAAGTTGCAAGCGTAGCACAGCAAGCAGATGGCGAAATCACAGGCATTACAATGACTTCAACTGGTGCAACTTGGTATGCGTTTGAATACGAGCCAAATACTGCACAGAAGTTAGAAGAATTGCAAGCAGGTGCAGTTTCAAGATTTGTTAACCAGACGCTTAACATGAAACTTGCTAATGTGACACAGGCTAAAAAAGAAGTGATTGAAGATTTGGCTAATGCAACATTGGCTGTTATTCTTCAGACACAGGATGACTTGTACTGGTTTTACGGTGAGCCAACAAAATCAGCAGGTCTTCGTGCAACAGTATTGTCAATTGACAGTGGTACTGCACAGGCAGATGATGCAAGTGTAACAATTACTTTAGTTGGTGGCAATCTTGGCTATGCAAATAGCGTGGATGCAGCAGCAGTAGCAACAGCAATTGCATAAAGGATTCTCTTAATCCATTATAATTCCAGAAAAGGGATGACATTTCACAGTGTTGTCCCTTTTTCATTTTGATTGTTTATATAAGAAATAGAATATTCATGAGTTGGACATTTAATTCAGGTACTGGTTTTAATGGCGCAGTACAGCAAATATTAAAATATGATGACGGTAGAATACTTTGTTGTGGTAGATTTAGCACATATAATGGTATTACTGTACCATATGGTATTGCAAGAATAAATCCAGATGGAAATTTAGATTTATCTTTTAGTGGTGCGACAACTGGAATTACAGGTAGTGATAAAATAGCATTTACAATAGCAATAAATCCAAGTGATGAAAAAATTTATCTTGGCGGTGTTTTTTTCTCTTTTGATGGATATACAAGAAGAAATATTGTTAGATTAAATACTGATGGTAGTGTTGATACTGGATTTGATGCTGGTAGTAGTACTAATTTGGGGGGGTATGTATATGCAATAGTAATAAATCCAAGTGATGAAAAAATATATGTTGGTGGTAGGTTTGAAAAACAAACTGGTACAAATCCAATTACAATAACAAATAGGAGTATTTTTAGATTAAATACTGATGGTAGTGTTGATACTGGATTTAATACTGGTTATGCAAAATTAACTTGGAATGGAAGCGAATGGATTGAAACTAATTATGGTGCATTTGACTTAGTGCCAGATGGTGGTAGATATATTGCTTGGATTTTATTAGACGAAGACGAAAATTTATATTTAATTGGTAGATTTAATAAATATAGTGGTATTACCGCTAATGGTAGCAATGATGTTGGTAGATGCATAATTAAATTAACTCCAACAGGTAGTATAGATACAAGTTTTCATTGTGGATGGGGATATGATTATGATACATTTTCTGGACAGGATGTTGGCAAAATAAAATATTATAATAATGGTGATTTATTAGTACATGTACAAAACTGTAATACATATAGTGGAATTAGTATAAATAATGCAATTAGAATAACAACAGGTGGTACTTTTGTACAGAATTATGTAACTGCTGGTGACCCCAACAATGGAATTGGAATTGATGATGATGGTAATATATGGTTTTCTGGATGGGGTGGTGGTAGTGATAGAGATTTTAGAAAATTTGAATCTGGTGGTACGAATTTATGTATAATGCGATTTAGTGGTGCAACTGGAATGGGTACTACTGGCGAAATTACTGAAGCAGAAGATAATACATTATATTTTGGTGGGAGTTTTACAAAAGCACCACCAACTGGTGCAACTAATAATTGTATTGCAAAAATTGATGCTTCTACTTGTACTGTTATTTCAACAAATAATTCACCAATAATTTCTGCACCGAGTGGATTAACTTTTACACCAACAACAATAAATACAATTAGATTTAATTGGATTGATTACACTTATAGTCCAAATGGAAATAGAATAGAATTATATACTGGTGGCACTTGGGTAACACTTGCAACCGTTGCAAGTGGGGTAGAAACATATATATTAAATGATGTTGTTATTGGTGTTGTATATAGAATTAGAGTTACTTTAGATTATTATGGTACATTATATTCATCATCATATGTTGATGCTTTTACTTCATTACCAGCACCATTTTGCGAAGGTACTTATTATACAGTAAGTGCAGCTACATGTGGTAATGCAGATGGCAAAATTACAATAACTGATATTAGTTATTTTTATGTGTATGATATTACTTTAAGTGATATTTGGGGTACTACATATACATTCAATACAATCACTGGTGAAGCCACTGGACTTACAAGTAGTTATTATTTTTTAAGTGCAGTAAATAAGCCAGCATATTGGGTATATTATGATAGGGAAGAATGTATATTTGAATGGATAAAACTTGAAGATATTGATAATCCAGCATATCTTGTTAATGTATCGGTGAAACCATTGCAGTGTCAACCATTTGATGTGCAATATGGAAGGATTTTCTATAATGTTTCTGGACTTACAAGTGGTAGCACATACAGTTTTTATGCATTTACAAGCGATTTAACACTGTATTATCAAAAGACAGGTATCACTTCAACCAATCAATTTATCTTGGCAAATGCATTAGCACAATGCTATTGGGTATTAATTCGTGATGAAGTCACTGGTTGTGCATTACTTTTAGATAACAGATGTGTACCAAGTACGACTTTATATAGTTTAGGTGGTATTAAGAAACTTTGGATAACACCTTGGAGTGCAGATGTTGATTACAACTTCTGGTCAACTGCTGATGAAGATTACTTTTTGGAGTTTGAAGATACTTCATTCTTCTTATCAACAAAAATTAAGGAATTCTTATCATTATCTGGTGGCACAATTCAATGGTATTCACTTCCGGTTGCTGGCAAAACAGTGAAACTTTCACAGAAACTTGCAAAGGTTAGACAGGGATTCATATTTACTGACACATTAAATGTTGCAATTTCACAGGCAACAGCAGCAAAATGGCAGCAGGTTTCAACCATACTCAATACAGAAAACAAATGGATATTTGCTTGCATTGATGAAAATGATTTTGGCTGGTGTGGTGGTTACTATCATGGTGCAGAAATAGCAGCATATAGTTTTGCTTCAGGTGCAAGGGGTGAAGATGATGGTTATCAATTAACTATAAGTGCAGTAAGTGAGAATAAAATCTTAACTGCACTGGATAGGGATTATATTACAAACTTTATAGAATAATGGGTGCAATAGACTTATTCGGCTGCAATCCAATCAGCATGGCTGGTGTTAAAAGATTGAAATTAGCCACAAAAGATACAAGCAATAATCCACTGGACTTTCCATTGGATATAACATTGAAAGTCAATGATGAAAGCATTGTTATATTAAGTGATAATGAAAGTGGAAGGACGATAACCATTGGTGGTGTGGGTATTCAGTACAGGATTGTTTACCCACTGCATGCAACATTCACTGAAGAAGAAGTATCTGACCGACAAGGAAGATTTTATAAAAAAGTATTAAAGTGGGAAATGCCACAGGTATCATTAACAACCAATAACCAGTTAAAAGATTTCTTATTTACCA
>Ga0105103_10001791_pt1 | contig 11457 bp, 11 predicted proteins | sample PPLLaktember2015_2_FD_79107 | JGI IMG/M metagenome (GOLD analysis project Ga0105103, IMG submission 79107) | Freshwater sediment microbial communities from Prairie Pothole Lake near Jamestown, North Dakota, USA - PPLs Lake P7 Core (6) Depth... | ecosystem: Environmental > Aquatic > Freshwater >...
GTCGATATTTTGAATACGATCAGTAACCGGGTGAAATTGAATTTCTTTCATGATAGCTTGATATGCTTTGCCATCAATATTCAGATTAACTGTATAAATATGGTTTGTGTAAACCAAATGACGGAATTCATTTTCGTGTGCTTCAAAATGAACAATTTCTTCACCACCATACATTACGCATGGAACAAAAAGGCTTTTGCGCGCTTCTGCGGATTTTTTTTTGCCTGTTTGTTTTCTTAAACTGGCCTTAATTTCGATAGTTTTCATTAAAAAAAGAATTTAAAACAATTAAATATGTGCTACTTGGAACCTCGATTCCCCATCACACCGCTGTTTTAAAAAAAACGGGTATAAAAAAGGAGCGCAAATATACTAATTAAAAAATAAAATTCGAGCTGATAGATTTATATTTATATACTTTGGTTTTTAATATAGATATTCAGGTGTCATATTTAGGCCAATAGCAAAAATTAGTAACATCGTTAATCTTAGAACATGAATTAAAACTTAAATAATTCATATGCAACTTTAAAATGGTCAGTACGTATTGTTTAATTATCTAAACAATCAACAAACATGAAAACTCTAAAAATTGCCCGATTTATTTTCCTTATTATTATACCTGTAACTACCTTTTCACAGACCTTTTATCGATATCATCAATGTTCAACCTGTGAAAACAATAAATCGCAAATTGATAGTTTCTTCTACGATGCTTACGAAATGTTGAGGGGAGAAGACCAGAGATATGAGTGGGGGCTTGGCGATTGCGGGTCGGATGATTCTGAACCGGGTGGAGCACCCGGAGGTAGCGATCAAATCGCAATGCAGTATATTGACGATTTTAAAATTGATGCAAACAATTATTATCTGGAATTAATCTGGGCGAAGAGTTATTCCTCAATAGCGCAATTAAATTATATAATTACCATTTATTCCGATTCCTTGACTTATAGCAATGTAGTGGCAAGGGCAAAATTTTTACGTGCATATTATTATTTTAATTTACTAAAGAATTTTGGAGATATACCACTATACCTCGATTTTAACGAAAAAATAAATTTCAAAAAATCGCGTAATTCATCGGAAGAGGTTTGGAATGCCATTGAAACAGATCTAACTGAGGCTTCGGCCGAATTACCTTTACGCACTGAAATACAAGCTAATGATCTGTATTTTATTTCAATGGAATCAGCTGAAGCGTTACTTGTAAAAACCTATGTTTACCAACAAAAATGGGAAGAAGCATACACGCTTGGCAAAGACATTATTTCATCAGGTAGTTTTTCATTGGTTGGTTTAAACGGAGAAAGATATAAAACAAAATTCAGCGATACTACTTCAGGTTATCAGTATATATTTACTATTGAAGGAGAAAATAGCCAGGAATCACTTTTTGAGATACAGTGTAATTACACAAAAAATGAATTTATATATGGGTCAAATTCACTGATTGTTCAATATCAATTGCCCCGGGCATATTTTGAGCCATGTTCTAACGATACTTTAGCTACTTGTACTAATGGATATTACGCCTGGGGATTTAACTGCCCTTCCGATGAATTTGCATCAGAATTTGAGAATGGCGACCCTCGGTACAATTATACTATTGCCGAATTAGAAGACAGTATCCTGATATGGAACTATAAAAAAAATATTCTGGAATACAAAAAAATAGATTTTTCTTATTCAAGCCCTACTCTTCGCTATAGTAAAAAATATTGGATACACCCTGAATACAGAAACTTAAATAACCTTTCAAGTCAACTCAATATTAAAATAATCCGCTATGCCGAATTAATATTATGGATGGCAGAAGCATCTTTTAAGTTAGGAAAATTTGATGAGGCATTGGATTATGTTAATATGGTACGGCAGAGGGCCAGGAATAGTGGATTTAAAGGGACCCCTGCAAACCTTACAAATATTACCCTTAATGATATTTACCATGAGCGCCGTGTTGAATTAGGATTAGAAGGGCACAGGTTATATGACCTGCGCCGGACAAGCAGGGCTGCTGATGAAATGTCGGATATCGGGTTTGTTGCAGACAAACATGAATTGTTTCCTATACCTCAGACAGTTATTAATATCAGTGAAGGTGGTTTGGCGCAAAATCCGGGATATGATATTATACCATTACCAGGAACATTATCTATTATTAACCAGCCGGATATAGTGACAATTGGCGCTGATTTTGAAACTTCAGATACAATTTATATTTCGATCAAAAATGTTATGCAGGATATAAATAACCCCACTGATGAGGTTATTTATTCAGGTAATGATAATTGGGCTTTGTCTAATTCCACTCTTAATTATTTTATCAGAAATAATGATCAGATTGTGCTTTATAAAAGAAGGAACTTAGTAAGAACAACTATCCCATTGCATTTAAAAGGTACTACAGGTTTAAATGTGGGTGAGTGCATAATTATCATACAATTACTTGGCGATAAACCATTAAACTCTATTAATCAGATAGAAGATCAACATTTGGAAATTAATCCAGATCCGGTTGAGATTGATATGGATACGATTTTCGAAGATGAAGATGATGAGACAATTGCATATCAGATCATTATCAACAACCTGGAACTTGTCTGCAATGAATTGCCTGATACAGGGAATGTATTTAAATTTCATTTTTCAAGGAATATTGAGGGAACTGCCGATGTAAGAATTATAGGCACAAGTAATGGTAGTCAGGCAGAGAATAAATTCAGGTTTATTGTCGGCAATCCAGAAACTTCGAAAAAGCAAGAGATATTAATTGATAATGTGAGGGTTCAATTATATCCAAATCCTGCTGCACAATCGGTGGTTATATCCGGTATTCTTCCTGAAATAAATGTATATGATTTAACTATATTAGATGTTAATGGAAAAATTGTCTATAGATCCAAAATTGATGGTACAACTGAATTTACTAATAATATTAGTTTAGAAAATTTAAATTCAGGAATTTATTTTGTGAACATTAAAAGCAAACAAATATCATCAGTTAACAAATTACTAATTAAAAAATAAAATTCGAGCTGATAGATTTATATTTATATACTTTGTTAATTACATCGGCGAACAGGTCGGCTACAGATATGATTTTAATTTTTTCACTATGACCTCTAAGGGGGATTGTATCCGTAACAACCAGTTCTGTAATTGACGATTTATTTATTCTATCATATGCAGGGCCTGATAATACGGCATGTGTTGCCACTACTCTTACACTTCTTGCTCCTTGTTCAGTCATCATATCGGCAGCAAGGCATACAGTACCCGCTGTGTCAATCATATCATCAACAATTACTATGTCTCTATCCGTAACATCGCCAATAACTTTCATTTCAGCTATGACATTGGCTTTTTTGCGAAGCTTATAGCATATTACCATTTCAGTGTTTAGAAAGCGGGAATAAGCATTGGCCCTTTTTGAACCTCCCATATCAGGGGCAGCTATCACCATATCAGGTAAGTCGAGGTTTTTAAGATAGGGGATAAACAATGATGATGCATATAAATGGTCTACAGGTACATCAAAGAATCCTTGTATCTGGTCGGCATGTAAGTCCATCGTCATCACCCTGTCGACCCCAGCTGTTACTAATAAGTCGGCAGCAAGTTTTGCTCCAATGGCACATCTTGGGCGATCTTTTCTATCCTGTCTTGCTAAACCCATATATGGCATTACCGCAACTACTTTATAAGCAGAGGCACGCTTAGCTGCGTCAACCATCAGCAATAATTCCATAAAATTATCCTGAGGAGGGAAGGTAGACTGTATAATGAAAACAATGCAACCTCGAACCGACTCGAGATATGCAGGTTGAAATTCACCGTCGCTAAATTCTAAAACTGATGTCTGGCCAAGTTCTGTACCAAAACTTTTAGCGATTTTTTCGGCCAGATAAGTAGTCGACCGTCCTGAGAAAAATTTTATTGGGGCTTTAATTTTCATTTAATCGTAATTAAATCAAGTATTTCCATATATTGGCGCTGCAAAAATAAAAAAATATCATGTCCTATCTGCATTCTTACCTCTATTTTGATGAACCGGTTTTTAACAATTTATTAGTTTCTTCAATAAATGTCAGTATTTCTTCTTTCCCTCTGTTGGATGTTGTTGAGGTAATGAATATCTTAGGTAACGATTCCCATTGTTTCAAAAGGACATTTTTATATGTTTTTAGCGATTTTTGTAGTTCATTCGATGATAATTTATCAGTCTTGGTAAAGCATAATACAAAGGGAACCCCGTTTTGGCCAAGCCATGTAATAAAATCCAGGTCATTTCTTTGTGGTTCATGCCTGCAATCAATTAATTGAAATAAACAAACCAATGTTTTCCTTTGCAGCAGATAATCTTTTATAAGCTTATCGAACTTAGAACGTACACTCTTGGCTATTTTCGCATATCCATAACCTGGCAGGTCGACAAGATACCATAAATCATCAACCATAAAATGATTAATTAATTTAGTTACCCCTGGTGTACCCGAAGTTTTGGCCAGTTTCTTGTTTCCTGTAAGGTAGTTGATCAATGAAGATTTACCAACATTCGAGCGACCAACGAAAGCATATTCAGGTTCATTACCTTCGGGACAACTTTTAGTATCGGGACTGCTTTTTATGAATTTTACTTCCTTTATCATTAGTGTTGCTGTTCCTCCAACTCTTTTTCATTATTTTTCTCAATATATACTTCAAAAAGCCTTACCTCTTTATCCGGAATTATTTCATATTCCTCAATACTGGCCGGGATTAAAATACTTTCACCTTTTTTTAATTCTATTGTATCTTTTTCGTGGTATTTTATTTTACAAGCTCCATCCAAACACATATAAATAACAAAGCAATCAAGATTTTCGATATTATGTTGAAAAGGTTTATTCAAATTTATCAGATTTGTTGTAAAATAAGGACAATTCACAATTTCCGAGGGTTCATTAATTTGAACCTTATAATCAGTTTTGAACTTTGAATGGTAGGTATAGTCAATGGCGTCAAGAGCAAGGTCGGTATGTAACTCACGAGGTTTTCCATCAGTATCACAACGGTCGAAATCATAAATTCTGTATGTAACGTCCGATGTCTGCTGGATTTCTGCAAGTAGTATCCCGGCGCCTATTGCATGTACACGACCAGCTGGAAGAAATAATACATCGCCTTCTTTTACTTTTTCTTTATTTAAAATGTTAGTAAGGGTTTTATCCCGAAGATTTTTCAGATATGTCTGGCTGTCTATTTCACTATTAAAGCCGGCAATCAGCTCAGCATCCTTATCAGCTTGCATAACATACCACATTTCAGTTTTTCCAAATGAGTTATGTCGTTTCATTGCAAGTTCATCGTTGGGGTGAACCTGGATTGAGAGGGCATCGTTGGCATCGATATATTTAATAAGTAAAGGAAATTGAGCACCAAATTTTCTGAAAATCCGTTCACCAACAAGATCGCCCATATAAACTTCTATCAGTTCATTAAGTTCATTGCCTTCCAAAAAACCATTCGCTACAACCGAAATACTCCCCTCAACGCCTGATATTTCCCAACTTTCACCGGCTTTGTCCGAATCCGTTGGTTTTAACAAAATATTCTTCAGCTTACTGCCGCCCCATATTTTATCTAGTACAATAGGGGTAAATTTCAATGGATACAGCATGTTCATTTTATATGCATTTATAAATTGTTTAAGGTGTCAGGGTTCAGTAGTCAAAAGCTAGAATTATTAAACTGAAAGTTGTAACTTGTACAAATATTATAATTACCCGGCAAAAATAGAAAAAGCTTATTTGTAAACCTAAAATCTGGAATTATGTTAACAGAAATTGATATTCATGATATTATATTCATTGATATTGAGACAGTGCCACAATACGCTTCTTTTCAGGTTATGCCCGAAAGGATGCAGTATTTCTGGAATAAAAAATCTTCTTATTTCAGGAAAGAAGATCAGGATGCAGATCAGGTATATGAAAGGGCGGGTATTTATTCTGAATTTGGCAAAATAATTTGTATTTCTGCTGGAGTATTTACTAAAGAAACGGATCCACAAGGTTTTCGGATTAAATCATACTTTGATGACGAAGAAATAAAAGTATTAAAAGGTTTTTCATCTATGCTTGCAAAATATTCCGAAGGGCGCAATTTGTTTTTATGTGCCCATAACGGAAAAGAGTTTGATTTTCCATATATATCACGCCGTATACTGATTAATGGATTGAAACTTCCGGCAATTCTTGACATGGCAGGTAAAAAACCATGGGAAATAAAGCATCTCGATACAATGGAGTTATGGAAATTTGGCGATTATAAGCATTATACTTCACTTGATCTTTTGACTGCTGTTTTCAATATCTCTAGTCCTAAAAATGACATGGATGGAAGCATGGTAGCTAAAGTTTATTGGGAAGATAAGGATATTTCCAGAATTGCTGAATATTGCCAGAATGATGTTTTGGCTATTGCCCAATTAATATTACGATACAAAGGAATGAGCATACTAAATGCTGAGAATATTGAAATAGTGAATGAGTGACGTATTAGATTAAAAATTTTCTTACTATTTTCAAAAAAGAACCTGTTTGTTCAATATGCACCCAGTGTCCTGAATTTATTTGAGAATGAGTGAATTCAGGGAATGCTGATTTAAAATCATGCAGGTCTTCAGGCTTAATATAACCTGAATTTTTACCAATAATAAGGAGTACGGGTTTATTAAAGGTTTTATTATCAAACTCAATTGCATCAAGAATATTAAGAATATTTCTATCAAGAGCGTCGAGGTTTAACCCCCAATAAAACCTACCATCATTATTTCTTTTCAGATTTTTGAGCAAAAATTGGCGTATCTCAGTCTGAGGGATAAATGTACCCAGAAAAGAATCAATCTCGGTGCGCGAGTTTGTCCTTTGAATATCAATTGAAAGCAGCATGTCAATTATTTTTCTGTGAAAATGTGCCTGAGGGGCAAAGTCTCCTTCTGGTAAATAAGCCCTGAGCGCAATATCAACAATAATAAGTTTTTTAACTTTGTCCGGATTTTTCAGGGCAAAGTCCATAGCAACTTTGCCACCCATTGAATGTCCGATAATAAATGCCTCGCTTATATTATGGTATTGAAAAAATTCTTCGATATCGGATGTCATCAGGTTGTAATTCATGTCATTGCTATGATCTGAATGCCCATGATTTCTTAAATCGGGGAGATAAACTTTATAGTCGTCCCCAAGATTTCGGCCGATTGAGAACCAGTTGTCGCCAGATCCATATAACCCATGAAGGATTATTAACGGAAAACCATTGCCAATTGCTTTGAAAGCAAGGTGCATTATTTTAATTGTTCCAGATAAAGTCCTATAGTCTTTTGTAAACCGAAATAGAGTGCATCGGAAATAAGTGCATGGCCAATAGAAACTTCAAGAAGTCCCGGGACATTTTGAACAAAGTACTTCAGGTTATCGAGGTTGAGATCGTGCCCTGCATTAATTCCAAGTCCCTGTTCATCAGCTAATTTTGCAGCCTTGATAAATGGGGCAATTGCAACTTCTTTATTTTTTGGAAACATTAATGCATAGGGCTCAGTATATAATTCAATCCGGTCGGTACCAGTCTGGCCAACAGCTTCAATATCTTTAAGGTTGGTACCAACAAAAATAGAAGTCCGGATTTTATATGATTTCATTTCTGCAACAACGTCTTTCAACATTGAAACATTTTCAACAACATTCCAGCCCTGGTTCGAGGTGATATTCGATGGCAGGTCCGGGACTAATGTTACCTGGTTGGGATATGCTTCAATAACCAGGTTAAGAAAATGGCGGTCAGGATACCCTTCAATATTATATTCAGTAGTTATAATAGGTTTAATATCAAAAACATCAGTTCTTTTTATATGCCGTTCATCAGGCCTTGGATGAATTGTGATGCCCTGGGCCCCGAATTTCTGACATTTTATTGCGGCTTCCCTCACATTAGGAATATTGCCTCCTCTTGCATTCCTTATTGTTGCAATTTTGTTTATATTTACACTTAATCTTGTCATTTTTGTTTCATTAATTTATTTTCAAACAGTAAAAATAGGGTAAATTCCTTGATGGTTGATTATGCTTGCAAAAGATTTAATATCGGATGTAATTCCTGCGCTGAAAACTTCAGATAGCGGACAGAAAGCTTTATACTGGATGGATATTTTCCGCATATCCCATTTACCTATTGTAAATAATGTTGATTTTCTTGGATTAATATCTGATAAAGATATTTATGACCACAATATGGCTGAAGAGCCTATTGGAAATCATAACCTATCGCTATTTAGTCCATTTGTTAATCTCGAACAGCATGTCTACGAAGTAATGGAAATTGCATCAGAGCTTCAACTCTCAGTTGTTCCTGTATTGGATCATCAGAACCAGTATCAGGGCGTTATTACACTTACCGATTTGCTTCATTATTTTGCCGATGTTTCTGCGTTAAAACAGCCAGGGGGCATAATTGTATTGGAATTGAATTCGAACGATTATTCGTTAAGTCAGATAGCACAAATAATTGAAGGCAACGATGCTAAAGTGCTTAGTCTTTACATCACCAGTCCATCAAACTCAACTAAATTAGAAGTTACCCTTAAAATCAACCGAAAAGAGCTTTCTTCAATCCTTCAAACTTTCACACGGTACAATTATATTATTAAAGCCTCATTTACCGACGAAAATGATTTGAACAGTTTATATGAAAACAGGTATGAGTCATTCATGAAATACCTGAGTATTTAAGTATATATTTATAAGAAGTTGGTTTATTAGGTTTGAACCTGTTGAAAAAAGAAATATATTTCGCTTCTTTTTGATATAATCATTTTATAAAATCTCTAATGAAAATTGCGTTATTTGGACGTTCATATAATCCGGAGTTTCAAAAATATATTGTTGAGTTGTTTCATGTTTTTGCAACAAACCACATTGAATGTTATATTTATAAACCATTTTATAATTTTATCGTAGAAACTATAAAAATTGATTTAAGACAAATATGTTTTTTTGAAAAACTAAACGATTTGCCTGAAAGCGTTGATTTTATGGTCAGTATTGGTGGCGACGGCACATTTCTTGAAAGTATAATGTATTTAAAAAATTTTGATATTCCGGTTATAGGCTTGAATTCTGGTCGTTTAGGTTTTCTGGCAAATATTTCGAGAGAAGAAATTTCAGAATCGTTTAGTTCTATATTGAATGGTAAGTATGAATTAGAAAGTAGGTCGTTGCTGACAATCGAAGCTGAATCTGGTGTTTTATTTGATAAGAGGAATTTTGCCCTTAACGATGCCACCATACAAAAAAGCGATAATGTAATGATATCCATTGATGCATATCTCGATGGGGAATTCTTAAATACATATTGGACAGATGGTTTAATAATTTCCACACCAACCGGATCGACTGCTTATAGCATGAGCGCTGGAGGGCCAATAGTTTTACCAGGTGCAAGAAATTTAGTTTTAGCACCTATTGCTTCACACAATTTAACAGTAAGGCCAATTATAATTCCCGATACTGCTATCATCAGGCTTGAGGTAAAATCGAGAAGCGGAAAATTTTTAGTAACAATCGACAACAGGTCTTGTTTAATGGATGAGAAACATAATGCTTTTATTATTCGACGGGCAAATTTTGATTTGAAAATGGTAAAACTGCCATTTAATAATTATTATACAACCCTTCGAAATAAACTTATGTGGGGAGTTGACATAAGAAATTAATACATTTTTTTTTTCGAATAATTATTGTAATTTTACACCTTGACTAATCAACACTGAAAAAAGTCGTTTTATTATGACACACAATCAATTAGTTCGTTTCAGTTTAATGTCTCTCATATTAATATTTCTATTTATTGATTCATATGGGTTATATACTAAGCGCATTTATAATCAAAGATGGAAACTTCGCAGATATGAAGTAGGTGGAGGAATTGGGATATGCCAGGTTTTTGGTGATATAGGCGGTACAGCTGAACAAAAAAACTGGTTTGGGCTGCGGGATTTAAAATTGGATGAAACCCGTATGGTATATGGGTTATACGCGCGTTACAAAATTGATCCTGTTTATTCATTAAAAGTTAATACTTTTCTTGGTTTTGGGCATGGAGATGATGCTGATTCAAGAAATGACAGGGGGCGTTCATACAAAACACGCTTATTTGAGCTTTCAGCCCAGGGTGAATTTTATTTTATTTCGGAAGAAAGAAGGTATCGTTCAGAAGGTATGTTCAATCGACGCGGTATGCTAAATAATTATTCTTCTATCAGTGCATATGGGTTTTTAGGATTGGGTATGGTTTTTTCAAAAGCAAACGTTGATTATTCAACAGCCGACCCCGGACCTTATGACGAAATAAAGAAAAAGAATGTTGGAGCTATTATTCCTTTTGGTATAGGGTTAAAGTATGTTATTGATGACAGGTGGCTTATTAATAGCGAACTTGGTTACAGGCTTGCTTTTACCGATTATATTGAAGGTTTTACGCAAGTATTAGATTCCAAACATAATGATATTTATTATTTTCTGACATTATCATTATCATATAGATTAGAAACTTCAAGAAGGGGGATACCTTCAATAATTGACAGGCAGACTAGGAGGATGAGATAATATAAATAGAAAACTAAAAATATTACACCTCAGGAGTTTACTTCTGAGGTTTTTTATTAGAATTATTATTACAATTATGTTTTTTTAAGAAAAAATCTGATCTTGTATGCGAAAAAACAGTTTATTTTCGTTTTGAAAGTGAACATGGAAAAAATCACATGAAATACACCTTAATATTTATTGTCGCGTTTTTAATCAGTTTATCGTTAACTGCACAAACGAAAATTGATCTCGGGCTCTTTCTGGGAGGGGCCTCATATGTCGGTGATATTAACCAAGGCCGGCAATTCTATAAACCTGGTCCGTCAGCTGGATTAATAATCCGCCGGGACATCAATAAGAGATACGCTTTTAAGCTAACCGGAACATTTGCAATGCTGAGGGGAAATAGTGAAGATTTTCCAGACGATGTTTTACCCTATAGGCCCGAGTATTCTTTTTCGTCTGACCTCTTCGAGGTTGCTACTCAGCTTGAGTTTAATTTCAAATCATTTGTAAGCGGAGGTGAGAAGTGGACAAATACCCCATACCTTATCGGGGGTATTGGTTATGCTCTTAATATTTCAAATGGGAACGGGTTTTTGTCGATACCTTTTGGAGCTGGCTTTAAAATAAATATTACCCGAAGTTTGGGCGCTGGTGTCGAATGGAAGTACCGAAAGACTTTTAATGATAAAATTGATAATCTTGAAAGCCCACTTGGAAAAAGTACTTTACATAATAATGATTGGTTTTCTACTTTCGGACTTTTTATTACCTATAAGTTTTCTAATTTTGCTGCCGATTGTCCGGCTTATAATTAGTATTTGGA
>Ga0105103_10001792_pt1 | contig 11456 bp, 11 predicted proteins | sample PPLLaktember2015_2_FD_79107 | JGI IMG/M metagenome (GOLD analysis project Ga0105103, IMG submission 79107) | Freshwater sediment microbial communities from Prairie Pothole Lake near Jamestown, North Dakota, USA - PPLs Lake P7 Core (6) Depth... | ecosystem: Environmental > Aquatic > Freshwater >...
CCACAGCACGGCGTCCAGCATCGAACCGGCGCGGGCGCGCGGCAGCGCGAAGAGGATCAGCCCGGCGACCACCAGGGCATACAGCAGCAAGGCCGGCACAAGCCGGGGGTCGAGTTTGTCGCCGCTCATCCGGAGCAGCGGGCCCAACTCGCGGCGATAGAAGCCGTTGGCCACAACGCCGATCCAGACGAAATCGATCGCCACGAAGGCCACCAGCCCCACCGCCCACTGCTTCAGAAAGTCCATGAGCGGTTGGACGCCGGTGAGCGGTCTGCCGGTGCACGGCTGCACGATTGTGCAAACGCCGTGATGTACCCTTGAAGCGATGCGGCTTGCCAAGTTCGCGGTCGCGTGCGTCAGCCCCACCGTCGGCGCCGTCCACGCCAACCGCACTCGTGTCGTCGAGTTGGCGCGGGCCATGGCCCGGGAGCACGTCACGCTCGCCGCCTTCCCCGAACAGGTCATCGGCGGCTACCCTCCGGAGGACCTCGTGCAATGGCGCGGCTTCCTCGACGGCCAGCGCCACTCCCTGGAGACCCTTGCGGACGAGACGGCAGACCTCGCAACGGTCCTCGTCCTTGGCGTGGCGGTCGCGGTCGGCAGCCGCCTGTTCAACTGCGCCGCCGTCGTCCATCGCGGCCGCGTGCTCGGCCTGGTGCCGAAAGAGAAACTCCCCACCTACAACGTGTTCTACGAGGGCCGCACCTTCTCGCGCGGCGGCCCGGGGCTCACCCTCGATGCCGACGGCATCCCGCTCGGCGACTTCATCTTCGAGTTCGATTTCGGCACAGTAGCCGCGGAAGTCTGCGAAGACGCCTGGTCCCCGGATGGCCCGATGCGCCGCCGATCGTTCTCCGGCGCGGAGGTCGTGACCAATGTCTCGGCGTCACCCTACCGGATGGGCATCGACTCCACCCGCCGCGAGATGCTGGCAACCCGCGCCGCCGACTCGCAGTGCGTGCTCCTGTATGCGAACGCGGTCGGTGGTCAGGACGGTCTGGTGTACGACGGCGGCGGGTTCGTCTTCCAGAACGGCCGCCGCGTGATGGATGCGCCCCGCTTCGCCGAAGGATGGTGGTCCACGGTGGTGGATCTGGATCGCACGCGCCGGCTCCGGGTCGAGAACACGACCTGGCGGGTGGATGGCGACGAGTTCCTGCTGGCGAATGGACGCGTGCCGGTGATCGCCAGCAGCGCCTCGACGGGCGATCGCTCGATGCTCGACTACCCCGCTCCCGACGGCGGCAGCTTCTTCCTGCCTGCCAGCGGCGCCGCGGGCCTCGATCCCCGGGACCGCGCGCTCGACGACCTGTTCGAAGCGCTGGCGCTGGGCATCAAGAGCTACTACGAGAAGACCGGCGCCTTCCGCTCGCTGGGCATCGCGCTGTCGGGCGGCCGCGACTCGATGCTGACGTTGCTCGTCGCCTGGCGCGCCGCACAGCTCATCACCACCGGCGCGACGCGCATCGACGCGTTCTACATGCCGAGCCGCCACTCGCAGGACTCCACGCGCGAGGCCGCGGAACTGCTGGCGCGCGAGTTGTCGGTGACGCTGCGGGTGGAGCCGATCGACGAGGCCACGGATCGCGAAGTGGAGGTCGTCACGCGCATGCTCGACGGCCAGCCGCTGACGGAGCTCACGCGCCAGAACATTCAGGCGCGCCTGCGCGGCCAGCGCATGTGGAACTGGGCGAACAGCTCGGGCGCCCTGTTCCTGCAGACGGGCGACATGAGCGAGAAGGCCGTCGGCTACACCACCATGGGCGGCGACCTCGAGGGCGCGCTGTCGGTGATTGCCAACGTGCCGAAGACCGTGGTCGTGGCCTTGCTGCAGCGTCTGCACGCGCGATTCCAGTTCGGCGGCATCGCCGCGACACTGACCACCGAGCCCGGCCCCGAGCTGGCCGACGCCCAGGAGGCCGAACGCGAGCTGATGCCCTTCCCCGTCCTCGACGCCTGCCTCCAACTCTACGCCGGCGAGAAGATGTCCTCGGACGAGATGGCCATCGCGCTTCGCAGCCTGTTCCCCGACGAGGATGCCGAACGCCTGCGCGGATGGGCCACCCGCTTCACCAGGCTGTTCACGCAGTCGATCTACAAGTGGGTGCAGTCTCCGCTCTCGCTCCACGTCGGCTCCCTCGATCTCGACCGCGAGCGCGCGCTGCAGATGCCGGTCGTGCAGAAGACCGAGTGGCAGGACCAGTAACCCCTCAGCGCTACTCAATGCATGATGCCATCCGGCCGAACGGCCATGCGTTGTGCCGGTTCCGCACGGAGCCGCGGGCTGTCCGCATGACCACTCCAGTGACTGAGGGGTTGTCCGCCGGATGATCTCGATCCCCTCGCTCGACGACGAGCGCGTGGCGCCGTACCGGTGGGTGGCGGACCCGCGCCGGCTGGAGCACGAGGGGCTGTTCGTCGCCGAGGGCCGGCTGATCGTGCCCCGGTTGCTCGCCGCATCCGCCAGGCCCGGCCACTGGGCCGGCTCTGCCCATTCGCTGCTCCTCTCCCCTTCCGCCCTCGAGCACATGCGGCCGCTGCTGGAGGCGCATCCCCAAGTGCCCGCCTACGTCGTGCCACAAGCCGTGATGAACGAGCTCGTCGGTTTCAATATTCACCGGGGATGTCTGGCGCTCGGCCGCCGGCCGGTCACGCCGGCGCTGGAGCACACGGACCTCAGCCACGCCACTCGCATCATTGCGCTCGAAGGCGTGAACAACCCCGACAACATCGGCGGCATCTTCCGCAGCGCCGCGGCGTTCAACGCGGATTTCGTGGCGCTGGGGCCGGCCTGTGCCGATCCGCTCTATCGGAAGTCGATCCGTACCTCGATTGGCGCCACGCTCGACGTGCCCTATGCGCAGGCGGAACCGTGGCCGCAGGCGCTGGACCAGCTGAAGCGCGCGGGCTTCCGTGTGATTGCGCTCACCACGGCCGCGACGGCAACACCGCTGCAACGCCTGACGGCCGAGCACGCGCGCATTGCCCTGCTGGCCGGCGCGGAGGGCACCGGCTTGTCGGACCTCGCGCTTGCCGCCGCGGACGAGCGCGTGACGATTCCGATGTCGGGTCGCGTTGATTCGCTGAACGTCGGCACGGCGCTCGCCATCGCTCTGTACCATGTAAGCTTGAGTTGACCCGTGAATCCCGAGAACGAAGCCGCGCTGCTGAACTTCATCATCGACCGCCTCCAGATCGAGAACGATTGGTTCGAAGGGCGCGGCCGCGGCTTCACGTGGTGGGCCGGCGCGCTCGCGCAACGCCTTGATTTGAGCGCGCCTCGCGATCTGCACGGCGTCCGGGTCACCACGCTACATATCCAGACCGACCTGCTGTCGGACGTCACGCCCACGAACGCGACCTGGCAGCGCCTCGCCTCGCTCAACCGCTTCGCCACCCTCAGCGCGTATGTCGCCGACGTCGAGGCGCGCACGGTGCGCCTGCACGCCTCGGTGGCGCTGACCGCGGACAACTGGCCGATGGCGCGCGCGCTCGCGCTGCATGCGGCGGCGCTGCAGGTGGCGGACGCGCACGCCGAAGCGGCCGAACTGGCCAGGGTGTTCGGCGCCGCCGTCAACGCCACGGGCCATCCCTCGCGCGGACGGCGCGAACAGCCTGACGAGATGCTGGGGGTCGTGGAGGTCTATCAGCAGCGCGGGCAGGACGCGTCGCCGTTCTCGACCGAGGAACTGGCGCAGCTGGTGCACGTGGAACCGCGCCCGTGGCTGATGGCCGCGAACGAGCCCGAGCGGCTCATCGCCGACCTCGCGTTCGCCGCGGGCCAGCCCGCCCGCCTCGAATTGGACGCCAGCGTGCTGCACCCGGCCCTCGGCTCGGGCCTGCAGGTGCGGCTGCTGATTCCGGTCGAGGCCGATGCCACCATCGCCCAGCGGCTGAACGCGAACGAGACGGTGCACCCTGACGCACACCAGTTGGGCGCGTGGTGCGTGGACGATGAGCGCGGCCTCGGTTACACCCAGTTCATTCCGTCAGCGGCCTACGCGCCGGAGCTGAGCCGCGCACTGGTGTATCACGCCGCGGGGCGCAACGAATGGGCCAGGGAATTGCTGTTTCCTCAATAAGGATCGTCCGTTGAATCTGGCGAACTTGTGATGTGGTGATCTCGCGATCGATCGTCACGACCGGTTGATCAGTAGATCGATCGCATGATCTATTGATCCTCCCAGGCGAGCGATCGCCCAACCGCTTTCTTCCATCCCGCATACAGACGCTCGCGCGTCGCGGCCGGCATCGATGGGCCGAACTCGCGATCGAGCGCCCAGTTCCGGCGCACATCGTCCAGCCCGTCCCAGTAACCCACGGCCAGACCTGCGAGGTAGGCGGCGCCGAGCGCCGTCGTTTCGCCGACCACCGGACGGCGGACCGGCACGTTCAGCAGATCGGACTGGAACTGCAGCAGCGTCGCGTTGGCGGCCGCGCCGCCGTCCACCTTCAGCGTGGTCAGCGGCAGCCCGGACTCGAGTTGCATCACTTCCAGCACGTCGCGCGTCTGGTAGGCCATCGCGTCCACCGCGGCCCGGGCGATGTGCGCCATCCTGGTGTTGCGCGTGAGGCCGACGATCACGCCGCGGGCGCGCGGATCCCAGTACGGCGCCCCCAGCCCCACGAACGCGGGCACCAGGTAGACTCCGTCGGTGTCGGGTACCTCGGCCATCAACACTTCGACGTCCGAAGAAGCCTGGATCGCGCGCAGGCCATCGCGCAGCCACTGCACCGCGGCGCCGGCGACGAACACCGAGCCTTCGAGCGCGTAGGTGGTGGTGCCGCCCAGCCGCCAGGCAATGGTGGTGACCAGGCCCTTCTCCGACGGCACCGGCTTGTCGCCGGTGTTCAGCAGCATGAAGCACCCCGTGCCGTAGGTGTTCTTCGCCGTACCCGGCTCGAAGCACGCCTGCCCGAACAGCGCGGCCTGCTGGTCACCCGCAATGCCGGATATCGCGACGCTGCTGCCGAGCAACTCCGGGAGCGTCTCGCCGTACACCTCGCTCGACGAGCGCACCTCGGGAAGCATGGCGCGCGGCACATCCAGCAGCGCCAGCAGTTCGTCGTCCCATTGCTGCGTGTGGATGTTGAACAGCAGCGTGCGGCTGGCGTTGCTCACGTCCGTGACGTGCTGCTTTCCGCCGGTGAGGCGCCAGATGAGGAAGCTGTCCACGGTGCCGAACAGGATCTCCCCACGCGCGGCGCGGGCACGCAGGCCATCGAACGAATCGAGCAGGTGCTTGATCTTGGTGCCGGAGAAGTACGCGTCCACCACCAGCCCGGTCTTCTTCCGGAATGTGGACTCGTGGCCCTCCGCCTTCAGGCGGTCGCAGATCGGGGCCGTCACCCGGCTCTGCCACACGATCGCGTTCGCCACCGGGCGGCCGGTGGCCTTCTCCCACAAGATCGTCGTCTCGCGCTGGTTGGTCACGCCAATCGCCGCCACGTCCGCCGCCGTGATGCCGGACTTCGCCAGGACGTCGCGCGCGGTCTGCAGCTGCGTCGCCCAGATCGCCTCGGGGTCGTGCTCCACATGACCCGGCCCCGGAAAGATCTGCGGGAACTCCTGCTGGGCCTGCGCGACGACGCGACCGGCGCGATCGAACACGATGCTGCGGCTGGAGGTCGTGCCCTGATCGAGCGCCAGGATGAAGCGGCTCATGCGCGGACCTCCGCCGGCAGCGAACGACCGACGCACACGTCATAGGTCATGGTGCCCAGGACCGCACCGATCACGGGACCGACAATCGGCACCCACCACCAGCCGTTCCCCGCCGTGAACACGCCGCCGCCCCACCCCGCCATGGCCGTGAAGAGCCGCGGTCCGAAGTCTCGAGCCGGGTTGATCGCGTATCCCGCGTTGAAGCCGAAGGCGACGCCGATCGCCACCACCAGTGCGCCAATGAGGGGCGCCACCAGCCACGGCGGCGGGCCGGAGTTCCGTTGGTCCGCGATCGCGAGCACGCCCGCCATCAGCAGCGCCGTGCCGACGATCTGATCGACGAGGCCGCCGCCGATCGACAGGAACGGTTGCGGATAGGTCGCGAAGATGCCGGCCGTCCCCAACGTTCCCTGTATCTGCCGCACGCCGCTGTCGAACGCCGTGAACGCTTCCCGATAGGTCAGGAACACGACGGCGGATGCGACGAAGGCGCCGGCGGTCTGCGCCAGAACGTAGCTGGGGACCTTGCTCCAGGGGAAACCCCGCCGCAACGCCAGCGCCACCGTGACCGCCGGATTCAGATGCGCGCCAGACACCCCCGCGGCGGTGTAGATGCCGAGCATCACGCCGAGCCCCCATCCGATGTTGATCGCCAGATACGACCCGGCGGCATTCTGACTGAGCACCGATTGCGCCACGACGCCGGCCCCGAAGACCAGGATCATGAACGTTCCGAGGAATTCCGCCGCAGCCTCTCTGAGCATGGGGCGGATTATGGATCAGGCAGGGGCCGGTTACTTCGACTTCAGGACGATGATGTGCTGCCACGGCAGCACGTCGATCACCTTGTCGATCACGTAGCCGTCGGCATCGAGTTCCTTGCGCACCTGATCGACGCTCATCTTGTGCACCTCCTGAATCGGCACGCGCGGGTCTTCCTTGCGGTACTCGATCAGCACCAGCCGGCCGTCGGGCTTCAGCGACTCGCGCAGGCGGCGCGCGAACACCTGTGGGGCGGCGAGCTCGTGGTAGACGTCCACCATCAGCGCCAGATCGATGGCGGCGGCCGGCAGGCGCGGGTCATCCGGCGCCCCAAGGACCGGCACCACGTTCTCGACGCGCTCGACGGACAGGCGCCGCTTGATGATGTCAATCATTCCGGCCTGGATGTCGGTGGCGAACACCTTGCCGGTCGGGCCCACTTTCCGCGCCATGCGCACGGTGTAGTAGCCCGAGCCGGCGCCGACGTCCGCCACCACCATGCCCGGCTTCAAATCCAGCGCGTCCACGGCGCGCGAGGTCGCTTCCTCCGAGTCGCGCTCGGGACGCTCGAGCCAGGCGGCGCCGCCCACACCCATGACCGGTGCGATCACGCGCCCACTGACTGGATGCCGCTGCTGAGCAGAGAGCACGACCGCCAGGACCAGCACCAGCAGGGCCGACAGGCCCCCGACTCTTCGCATATGATCGAACTCCCGATCGTAATGACGCTGATTTCCCGCGTGGCGTCCCGCGCAGACGCTGCAGACCTCGCCCGGATTTACAACGAAGGCATCGAGGATCGCCTCGGCACCTTCGAGACGCGCCCCCGTACTCCGGACGATGTCGCCCGCTGGTTCGACGGACGCCACCCTGCCGTGGTGGTGCAGAACACCGCCGGCGAAATCCTGGCGTTCGCGTCCACATCATCCTACCGTTCGCGCGAGTGCTATGCCGGAATCGCGGAATTTTCGGTGTACGTGGCGCGGGCCCATCGCGGCCAGGGCGCCGGACGCGTGGCGATGGACGCCATGCTGGTCGAGGCCACCCGTGCCGGGTTCTGGAAACTGCTCTCCCGTATCTTCGTCGAGAACACCGCCAGCCGCCGGCTGGTGGCGTCGATGGGGTTCCGCGAGGTCGGCACCTACGAAAAGCACGCCAGGCTCGACGGCGTGTGGCGTGACGTCGTCATCGTCGAACGCCTGATTGCCGAGAACCTGATCTGATGCTCGACGCCATTCAAACCTGGGCCGCCGAACTCGGCGGGATCGGTCTGTTCGTCATCGCGGCGCTCGACTCGTCGTTCCTGTCCTTCCCCCAGGTCAACGACCTGCTGATCATCTACCTCAGCACCAAGTACCCCGAGCGCATGCCCTACTACGCCGGCATGACGACGGCCGGTTCGCTGGTCGGCTGCTTCATGCTGTATGCAGTGGCCCGGAAGGGCGGCGAGGTCTTTCTTCGCAAGCGCTTCAGTGCCGCGCGCGTCAACCGCGGCATGGCACTCTACCAGCGCTTCGGGCTGCTGGCGGTAGTCGTGCCGTCGCTGCTGCCGCCGCCCACGCCCTTCAAGATTTTCGTGCTGATGGCCGGCGCGGCGGCGGTGGCGCCCTGGCGCTTCGGCCTGGCGATCGTGATTGGCCGCGGCATCCGCTACTTCGGTCAGGGCTATCTCGCGGTTCTCTACGGCGAGCGCGCCGTGGAGATGGTGAAGACGCATGGCTCAGAGGTGGGTATTGGCCTGGCGGCGCTGGCGCTGGCCATCGGCCTGGTCTACTTCCTGATCAAGCGTCAGCGGTCCCAGCCGAGCCGGGCCGGCAGCTCGCCGGGCTCGAACGGCTGATACGCGTAGTAGGTGCGCGAGTAATCGAAGACCACCCGGCGGAGCAGCAAGGCGCGCCCCGTGCCCTCGAAATCCGTCTGCACCGGCAGCCATGCCCCGTTGACGCGGCGGCGCGTGAACTCCGCCGTCGTCCCCTTGTGGAGCTTGCCGAGCAGGCCGAAGCCGAACGACACATCCGTGATGGCCTTCGCCTGTACGTGCATCACCTCGTACTCGTGCTCGTGCACCCACACCCGTCCAGCAAACGCGCGCGCGATTCGGCCCTCACGGGACCGCGGCTGCGTGTCCGCCTTCGGCGTGAAGCTGATGATGATGGCGGGCTGCCCTTCCCGGATGTCGCGGCCGACGATGACGAAGTGGAACATGTCGAGCGCCTCGCGGGCGCGAGCCTCGTCCTTGAGCCGCTCCTCCTGCGCCTTGCGGAGCCGCAACAGGCGGTCCGAGGTGCCCTCGCGCGCCGTGCGACGCTCCCAGGCGGCCAGCCGCTCCCGGTAGTCGCGGTCCTGCTCGCGAATCTCCTCCAGCGTCAACCGACGGCCCTCACGCTCCACCAGCCGCCGATAGGTGAGCTCGTCGTTCGGGTGCGGATACACCTCGTAGACGAGCTCCGGCCCGGTGCCCATGGCGCCGAAGGGATTCAGGCGCACTTCGGTGGCCCGCTCCCGGTAGGTGTAGCGGCTTTGAATGAGATCGTTGCTCGCCAGGCGTTTCTGCACCTCCGCGAAGAAACGGGCCTGGTCCGGCAACGGCGCCGCCGACTGGGCCCCGAGGGCCGCCGTCACCAGCACACCGAGCGCGGCCGCGACAGCCCAACGCGCCGACCTCATACGATAATGATGGCGTACTTGCCATCCATGGTCGATGACTACCCCGAGCGTATCGTGCACGTGCTCACCGTGCGCCAGGATGATCCGGCGGTGCGGGCGCAGCTGCACCGCTACCGCCGGCTGCTGAACGGCGAGGAGTTGACGCGCGAGGCGCGCTTCCACTTCGACGCCGACAAGGAGCGCTTCGTCATCGGACGCACCCTGGCCCGGTTACAGCTGTCACGTTTCCTGGGGGGCGATCCCCGGCAGTGGCAGTTCGTCACCAACGAACATGGCCGGCCAGAGTTGCTGGGGCCGAAGGGCACGCGGCCGGTGGGCTTCAACGTCTCGCACACCCACGGGCTGATCGCCTGCGCCGTCACTTCCACCCACGACGTCGGCGTCGACGTCGAGTGGATCGACCGGCGCCTGACTCACGACATCGCCGATCGGTTCTTCGCGCCACGCGAGGTCGCCGACCTCCGTGCCCTGGCGGCCGCCGACCAGAAGCGCGTGTTCTTCGACTACTGGACCCTGAAAGAGGCGTACATCAAGGCACGCGGGATGGGCCTCGCCCTGCCCCTGGCCGACTTCGCCTTCACGCTGGCGCCGCCGCAGCCGCCGACCATCGCCTTCGACGGCGAGATTCACGATCGCCCCGAGACCTGGCAGTTCGTGCAGAGCTGGCCGACCCCGTCCCACCGCCTGGCTCTCGCGGTGCGTCGCGCGCCGGGCGAGGACGTGGACGTGCGGATCGAGAACATCGTGCCCGAGGTGCACGTGTGAAGCTCTGGGCCACCAGCGACCTGCATGTGGGCTACAAGGAGAATCGGGCGGCGGTCGAAGCGCTCGAGGCGCATCCGGACGACTGGCTGATCGTGGCCGGCGACGCCGGTGACACGCCGGCGCAATTGGAGTGGGTCCTCCGCACGCTGACCCCCCGATTCGCGCAGCTCATCTGGGTTCCGGGCAACCACGACCTGTGGACGCCCCGCACCTTCAACCCGGAACAACGCGGGGTGAGGCACTACGAGCGGCTGGTGGCGCTGTGCCGGAAATTCGCCGTGCTGACGCCCGAGGACGCGTTTGCCCGCTGGCCCGGCGCCGGCCCCCCACGCGCCATCGTCCCGCTCTTCCTGCTGTACGACTACTCGTTCGCACCGGACGGAGTGCACCCGGATGACGCGGTCACCTGGGCGGCACAATCGGGTGTGCGCTCGGCGGACGAAGACCTGCTGGCGCCGGACCCGCACGACAGCCGCGTGTCCTGGTGCCACCAGCGCGTCGCCGACGCACGGGCGAGGCTGGCGGCGCTGCCGCCCGACGTGCGCCTGGTGCTGGTGAATCACTTCCCGCTGCGCCGCGACCTGGCGGTGCTGCCGCGCATCCCCCGGTTCACGATCTGGTGCGGCACCCGCCACACCGAGGACTGGCACCAGCAGTTCAACGTCGAAGCGGTGGTCTACGGACACCTGCACATGCGCTCGTCCCGCACGATCGACGAGGTCCGGTTCGACGAGGTGTCGCTGGGCTACCCGAAGCAGTGGAACCAGAGTTTGGGGATGAAGCACTACTTACGAAGAATTCTGTAAGTTCAAAGTTCACAGTTCAAAAGTTCAAGGTTGGAGGCAAGGTGCAACGAACGACAAGGCCTCTGGTACGAGTGCCGGGGTCGTTCTTGAACCCTTGAACTCTTGAACTCTTGAACTCTTGAACTCTTGAACTTTGAACTCTCCCGCTACACTCGACCGAGTCTTTCCGCCGCCGCTGCCAGCGTCGTGTCCTTCTTCGCGAAGCAGAACCGCAGCACCGGACCGCCGGTGTCCTTGTAGAGAAACGCCGAGACCGGGATGGCGGCCACGCCGTGCGTCTGCAGCAGCCACTCGGCCACGCCGCGGTCGCCGTCGTTCGAGATGGCCGAGTAGTCCATCAGCTGGAAATAGGTGCCCTCGCACGCCAGCGGCTTGAAGCGCGAGCCGGCCGTCAGCGACAGGAATCGATCGCGCTTCTCCTGATAGAACGCCGGCAGCGTGCTGGCACTCGGGTCGTTCCTGACGAATTCGGCGAAGGCGATCTGCGACGGTGTGTGCACCGTGAAAGTGACGAACTGGTGCACGCGCGTCACCTCCGCCATCAGCGCCTGGGGCGCCACGCAGTAGCCGACCTTCCAGCCGGTCGTGTGAAACGTCTTGCCGAACGAGCTGATGACCACGGCGCGCGAGCGCAGCTCGGGGTAGCGCAGCACGCTCTCGTGACGACGGCCGTCGAAGATGATGTGTTCGTAGACCTCGTCCGAGACGATCACGATGCTGGTGCCGTCGACGATCGCCGCGAGCTGGCGCATGTCGTCCGCGGACCACATCATCCCGGTGGGGTTGTGCGG
>Ga0105103_10001794_pt1 | contig 11451 bp, 9 predicted proteins | sample PPLLaktember2015_2_FD_79107 | JGI IMG/M metagenome (GOLD analysis project Ga0105103, IMG submission 79107) | Freshwater sediment microbial communities from Prairie Pothole Lake near Jamestown, North Dakota, USA - PPLs Lake P7 Core (6) Depth... | ecosystem: Environmental > Aquatic > Freshwater >...
CCCTTTGGGCCCTCAGCGTGGCGTCGGCTTCTGCCGACCAGGCCTCCCGGCCTCTGACGCCGGCGATCGATCGGGCCTACCAGGCGCCGGCCGGATCGGCTGTGGCAGCGCCTCAGGCGCCAGCCCCGGTAACCCAGCCGCCCGCACCACAAGCACCGGTCGCGCCCGCGCCAGCAGCGCCCGCCCAGGTCGCGCCGCCCGTGCGTACGCCGCCTGACGGCACGGCGCCGGTGGTGCGCTCCATCGAGCTGCGGTTTCATCCCGTCAACGAGTCGCTCATCGAGCCGCAGACCTACCTTTACTACATCCAGACCCAGGCCAGCCGGCCGACCGACGGCGTGTGGGTCCCGTACACGGACGACACCGAGAAGCTGCTGCTCGACGACTTCAAGCGGCTGTGGGGCACGAACTTTCTCGACAACCTGTGGATCGAGGTCAACGACGATCCCTACCCGAACAACGTGGTGGGCAAGCGGCTGATCTACCACATGGAAGAGCGGCCCCGGGTGAAGATCGTGGACTACACCGGGTCCACCAAGGTCGAACGCACCAAGGTCGACGAAAAGATGAAGGAGGCCGGCATTTCGCTGCGCCTGGATTCGTTCCTCGACGAAGGGGTCGTGCGCCGCGTCAAGGGCATCGTCCGCGACCTGATGGCCGAGAAGGGCTACGAGTTCGCCGAGGTCAACTCGTCGGTCGAAGCGCTCCCGGGCGGACCGAAGCTGGTGAAGGTGGTCTTCGACGTCCAGGAAGGCCCGCAGGTCAAGGTCCGCACCATCAACTTCGAAGGCAATTCAGCCGTCGGCGACGGCGCGCTGAAGCGCCAGATGAAGTCGACCAAGGAACACTGGTTCCTGTCGTGGATCACCGGGCGCGGCAAGTACCAGGAAGCGAAGTTCGAAGAAGACGCCGACGCGATCATCGAGTACTACCGGAACCGTGGCTACGTGCAGGCGCGCGTGGGGCAGCCCGAGCTGAAAGTGCTGGAGGACAGCGCCGACAAGGAAACCCGGTGGGTGCAACTCAACGTGCCGGTGGACGAGGGCCCGCGCTTCAAGGTCGGCCAGTTCAGCTTCGACGGCAACACCGTCATCAAGTCCGAGTTCCTGCGGCCGCTCTACAAGCTCGAGCCGGGCGACTTCTACAGCGAGAAGCGCGTCCGCGACGGCCTGATCAAGTCGCGCGAGCTCTACGGCGGGGGCGGCTACTTCGAATTCACCGGCTTCCCGGATCTCGAGTTCCAGAACGCCGCTGAAGGGCCGATCGCCGGCCCGGCCGAGCCCACGGTCAACGTCACCATGCGGTTGACCGAAGGCGAGCAGTACTTCGTGAACCGCATCACCTTCACGGGCAACACCACCACCCGCGACAATGTCATCCGTCGCGAGATGCGGCTGGTCGAGGGCGGGGTCTTCAACACCGAGGCGCTGAAGTTCAGCGTCCGCCGCCTCAATCAGCTCGGCTACTTCAAGAACATCGAGGAACAGGGCGGGCAGGGCATCGACGTCCAGAAGACACCCAATACCAAGAACGAGGTGGATGTCACGCTGAAGCTGGAAGAGCAGAACCGCAACCAGCTGACGTTCGGCGCGGGTGTCTCGCAGTTCGAGGGCTTCTTCGGGCAGCTGTCGTTCCAGACCGCCAATTTCCTGGGCCGCGGCGAATCGCTCACGCTCTCCGTGCAGGTCGGCTCGCGTGCGGAGAACTACCAGCTCGCCTTCACCGAACCATTCCTGTTCGATCGTGCGATCACGGGCGGGTTCGACGTCTACAAGCGGACGTTGCGCTACATCGACCAGTTCACCCAGGAATCCATTGGTGGCAACCTCTCGACGGGGTTCCCGGTCGCGAGCTTCTCGCGGATGTTCTTCACCTACAGCTACGAGCAGGTGCGGGTCACCGAGCTCAACCCGTTCTACAACAACCCGGCCCTGGTCGCGCAGAACCCGTTTCTCGCCGACTCGCTGCTGCTCGGCGCCGGTGGCAAGCGCACGATCAGCAAGGTGGTGCCCAGCTTCGTCCACAACACCGTCGACAACCCGATTTTCCCCAACCGGGGACGGCGAATCACGTCCAGCATCGATCTGGCCGGCGTCGGCGGCGACACCTACTTCATCAAACCGCGATTCGAGGCGGTGCAGCTGATTCCCGTCAACCGGCGCACCACCCTCGGCTTCCGCGCCCAGGTCGAATACGTGCGGCCTTACGGCGACACCAACGTGCTGCCGATCTACGAAACGCTGTTCCTCGGCGGTGAGTACAGCGTCCGCGGCTTCGACATCCGCTCGATCGGCCCGCGCGATCTGCGGACCGGCCTGGTGCTCGGCGGCAACAAGAGCCTGCTGTTCAACGCCGAGTACATGATCTCGATCGCGGGGCCGGTGCGGCTGATCCTGTTCTACGACGCCGGTCAGGTGCGCGTGCGCGGCCAGTCCTTCGCGCTGATGGAGGACATCATCGAGATCACGCCGCCGCCGGGCCCGAACATCAGTGACCCGTTCACATCGGGCATCCTCACCGACCCGAACGCCCCGTTGCCCACGTCCACCGTGGTGGGGGAGCGCAGTGCCTTCAAGACCTCCACGGGCGCGGAGATCCGCTTCTTCATGCCGGTGCTGAACGTGCCGTTCCGGCTGATTTTCGCGATGAACCCGCAGCGCGGCGGGATCTACACCAACAGCCTGCAGCCGGCGAAGCAATTCCAGTTCCGCTTCGCCGTGGGCTCGACCTTCTAGGCCAGGTTGGTCTCAGGGGTGAAGGACGGTCACTTCGTACGACGTGGGCTCGACGAATCGTCCCACGTCGCGGACGCGGACGCAGAGCTGACCGGCCTGCGACGCGCTGCCGATGATCACGGTCGTCTGGACCGCGGAGTCGTTGGCGATGCGCTCGGTGCAGGCGGTGCCGTTCCACTCGCCGAGCGCGAGGCCGGCGATCGTGGTGCTGTCGGGCCCGATGGTCGTGAGCGTCACCGAGACGGTGCCGCCCGAGGCCGCGGTGAAGGTGTGGGTGGCGGCGCTGTTCGGATTGAGGGTGCCGCTGAAGACCTCGGTGACGAGCGTCGGCGTGGGAGTCGTGGGAGTGACCGGGTCGTCGTCGCCGCAGGCCGTCATGACGGCGAGGGCGAGGGCGAGCGGCACCGAGCGGAACATCAAGCGGGACATTGATTTAGTATAAGATGCCGGGTTGGTCATTGCATATGAAAGGATTCACTGGAATGAAGGGCTTCGCCGTTCTCGGCACTATCACGATGCTGGCAGTCGCGCCTGTGTTCGCGCAGACGCCGGCTGCTCCCGCGGGCGCCAAGCCCGCACCGCAGGCGCCGCCGCCGGCGGCTCCCGCGACGCAGCCTGCGCCGGCCCCCGCGCCGCCGCGCCCGTTCCCCGAGGGCGCCAAGATCGCCTTCGTCGTGCTGCAGCGCATCGCGAACGAGTCGGCTGAAGGCAAGACCGCGACGACGCGCATCCAGGCGTTGCAGCAGAAGAAGGCCGCCGAGCTGACCGACAAGAACAAGCAGCTGCAGACCGCGCAGCAGCGGCTCGAGAAGGAAGCGAGCGTGCTCAGCGCGAACGCCGCCGGCGAACTGCAGAAGCAGGTCGAGCGCCTGACGGTGGAGATTCAGCGGTTCACGCAGGACGCGCAGGCCGAAGTGCAGGAGCTGCAGCAGCAGTTGCAGCAGGACTTCCAGGTGCGCCTCGAGCCGGTGCTCCAGGAGCTCGGCCGCGAGAAGGGGCTGCACTTCATCTTCAACGGTCCCGATGCGGGCCTGGTGTGGGCGGACAACGCGCTCGATATCTCCGCTGACGTGATCAAGAAGCTGGACGCCGCGAAACCGGCCGGCAACAAGCCTCCGGTGCAGTGAACGCCGGCATCCCCCGCGTCCTCGACCGCCTTCGCGACCGCTATCCGTCTCTGCTCGTCGATCAGATCGAGGAGCACGAGGCGGGGAAGCGGCTCGTGGCCGTCAAGAACGTCACGGTCAACGAAGAGTACTTCCAGGGCCACTATCCGGGTGCGCCACTGCTGCCGGCTGTCCTCACGATCGAGGCGCTGGCGCAGGTCGCGACGCTGCTGATCGTCGAGCAGCGCGGCGGCCGGCCCGCGGGGCACGTCGCCCTCCGCGGCGTCAACCGCGCGAAGTTCCGGCGCCAGGTCGTGCCGGGCGATCGCCTGCGGCTCGAGGTCACGCTGGGCACCAAGACCGGGCCGCTCGTGCGGGTCCAGGGCCTGGCCTCGGTCGGCGGCCAGGTGGTCGCGGAGGCCGAACTCCTGCTGGTCGTCCTGCCCGAAGGAGCGGATGTCGATCCCTCGGCGCATGTGCATCCCAGCGCCCGGATCGGCGACGGCACCGTCATCGGTCCATTCGCCGTCATCGGTCCGCAGGTCGTGCTCGGCCGCGGCTGCAAGGTCGGCGCGTCGGCCGTCATCGACGGCAATACGACCGTTGGTGATGGCACCGAGTTCTTCCCCTTCGCCTCGATCGGCCTGCCGCCCCAGGACCTGAAGTACGCGGCGAGGACACCCGACTGGTGATCGGGAAGCGCAACATCTTCCGCGAGTTCGTCACCATTCATCGCGGCACCGCGGGCGGCGGCGGGCAGACGACGATCGGCGACGAAAACCTGTTCATGGCGTACGCGCACGTCGCGCACGACTGCCGCATCGGCAACCTCACCATCTTCGGCAATGCCGCCACGCTGGGCGGTCACGTGCGGGTGGAGGACTGCGCCACGATCAGCGCCTACTCGGGCGTGCACCAGTTCTGCCGGGTTGGCCGGCACGCCTTCATCGGCGGCTATTCCGTGGTCACCAAGGATGCGCTGCCGTTCGCGAAGTCGGTCGGCAATCGCGCCCGGGTCTACGGGCTGAACAAGATCGGCCTCATCCGCCGCGGCTTCACCGAAGAGCGCGTCGGGCAGTTGAAGCGCGCCTACCGCTACCTCCTGCAGTCGAAGCTGAACACCACACAGGCGCTGCTGCAAATCGAGCAGGACCCGACGCTCGCCTGCGAGGAAGTGGCGTACCTGGTCGAGTTCATCCGCACGGCCACGCGTGGCGTGATCCTCCGGCGCGGGGGCCGTCGCTCGGACGATGCCCTGGACGACTGATCGCATGAAGCTCGGGCTGATCGCCGGCAACGGCCGGTTCCCCTTCCTGGTGCTCGACGCGGCCCGCTCGATGGGCTACGAAGTCACCATCGTGGCCATCAAGGAAGAGGCCTCGAAGGAACTGGAGGCCGAGGCGGGCGGATCGCCGGTGGCGAGCGTGCACTGGATCTCGCTGGGACAACTGGGCGGCTGGCTGAAGATCCTCAAGTCCGCCGGCGTGGCCCGCGCGGTGATGGCCGGACAGGTCAAGCACACCAAGATCTTCGGAGGCATCGTGCCGGACATGACGGCGCTCTCGATTCTGACGCGGCTGAAGGCGCGGAACACCGACGCGATCATCGCCGCCGTCGCCGACGTGATGCGCGACCACGGCGTCGAGCTGATCGACTCCACCGAACTGCTGCAGCCGATGCTCGCCTCGGACGGCGTGATGACGCGGCGCGCGCCCACGGCCGACGAGCAATTGGACCTGGCATTCGGCTATCGCATGGCCGACGCGATCGCCGGGCTCGACATCGGTCAGACCATCGCCGTGAAGCACCAGGCGGTGGTCGCGGTCGAGGCGATGGAAGGCACCGACGAGACCATCGGGCGGGCCGCACAGCTCGCGGGCCCCGGCGTGACGATCGTGAAGGTGGCCAAGCCCGGACAGGACATGCGCTTCGACGTGCCGGTGGTCGGCCTGGCCACCATCCAGGCCATGCGCGCGGCCGGGGCGACACTGCTGTCGCTCGACGCGGGGCAGACGCTGATGTTCGACCGTGACGAGATGCTGATGTCCGCCGACGAAGCGGGCATCGCGATCGTGGGCCGGCCGAAGTCCCTCAAGGGAATGTCGTGACGCCCGCGCCGGTGCGCGTCGCGGTGGTGGGCGTCGGACATCTGGGCCGGCATCATGCCCGGGTGCTCGCCGATCTCGACGGCGCCTCGCTGGTCGGGGTCGTCGACGCCGATGCCGCACGGGCCGCGGAAGTCGCCGCCGCCAACCAGACCCAGGTCATCGCCACCGTCGCCGATCTGATCGGGCGCGTCGACGCCGTCAGCATCGCCGTGCCGACCGAGGCGCACGCGTCGGTGGCCCTGCCGCTGATGGCCGCAGGCATTCACGTCCTGGTCGAGAAGCCGATGACGCGGTCGGTGGCGGAGGCCGATCAGCTGCTGGCGGCCGCCGCGGCGTCCGGTGTGGTGCTGGCGGTCGGGCACATCGAGCATTTCAACCCGGCGGTGCTCGCGGCGCGCCCGCACATCCATGCCCCACGGTTCATCGAAGTGCATCGCCTGGGGACGTTCCCCGAGCGCAGCCTCGACATCGACGTCGTCTTCGATCTGATGATTCACGACCTCGGGCTGGTGTTGGAGCTTGTCGGCAGCGAGGTGGTGGGCATCGAAGCGGTGGGCGTCCCGGTGCTGACGCCGCGGGTGGACATCGCCAACGCCCGGCTGAAGTTCGCCAACGGCTGCATCGCGAATCTCACGGCCAGCCGCATCTCGCGCGACCAGGTTCGCAAGATCCGGTTCTTCCAGCCCAACACGTATCTCTCCATCGACTACAAGGCGCAGGAGGTGGAGGCGTGGCGGCTGGTGCCGCAGAAGGGCGGCATGCCGCGAATCGACGGGGGCAAGCTGGACGTCCTACGGGACGAGCCTCTCAGGCGCGAGCTCGAGGACTTCGTGGCGGCCGTGCGCGATCGGCGCCCGCCCGGCGTGACGGGCGAGCAGGGCAGAGCGGCCCTCGTGCTCGCCAACGACATCGTGTCTCGCATGGGCTGACCGCGGCCTGCGAGCAGCGTGAAGCGTGACGTGAAGGCAAACAGATGATTGACACCGATATCAACACCGCCATTGCCGGCCGCGCCATGGCGGGCCAGGCCCTGACCGAGGCCGAACTCGACGAGCTGGACGGCGTCGACGTGCTCTCTCTGGGCATGCTCGCCGACGATGTCCGTCGAGCGCGCGTGGGCGCGACCGTCAGCTATACCAGGGTCATCGAGGTCGGTGCGGCGGGCCTGCCGGACGCCGACGCGCTGGCCACGCTGCTGCCTCAGTGCGGTGAGGTGCGGCTGGTCATCCTGGGGGAATCCCTGGCCGCAACCGTGGCCGCCATTCGGGAGGTGCGCGCCGCCATCGGGCCGGCGATGCGTCTCACGGGATTCTCGTTGGCCGACCTGCTCGCCAGGGAGTGGGCGCCAATCTCCGAGGTGGTGGCTGCGCTTCGGACCGCCGGTCTCGACGCGATTGCCGAGGCACCGATTGACAGGGTGAGCCCGGCCGACGTGGCGGCGGTGCGCGCCGCCGGCCTCGCCGTGCGGGTGCTGTCGGTGCAGCAGCCGAGCGACGACGGGCGTGTTGCCCTGATCGCACGCGTACGGGCGTTCCTGAACGATGGCAGCCAGGGCGCGGCGTTCTCGCCCCTGCCGCGCGAGCAGTCGGTGACCGCTCCAACGACGGGCTATCACGATGTCCGGGTGGTGGCCCTGGCTCGCATCGCGTTGCCAGAGATTGCCACGATCGAGGTCGACTGGCAGCAGTACGGACCGAAGCTCGCGCAGGTGGCGTTGACCTTCGGCGCCAATCACCTAGATCGCGTGTCGCTGGTCGACGATCCGTCGCTCGGCCGCCGCCGTTCCAGCCTGGAGGACGTGCGTCGCAACATCGCGGCCGCGGGATTCAGCCCCGTGGAGCAAGGACCGGCCGCATGAAGCCGGCCCGTCTCGGCGCGGTGTCATACCTGAACACCAGGCCCCTCGTCCACGGTCTCGACGCCCGTCCGGATCTGTTCACCATCCGGTTCGATGTTCCGGCGGTCTGCGCCTCGCTGCTGCACGAGGGCCGCGTCGACCTCGGCCTCATCCCCGCCATCGAGTACCTGCGCGGTGACTATGCGATGGTGCCGGATCTCGCGATCGGCTCGGACGGTCCGGTGCTGTCGGTCGCCATCTTCTCAACCGTGCCCATCGAGAAGGTCCGGACGCTGGCGCTCGATCTCAGCTCGAGGACGTCGGCCGCCCTCACGCGCATCCTCTGTGCACGGTTGTGGGATATCCAGCCGGTGTTCACCCCATCGGAGCCCGACATCCGGGCGATGCTCGCCAAGGCCGATGCGGCGCTCGTGATTGGCGATCCGGCGTTGGCGATCGACCCGGCAGAAGTCGGGGCCATCAAGACCGACCTCGGCGAGGCCTGGAAGCGCCTGACGGGGTTGCCGTTCGTGTACGCCACGTGGAGCGGTCGTGACGGCGCTGTAGATCACGAGCAGGTGGCGGCCCTGCAGCAGGCGCGCCGACAGGGCGTGCAGGAGGCGGCCCTGATCGCGCGCGAGGTGGCCGGCGGCGATGCCCCGGCCGAGGCGCGGGCCCTCTCCTACCTGCGTGATACTCTCAAGTACGGATTGGGCGACCGCGAGATCGCGGGCCTAGAGCGCTTCCATACGCTCGCGGTAGAGCTCGGCCTGGCCTCCGGGCGCCGTCCGCTGCGCTTCTTCTCATGAGCCACTCACTCGATGTCCTGCAGTCGCGTATCGAAGGCGGCGGCCGCGTGTCGGCCGACGAGGCGCTGTTCCTGTATCGCTTCGCGCCGACGTGGTGGCTCGGGCGCATGGCCGATCTCATCCGACGCCGCAAGCATCCCGAGGGCATCGTCACCTACATCATCGACCGCAACGTGAACTACACGAACGTCTGCGTGGCTCGATGCAACTTCTGCGCGTTCTACCGGCCGGTTGGCCACCACCAGGGCTACGTGCTCTCGTTCGACGAGATTTTCAGGAAGATCGACGAGACCATCGCGCTGGGCGGCGTGCAGTTGCTGATGCAGGGTGGGCACAATCCGGATCTGCCGCTCGATTGGTACGAGGATCTGTTCCGCGCGGTGAAGTCGCGCTACCCGTCGTTCAAGCTGCACGCGTTGTCCCCGCCCGAAGTGGTGCACCTGTCACGGATGTCGAAGCTGTCCCCGCCCGAGGTGATCGCGCGGCTGGTGGCCGCCGGGCTCGACAGCATTCCGGGCGGTGGCGCCGAGATTCTCGTGGACCGGGTGCGGAAGCTGCTGAACTGCTACGGCAAGGCCACCGCGGACGAATGGCTGGACGTGATGCGGCACGCGCACCGTGCCGGGCTGCGCACCACCGCCACGATGATGTACGGGACCGTGGAGACCGACGAGGAACGCCTCGAGCACATGCTGCGCCTGCGCGCGCTGCAGGACGAGACGGGCGGGTTCACTGCCTTCATCACGTGGAGCTATCAACCCGAGCACACCGAGCGCGGCGGGACCGAAGCGACCGGCATCGAGTATCTGCGCACGCTGGCCGTGGCGCGGATCGTTCTCGACAACTTCGACAACCTGCAGGCGTCGTGGGTCACGCAGGGTGGTCAGGTGGGGCAGCTCAGCCTGGCCTTCGGCGCCAACGACATGGGCAGCGTGATGATCGAGGAGAACGTCGTGCGCGCGGCCGGCGCGGAGTACTGCATGGACGAAGTGGAGATTGTCCGCAACGTCGAGGACGCCGGGTTCGTGGCCAAGCGCCGCAGCATGCACTACGAGGTCCTCGGCGACCCCATGTTCCGTGAGCGCGACCTGCCGCGACAGCTCGAGCTCGCCACCGCGCGAGCGGCGGGCGACACGTCGGTGCCCGCAGAGCTCGTCAACTATCCAGCGCGCAGTGCCGCGGCGAAGCGGCAACGCGCGCAGCCGCCGTCACCGGTGGCATGATCCGCCTCGGCGCCGCGTGGGTCGTGCCCGTCGACCAGCGTCCGATTCGGGACGGCTGGGTGGCCGTGGACCAGGGCACCATCGTCGCGGTGGGGCAGGGCGAGCCCGCGGGGGCGATGGCCTTCGGCGCTGTCCGCCACCTGGGACAGGTCGCGCTCATGCCCGGCCTGGTGAACGCACACGTCCATCTCGAGCTCTCCTGGCTACGCGACCGCGTGCCTCCCGCCGCGGACTTCACGAGCTGGGTCGCGCAGCTGTTCGCGGCCCGCGGCGGGGCGGTCGAGCGCCCCGACGATCCGGATGTTGGCTCGGCGGCGATGGCGGCGGCGCGAGAGGCCCGCGCCTCGGGCACGGTCGCCGTCGGCGACATCAGCAACTCGCTGGCCGCGGTCGGAGCGATCGCGGCGAGCGGCATGCACGGCCTGGTGTTCCACGAACTGCTGGGGTTCAGGGAAACCACCGGCGATCTGGTCGATCGGACCAGGGCGGTTCGGACGGAGGCGTCGGGCCGGAGCGCGCAGGTCCGGGTGACCGTGGCGCCCCATGCGCCGTACTCGGTTTCGCGTGAGTTGTTCCAGGCGATCCGCGCCGAGGTCACGGCAAGTGCCGAGCCATTCACGAGCGTCCACGTGGGGGAGTCGCCGGAAGAGATCGAGTTGCTGGCATCCGGCGGTGGCCCATGGGCGCACCTGCTGCGGCGGATCGGCGCATGGCGGGAAGACTGGGCGGCCCCTGGTCTGGGGCCTGTCGAATACCTGGATCAACTCGGCGTCATCGACGCGCGCACCCTCGTCGTGCACGGCGTGCAGCTCGGGGACGCCAGCCTCGCGCGGCTGCAGGAGCGCGGCGCCACCCTCGTGACGTGCCCGCGGAGCAATCAGTGGGTGGGTGTGGGGGCGCCACCGATCGAGCGGTTCTACTTGTCAGGCGTGCCGGTGGCTGTCGGCACCGACAGCCTGGCCAGCGTCAGCGATCTCAATCTCTTCTCCGAGATGAAGGAGATGCGGTGGCTGGCGCCAGGGGTGCCGGCGCGGCGAATCATCGAGAGCGCGACGCTGATCGGCGCCCGTGCGCTCGGCCTCGACCATCGGTTCGGCACGCTGTCAGCAGGGAAGCAGGCTGAGATCCTCGCGGTGTCGGTGCCGGACGATGTCGACGATGTCGAAGAGTTACTGGTGTCCGGCATCCCCGTGACCGCGGTGGCGTGGGCGCAGAGTCACTGAGCTCACAGGTACCCGATCATGTCGCGTCTGTCCACTTACCTGTCGTTCGTGCGGTTCAGCCACTCGGTGTTCGCCCTGCCGTTCGCGCTGACCGGCGCGCTGCTGGCGACGCGTCAGCATGCCATCACCTGGGTTCAGGTCGGGTGGATCGTCGCGGCCATGGTCGCCGCTCGCAGCGCGGCGATGGGCTTCAATCGCCTCGTCGACGCCCGCTGGGACGCCATGAATCCGCGCACCTCGATGCGCGAGTTGCCGCGAGGCGCGATGTCGACGACCGAGGCCACCGCCTTCGTCATCGTCTCGTCGGTGGTGTTCGTGGCGGTGTCGTTCCAGATCAGCGCGCTCTGCGGGTGGCTGTCGCCCGTCGCACTGGCGATCGTGTTCTGGTACTCGCTCGCCAAGCGCTTCAC
>Ga0105103_10001795_pt1 | contig 11451 bp, 5 predicted proteins | sample PPLLaktember2015_2_FD_79107 | JGI IMG/M metagenome (GOLD analysis project Ga0105103, IMG submission 79107) | Freshwater sediment microbial communities from Prairie Pothole Lake near Jamestown, North Dakota, USA - PPLs Lake P7 Core (6) Depth... | ecosystem: Environmental > Aquatic > Freshwater >...
CTGCGGCGCCTCTCGGCGATGGCCGAGCCCGGTGCGCTGGTGATGCCCGAACACCTGTCGCCCGAGATCGCCAGCAGCCGGCCGCCGGCCGCGGCCGCACGGGCGTTGAATGGCTCGGAGCTCCTGGTCCGGACGGATCAACCACTATCCGCCGCCACCGAGCACGTGGAACGCGTGCTGATCGCGCAGGCCCTGGACCACTGTCAGGGGAACCTCGAACGCGCCGCCCAGATGCTCGGGCTCTCGCGCAAGGGGCTGTTCCTGAAGCGCCAGCGCCTCGGCCTGCTCTAACCCCTCAGCGCGCCTCGCGCGCTAGGTGACCGAGATCTCGCGCACCCACTGCGAGTTGTCCTCGCGCCCGCTGGCGAGGCGTGTCTTGCGCTCGTCCTCGGTGGGCTGCATCACGCCCTTCGCGTCGATCGCGCGCGACACCACGGTGTGCTTGCCCGGCGCCAGGTCTTTCACATTCAGCGACCACAACAGCCACGCGTACTTGCCGCGGCGGTCGTCGATGCGGGCGCGCTGCCACGGACCGCCGTCAATCTGCACCTCGACGTGTTCGATGGGGGTCCGTCCACCCCAGGCCGGTCCCGAAATACGATAGTCCCAGCTCGCGCCCGCCTTGCGGCGGGTGACGCGCGCCACCACCGACTTCATGTTGGTCTTGCTGATCGACTGATCCAGCCACACCGGCCCCTCGGGCGAGTCCACCGCGCGCAGGCTCAGGTAGTTGCGCGCCATGTGCTGCCCTTCGTAGCGGCGATCGATCACTTCGATGCGCGTCAGCCACTTCACCTGGGTCATGCCGTACCAACCGGGCAGGATCAGCCGCAGGGGGAATCCGTTCTTCGCCGGCAGCGGCTTGCCGTTCAGGTGGAACGCCAGCATCGCCTCGGGATTGAGCGCGTCCTGCACGTAGACGCTGCGGCCGTGCGGCGCCACGAACTCGCGGTTGCCCGCCTGCCACTTCTTCTCCTTCTCCGGATCGGCGCCGAGGAAGACCACCTCGCGCGCATCCGCCTGGATGCCGCACTCCTTCAGCAGCGGCGCCAGCGGCACGCCCGTCCACACACCGTTGCTCAGCAGTCCCGCCATGCGTGTCGGGCGGTTCGAGTTGCCGGAGCATTCGAGCGTCACGGCCTCGTCGCGCTTGCCGGGCCGTGCCATCACCTGCGCCAGCGTCAGCTCCATCGGCTTGTCGACCAGGCCTCCGATCCGCAGCCTGAACGCGACAGCGTCCACCTGCGGTGTGGTCGTCTGATGGAAGGCGTAGAAGTCCTCGTTGGGCGTGGCCCAGGTCGTCAGCGTGCGCAGGTCATAGCACCGCACCGTGGGGCTCGCCGGCTGCGCCTCGACTTTGAAGTCGGCCGTGTAGTCGGTGAAGGTCACCGGCTCGTCACCGTCCTGCAGCGCCCACACGTGCGAGGGAATGCCGAGGGCGGCCAGCGCCGCGGCCGTGGTCTGAACGAATTCGCGTCTGTTGGTCATAGGGCTCGGTAGCTCACGATCGGCATGTCGATCATCGTGCGCAGCCCGGGGGCCACGCGCAGTATCTGCGGAACGGCATTCACCGCCATCGAGGCGGTCGCGATGTCACCATGGATCCCGCCGGTCACGCGCTGGACGATGCGCGGGGAGCCCTCGATAGTGACGGCGTCAAAACTCTCCGGAGCGCCCAGGTAGGCCTCCATGTGCAGCGTGATCACGGGCTGGCCCTTGCGATAGCCGACCCCATCCTGCACGATGCCGCACACATAGCCCGGGTCCACGGCCAGCAGTTCGCTCTCCACCGCTGTCGTCGCCAGTTTCGGTGAGATCTTGTCGGTGATGCTGTCCAGCCGCCAGCCGAAGGCCATCGCGACCATCGTGATGGATTCGGCCAGGCCCACGTGCCGCACCGACCCGTCCTTCACCTTCGCCGCGAACTGAGCGGTCGTCAGGCCCGCGCCGATCTTCTGCTGGAACGGCAGCCGGCGGATGCGCGCGTCCTGCACGCGGTCCACCCGCACGCTGTCGATCCTCTCGCACACGCCGCTCAGCATCACCGGCAGGGCGTCCATCGCGAAGCCCGGGTTGATGCCGGTCCCGAGCACCGCCACCTTCGCCTTCTTCGCCATGACATCGATCTGGCGTGCGAGCGCGCGGTTGCGTCCCACGGGGTACGAGAGCTCCTCGGTGGTCGAAACCACGGGCGTCTTCAGCTTCAGCACGGTTTCGATGGACGGCAACGCCTTCTTCAACGAAGACGTGGTGCACATCACCACCACATCTGGAGCCGCCTGTTTGATGCCGCCCACCGCGTCGTTGGTCACGCGGACGCGCAGCTTGCGATCGAGCCCGATGACCTGTCCCACATCGAGGCCGACCTTGTCGCGATCGGTATCTACGGCGCCAACGAGGGCGAAGCCCTTGCGGGCGGCGATCTGGCGCGAGACTGCGGACCCGATGGGTCCAAGGCCGTACACGAGTACGCGGATGGGCATGTGATGAACTCCGGCGATTATATGCGGCAGGCCGGCGCGGGGTGACGGTGTAGGATCAGCAGCGGAACTGACACGATGGGACTTCGACGGAAGGTGTGGCTGGCGGTCGCGGCCATCGCATTCATCGCCGGCGTGCGGTCGCCGGCGCCGCTGGCCGCGCAGTCCGGAGAGGGGATGGCGCCGGACATTGCCAGCTACAGCATCGACGCCACGCTCGACGCCGCCGCACGCACCCTGACCGGACGCGAGGTCATCACCTGGCGTAACCCGGGCAATGTCCCCGCCTATTCCATCCGTCTGCATCTCTACTGGAATGCCTGGCGCAACACCGACTCCACCTGGATCTCGCAGCTGAAGCTCGCCGGCAGGGCCGACCAGGCGCTGGGGCGTCCGGCCGACGAGTTCGGGTGGCAGCAGGTGACCGAGCTCCGGCTGATGAACGCCGATGGCTCCGCGGGGCCGGACCTGATGCCCGGCTTTCGCTACATCCAGCCGGGCGATCAGAATCCCGCCGACCGCTCGCTCGCCGCTGCCGATCTGCCGAACGGCGTGGCGCCCGGCGAGTCGATCCAGCTGCGGGTGGCCTGGAAGGCACAGGTGCCGCGCACGTTCTCGCGCACCGGCGCGATCGGCAACTACTTCTTCGTCGCGCACTGGTTCCCCAAGCTCGGCACCTTCGAGTCCGACGGCTGGGCCGCGCGACAGTTCTTCGCCAACACCGAGTTCTACGCTGACTTCGGCCGCTACGACGTGCGGCTCACGGTTCCCCGCGGCTGGGTGGTCGGCGCGACGGGCCGCGAGGTGTCACGCACCGACACGGAAGGCGCGACCATCCACCGCTACGAACAGGACGACGTGCACGACTTCGTCTGGACCACGAGCCCGGACTTCGTGGAGTCCACGCAGCGGTTCGAACCCCCCTCTCTGCCACCGGTGACGATGAGGCTGCTGCTGCAACCGGAGCATCGCGGTCAGGAAGATCGCCACTTCGCCGCCACCGCCGCGGCCCTGAAGTACTACGGCGAGTGGTTCGGCGCCTATCCCTACCCGCAGATCACCATCGTCGATCCGGCGTGGCAGAGCGATTCGGGCGGCATGGAGTATCCGACGCTCTTCACCGCGGGCACGAGTTGGATAGCGCCGCGCGGATCGAACGATCCGGAAAGCGTCACCGTGCACGAGGCCGGACACCAGTTCTGGTACGGCATGGTCGCGAACAACGAGGTGACGTCCGCGTGGATGGATGAAGGCCTCAATACCTTCTCCGATGCGCGCGTACAGTCGATCGCGTTCACGCCGAACTACCGTGTCCAGCGATTCTTCGGCGGCTTCATTCCCTGGCAGTTCCGCGACATTCCGCTCTCGCGCGCCACGGACGACCACTACCTGAACTCCTATCGCGCCGTGGCCGAGCGCGATGCGCCGTCGACGCCGAGCTACCTCTACTGGCCCGGCTCGACGACTGGCATCTCCTACAGCAAGACCGCGCTGTGGCTGCACACGCTCGAGCGCTACCTCGGTTGGGATCGGCTGCAGCGCGTCCTGGCCACGTACTTCCAGCGCTTCCGCTTCAAGCACCCGCGCCCCGAGGACTTCTTCGCGATCGTGAACGAGGAGAGCGGCCGCGACATGACGTGGTTCTTCGACGAGGTCCACCGCAGCTCGAACGTATTCGACTACGCGGCGGAGCGGCTCGAAAGCGTCGAAGTCGCCTCGCGGGGCTTCACCGAGCCGACGCCAGGAGCAGCCCTCACTTTCGAGGACACGACGAACAAGGCGCTGTTCCGCACGACGGTGGTGGTTCGCCGGATTGGTGAGGCCACCTTTCCGGTGGATGTGCTGATCACATTCGAGAACGGCGAGCAGGTGCGCGAGAGTTGGGACGGCAGGGGCCGATGGCAGCCGTACATGTACGAGAAGCCCACGCGCGCCGTCTCGGTGCAGGTGGACCCCGAGCGCGTGCTGCTGCTGGACGTGAACTACACGAACAACAGCATCGCCACGCGGCCCCTGGCAAGCGAGGCCGCCGACCACTGGACCTTGCAGTGGATGGTCTGGGTGCAGGACTTGCTGTTGAATTACTCGTTCTTCGTCTAGCGGCCGAACTGGCCCCGAGACCGACACAAGACCCAAGACTCAAGACTCAAGACTCAAGACTGAAGATGAGAGACGCGTTCAAGGACGGTTTCGGTCGCGTGCGACGCGCGCCGGCGGTGGTCATCGGGCTGTGGATCTCCACACTGCTCGTGGCCCTGCCCTCGGCGCTGATCCTGCATGGCCTGCTCGGCGATCATCTCGGCGCGAGCCTGATGGCCGAAACGGCTGCACGCGGCGTGAACTACGACTGGTGGAACGAGTTCCTCGTGCAGGCGTCCGGCCTCGGTCAGACGTTCGTGCCTGCCATCATCGGCTTTGCGGCGGTACTCGACAACTTGAGCCGCCTGGCCGACAACCGTGCCCTGGCGCCCGCGCTCGCCGGCCTCGTCGCCACGCAGATTGTCTGGTCGATGTTCCTTGCCGGCGGGGTGCTGGAACGCCTGGCGCGCGACCGCGCGCTGGGCCCTGCGGCGTTCTTTTCAGCCTGCGGCGTGTGGTTCGTGCGCTTTATCCGCCTGGGCGTCGTCGCCGCGATCGCGTACTGGCTGCTGTTCACCCAGATCCATCCGTGGTTCTTCGACACGTTGTATCCGCGCTGGACCCACGACCTCACCGTCGAGCGGACCGCTTTCGCCGTGCGCGTGGGCCTGTACGGGGTGTTCACCGCGCTCGTCTGCGCCGTCAACGTCCTTTTCGACTACGCGAAGATTCGCGCCGTGGTCGAAGACCGGCGCAGCATGCTCGGCGCGCTCGCCGCGGGCACCCGCTTCGTCGTGCGTCACCCGGCGAAAACGCTGTCGCTCTACGTCGCCAACGTCCTGGGCTATCTGCTGGTGGTGGGGCTCTACTACCTGGCTGCGCCGGGCGCGTCGGCCGGCATGCTCGCCTTTGCCGTCGGACAGGTCTACATCGTCCTGCGCGTGATGGTGCGTCTGCAGTTCGTGGCGTCGCAGACCGCACTGTTCCAGCAGAAGCTCGCCCACGCCGGTTACGTGGCGCGGCCGCTGCCCACCTGGCCCGAATCGCCGGCGGCCGAAGCGATCCGGCCCTAGCCTGACCGGCTCTGGCTAGAGCATCTCCAGGCCGGGCGTGCGCGCCGCGGCTTCCTTCAGTTTCTGGCGTGCCTCCACGGCCGACGCGCGCAGCAACGGGTCGGGATCGCGTGTCCACTCGTCCAGGAGCGCGGCGAATCGCGCCAGGTGCAGCTCGCCGATCGTGTAGGCAGCGCACGAGCGGAGCCACGGATCGGCGCTGTTGGTCAGCACCTCGACGGCTTCCTCGCGTCCGCCGAGCTGCGACCCGAGCAACTGGTTCGCGCGTTCGATGCGGGCGGCGATGGGCACGTCGCGATCGATCACGGGCATCAGCACGGCGCGGATCTCCGGCGGCAGGATGGTGTCGATGAACTCCAGCGCGTTGTCGTGCACGACTGGATCGCCGGACTGCAGCCCCACATACGCGCTGTGCAGGTCGTGGCCGGGATACAGCATCTTCAACAGACGGAAGATGCGCTCCGTCTCCTTCTCCATCGACTCCTGCAACCCCTGCCGCACCGGATCCGTCGGATCCGCCAGCGTGCGGGCCAGCGAGCCGATCACCTGGTAGGACCGGTAGTGGCCAAGGATTTCCGCGGCCAGCACCGATTCGACAATCTTCCGGTCGACCGGCCGATCCGGATGGAGCTGGCCCAGCTTGTTGAGCGCGGCGATGCAGCGATAGCGCAGCACCACGTCCCTGTCGAGCACGCTCTCCGTCAGCACGTTCTGCGCCTGACGGGAGCCGATCGCCAGCAGGACGTCCGGCACTTCGCGGCGAACCTCCAGCGGCATCTCGGCGTCCACCAGGAAGTCGCGCAGCGTGCCGACGATGCGGTCGCCGAACGAGGCCAGGGCCTGAATCGCCGTGGGAACCAGCGCGGGCTCTTCCATGCGCTCGATGATCCGGCCCACGAAGATGCGCTTCTTCAACTGCGCGGCGGCCGAGATCGCGGCCTTGGCCACCTCGAGGTTCTCGTCCTGCAACAGCTGGCGCAACTCGCGGTCGAAGAGGTCTGGCAGGAAGCCGATGAGGCGGGCCGCCTCGAGGCGCGTGCGCACGCCTTCGGCCCCCGACTCTTCCGCCATCTTGGACAGCATCAGCCGCGCCGCGTCGGCGTTCTGCGCGCGGCCGGGCCGGGCCAGGAATGCCACCATCGACGCCCGGATCGAGAAGTCCTCGAAATCGCCGACCGACTCGATGCTGGCGAGGGGATCGACGTTGCCGTGCTCGGTCAGATAGAGGAGCGCCTCGGTGCGCACTTCGAGGTCGGGGTCGTGCAGCATCTGCTGCACCTGCTCCTTCACGCCGAGATCGTCGGCGCGCGAAAGCAGCGCGAGCGCGCGGCGGCGGACCTCCGGCGTGGGGTGCTTCAGCAGCCCCCTCACCGCGGGGTGCACCTTGCGGTCGTGCGCCATCTCGAACAGGCTGAGGGCGTAGACGATTTCGCCGGTGTCCCCCGACAGGCGCGCGGTGAGCATCTCCGACGCCATGCGCTCCAGCACGGGCGTGGAGCCGCGCTCCGCGTCCAGACGATGCTGGTGGATGCTGTCCTGCAGGTTCTCGACGTATTCGCGGCGCGCCACCGCAGCCGCCGCCATCCAGCCACCCAGCAGCAGCAGGCACACCCACGCCATGTCCACGGGGTTCCAGCCGAGCGCGGTCGCGAAGACCAGGACAATGACGCCACCCAGCCCATCGCCCATGCGATAGACCACGGTGTCGATGAACGACTTCACCACGAAGGTCTGGGCCACCGGCACCGGCAGGTACAGCAGTTCGACCGTGGCCTTGTCGATGGAATAGCGCAGCACCTGGTCGCTGGCGCGCAGCAGCGTCGCCGCCAGCAGGGTGCCGGTGGCCAGCACGCCGACCGACGTGAAGGCCAGAGCGACCGGGACAATGAACAGGGTCATGCCGATGCCGAGGCGCCGCAGCACGCGGCCGGTCAGCAGGAGCTGGAGGGCGAGCGACACCATGCCGGCCACCATGTTGAACGTCCCGAAGAAGATAGCGAGCTCTTCCGTGTCCGGAATCGCCGCTTTCGCGATGGCCTTGAACTGCCACGCCTCGACGGTGGTCGCCAGGGAGGCGAGCAGGATCACGGCGCCGATGGCTTTCAGGTATTTCGAGCCCGCAATGACCTCTAGGGCCGCCAGCACGCCGCCACCCGCTTCTCCAGCAGGCACATCGCCATTCACCTGGGCCGGCCGGTCGCGCCAGATGTAGACGACGAGCCCGGCGCTGATCAGCTGGGTCAGCGCCGTCAGCAGGAGCATGGCTTCCGTGCCGTACCGCCCCACCGCGACCCGGGTCATGAGGCCACCGACGATCCAGCCCAGGATGGCGCCGCTGCCCACCAGGCCGAAGGCGCGCTTGGCTTCTCTGGTGGTGAGCACGAAGTTGGCCAGCGTCCAGACCTGGACCGGGACGAGCACCGAGAGCACGCCCACCCACACGTAAATCAAGAGGAACAACACCGGGCTCTCGCCGGCTGGCGTGGTGGACCACCACCAGAACCCCAGGGCGGAGGCGCCGAATCCGAGGAGGCTGGAGACCTGCAGGTTCCGCAGGTTGAGGCGTTCGCCCGCCCGGATGTAGACGGAGGCCACGACGCCGACGATCAGCGCGATGGCGATGTCGACGTAGGGCAGGTCCACGGCCTCGTAGCGCTCGAGGAACAGGGCGTCCCGGGCCGACTTGCTGGCCACCGACCCCGCCATGGTGAGGAACAGGTAGCCAAACAGCGGCAACGCGCGCCGGAGTTCGCGGGCATTCATTCCGAGCAGGCGTTGCAGGATCGGCAGCATCAAGGGGGCAGGAAAATGGGAGTTTACCTTAGGGTAAGATTCCCCGAAGTGTTGGCCCGCCTGATCCGCCCGATCGTCCAGCTCCGGGAAGGTGAAAGCACCACCGTTCTGCTGATGTTCCTGTACTCGTTCCTGGCGATGGCCGGGTACAACATGATCAAGCCGGTCACCCGCGGCTTGTTCATCGAGAAGCTGGGCGCCGAGAACCTCCCCTGGATCCAGTTCGGCGCGGGCATCGTCATCGGCTTCATCATGCAGGCCTACACCCGCATCGTGGGCCTGGCGCCGCGCCGCTGGATGATCCCCCTCACCCTGGCGGGGATCGCCCTTGCCACGGCGGTGTTCTATACGCTGTTTGCCGGCTTGCCGACCAACCGGGCGGTCGCGGTCGGATTCTACCTGTTCGGGCTGATCACCGGGATTCTCCTCATCAGCCAGTTCTGGACGCTGGCCAACGACGTCTACGACCCGCGGCAGGCCAAGCGCATCTTCGGCTTCATCGGCGCCGGCTCCAGCCTCGGCGGCTTCGCCGGCGCGACGATGACCTCCACGGTGGTGGAGCGGATCGGCACCAACTCGGTGCTGCTCGTCAGCGCGGCGACCCTGACGCTGTGCACCCTCACCGTGGCGATGATCGTGCGGCGCGAGCCCGGTGCGGGCCGCAGCGACGCCAGCAAGACCGGCGAGGAAGCCAGCGTCAGCGGCGCGGAAGCCTTCCGCCTGCTGCGCTCGTCGCGGCACCTGCAGACCATCGCGATGGTCATCGGCTTTGCCGCCATCGGCGCCGCCATCATCGAACAGCAGCTGAACATGGCCGCGGCCGAGTCCAGGGGCGCGTCAAACGTGGACGCGGTGACGGCGTTCCTGGCGCAGATCACCGCCTATCTCTCGATGATCGGCTTCCTCGTGCAGGTGCTGTTGACGAGCCGCATCCACCGCTTCCTGGGGATCGGCTTCGCGCTGATGATTCTGCCCGTCGTCGACAGCATCACCGGGCTGCTGATGCTGATGAACGGCGCGCTGTGGACCGCCGGCCTCGCGCGCATCATGGACACGTCGCTGCGCTACACGGTGGACAAGACGACGCGCGAGATCCTGTTCCTGCCGCTGCCGGTCGACGTCAAGTACCAGGCGAAGCCGTTCATCGACGTCACGGTCGACAGGGTGGCCAAGGGCATGGGCGCGCTGATGCTGCTGGTCCTGGTGCAGGACTGGGGCCTCGACCTCGGCTGGCGACAACTGAGCTACGCCAGCATCACGATGATGGCGATCTGGGGCGCCTTCGCGCTGAATGCGCGGCGCGAGTACCTGAAGGCGTTCCGCCGCAGCATCGAGCAGCAGGACGTGCGTCCGGCCGAAGTGCGGCTCGACTCGGCAGATCTGTCGTCCATCGAAACGCTGCTCACCGAGCTCTCGCATCCAGAGCCCCGCCGCGTGCTCTACGCCATCGACATGCTCGAGGCGCTCGACAAGCGGACGCTCGTCACGCCGCTGCTCCTGCACCATCAGTCGCCGGACGTGCGCGCACGGGCGCTGCGCGTGGCGCGCTACACGAAACCCGACCGCGCCGAGCACTGGCTGCCTGGAGTGGAACGGGCGCTGAGCGACGAGGACGGCGAGGTGCGCCTGGCGGCGGCGCGGGCGCTGGCCACGCTCCGCGGCGAAGCCGCCGTGGACGTCATGCGCCCGTATCTCGATCACGCCGACGCCAACCTGGTGGTCACCGCTGCGGCCGCCCTGGCGTCGAGCGACGTCCCCTCGGACGTGGATCGCGCGGAAGAGACCTTCAAGCGCCTCAGCGCCGACAGCAGCGACGCCGCCGCCGAGCGGCGCCGTCAGGTGGCGCGCGCCCTGGGCCTCGTCACCAATCCGCGGTTCCGGCCGCTGCTCGTGCCGCTGATGTACGACGACAACTACTTCGTCGCGCGCGCGGCGGTGAACAGTGCGGGCACCATCGGCGGCGACGACTTCCTCTTCGTGCCGACGCTCGTCACCCTGATGCGGAACCGACGGCTGAAGGAGCCTGTACGCAAGGTGCTGGTGGGCTATGGCGAAGCCGTGGTGCCCACACTCGCCTACTTCCTCGCCGATCAGGACGAGGACATCTGGGTTCGCCGTCACGTGCCGTCGACGCTGGCGCGGATTCCCTCGGAGGCGTCGGTCAAGGCCCTGCTCGGGACCCTGGATGCCGAGGACGGCTTCCTCCGCTACAAGGCCGTGGCAGCCCTCGAGCGCCTTCGTCGCGACCACCCGGCGCTGACCATCGATGCCGCGGTCATCGAAAAGCACGTGCTCGTCGAGGCGGGACGCGCGTTCGGTGCGCTGACGCTCTATACCAACCTGTTCACGATTGGCGGCGTGAACCCGGCGTCGCTGCTGGCCCGCGCGCTCGAAGAGCGGCGGCAGCGGGCGACCGATCGCATGTTCCGTCTGCTCGGCCTCGTCCATCCACCGTCCGACGTCGCCGCCGTGTCCATGGCGCTCAGGGTCACCGAGGGCCGCCAGCGTTCGGGCGCCATCGAGCTTCTCGACAACATGCTCCGCGGCGAAGTCCGCCGGCGCGTGATGCTCCTCGTGGAAGACATGCCGGCCGAGGAGCGCGTGCGCAAGGGCAACGTCATCTACAAGACGCGGCCGCGCGATCTGGAAGACACCGTCGCGCAGCTGGTACACGACGACAACCAGGTGATCGCGTCCGCCGCCATCCTGGTCATCGAAGAACGCCAGCTCTGGTCGCTGGCCGACGATCTGGAGCACGTCCTCGGCCACCGCGACGTGCGGCACTGGCTGGTCTTCGAGGCGGCGTCGTGGGCCCTCGCGGCCTCACGCATGCCGGAGGCACGTCGCCGGCAGCTGTGGCAGGAGCCGCTGCCAGCCGTGGTGCTGGTCGAGCGGCTGCGCAAGCTGCCGCTGTTCGACTTCACCTCGGTGGACGAGCTCTTCCGCGTGGTCGAGCTCGGCAAGCAGGTCCGGCACGAGACGGGCCGGGTGATCTACGAGCGCGGCGCGTCGGCCGGCACGCTGCA
>Ga0105103_10001796_pt1 | contig 11448 bp, 12 predicted proteins | sample PPLLaktember2015_2_FD_79107 | JGI IMG/M metagenome (GOLD analysis project Ga0105103, IMG submission 79107) | Freshwater sediment microbial communities from Prairie Pothole Lake near Jamestown, North Dakota, USA - PPLs Lake P7 Core (6) Depth... | ecosystem: Environmental > Aquatic > Freshwater >...
AAGATATCGGGGTGACTGGATTTGAACCAGCGACCACTTGAACCCCATTCAAGTGCGCTCCCAAACTGCGCTACACCCCGATTGTTGAAATATTACAGCATAATCCCGTAAAAGTCCAGCAAAAGAAAAGGTGCAGGTAATAGGCAATGGGTTATGGGTAATAGGCAACTGAGAAGTCTTTTTCACCGCATTAATCTGCGTTCCTCTTCGTTTAATTTCCGCCTTACTTCCCCTCCCGCTTTTTCCACTCTTCCTATCACCTATTGCCCATAGTCTATCACCCATTTTCTTCCTTATTGACATCTCTCCTCCATGTAGACTACCATTTCCAATACGCAGATGAAGTATGACGACGTTCTTCTAATTCACATGGGAGGTCTTGGCGACATATGCCTCTCAGAATCCACATTCCTCTCTCTTTCAAAGCATTTTGAGAAGAATATATCAGCCCTTGGGTATTCACGCTTTTTCACTTTTTTTCAGGGATATTTTAAAACCATTCACAGTATTGAATCCGCAAAATGGCTGTACTTATTCTCCGATTTCCCATCTGAGAATACGTGGAAAAGAATTGCTTTTATTGGCAAAGACAGAAACGGTGAGCTGCGGAGAAGGTGGCAGGCAATCTCAGAGGAGGAGTTGATCTTTATTGATATGTATCCTGATGAAGCATTCAGTGTTGTAAGTTCGGAGTTCGGCGATAATCAAGAACAAGAAGCCAAGAAAACAAGAAGCCTTGAAGCCGAGGGTTTTCAACCAAAAACTAAAAATTTAAAACTCAAAACTGTCATTCACATCGAAGACTACCAGCTCATGCAATTGGACAAGTATGACATCAGGCCAGTAAAAAGAGGTATCCAGCAGCGTTCGCGAAACCGCGTAATCCTTTATCCTGAGGTTGGCGTTACAAAATCAAAATGGCATCACGAAAACTTCATTGCGCTTTATCATGCCCTTAAAAAGCGCAGCATCGAGGTATATATCTTCGAATCCTTTGGCATGAACCTTCCCATTGCCGACAAAGTCGTAATAGAGGATTTAGTTGACGTTAAGGCCTTCTTTGATGCTGGTGGCATCTTTGTATCCAACGACTCTGGTATGGCCCACTTTGCAGGTTTTTGTGGGCTTTTCACTATAACCATCTTCAGCGATTTTGATCCTGCTATCTGGCATCCCAGAGGTGAAAACATCTCACTCCGCTCAGGCATTGACAACGTGGATTTACCTGAACTGGAGAAAATGATATTCCAGCGCATGGACGACGGGAATAACCAGAGATAAGACAGACAGCCGTCCTGCTTGGGCGGAACCAGGATGCGGGAATCACACAATGCCGACAGATCATTCTTTCAATCGTTGACTTGGTTTCTACCATGATAACCTCGATAATCATTTAGTTTTGTTAACGAAGACTATTTTCAGATAGACTGCTTCAGACCTATTGGATTATAGCGTAGGAATGTGAAAGGACAACAAACCGATCGTGAAGAATCATGAACACTCCTGGATGGAGTGGGAAAGGTAGGCTGGGCGATGCGTATTCGCTCCAATTAGGCAACACTTGGACAGGACCTTGACAAATGTGAAAATAGTTAATTAAATTTGTGAGGTGAACGGAGCACATGTAATTTTTCACGTTCAACTATAAGAATAAGGAGGAAAGGGTCATGGCATCAAAAGAAAAAGAGAGTCCTATTCACATCGCGGTCAATATGTCCAAGGTAGTGAACTCCGAGGAGAGCTTCCGCCAGATGCACCAGGTGGGTCCAAAGGTGTGTATCACTACGGCTTCCCATCCAGGATTTGTCGGTTTCCAGGCAAACGTTCAGACTGGTATACTGCCTCTAGCGGGCCGCTTTGGGGGTGGCTCTGTAAATATGCAGCAAACGTTGAATCCTATCAGGAATTACCAGTACACCATGTGGAAAAGTTGGCAGGATCATGACGACTTTCATCTAAAACAATTCGACAGGATTTTTGAGCTTTGCGGCCACTGCCTTTCCATGGTCATCGAGGGACCATGGGAACCAATCTATAGTATTGTCAAGGCTAAGATGCCCCCAATTCGATCCATGGGTCAGATAACCGACCTCGCATCTGATATTCAACAGCAAAAAGAATTTGTCAGGTTTGCCATGCCCATGCGCTGTGTCGCTCTCGCAGAGCACACTGTTAAGCCGGGCAGAGAAAAAGCCTTTGAGTCGGGCGCCATTGAGACCATGGAGGCAATCTCTGATTCAACGGGCTTCCTCGGGTACATGATTCTTAAACAAATTGGCGTGTGTGCCATGGGCAGCTTTATGCTCGACCCTCAATCCATGGGTGAGGCCCTGCAGACCCTTGGCGCAGTTCCTCCCAAGAATCCAAAACCGGCTTTCAAAACCCTGGACGCTATGCCCAAACCCTCTGAATACCTCATTCACAGCGAATGGGAGGCGCCGGAAATGGCACAATTAGGGTTCGCAAAGGTTCTCGTCAACTATGAGATTCGTAAAATTCACGATTCCGGCGTAATGGATCATCTGGTCAAAGGGCCATACATCATGTTCTTCCAACCCATGATGGAGGAGCCCGGTTGGAGAAAATATCTATAAATGATTGTTTAGCCGGTTACTGCTTCCCTTTTCTTCAGCCTGCAGGGTCCGCTCATTGGCAAGAAGTGTCCGGTCTATCGCAAGCTGGTCTCGCAAGATTAATGTTTTTTCCTGAAACCGTGAGTACACTTCTTCACCCATCTTGTGCCGTCCTACCTTCCATCGTTCGATGCAGCAACGGTGACGCGAGAACAAACAACATCCCTAAAACTTATACCCTAAACCAACATTTCCAAAATATGCTGAAGAATTATCGCTCTTCCCATTGATCGTCATATATGTAAAGTTAGCAAAAGAGAACAGTGCCTTACTTATGGTGAAATTAACGTTGATCCCCACAGCATGGCGATCTACAGCCTCCTTAATCGACAAACCATCCCGATAATGCCTGGGTCCAGGGCCGGGACCCGGCCCTCCGCCACCGTTACCGTGGTTGTTCACGAAGCTAATCACCTGATAGGAATCGCTGGTAGAATACTCATATGCTATTTCTGCGTTGAAACGCGAAGTCAGTGTGGCCCCGATGGCCAATCCGGCAGATTTTTCGTCATACGAGTAGATATCTGAAGATGCCTCATGCTTTCTATACAGAAAGTACTGGCTCAGATAAATATCTCTATACAATTGCTCTCTCAGGGCAATCTTGCCACCAAAGTTTACAGCATTGCGGTCGGCATCCGTCGCAGCCTTTGCCTGAAAAAATGGTGATACGGTAATGCTTATCAGGCGATGGGGTATGTAGTAAAGGCCCGGCATAAAAGATATTTCCCCGGAGTTTAGATCGCTTGTCCTGTTGTACACTGTTCCTTCCACCGCAGTAGTGAAAAACCAGTTTAAGCGCGATTCACTTGATCCGACCTTGGTAAAACTCATGTAGGCCGATTCATAGGAGGAACTGATTTCATCAGTCAATGTCCGGTCAATGTTCGAATCATAACCGAATCTTACACCGGTCTCCCAATCGGCCATGGCAGAAAAGCTGATTAAGATAAAGCATAAGCACACAAGAATAGAACAAACATATGTGTGATGCTTTCTCCGCAGCGAACTCACGATTTACCGGCGTCCACGTCCAGCGCCCCCTACGCCCCCACCTAATCCGCCCTTGCCCGAAGCAGGGCCTCCAAAGCCTCCAGACCCACCTCCAGAACTGCCGCCTGGCCCCCTCCAAAGTGGGCCCCCGTCTTTTCCTCTGAAAACAAGCAGTTTACCCGATAAAGGAATCTTTACCTCCTGTGCAATGACATATAGGTTTCCATCTTTCCCGAGGGCCTTCGAACCAGTAACGCCAACCTCATCACCATCACGTATCTTTCCATCAAGGTCGTTCCAATACCACTTTGGTGATGTTATTACAATATAAGTCTCTTTCTTCGTTATGAGATTAAAACGAGCAGGACCTTGTTCAGGCTGGGAAAAACCCGAGACTTTTCCATATACTTCGCCGACAGTATTTACATCAAACCCATCAGGGTAACGAATACCACTTTCTTCCAGAAATTTGGCACGATCTTGTGCCATGCTTATTGGGACAAAGATGAACAGAAACCCAAGAAAAAGATGTAAGGGCAGGGCAATTTTCATTACCCTGCCGCTCAAAGGTTTGGAGCGTCTACCTTTGGCTAGGTGCACCATATCCTGTTCCGTCCCTTGGACCTATGCCATCATTGCCAGTACCATCACCGGGGCCGTAAGCATGGCCTTTCTTTGTCATGTTGCTTGTCTGATTGCGCGACTCAACGGGCTGGTACCGCCTCTGTTCACGAATTTGCTCCATGTTTCTCGGTTGGTTTTGCAAAGCTGGTCCTTTCCCTGCCCCACGTCCCTGACCAGCCAGAACCACTGAAGGAAGCATCAATACCGCGCACATTGTACCAACCATTATACCCTTTACGATTCCTTGTTTCATTTTACATCCTCCTTAGAGTTTTTGGAATACCTAATATCAAGGCAAAAAGCGTACCAAATCGGGGACATATTCTAACTATTCGTAATCATGACAGTATATCGTCATGACTCACTGCTGTTACTTCATAACCCCGTGCAATATTTGCACGGAGATTGCATTCATCGCACATAATAAAAGGCCCTGAAGGACGGATTTATCCTTATCCTTACAGGACCTTTTCTAAGGTGTTACCGATGTGGGTGAAAATTATGGCTCTAGAGAAGTTTCGTACTTGCTGAGCACAGTTGTGAACGACGCAAGATGCTTCTGAGACGCTCTCAGCAGATTCTGATATACCCTCTTTATGTCTTTATTGTCATCCAATGTCAGCAGGCCATTCTGCAAATCCTCAATGTCTGCTTCTTCAATCTGGACACCTACGTGCAGAGCATCAATTAAGGACAGGCTTCCTTCCGCAATGAACTGGTTATAGAGGGCCTGGATGCCAGAGTCGGTAAATACTCCTGGTCCGTTTCCTCCTACCGGGTCCTCAATGTTATACCTGTCGAGTAAAACCTTTATGGCATCCATGTGCTTCTGCTCGCTGCGTGGAATGTTGCGGAAAATACGAATTGGGTAAATACCGGAAAGGTAAGTGTAAACATCTCGTGCAAGCTTTTCCTCTTCCCGCATAAAGATAAGGGATGTTCTTTCCGTATCGCTTAACTCACCAGGCACACACTGCCCTGCAGACACAAACGAGACAGTGGGGGCTACCAATCCGGCAGCCATAACCAAAACCAAAAGCCCTTTCGTCAATAACCTTTTCATCATACATCCTCCTTGGTAAATTTTATCTATACTAAGGCAATAAGTATGCCATCAAGGAGATGTCTCATAAGGCTTTGATATTAATTAATATTGTAAAGTTGTCCCATTAATAAGCACGTACTGATGTCTTTGGGATGTGCATTTTTTGCACCTGTGAATGCAGGCCCTGCACGCTTAGGCTAGACTGAATTCTTTTATTCGGTACTGTAAGGTGCGCAGTGAAATACCGAGAATCTGGGCTGCCTTCTTTCTGTTTCCACCCGATTCTGAAAGAACCCTCTGGATTGTCTCTTTTTCCGTCAATTTCAGTAAACCATCACCCATGCTTTCCATATTCTCTTGTATTTCTAAGCCAATATGTCCGGTGTCAATAATACCCTTGGACAGTATTAGTGCCCGTTCAATAATATTCTGAAGCTCCCTGATATTACCGGGCCAGTTGTATTCAAGAAGGAGAGATTTTGCTTCGGAGCTCAAGCCCGATACCTTTTTTCCCAATGAGGCACTGTACTTGGCAGCAAAATATTCGGCCAGTGGAATAATGGCCTCACGTCGTTCAATCAGAGGTGGAAGAAGAACTGGAAAAACATTGAGTCGGTAAAAAAGATCTTCACGAAAATGGCCATCTGACACGTGCGCCTTGAGATCTTTGTTCGTTGCAGAGATCACTCGTAAATCAACAGATATTGTCTGGTTTCCCCCCACACGTTCGAACTGCCTTTCTTGCAGCACTCTCAGGAGTTTTACCTGCATTGATGGGGAGATTTCGCTGACCTCGTCCAGAAAGATTGTGCCCCCATCAGCAATCTCAAACCTTCCTTGCCTTCTATTGAGCGCACCGGTAAAGGCCCCTTTTTCATGCCCGAACAACTCGCTTTCAAGAAGACTCTCGACAAGAGCAGCGCAATGAACTGCGATAAATGGCCTCTTTTTTCGTGGACTCATCTCATGGATAACACGCGCGATGAGTTCTTTGCCTGTTCCGCTGGCTCCTCCTATTAATACGGTAGCAGTTGTTGGGGCAACATTCTGAACCATTTCATATACCTTTTTCATTTTCTCCCCAAGGAAGATCATCTCCATGGGTGGAAACTGCTTGCCGAGTTCTTCTGAGAGGAGAGAAATCGTCCGTTCAGCCTCGGCTTCCCTGAGGACCCGCCGTATTACATGGCGAAGCTCCTCAGGGTTTTTAAACGGTTTTGTGAGATAATCTGAGGCTCCTGCCTTAATAGCCTGCACGGCGTTTCCGATCGATCCATAGGCCGTAATGATAATCCAATGAACGTCGGGTTTATTTTTTTTGCATTCCTGCATTAATTCCAATCCAGACATGCCTGGCATTTTGAGGTCCGTGATGGCAAGATCAAACTCGTTATTCAAGAACTTTCCGAGAGCCTCCTTGCCGTTTGGCGCCTCTACAACAACGTGACCTTCCTCTCTTAAGATCATTGCCAGAAAGGACCGAACCAATGCATCGTCATCAACAATAAGGACAGATTTTCCCATGACTTCACTCCTCCACCGACAAAAGACAAATTGTTAAAACAGCACCAGTCGGGTCAATCCGGTTGGAAAGGCCGATCCTGCCACCCATACCTTCAACCACTTTCTTTGAATATACAAGACCCAGACCTGTACCATTCGTTTTCGTTGTGTAAAATGGTGTAAAAAGACAAGAGAGTTGCGACTCTTCAATGCCCGGCCCTGTATCGCGGATTTCTATATATCCCCAATGTCCGTCTTTGTGCAAAGAAATATGGAGATCGCCCTCGGTCCCCATAGCCTGAACTGCATTTTGAATACCATTCAGCATAACACGGAGCAACTTTTCCTTATCAGCTTTTACAAAAACTCTTTCCTCGCCATGAACCTCAACGTTGCCCTCCCATGGTGTCATGGAGGATAGTGCCATTCTAATGAGTTCAACTGCATCCACAGAATCAATGGCATACTGTTCTTCCCGTGAAAAGAGCAAAAGTTCATTAACCAGTGATTCAATCCGTTCTGTTCCCTGGAGGGCCATGGTAATCCCAGTTTTTCTTGGATCACTGTCCTCCATTTTTTCTTCGACCCACTGGGTATAGCCCCGAACTCCTGCGAGAGCATTTCTAATCTCATGGGCCAAAACCCCCGTCATCTGTCCTATCATTGCCACATTCTCCCTTCTCTGAAAATCATCCCGAACTCGGAGGTAACGGAGAAGAATGTTCCACACAAGGCCTGCCAGTCCCCACAATAGGAAGAGTATGATTCCCACGGCCCACCACATTCGATGTGCCTTTGTTACGATCAGGTCCGCAATGACTGTATGAAGCACAAGTCGGAATAATCTGGGTGTACCATCCTGATTAAGAAAAATATAGTTATACTCGTAAGCTGATTGGCCTGTTTGAAGTGTTATCATCCTGCCCACATTTTTTTCCGACACAAGCAGCTTTTCTAACATTGGGTCTTCTAAGCTTTTGCCAATAAGACCAGGGTTTGTATGAAATTGAATAACACCATCCCTTCCCGTAATCAGCGCATATGCAACAACACGGTCAGCAAGAATCTCCCTCAATTCACGTTCTGATATGCGACTTTGCTCCCGAAGCAGGCCCTCTGCTGATGATGAAAGCGAAAAGGCTGTAGCATAGAGAGATTGTAAGGCTAGGCTTTTCACGGAAGCGATATTTTGACCTGTAGTATAGATGATTGCCGCAGAAGTCACGATGAGAAAAACAAAAAAAAGCATAATGACCAATGCATGAGGGCGAGTAAATTTTAACAGTTTCATAATAATGGCCCAAGCTAAACCTAATGACCTATAAGATTATAAGCATTTCCGATCATCAACGATATTTTATAAGCTGCGCTATTGACTTATTTTGCGAATATTCAATTGTGGTTTACAAGTTACTATCTTTATTCATTAACAATGCGATGCGAGTGTAACGTCCGCGCAGCAGTCGTCAATACTTCTCTTGCCTTTCCTATGATCTATAGCTTAGAGTTGGGAGCTGTATCTCCTATCACCTATTTTTTCAGAAATATTGTTTTCAGGCTTTGCCGGTGGTAGAATGACATCATGGCTTACATCACAGATGTCTATCTCAGCGAGATCCTGAAGAAAGATGTGGTTGACCAATTCGGAAGAAAATTAGGCGCTCTGTGGGACCTTTCAATAGTCCCTGGCACAGAGCTTCCGAGCATAACCAGATTGATCTTACGAAAAGGTCGCCAACTCCTTGAAGTTCCAATTCAGTACCTCCAACTCTTTAATCGATTCGTCATAACAGTTGACCTATCAGAAGCCAATCCTGTGGTTTACAAGTTCAAGGAAGGTGACATCCTCGTAAAGAAACATATTCTTGATAAACAAATAGTCGATGTGAATGGCGCCAAAGTCGTAAGGGTGAACGATCTCAAACTCGGTGAGGCGGACGGCAATGTTTGCGTAGTCGGCATTGATGTTGGACCCAATGGCATCTTGAGAAGGATCGATGGTGGTAGTCTTATTCAGAAAGCGCTTGTGGCTTTTAACAAGCCCATCAAGGAGAACATTATCGGGTGGAACTATTTGCAGACTATGGACCCCCAACTCCGCCATTTAACGCTGAATGTAGCAAAAAAGCAGCTTGGTGAGCTCCATCCCTCAGATTTAGCACAAATCTTGACAGAGGTTGCCCCTGACGAGGGTACCGAAATTCTTGCGTCCGTTGACGAAGAACTTGCCGGAGAAGCCCTTCATGAGGTTCCTGATGAGGTAAGGGATAAGATTCTAAAAGAAATGGACAACGAGCTAATTTCAGATATTCTCGAAGAAATGCCCCCTGACGAGGCTGCAGATATTCTTGGAGATATGCCTGAGGAAAAGTCGGAAGAATTACTCTCGATGATGGAGAAAGAAGATGCTGAGGAGGTTAAGGACCTTTTAAATTACGAGGAGGATACGGCGGGCGGGCTTATGACAAGCGAATTCCTCGATTTCACCCCCGACATGACGATTGACGAAACGATGACCGATATCAGGCTTCTCGTCCCTGACGTGGAATTCATTTATTACATCTACGTCGTTGACAAAGATGACCATATCCTCGGGGTTGTAACCCTGAAAAAACTTCTCACAAGTCCTTTATTCAAAACACTGCAGGAAGTCATGACACAGAATGTAAAATCTGTTCACTTTGACACAGGCAGGAAAGAGATCGCCGAGATGATATCGAAATACGACATCATCGCCCTACCCGTTGTTGATGATGACAACAAGATTCTGGGCATCATAACCGTCGATGACATCATCGATCTTCTCGTACCAAATCCAACCAGAAGACGTAAAAAAAGATAAACTCTTAAACCAAGACTTTTTTTAACCACAGATGTGCACAGATTAACGCAGATGAGAGTTCAATGAATTCAAGAATTTATTTTCCTTGGGAATCCGGATAGACCATGAATTCCCAAGGATTCTCGGCCTGCCCGATATAATTTTGGTCAGGCGAGAAAGACAAGACCCGTCGCACCGAAGGTGTTGGGGATCGACCGAATGTGACGATCTATCCCACATCCGTCAAAACATAAAACATCCGTCTTTATCCTTGTTCATCTGTGTCCATCTGTGGCAATAAAAGGTTCTGCTTGTCAGCTTGATAACCAGATCGCTTGCCTTTCCTGCCCTTCCAGCTTGTCTCGCATTTCCCGCTTTCCCTATCGCCTATTGCCTAGCACCCCTCGCCTATAGCCTGTTTTAAACTTATTTCAACCCAAACACCGCCGGCAGGTAAGTGGAAAGCGATGGGAAGGCAATAGTAATAATCAAAGCAGCGACCAAAATCGCAATAAAAGGCAATACACCTCTTGAAATTCTTTCCAATGAAAGATTTGCTATATTTGCTATAACGTAAAGATTGACCGCCACGGGAGGTGTAATCTGCCCGATTGCAAGATTGAGGGTCATAACAACGCCAAACCAGATGGGGTCCCATTGAAAGTGGGCCATAATGGGTATAAGAATGGGCAAAAAAACATAGTAAATTGATATGGCGTCCATCAGCATGCCTGCAATAAGGAGCATGACATTGATGAGGATAAGTATCACAGTTGGATCCGTAGACAACGATAGAATGTAGTTGGAGGTTTTATCCATGACGCCAAGGGTTGACCCCGTCCATGAGAAAAGCCCTGCAAATGCCACGATGAACATGACTACAGCAGATGAGAGTAATGCATCACGAAAAATCCCATAAAGAGCCTTCAGAGTCAGGCTTCGATACACCACCAGCCCTAGAAAGAGTCCATAGAACACGGCAACAACCGCTGCTTCTGTTGCAGTAAAAATCCCACCATATATTCCTGCAAGTACGACGGCAGGCGCCAAAAGACCCCAGATAGCCTCCTTGAAAGCCTGCCATATCTCGCCTGGCGTACCCCATCGCTCACCCCTCCAACCGTGTTTGCGAGCAATAAAATAGGATGGGATAATAAGAAAGAGGGCCGCAATGACACCAGGGATAACACCGGCCGCAAAAAGAGCCGGCACTGATGTACTGGTGATAACACCGTAAAGGATAAAAGCGATGCTCGGAGGAATCACAATGGCAAGGGCGCCACTCGCGGCAATAAGCGCTGACGTGTAACCTTTGTCGTAGCTCATGGCCACCATGGCAGGAAACAGTATAACACCGAGCGCAGCAGTGTCAGCGGGGCCCGACCCGGATATTCCGGCAAATATTATACCGACTATTATTGTTACAATTGCAAGCCCACCCGGGATTGGTCCAACAAGGAGACTTACCAGCCTTATAAGTCTTTTTGATATTCCACATCTGTCCAAAATCAATCCTGCAAGAATAAAAAATGGAAGGGCAAGAAGTTGAAATTTCGCAATGCCGGCGTAGAAATTTGGGGCTATACCTTTGATGCCAAGGCTGTATTTCCATATGAGGGATACAGCAGTAAATCCAAGGGACGTGGCAACGGGCACGCCAAGAATAAGCAGTGCAAGAAATAAGGCAAAGAAGAGAACGACCGCTTCCACCCCTAATTCTCCTGTTTGTATTTTTTAAATGCCGCCTCAACAATTCGAAAGATTACTAGTATGCCACCAACAGGAAGGGCAAGAGTATACCACCACTGGGGTATGCTTAACGCCTCGGT
>Ga0105103_10001797_pt1 | contig 11447 bp, 10 predicted proteins | sample PPLLaktember2015_2_FD_79107 | JGI IMG/M metagenome (GOLD analysis project Ga0105103, IMG submission 79107) | Freshwater sediment microbial communities from Prairie Pothole Lake near Jamestown, North Dakota, USA - PPLs Lake P7 Core (6) Depth... | ecosystem: Environmental > Aquatic > Freshwater >...
AGAGTCTAGTTTTCTACAAAGCAACATTTTTAAAAAACACGCAGTTACCGGAATTTTCACCCGCACGATAACCATCAGAAAATATCTGAGGCGCGAGACTGGTGCCACACACCACGTTAGGATGAACGCCGCCGCCCCCGAAGGGACGCCCCCGCGGCGGATTGATGCCCGGAAGCCTGTTCGAAACCACCGGACTGCCCCGCCGTGCCCCGGAGGGGCCCTGAGGCGGGGAGCCCTCACAAAATTTCATGAAATTTTAACAATTTTCATGGTCCCGGTGTGAACTCATTAAGTCCATGCCCGTTTCTCCCAAAAAGAACATTCCTCACGGTTCAGACTGTTGATAAACATAATGTGGAACATCGCGTCTCGCGTCCCGTCTCCCGACGGGGAAGCCGGACCATGACAGACATGAGACAGGAGATGAATCTGAAAGATTCTTCGAATCTGGTGGCGCACGAGGGGGGCGTCATGGTGTGCGCCCAGGAATACATGCAGAGATTTTTTTTACTTTTTTTCCCACTTTACCAGTTCTGCAACCACCGAGAGCGTGCTGCCCCGGCGGATCTCCTCACGGATGCGCTCCTCGTTCTTCCGCACCTCGAGTGCTCTCCGGGCAATCTCGTAGGCCCGTTCCTGCGGGACAACAACCACCCCGCTCTCGTCACCAATGATCCAGTCACCCGGGCGGACATACTGTCCTGCACACCGGATCTCCGCATTGATCTCCCCGAATCCTTTGGGTTCACCGGCATTGGGTACGATCGCCTTTGCAAAAACGGGAAACTTCATGGCCCGGATATCATCGACATCCCTGACAGCTCCGTCAATAACAACGCCGCTGATACCCTTTGTTTTGCAGCTCATCGTAGCAAGCTCGCCCCAAGGTGCGACATCGGTGACCCCGTCATTGTTGATGACAATGACCTCATCCTGTTTTGCCACATCGATGGCTTCGACCGGCTTTGCCCAGTCGCCGGCTATGGTATGCACGGTGACAGCCCTTCCTGCCATTTTCACGTTCCCGCAGATGGAGAAGACGCCGGCCATCGCACCCTTGCGGTGCATCGCATCCGTGATATTCGGGCCGGAGACCTGTAAAAAGATTGCGCGGGTCTCTTCATCACCGGTTTTTCTGGTCCGGGATGCGCCGGAGGGCTCGTCCATGGCAGCCCGTATTTTCCGTGCTGATGCGGTCACATCCGCAGAACGGATTATCCAGCCCCCGACGATGACGATACCGGCACCGCGGCGTACTGCTTCTGCTGCTCCCTCCGCATCGATACCGCCCGCGACTGCAACCGGGATACGCACCTTCCCTGCCAGCGTGGAAAGGAGGTCAAGCGAGTCCTTCCCGGTCATCTGCTGGTCGATCCCCACGTGTGCGCAGATGATATCAATGCCCATAGACTCCAGCTGTGCTGCCCGGGCAGGGGGATCGGCTGCATTGATCAGGTCAGCCATCAGCCGGATACCATAGAGCCGGGCTGCCCGCACTGCATCGGCCACCACTGCATCGTCTGCATCGGCAAGGATACAGACAATGTCTGCTCCCGCCTTTGCTGCCATCTCCACCTCGATTGCCCCGGTGTCGGCAACTTTCATATCGGCTACGATCGTTGCCTGCGGGAAATGATCCCGTAATGAGCGGACGGCCTGTATCCCTTCGCTTTTTATCAGGGGCGTCCCGGCCTCGATCCAGTCGACACCGCCATCAACCGATTCCTGTGCTATCTGCAATGCCCTTTTGAGCTCGAGCAGATCGAGCGCTACCTGCAGAATCGCCTTTTTCATAATCAATGATAGGACGCACCGGATGTTTAATAATTACCCGTGGCTTTACCCCGTTCTTCATGGTGATCAGGGAGGATCCTGGCACCGCTGATCCCCTGTATTGTCCGGGCGCTGCGATTCCCCCGGGGGCAGGGAATTGCCCGTTTGTGATAAAAAAACCTGATTATGTGAAAATAATCTGTAAAATCAAACATTCTGAAAATTTTGGTGCGAGAAATATTATTATAGTTAAACGTAAAAATAATTGAGCATAGCACAGGATCCAACTGGATCGCTATGGTGTGAAACAGATAATGAAAAACCGGTCTACAAACTCTCGCGGACTCTCGGAAATGACCTCCGTCATACTCGTGATAGCCTTGGTTCTTGTCCTTGCCGTTGTCATTTACGTCCTCGTCTTCGGGGCCTTTGACCCGAAATATGTGAAAAAATCGGTATATGTGGCGGCGACTGCAGAAACCATGGATCTCCCGCGTGCCAGCGGCCTCACCGATCATATCCTCACCCTCCTGCCAAAAGCCGGTGAAAAATTTTACCTGACCGGCCAGCCGACTGCCGGAACGTCTGGAACCCGCACCACGCTGAAACTGGTGAGCCCGGACGGAAGGTCCATATACCCCACAACGGGAAGCCTGACCGGTGACCTGTATGGACAGCAGATTTACCTGTATCCCAGCAGCTCGGGTTCCGCAACGATGTGCGATTACGAGGCCTCGACAACGGTGCCCCCGTCCAACCTCCGTCCCATGACCATCGGAATCTGGAAAATCCAGCTGATTGACGAGGAGCTCCATGTCGTGGCAAATGCCTATGAAACCACCATGAAATACGGGACCAGCTCACTGCCCACCGCCGGGGGGTTCATCTCAGGCATGTTCCGGTCGGACTGTTCACCCTTTTCCCAGACGATTTACGGGACCCTGCCGGTCTCCACCAATGCTTCTGTCGGGAACATGACCGTTAACCGTTTCAACGGTGCGAGTTACCTCTCCATCGCCAACGACCCGGGCCTCTCCCTGACGGGCGACATGGCGATTTCCCTGTGGATGGACCCGACAGCCACGGGGAGTCCTTCCAGCACCGCCAACTGGCACCAGATCATCGGGAAGGGCTCGCTCTCCGGCAGCACCGAGGACGACAACTACCAGCTCTTCCAGATGGGCGACAAGCTGGTGTTTGAATGGAATGACCGGGTAACCAACACCCATTACCAGGCAATCACCCAGAGCCCGGTACTCGGCACCAACTGGAACTACGTGACCACATCCATCAGCAGCGGGTCGATCAGGATCTATAACAACGGTGTCGAGCAGCCTCTCGTGTACAACCAGGGACTGGACCCGCGGTCCAGCAGTCTCGGGACAACCCCCCCGGGTGTGGGAGTCCGGCTTAAAGGCAACACCAACCCGGTAACCGTCGGCAAACAGAACGCTCCGGCGGGTTCAGAATTCTATTACCGCGGTGATATCGGGGCGCTGTCCCTGTATAACCGTGCCCTGACCTCGGCTGAGATCGCCCAGAACTATGCGGGCTACCGGGCCTGATCTCTTTTTTTTTCATTCAGCATACACCTTCCCTCCAGGTGCCGGGCAGCCAGAATACATCCCGAAACAATACCGGAAATTGAATACGGTAAAACAGGAAAAAAATTATTCGGTCTTGAAGGTTTCAAAAAAGGTTGTATGTTTCATATCCTTTTTAGGGGTGATGGAGATGTCCGCCGGGCTGCCGGCAGCGAGCAGGGAGACCAGGGTATACCTATCCGGAACCCCGAGGAGTTTCCGTACCTCTTCGGCATAGGGCTTTTTCTCGCCGGCCACCCAGCAGGAACTGACACCATGCGCCTGCAGTGCAAGGATCAGGTTTTCCGTTGCAGCACAGCAGTCCTCGAGATAATACTTCTGTTTCTTCTCGCCAAAGATCGCAAAACAGAGCGGGCAGTCCGCAATAAACCTGCCATTGTCCGTCATGGCTGCAATTTTTGCAAGGGTCGCTTTATCCTTTAACACGCCGAAAAGCCAGGGCTGGATGTTCATGGCAGTCGGTGCCCTCACGGCACATTCAAGGGCATCGGCAATCACAAGGTCCCCGACGGGATCCGGTCTGAATTTCCGGACGCTGTGACGGGATTTTATTACCGTTGTAACAACGTTCATATTCCGGAATGGGTACAGGACGTAAATAAAGGGTGTGGTGAAAAAAGGGATGCGCTATTCTTTCCGCACCGACCACGCCAGTGCGAGGAGCAGTGCTGCACCTGCGAGAAGGGATCCAAACCCGGGTGATTGTGTCTGTGCTGCTGTTGGCAAGGCTGTCGGGGAAGCCGGAGGGGCAGTCGGGAATGGTGTCGGCTCTGTCGTCAGGGTTGCTATCGTTGTTGGTACCGTGGTCGCTCCCGTGGTCTTCACCGTCGTGGGTGCGCTCGTCGTCACAATCGTCCGGGTTGTGGTGGTTGTAGAGAGGCCAATCAGCGGGTTCCTCTCCTGGTCGAGCAGGCTGGAAGCATCAGTATACGTCTTACCTACCACATCATAGTTGTCCTTCATGGAGTTTACATTACACTCTGCCCATATCCGGTAGGTGCCGTACGGGTAGAGATCAGACCTGCCGGTGTCCCAGACAGCGCCTGTTGAATACGGGGAGGTGGGGACCGTTATCCCGTCAATACTCGTGGAAGCCCCGTTTTTGTTGATCAGGGAGGAGTAACTGGCCCCGTCCGGTGACTGGACACGGATGGTGATCGGAACGCCGGACACGCCAGGGCGCTGGCCAATCTGGTACAGGTTGGTCGTGATCTTAAACGCGACCTCGGAACCGGTCGTTATCCAGCCGTTGGAGGTTGCATCAACACCAAGGGTTGCATCCATTACCCGGATATCGAGGTTCGGGTCCTGGACGGTAAAGACCATGGATGCAATGCAGCCTGCTTCAGTGCATCCGCAACCTGCCACATCAGCAGAATGCGCCCTGCCGTCTGATCCGAGCAGGTACCAGTTGCCGGTGTACCCGGCAAATTCCGATGGCGCGATCATCATGCTGTTGTACCGGGAACCGATATCGATGGTCCTTGAGGGTGCCGAGTTGTAGATGTTTGCTGCTGATGCCCACCAGCCGATCCGGGTCAGCGGGGGTGCAGCATTTTCCTCGGAAGCATTCATGGAATACCCGCAGGACACCCCGTAATACGCACCGTTCATGGCGTCGGTGATATCCAGTCCCTCTTCACCCAGGAAAACGGTGTTGCCCTGTGCAATGGTGCTGATCGGGGGTGCAGCCATCACACCTGCCGGGAGCGCGAGCAGGAAGAACACCAGCACCGTACAGATTTTTCCCATATTGTTCATCATAAAGAACCATGACTGTTTCAATTATATATACTTGTCAAATGCACAGAGTTTCACGACACTCGTTCAGAAGAGGGGGGCATTCAGGAGATTGGTAATTCGAAAGAAAACTGCTCGGATGAAACGGGCATGAACGAAGAATTCACACCCAAACCATGAAAATCGCAGATATGAGGGCTCCCCGCCTCAGGGCCACTCGCGGGGCACGGCGGGGCAGTGCGGTGTTTTCAGATATGTTTATAATCACTGATCCGCCGAGGGGGCGCCCCTTCGGGGGCGGCGGCGTTCATCGTAAATAATTGAGTGAGTGAAAAATCCAAAAATCACCTTTGTTTAATGCAATTTTCATCAGAAAACCTTTTTTGGGTGAGTGCCCCCCTTGCGCCAGCCCTCCCAGGCGGGGCGGGGCGCTTGTGTTCCCTTAGTATTACCCAAAAAAAACACAAACCATTTATGAACAGGTAATATAGTGCAATCCTAAACGGGGGGTGCCGAAGCGGCGGGAGTGAAGCTCCCGGGAGCGAATGACGGAATAATCAATGGTTTTCCCACTGAAAATGGATCTCTTCCGGATCTGATGATGGGTGTGGAAACCTCCCTGCCCCTTTTGCGATGGATGCCGCCGCCCCGAAGGGCGCCCCGCGGCGGCCTCAATTACCGGATTTCCTGGAGACCGTACTTGCCCCGCCGTGCCCCGCGAGGGGCCCTGAGGCGGGGAGACCTCATAAAAATGTCATAAATTTTAACAATTTTCATGGTTCAGGTGTGAACTCTTCGTTCCTGTGCGTTTCTGCAGAGCGCAAAAAAAGACTTATCAGGATTCACGGGTTATCCGGTCAAAATTTTCGAATACGCGCCTGCCTTCAAACGTGTGGCTGACCTCGGGGTGCCACTGGAGCCCGTAGATGTGCTGGTCCGGCCGTGCTATCGCTTCCGCGCCGCAGATGGCCGAACGGGCAAGGAGGATAAAACCATCCGGGACGCTCGTCACTTCATCGGCATGCGATGCCCAGACATTCATGGTCTCCGGGTATCCCCTGAGGATCTCATCCTGTTCGCAGATCTCAACGTCAACCGGACCGTAACCGCCGCTGTGCCCCGGGTGCACACTTCCCCCGTATTTCGTGGCAATAATATGGAGGCCGAGGCAGATGCCAAGAACGGGAAGACCAAGGGTGAGGTACTCCGCACAGTTACCGGCCCGCGTGATGTCCGGCCCGCCGCCAAGGATGATCCCGCGGCACTCCTCGCCGACCCGCACTGCCGGGGTGGAATTGGCAACCATGACCGCCTCGATATCCAGGTCCCGCAGTGCCCGGTGGATGAGGTGGTTGAACTGCCCGAAGTTATTGATCACGTACATGGGAAGCATTGTTCACCAGATCTGCGCTCCAATCCTATAAGAGTGTTCAACTGGAGGAATGAACGGTAGCGAGGATCGCCTTGCGGATCGCATCCGGTGAGTGGCCCATGAGGTACGCAAGATACATCGCCCCACCGGCTCCCGTCCCCTCCTTTACTTCCCCGATACAGTAGCGTGCAAGCCCCGCGTGGCCAAGGTTCTCAAAGCCGGGGTCCACGAACGTGATGTGCACCCCGATCTGACCGGCAAGTGCCGGCACGTTCGCGGTCGGGTCGTCCCGCACGTAGGAGGTTGTCACAACAGAGGGCAGCGGCTGGCCCAGCGCCCTGATGAGCGCACTGACCGCCAGCATCTGGGTGCCCCCGGCAAGGACCAGTGTACCGGAATAGGTCTTTGCTATCCCGGCAGCAACCGGCATCATGGGATCGCCCAGAAGGCGGACAAGGTCGAGCGGGGAGGATACGCTGCCCGTTTTTACCCGCTCCAGGGCCTTCCGGCAGACCTCCTCCTTTTCTGGCACGGGATTCTGTACAAAGCTGCTGCTCACCGATGCCTCGTACCCCAGCGCCCGGAGCAGGCAGAGGGCGGTCGTGGTCCCGCCGGGCACGCACTCGCCGAGTATGAGGAGGTCGGTCCGGGCGGAGAGGAATGCTCCTATCCGTTCTCCCTGCCCAAAAAGGCGGACCGCTGACGGCAGGGCATCACCCTCCCGCGGGTCTCCCGCCATCTCCCCGTACGCATCGAGACAGGGGACTGACGGGGTGAAACGGAGCCCGGCATTGATGAAGAGCGGTCGTACACCGGTCAGCACCATCATTGCCCGCGTGATCGTGGCGGGCGTGGGGCACCCGGTCGGCGTGTTCGGGTTGCCCGGCTGGCTCGTGATCACCCCGTCCGTGATCAGTTCTGCGTCAAGGTTGGGCGTCAGGAGGGTTTTTTCCGGGCTCGGGCCGGCACCGGATATGCCCGGCACGGTCGAGAGCAGGGTATTGGCGAGGATACCGGCAAAGAGGGGCGATTTGAAAGAAATGTCTGGTTTTTCCGAGAGGAATGGCATAGCGATCAGTTCGTACAGCTATTGTGCCTGTCCAGTTTGAAGATATCGATCCCGGCCGTTTTGCAAACGCTCTAATACTGCCCTGCATCCAACTACTTGAGTACATGTTTGAGATAGAGAAGCGGCTTTCTGACCGGGGCATCACGCTTGACGATATGGTCGCCGCTGCGATGGGGCTCTATGTCTCCCACGGGATGCCTGATGAGGAGGCCAGTGTCGAGATCAAAAAGAAAATCCGGAAGTACCTTGACGATCCCAACGTTGCCTCGCTCCTGTTAGGTGCAATCCTCCTCGAGGACGAACTCTATACAAAGCGGAAGGACTCCGAGATAGCGGATGATCCGGTCTTCCTCTTAAGCGACGAGATCATCGGGATGGCAATTGCCGAATGTATCGGAGGGACCTACGCCCGTTTCGAATTCACGCGGTATGACCAGAAGAAGCCCGGCATCCTTGCACGGCTCGGGCCGTTTCTCGATGACGCGGTCGCCGGCTTAATCGCCGGCTGCACCTCGCGCCTGTACAGCGAATGCCTATGAGCGCCCTCCTTTCCCTGCTGCAGTTTACGACCATCCTCCCGCTCGGAAAACCGCAGGACTTCGATCTGTTTGCCCGCCACTCCTGGCTCTACCCGCTGGCAGGGTACGTGATCGGGTGCCTTGCGGCCTTCCCTGTCCTCTTCATCCCGGATCATACCATTGGCGCCGCGGTCGCAGTTGCGCTGGTCCTCCTCATCTCCGGTGCTCACCATTTTGATGGTCTCCTCGACCTTGGCGATGGCCTGATGGCGCACGGGGATCGGGAAAAACGGGTCCGTGCCCTTACCGACCGGCAGGTCGGTGCAGGAGGCGTGGCTGCGGGGATCGTCACAACGCTCCTCCTGTTTGCCGGCCTGCAGGCCTCCGCATCCATAGCGGCTGCAATCATCGCGGGCGAGGTCTGCGCGAAATATTCCATGGTTTTTCTGACCGTGTACGGCGAGCCGTTCCGGGAAGGGATCCACAGTTACCTGTACCAGCATGCCCGCCCGTACTTTCCGGTCCTTGCGGGGCTCCTCTGCCTCCCGCTCTTCCTATTGCCGCTTGCGCCGGTGAAGGTTGTTGGCGCGATTGCAATGATGGTCATCTGCCCGGTCGTCCTGCTCCTCCTTGCACGGCACCTCTTCGGGGGGATCAACGGGGACGTTGCGGGGGCTTCGAACGAGATAACCCGGGCCATGGCAGTCATCACCCTCGTGATCCTGTAAATCCGGTGTGCATCGACACCACCCTTAATATTCCTCTCCTTCTCACTATTGTCTGATGCAAACCAAATATGGCATTCACATGAAAGGGGGGGTGATTACCGAGCGGGACGCCGACTTCTGCACGGTCCGCATCCGCACCCCGGCCGGGGTCCTCTCCGTTGAGAAGATCCGGGGAATCGCCACCATTGCCAAAAAATACGGGGATGGTACGGTCCACTGCACGACCCGTCAGACCCTCGAGATCCCCCACGTCAGTCCCGCCCAACTTAAAAAACTCGAGCGCGCCCTTGAGAAGAACGGGACGCCCGTGGGTTCAGAGAAGGACGAGATCGTCAATATTATCGCATGCCCGGGCACCTCGCGGTGCAAGTTTGCCAATATCGATACCATCGGCCTTGCAAAGAAAATCGACGAGAAACTGTTCGGGAAAGAGATGCCGGTCAAGATGCGGATTGCGATCTCCGGCTGCCCGAATGCCTGCACGAGCCCCATGCTCAACGAGATCGGCATCATAGGAAGGATCCACCCGGTCCGCACGCCGGGTCTTTGTACCGGCTGCGGGACCTGTGTCCAGTACTGTAAGGAGAAAGCCCTCAGGGTAAAAAACGGTATCGCGGAACTCACCGATGACAAATGCGTACAGTGCGGGGTCTGTATCCGCTCCTGCCCGTACGAGCTGGTAAAGGCAGACCACCGGCATTTCCTCGTAAGCGTCGGGGGGAGGCGGGGGAGGCACCCGCAGATCGGCCGGGAACTGCTTACCGCGGAATCCGAAGAAGAGGTCCTCTTTGCGATAGATAAGATCATTGACTGGGTCTACCGTCGCGCATGGAGCGGCAGGCTGCTCTCAGAACAGCTCGACAACCTCCATTTCGGGAAGTTTAAAGAGGATATTGAAAAGGCGATGCATGAGAAGAAAACAGCCCCGGGAAAAGACATTCCATCGTAAATTGAACCATTGCCCCTCCTGCACCACCAGGTCCCCGTCTGAGGACGGGGCGCATTGTGAAGGAAGGAAGACCTTTTAAAAAAAATTTTCCGATAGTTTCCCTGAAAAATTCGATTCATTTTCATTTTTTTCTGTCAGTTTCTCTGACAAGGAGTACGTCACTGCCCCGATGCAGGGATGCCGCAGCAGTAAGGCGAGCCGAATGGCGAAGCCTAAAAGAGCGTTCTTTTTTTTTAAAGAATAACTCGAAGTTCAGAGAAAGTTGTATCGACAAATTATCAAACCACATATTTTCAGACGTGGCGCGCTTTTTTAGATAAAAAGACACGACATATCAATTCTGGAGCAGGATCCCGTGGTAGTACAGCTAGGATAGTGGACAGATGCAGAAGGATTAAAAAAGGGTTAAATCTCGTTGAACAGCGCCACGATATCCGCGAAGTCGATCCGCCCGTTCCCGTTCATGTCGAACGCAGCGATCGGTTCGTTAGCCGCAATCCACGTCATCTGGTTGAAATACAGGACAACGTCAGCGAAGTCCAGCCGGCCGTTTGCGTTGAGGTCCTCGTAGATGCAGTCACCGTCCGGATCGGTTGGCGGTTTTGCATAGCCGGGGAGCGGGATCACGTTCAATCCACAGGCATCTCCCGTCACCCAGAACCCTGCCTGCAGTTTGTAGTTCGTGCTAGTCGAGAGACCGGTAATCTGGCCGATTGTGCTGGCCATCTTATATGAGGCCGACGTCTGCGACCCGCCCCCGCCGCCGATGACGTTCCAGCTCAGGTCGAAGTTGGTTGAACCCATGGCACTGGCAGTGCCGATGAGACAGAGCAGACCCAGCAAGACTGCTGTTCCTTTTGTCATCTTACCGCACCTCACTGGAGGGTCACCAGTACTTCGATCGTGCCGGTGCCGCTTTCGAGTCTTCCCATAGCCTTTCCGAGAACCGTGCCGGGCTCGTAGATCGCAACACCGCCTGCGTTCACTTTAACCGCTTTCATCGCGTGGCCCGTTGTGGGGGACGTTGTCAGGACATCCCCCGGATAGATGGCGCCGTAGCCGGCATCGACCCGGCACGGTACCCGGCCGGCGACCGCAATGACCTCTTCGCCGATATTGCCGTCCTCCTTCGTCGCGAGGGTCATCCCGGGCTCGGTCGAGACGATGCCTGCGACACGGGTGTCATACGCCGCGGTGCACGGCTGGAGCTTGCCGTCCGGACCGATCACGAGCACGGTGCCGGACGAAACATCCCCGGTCACCGGCATGTACTCGGCGACATCGCCGGCGTTGGTATCATAGCCTTTGGCACTCATTTTGTCCCGGGTAAAAACACCGTACTGCCCGTTTACCGTATCTCCATAGACGCCGACATCGTTCGTGCTCACGCCCCAGACACCGGCCTTGAAGGAGCTCTCACCTTTCACGCCCGCTGCACTATCACCGTTCCCGACAACACCTTCGCTCTCCTGGCTGCGTCCATAGATTCCCCTGCTGTTAGCCCCAAATGCGTCGGCAAACAAGCCATCGCTGTTGGCGCCATATGTATTGGCATGCACGCCATAGCTGTGGGCGCCATATGTAATGGCATGCACGCCATAGCTGTTGGCGCCCGATGTGTATGCATGCACGCCATCGCTGTTGGCGCCATCCGTAAAGGCATACACGCCATCGCTTTCGTCGCCCAATGTGTG
>Ga0105103_10001799_pt1 | contig 11440 bp, 21 predicted proteins | sample PPLLaktember2015_2_FD_79107 | JGI IMG/M metagenome (GOLD analysis project Ga0105103, IMG submission 79107) | Freshwater sediment microbial communities from Prairie Pothole Lake near Jamestown, North Dakota, USA - PPLs Lake P7 Core (6) Depth... | ecosystem: Environmental > Aquatic > Freshwater >...
CATAAGATCTTGAACTGGCGTAGTAAGAATCTTGCCGAGTTTTTTAAAGAAATCCAATGGAGAAGCTTCAAGGTACATGCACGCTTCTTCATATAGAGCTGCATTAATAACATCTGCAGTTTGTAATTGTTTGTAGTGGTTAATTAGCTGTTGCCGGATATCTGAGTCTATTGTTTGCTGCACTTGGGCAGCCAGTTGATTCTGTTTGCGCTTTTTTAAAGCCGCGATTAACTTTTCCACTCTGAACCTCGTCTAATCTTACGGATACGTGCTATTACACACCCATCGAGAGCCACTAGAAACCACACACTTTCTAGAAATAATAAATTTGTCTCATGAGTAGCAACGCTCCGCAAGCATTTAATCCATTATATGTAAGATCTGTGTGTTTAATGCAACCGTACCGTTGCAGTACAAATCCTAGTAAAATTAGAGCGACGCCTACTGTGCCTATAACCTCTTGCATTACTCTCTTGGCTCCTTACGGATTGTAAAACTGTACTGATTTTGCTGCAAGTGTTGTACATTTATAGTGCAAGTAGCTAGCCGTCTATCTTCGATGTCTTGAATTATTTCTTTTAGTTGCTGCACAATTTCTCTTTCCTGAGGATGTAAATCAGCTTGTGCATAAAGCAATTTTATTTCATAAGGTTGCATGTCAAATCCATTAGGGATTTCTTTTTGCAGTTTATCTAGACCAATTGATGCTAATCGAACATGCTTATTAAACTCAAGATTACTGCAAAAGGAGTGCTGCACTTGGTCAGTTCGATTAATGAGAATAATAGCATCAGTCTCATTCCTTTGCAGTGTTTTGCGTAGGTGGAGAATCGGCATGTCAAATGCGCCTTCAAGCTCAATTGGAGCTTCAATGTTCAAAATTAAAAGCTCATTTTTTAACTGATTGCACTTTCGGATGAATCCCGTAAGATCGCAGTGCTCTTCCCAATCATTCGGTGTTGTGTAGCATACATGCAATTTCTTTTGATTGCCAACTTCGTAGCCTGCAGGCATCATAACGCCTTTTGAGAATAAGGTAGCAAATAGATACCGTTGCATTAGTTTACGAATGTCTCCATTACACTCTTTAGCAAGCCTTTCCGTGTCATGGCTTTCAGGGAAGCTGATAGAGGGTGCAATATTCCTAGTAGCATTGTATTGATCTATACACCAGGGTGCATCAAACTGCCACCACTTAGAGCTATTGAAAATGTAGTCAAATCCTGCTTCAGCTGTTTTGCGTGTTTCTTCAGCTGAACACCCTAAGGTTTCTGCTAGAAACATAGCATCTTTGTTTATGCTTTTAGCATGTTTTATTATCTCTTTCCACACCCAAGGGGGCACTTTATAGGCCGCATCACAACGAAACCCAGATACTCCATAACTAAGATACTCCGTCACAATACGTTTAATGTAATCTAGCACTTGAGGGTTAGCGGTGTCTAGCTCAGCTAAGTCCCCCCACTCTACCCATTGATCATGCTCTTTACATCCAGGGTGCACTAGGTCCCCATTAGCTTTTCGGTGGTACCACTCAGGGTGCGTGGCAACAAGTGTAGCATCTACTGCTGTATGATTTATTACTAAATCCATAATTACTTTTAAACCATAATTAGTTGCAGCGAGCACAAAATGCTGGAAAGCATTTGGAGAGGTAGGCTGAAAAGCCGGATCAATTTGGAAATAATCCTTGATAGCATATAGACTTTTAGAACAACCGGTAAGCTGAAATGGATTAAGGTAAAGAGCATTGAACTCCATATATTTAATACGAGATAGATGATTAGACCATTTATGGATAGGTCCAAAAAGCCGAGGGAAAAAATTGTATATACGTAAACCTTGCATGCAACCTCCTAATTTGAAAAGCTGTGTATCTACTTTTCCTTCGTTTTTAGGTAAAATGAGATGTGTCTAATTGAGCATTCCTAAGAAGCTGTGCAATTTCTCCATCTTCGTTTTGCTTTAGCAGTTGCTCAAACTCTTCCTGGCTCAAGTTCTCAATATAATGTTTAAACTCATTTAGTATTTGTGTGAGTGTGAGCAGCATAAAAAACCCTCTTTATAATAAATAAGAAGAAGAATATAAGGTTTAGATTAATTGCCAATCTTGGTGGGCTTCTTTAATCGCGGGAAGGATTACATTGGAATCAATACAGTTAATATTGGTCCAGTACACCATTGCATGACTGCGGTCACTATCGACAGGAAATATAACAATATACCATCCACAGTACCACTGCTTGCACACTTTATCAATTGTGTATAGTTTTCCTGTTTCAGTGTCTGTTATGTGATGACCAAGTAATGGGTGATTTGGCAGGTCAACACTTAGAGGGGCTACAGGCAGATGCTGTTTTTCTCGCTGCTGGCGTACTTTATAGTAATGTTGAAAATTAAAAGATTCTTTCAAAGTAGCCATTGCTCAATCGCCGTATTAATTGTTTGAATTCCTACAGTAATCCATACACCAGGACCGCACAGAATTTGAAGAAGTATAATCTTCCATAATGCATCCATCCGGGGAAATACGGGTATAAAATGCTTGTACCAAAATGCTCCTACAAGTGTCCACAGTATAACTGATAAAACTGATGTGATCATTTTACCTCTCTATTCACAGATCATTCATTTAATTCGGGCATATTCCATACTTACACTTTAAGTGCCCTTAATTCCAGATTCCCATTTGATCAAACCACTTAATAGCTTGGCGGTTGCCCCGATCAATCACTATCTCTGCCATGGAAGCTAAGGCTAACGCATAATATTTTTCTGTTCCAACTTCATTCGGCATGACATCTACAGCATTTTGATCCCCAGCTAAAAAACAGTATTGAATTTCCTTTTGTAATCTTCTATCTTGAAGTTTCTCCATCGTTACTTCAATTTTCTTGAATATTTCCTTTTTACTCATTTTTCTCCTAGCTATATTGGGTAACAAGATTCTGTAAATCATTCAATAGATTTTGGAACTGATCGGGTTTTCTGATAACTGAATTTAAATTGCCAAAGTGCATCTCTAGAGCATTTAATAGCACCTTTTTAATAGCATTTTCATCTGGAGAGTGTCTTAAAGTGCTATTACTATATACATGTTCTAGATCCTTCTCTTTTTGCTTGAAATATTCTTCAATTTCCTCTAAGGTCCACTCACCTCTCCGAACGGATTTTAGTTGCTCCCTGTTGCGTTCAAGATCAAGATCATGTTCTGTGAGGATCTGCTCCACCTCATTTAGCAATCTAACGATGTGATATGCAAACTTCACATCAAAACCATATTTTTCTACAGTTTTTACTCTAGAGCTAATGTGCCCTTCTCCGCCGTAGCATTCCTTGAGTAATTTACGGATAAAACGCAATGCATCAAGTGGGACATGCATATAAGGCAGCGGCTCTGCTCCCTGCTCCCTATTGGCAATTGCAGTGTCTAGTTCATCCAAAGAAATGTTTAAGTCTAAGTTATGCACATGGCACTGGTCTACAAACTGCTTTAGTGTTTTGTTCTTCACTTTGTGCAACTGCGCGTAGGCGTATCCTTTAAACTTAAACCACGAACCTCTGTGTAAAAATAACTTTCTATTTTCCAGAATATAATTGGCTACTGGAGACCTGTACAGCACACAACGTGGCGCAGTAAAAAGAGTATCAATCATATTCGGGTTATTTTCCATGCATAATGTAAAATATTTAACAATGTTATATACTGTAACGTCATATTTACGTTTAGTGGATGGATCCACGATGTGGTGCTGCACATATTGCTTAAAGCGTACTTTTTGTCGCCCGAAATCTATAATCTCTCCACGCAAATGAGGAAAGATAACATCTTTGTGTGGAATGCACATTCCATAAAGATCCCAATCCGAAGTGCACTCTGGATCATTAGTATCAGCCGCTCCATAAGCAATAGATCCAGTGATCGTAAGGTATTGAAGGCCATCTAGCACATAACTAGGCGGCATGTTCAGGAGATTTTTTGTGGCGAGTTCCTGTAAGAGATGCATGCTTTGCTCCTTTTCTTTATCGTCTATTGTTATTATACATCAAAACTTAGGAAAAATCAAGCATCTCTAAGTAAATATAGCATTATATGGCTGGATTTGTATACTTTTGCGAGAAGCCTGCTGAACACTTCCGAGATGGTAGCTCGGAAATTGTTCATTAAGTAGTATTCTAAGAGCCATCTGCACTTCTTTAACTGGGCATATAACACAGAAGCCGATACCCATGTTAAACATTTCAAACATCTCTTGATAAGTAAATGCTCCTAGATCTTTTACCCACTCAAATGGAGAGGAGGGACACGGGTACCTATGTAATAGAAATTCAATATCTTCTCGCGGAGTGCGAAGCAGATTTTTAAACCCATCTCCTGTAATGTGAAAAGCAGCATGCACATGAACACGAGTAAACAACTCAAGCACAGCTTTCACATAGATATAAGTTGGTGCTAAAAGAACTTGTGCAATAGTCAGTTCCGTATTTGGCACTTTGTCGGTTAACTTGTACTGGTGCTTTTCAAACAGAAGTTCTCGTAAAACCGTGTATCCATTGCTGTGAAACCCATTGCTAAGTATACCTATAATAGCATCACCAGGTTCTATAAGACTGCCGTCAGCAATATGGGGTACTATAGGTGTGCCTAAAGCTACGCCTACTAAATCGAAAGCTTTACCTGAATCAATACCTTTAACCATATCAGGCACCACGGCGGTTTCACCTCCACAGATCCACACTTGAGCTTGACGTGCTCCTTCAGCTAACCCCGCTCCAATAGCGGTAAGCATTTCAGTATTCGGCTGAGCTAGTGCAATGTAGTCTAGAAATAAAAACGGTTTAGCTCCCACACAAAGCAAATCATTCACGTTCATTGCAACACAGTCAATACCTACTGTGTCATACTTTTCTGCCATTTGAGCAAGTAGCAGCTTCGTTCCAACCCCATCTATGCAAGCACAGACGTCTCCAAGAGAACTGTAGTAGCCAGCAAGAGGTTGCATCCAAGCAGGGCGAAATCTCTCCGTTGTTTGAATATGCTTAAAAAAAGGCTGCTGCCAAACTTTAAGATTATGAATGTCACCTAAATAACTCATTCTTCATCCTCCCATGAGGCTTTATCATTTAAGCCCAGTTGCATTCTCCGCTATTCTATACCAAGGATATAAAACTAATGCTAATCCAATTCCGGGCAATAGAAATCTTGGAAGCAGGTAAAACCAAGCTATAAACCACTTTTGCATAAATACGAAATACCACCAAATTCCGGTAATGTCTGTTGATATTCCAAGATCAGGCATCATTTATTTTTGTCTCCATTCTACTTCTTTTTCCTGCATCAGCTGTGCAGTACTGGTTTCTAACCAGTGAAGCGTTCGTTGTTGTACGTCATTTACCATTTCTGCACCTAGGTGTAAACTAATTAAGGATTCTTGGTAGTGTTGATACACAGGAAAATCAGAACCTATGCCCCAGTTTTTGCAATGTTTTAAGAGCTCTTCCTTATGGGGCGCCCAAATGCTACTATCTAGCCAGATGTTGTGTGCTGCAGAGTACGCGATCGCAGATTGAATTAAAGCTCAGCTGTGGTGGTACCTAAACACAGGAAAATAACACTCCTTCACATTAGGATTAACATAGACTATTGGCCTAGCACTGAGACCTGCTTGGCAATAATCTCCACTATGACACATAATGAATTTGAGATTGGGAAAAGCAAGTGCATAGCGAGCTACATGCTCAGGCCGACTAAACGGTTGCCAAGCTGAATCACCCTGCAAATGAAAAGCAGCTAAACTATCCGTAGGAAGACGTTGAAGCCATCTACGTATATACTTGGTATTTTTAGCATAATGCAACCCACTCTCCACAACACCGTTTTTCTTCCACCACCCTCTGTGAGAAGCTAATTTAATGCCCCGGAACAGCCTCTTACCAACATCTAACTGTACCTTTTCAATATTGACAGGCTCCTCAGGGCTCACACCACCTAAAACTTGAAGACCTAAGTGTTTAACGTTTGGCAGTTGCTCCGCTAGTGCTTCTAGCATACTATATCCATTGTAAGGGTAAAGACATACATGTGTGGTTATGTTATATTTGGTTAAAAAGGCAGATAGGGACTGCACTGTAGTCTCTATTTTTGTTTTACTGTTTATACTGCCGGGAAAAACTCCCAGATTTGTGTGTAAATCAACTCTAATAGGTGTCACTAGTATTTGTTTCCTATAAATACACTAACTCTTTCATTACCTGATCAGTAGTTCGAGGCATAGCTCCTAGTTGGATCATTTCCTCAATTGCTTGTGCACCTGCAGCTTCATCAAGAGCTTGAATTGCGTCTGTGACTAAATGCACCTGGTGTCTAGCTAAACACCCTGTTACAGCTGATTTAATGGAAGCGCACGTTACCATGCCATATACAATAGCTCCAATAACTTGAAACATTTCCATAACATCTTCAAGGTTCTGGTTACCTCCCTGGTTCATGGGTGTGTAAAAACCGTCTACAGCTTGTTTTTCAAAAATGATTTGTTGGTATCCAGTTAGAGTTGTTAGCACTAAAGGAGGCACTTTTTCGCTGCAAAGCGTTATACGGTTATCTAATAGGGACTCTGCAATCTTTAACGCACCCCAGGTCCCTTTAATGCAGTGGCATCCATATTTGTCCAAGTCAGCACCCTCAATTAAAGCTCTTGAAGGTGTGCCGTAGTGTGCATCGGACAGAGAAAAGATGCACCTGCCTCTTGCTCGGGCGTGCTGCGTAAGTTTTTCGATGTTTTCTATAATATTTATAGCTCCAGGTATATAACGCTTCCCCTGCTTATGCATTAAGTCATTATTAGTGTCAACATCAAGGTGAATTAACATTTTTAGTGCTCCTTTTGCTACGAGAGCTGCTTAGAGGGTACTTAACAAACCGCTCTAACCGGCCCAACACAAGCTGTGCATTGCACACATTACAAGCATCTTCAACAGTCGCCCCATTAGGTATAAAATGGCCGTTTGGACATACAACAGCAAAAATAGCTGCAATAACATATTGTCTAGATGGGCTTCGTGTACTGAACATGCCATTCAGAATACCAAGCAATCCCACTTCATACGTGCCGTCAGAGTGTTTGCATACCTGCACAGTGGGATGCTCAGCTAAAGCTTGGGTGCAAGGCACTTTAGTCAGTATTAAAGCACGTATTGCTTCTGCATCTCGTTGGATTAGCTGATTTAGAAAAACTAGTGCTTCGTTTATGTTTGCTTTTAACATGCTTAGCTCTCCTGATGCCCCTTTCCCTGGTTCAGGGAAATACAAGATATATCATACACAGGAGTTACAGGAAATTGAAGAATTGTGCGTGCATTGTAATCCATTGTATATTCGTTAACGATAAGAAATGTGGTAATTCCTAGAGACGTGGATTGTGCAACACCTGAAGGGGAATCATCTACCCAGCAATCCAAATTTAATTGTTGCATAACGGGCAGCTTTGCATGATGCCCTGGAGCTAGTATAACACTATCAATAACACCAGGAAAAAATGCAGCTACTAGTTCTCTTGTACACTTATTAAGTGAATAATCCCTAGCTGTTATAATGTGCAGTTCATGCTTTTGATTCTTCCATTTACGCAAGGTTTCATAAGCACGTTCATGAGGTTTTTGATTTTGTAACCCCATGTATTTAGGATCCTCGAACATCTGCTCAATCAAGCTTCTGTGCAGCTCAGTGTACCCGGACATGTGGTAGTCCTTACGCTCGTACTGAGTTATGCCAAGTTGCTTAGCTGCAATATCATCCAGTTTTTCTTGTGCATGAATTAGCGTACTGTCTAAATCTAATCCTATTATCATGAGTTATCTCTATCTAAAAGCACGTTAGCAATTGCTTGCTCCAATACTTTCTGCACAGTAAGTTGTGTTTTAGGAGTATCTATTCCATATAAGAACCTGATATCTGAAGACGGCCTAGAATTATGTTTCATTTGTTCTCCTTTCAATACTAGTTAAATACTGCACTATTCCAGGAGGAATTGTTAAATTAGGGTTATGAAGCACTTGAGAGACAACTGCACCTTGTTCTATCAAATATTTGACTACATCTAAATGATTATGAAAAATTGCATTTTCTAAAGCCCCCTCTTGATTTGCATGTAGATCAGCACCACAAGAATGCAAATACTTAACTATATGTAATAACCCATCTGCTGCTGCATCACGAAGAGCCCATTCAGCCTCAAGATGTATATCAGCACCTTGTTCTACCAGATACTTAACCATTTGCAGTTTCATTTGAGGTGATATGCTGCCTGAATTAACCCAGCCGAGAGCTTTAGCTTTGAGTGCTGAAGTAACTCCGCACTCTATTAGATATGTAACTATTGAGAGGTGTCCTTGCCTTGCCGCATGCAGTATAGCACTGCAGTTGACATCTGCACCTTTACTCACTAAGTATTTTACGATATCTAGATACCCGTTCTTTGCTGCCCATGTAAGTGCATAATCGTTTTCAACATGTATATTTGCGCCTTGATCAACTAATTCTCGGATTACTTGAAGATCAATCCACCGTCTTTCACCTAAAAGGAAAACATCTGTTTTCCACTTTTTTGGAAGACCCGGATTTCGATACACCTGAGATTGTTTTAGGAGCGTGACTTGACGGATCCAAGGACCATAGTTTAAAAATGCAAGGATATCTTCCTTAGCAAAATACATACCACCGCCTTCGCAATCTCCGGAAGGGGAAAACCGACGAGGATCTCTATTAAGTCCTGTTTTATACTGTACTCCATGGTGCCTCTCTTGTTCATTAAGTATTTTGTAAAGATACATATAAATCCTCTTCAAAGTCTATATCAAGCTGACCTGTGCTTAGATGGTTCCAAGCAATTACTAATTTTTGTAGATACTCAAATATATCTCCATTATTGTTGATAAGTACATCACACTTGGATGCAAGTTCATCTATGTGCGTTTCCGTGCAGTGCTCTGCACCTACAAACTGTTTCGGGTTTCGTTTTTGGCGATTTTCAGAAGATGATTGTATAAATACTGTAAAGAAATCAAGATTAATTACGTGAGCTAGCTCTTCAGGAGTGCGTACATCATCGCAATAAATATCGGTTAAACTCCCGGAATATATCTCTTCGATATGTTGAACTTGTTCTGTGAATGTATTGATAAGGATTTGAGGAGTAAAATGTTTTTGTACCAAATCTGAGAGATCCTGCAGAAACAAGCGGCACTTTACGTCAGGAGTAAACAAGTGTTGCGTTTTGTATAAGGGATCAGCAAAACGAATGCAAAAAGGCATTCTGTGTGCATTTACGGATAATGCATAAAAGTGCTGTAGAGCAGTCGTCTTACCGCTCTGCATATTGCCTACAAAAGCTACTCTCATCTTATCTCCCTGCTTTTAAAATATTTTCCATAGTTAAATTAGACCGATAAAAATCTTGGAACTGTAACTTATGATTCAGAAAAAGTTTGAACAATAAGAACGTTATAGGAAACCAACACCAGGCTACCCCTAAGAGAGCCCAACCAAGTAGTGGTATTATTGTCCACTCGTACCGCACTGCAATGCTCAAAGGTGCACACCGTAGCGAAACTAGCACAGGTAAAAAAAGAAGAATTAAACTTAAGCTTTTACCCACTAATGTAGGCATAGTCCATGGATTAGGCAACTCTTGATACTTTACTACTTTTTGCAGAGCAGCTAAGCATTTATTAGGTTCTATACCGAGGTGCTCTTTTTCGCACGTAAGCACTATAAAAGTGGTCACTATAATATCTTTTATATTACGTATAGCTTCGTTGACTGTATCTCCTGATGTAGAGATATTTGCTTCCTCAAATGTAGCCACATAACTATCTCCATATACACGTATTTGCACATCAAATGGTTTGCGTGGCCAGTATGGAAAAGGTAAACTGGTTATTTTGAATGTTGTTGGGTCCTTGGTACGCATATTCATAGTTACTCTTTCCAGAGATTTTCTTGATATAGATATTTAGATGGCATAAATAATGTTAATTTCATGTAATCTATTTCCCCGCAATACTTGCATTTTCTTTTTAATCGCATACCCGGTAGCTCTGCCCCAGCCCAGCCGAAACATATATGTTTCGTTCTTTGAGTTGTTACATCTTCGTATTTATGAAAGCCTAATTTACATCTCAGTTTCTTGTTACTCCTTTGCATTGCTTTTCTCTAAATTGTACTGTTTGAGAGTGTTTTGATTGGCATTGTTTGCACTTTGCTTATAATCATAGCAGCAAGCCGCAATGCACGATTAGCGTCTGGGTCAAGCCTTCTCTCGAAAGCTTCACACAGTAACCATTCGGCTAAAGTAGCTTTTTCATCTCCGAACTCTCTATTTTGTGCAACTGTTACTAAGTCAGATACTGCATCCAAGAGTATGTTATTTTGAGCATCATACCACATTTTCCATCTCCTTAGGCAAGCTCGGAAGAGTCAGAATGTCTTAGTGTTTTATACAAATTATAGTCAGCTATGTGGTGGCATAAAATTCCACCAGTTTTCTTTGAGATTTCTTGAATGATAGGTTCCGGCTTATCCTCATGCGTCCAGCCTAATAACTCATAAACATGATCCTTATCTTTTGCCCAGCACAGATGCATAACTACATTTGTATTATAAACAAGATAAGCTTTATAAAGTTTTAATTCATCCATTGCTACTCCTATTTTAATGAGGTTGCAAGTCATAATCTATCATTTTTCTTATTAATTCACGAAACGTTGTTTTTGGTTCCCAATGCAATATTTGTCTTGCTCTACTGAAATCAGCCTGCAGCACGTTAACTTCCGTTGGGCGAAAATACCTAGGATAATCTCTACATATTTCTTCCAATCCAATCCAGCATAAGAGAAAGCCTCTTCTACAAATTCTTTTACAGAATGTGTTTCTCCGGTTCCTATAACGAAATCTTGCGGCCGATCCTGTTGCATAATTAAGTACATTGCTTCTACAAATTCTTTTGCATATCCCCAATCTCTACATGCATCCAAATTACCTAAATAAAGTTTTTGCTGTGTACCTCGGTAAATTTTAGCTACAGCTTTTGTGATTTTTCGTGTAACAAATGTTTCCCCTCGTCTGGGACTCTCGTGATTAAACAATATACCATTCGTAGCAAACATATTGTAAGCGTCCCGGTAATTCTTTGTCACATAATAAGCATACACTTTAGCTGCTGCATAAGGACTGCGAGGGTTAAATATAGTAGTTTCGTTTTGTGGAGCTGGTGCATCTCCGAACATTTCACTTGATGAAGCTTGGTAGAATTTTGCTTTAACACCTGACTTACGTATTGCTTCTAGTAGTCTAATAGTTCCAAGTGCAGTTATATCTCCCGTATATTCAGGTATATCAAAGCTTACACGCACGTGACTCTGGGCACCTAAGTGATAGATTTCG
>Ga0105103_10001800_pt1 | contig 11438 bp, 13 predicted proteins | sample PPLLaktember2015_2_FD_79107 | JGI IMG/M metagenome (GOLD analysis project Ga0105103, IMG submission 79107) | Freshwater sediment microbial communities from Prairie Pothole Lake near Jamestown, North Dakota, USA - PPLs Lake P7 Core (6) Depth... | ecosystem: Environmental > Aquatic > Freshwater >...
GACCTGCGCTTCGACGCCACGGCTGGCCCGGTCGCCTTCGCGGTGTCGGGTGACGAAGTCTCGCTGATCACCGGTGGTCCGGACCCCTCGGGTCCGTCCGCCGATTCGTCCTCCGCCGGCTCCCCCGCCGAGCTCACCGTACATCGCCTTCGCCTTCGCTGAACTGGGGAGATGCCAATGGTCCGACTTGCCTTGCCGACGCTCGACGACATGAAACCGGAACAGCGCGCCGTGTACGCGCAGACCGTCGCCGGGCGGCGCGGCTCGGTGCCGGCCAATGTGCTCGTCTGGTTGCACAGCCCGGACCTGGCGGCCAGGGCGCAGAAGCTCGGTGAACTGGTACGCTACGACACCAAACTGCCGCCTCGTCAATCGGAGCTGGCCATCCTCGTGGTGGCGCGCCACTGGACGGCGCGCTACGAGTGGGCTGTCCACGCCACCGAGGCCCTGCGCGCGGGGGTGCCGGCCGCCGTCATCGACGCGATTCGCGAACGGCAGCCCCCGGTATTCGCCGACACCGCCTCACAGGCAATCTTCGACTTCACCACCGTGCTCGTCAGCACCGGCCGGGTGCCGGACGATGTCTACAAGGCCGCTGCCGCCGAACTGGGCGTGCGGCCGCTGGTGGAGCTGGTCGCGCTCGTCGGCTACTACACCATGGTGGCGCTCACGCTGAACGCGTTCGAAATCCCGGCCCCGGCGGGGGCGTCCCCGCTCGACTGACCGCGTTTCGTCACCAATGGCGAGATCCTGCATCTGTCAAGCGAGCGGGGGAGAAGCCTGATGCTGCGAACGTGTCCGTCGTGTGGCCGGAAGAATCGCGTACCCATGGAGCGTGTGGCCGATGAGGCGCGCTGCGGTGCATGCAAGACGGCGCTGCCGCCGCCGTCGGCGCCCGTGGATGCCGACCCCGCGCTGTTCGACGACATCGTCTCGCATGCGCGGGTGCCGGTGCTGGTGGACTTCTGGGCGGCTTGGTGCGGCCCGTGCCGGATGGCGGCTCCGGAGGTGGCGGGCGTGGCGGCCGACATGGCCGGTCGCGCGGTAGTACTGAAGGTGGACACCGATCGGCATCCCGAACTGGCCGCGCGCTTCGGCGTGCAGGGCATCCCGAACTTCGTGGTGTTGATGAACGGTCGCCCAGTCTTCCAGCAGGCTGGCGTGGCGCGCCGGGCCGATATGCGCGCCTGGCTCGAGCGGGCGGAACGGTAGGGAACGGTCTTGGGGCTTGGGGCTTGAGTCTTGGGGCTGGAATCCCTGAGTCCTGCTCCCTGTCCCTGTCTCCCAGCCGTTCCTCCCCGCGCTTCCGCCACTCAGCCTCCGATTCCCGTCGAGATTCCGGCGGACCAGCCCGTCTCCCCTCGAAATCGTGCGTATTTCACGCCAATGGCGAGGGGCGCGGTTGGAACCCGTCTTGCTCACTTTGCCGCGTCCCCTTCGTTCACCGCCTTCAAGGAGGCTCACATGCTTCGACACGTGCTCGTCGCACTCGTCGCCGTCGCCATTTCCGCCAGTGCGGCCGTCGCGCAGACGAAAGTGGACCAGGCTCCGATCAAACAGGTCGCGGCGTCGGACGCGCGCGCGATGTTCGACAACTACTGCGCGGTGTGCCACGGCAAGACCGCCGTGGGGAATGGCCCCGCTGCGTCCGCGCTCGCGAAAGCGCCCGCGGACCTCACGAAGATCGCCGCCAGGAACGGTGGGACGTATCCGGAGGTCAAGGTCAAACGCTACATCGAGGGTCTTGACGAAGTGGCGGCTCACGGTTCGCGCGACATGCCGATGTGGGGAGACCTGTTCCGGTCGCTCAACCGGGACACCGCGCAGATTCGGATCCAGGCGTTGTCCGACCTGCTGAAGGGCATGCAGGTCAAGTAGCACTGTCAGGCGTGTGGATGGGGGCCCCGGGGAGTGGTGGTAGGTCCGCTGCTCCTCGCGTGCTGTCCGGTCGCGCGTGGTGTGCTAGGTTCCTCCGATGACCCGGCGTGAACTCCTCGCCTCCGCAGCCGCGTGGGCCGCGACGGCCGCAGTGGCCCGCGGCCAGCACCAGCGTGCGCCCCACCCGACGGCGCCGGCGTCCGCCGAGGCCTTCACGGGGCCGGCGGATGCCACGCTTCGTATCGGTCCCGTGAATCTCGAGATCGCGCCCGGACGCGTGGTCAAGACCATCGGCTACAACGGCCAGGCGCCGGGCCCCCTGCTTCGCGCCCGCCAGGGCCGGCCCTTCAACGTGGAAGTGTGGAACGACACCTCGGATGAAGACATCGTGCACTGGCACGGGCTTCACATCCCGTCCGAGGTCGATGGCGCCTACGAGGAAGGCACGCCGGGCGTGCCGCCGCGCGGTGGGCGTCGCCGCTATACGTTCGTGCCCGATCCCGCGGGCACCCGCTGGTATCACAGCCACAACCACGCAGGGAACGACCTGAAGAAGAGCACCTACACGGGCCAGTTCGGCATGCTGATCGTGGAAGGGCCGGATGAACCCGGCGCATACGACCAGGAAGTGCCGCTGCTGCTCCACGAATGGGAGCCGCACTTCACCACCCGCGGCCCGCGCGACGTCGAGTTCAGGTACTGCTCCATCAACGGGAAGATGCTGGGCGGCGGCGAGCCCATTCGCGTGCGCCAGGGACAGCGCGTCCTCTTCCGGATCGTCAATGCGAGCGCCACGTTGCAGCATCAGCTGTCGCTGCCGGGGCACCAGTTCCACGTCGTGGCCCTCGATGGCAATCCGGTCCCGAACCCCTCGCTCGTCCCGGTCGTGGACCTGGCGCCCGGCGAGCGCGTCGACGCCGTGGTGACGATGAACCAGCCGGGCGTGTGGATTCTGGGCGGCGTGAGGACCGCACATCGCGATGCGGGTCTCGGGATCGTGGTGGAATACGCCGGTGCGAGCGGCCCGCCCCGCTGGCAGCCCCCGCCGCCATTCGTGTGGGACTACACGGTCTTTGGCGGACACGCGCCCGCACCCGAGCCCGACGGGCGCCTGACCCTGGCCTTCCGCGCGCGTGAAGATGGGCACCACTGGATGATCAACGGCAAGTCGTATCCGAAGACCGACCCGATCATCGTGCAGCCGAACCGCCGCTATCGATGGGTGCTCGACAACCAGAGCGCCGACCCGCACCCGCTCCATCTCCATCGGCACACCTTCGAACTGATTCGGATGGTCGACAAGCCGACCTCAGGTGTGTGGAAGGACGTGGTGGTGGTGCCGCCGTGGAAGCAGGTGGAGATCGACGTGCCGACCACTCAGCCCGGCCTGACGCTGCTGCACTGCCACCAGCAGTTCCACATGGACATGGGGTTCATGACGCTGCTGCGCTACGCCTGAGTGTCAGGACCTCGCCCTGGGTAGAAGGTAACGAACCATCCCGTCGAGTGTCTCCAGCTTCCCATAGTCGGCCTCGGGAATCTCCACCCCCAGCGACTTGTGCAGGCCGACGAGGAACGTGAGGAAGTCGAACGAGTCGATGTCGAGCGAGGCCCGGATGGGTTGATCGCCGCGCAGGCGCTCGGGATGGGACTCCGGAGCCAGTTGCGTGAGCCCGTCGACGATGACCCGGCGGATGTCGTTTTCGGTCATGAATTCTCCATGGCGCGCAAATGGTGCGCGACCGCGTCGAGGAATCGCGCGCCGACATGTCCATCGGTGGCGCGGTGGTCGGCCGCGAGTGACGCCGTGATCACCGGCCGCACCCCCACCATCCCATGCTCGGCCCAGGGCTGGTCCGCGATCGAGCCGAACCCCACGATCGCCACCTGCGGCGGGTAGATCACGCCGAGCACGCTTTCCACACCGCCATCGCCCAGGCTGGTGACGGTGATGGTGCCGTCGGTGAACTCCGAACTGCGCAGGCGGCCCGCCCGTGCCCGCGGAATGAGATCGCGCAGATCGGCCATCAGTTCGTCACAGGAGCGGCGGTCGACATCGTGGATGGCCGGTGCGAGGAGCCCGCCGCCCTTCATCGCGATGGCGAACCCGACATGAATCGCGTCGGCCAGGCGATGCTCACCGTCAATCCAGAATCCGTTCAGCTGCGGCACGTCGCGCAAGGCACTCGCCACCGCCTTGAGGAGCACCACGACGGGCAACAGCCGCTGCTCGATGGGCCGCTGCTGGTTCTGGGCTCGCAGCCAGGCCTGGGCCTGGCTCATGTCGATGCGGGTCTGCAGGTAGTAGTGCGGGATTTCGCGCTTCGACCTGGCCATGGCGGCCGCGATGGCGCGCCGCATGGAATCGAGCGGCGACGCTTGCGCGGGGCCGGGCGGTCCGACCTTCGGCTCGGCACGCTCTACGTCGGCGACCTGGATGGCGCCGCCGGGGCCGGTCCCCTGGACCATCGACAGATCGAGGCCCATCTCCGCGGCACGCTTCCGCGCGAGCGGAGAAACCCGCACCCGCCGCTCTGGCGTCGGTCGAGGGGGTTCGAGCGGCACGGCGGTCGAAGCCGGCACGGATGCGGCCGCCGCCGGCGCACTCGACGGCGCGGTCGCACCCCCGGTGGGGTGAGGCGGCAGCTGGTCCGTCGATCGGATCTCCGCGAGGACGGTTCCGACCGGCACCTTCGCACCCGGCTCGACGACGAGGCGTTCGACCACGCCCGACTCGAAGCATTCGATCTCGATGACGCCCTTGTCGGTGTCCACCTCCGCGACGATGTCGCCGCGCGCCACCGTGTCGCCGGCGGCCACCCGCCACTGCACGAGCGTGCCTGCCTCCATGTCGGCGCCGAGGCTGGGCATCAGGAACGCACTCACGGCTTCACCAGTGTCTGCACGGCCGCGATGATGGTGTCGACCTGAGGGAGTGCGGCCTCCTCGAGGTGGCGGGCGTACGGGATGGGGACTTCAGCCGTGCACAACCGCGCCACCGGCCGGTCGAGATCGTAGAACGCCTGTTCGTGAATGCGCGAGGCGATCTCCGCGGAGATGCCTCCGCTGCGCCAGCCTTCGTCGACAATCAGCACGCGGTGGGTCCGGGCCACGCTCGCCATGATGGTCGCGTCGTCGAGCGGGCGGAGCACACGCAGGTCGACGATCTCGGACTCGATGCCCGCTGTCGCCAGGTTTCCGGCCGCCTGCAGTGCCTTGTGCAGGCTGGCGCCGTAGGTGAGGATCGATACGTCTCTGCCCTCGCGCCGGATGGTCGCGCGACGGAGATCGACCGGCCCGGCGTCGGCCGCGAGCTCGCCCTCCATGTTGTAGAGCGTCTGGTTCTCGAAGATCAGCACGGGATCGGGTTGGCCCAGCGCCGTGGCGAGCATGCCGTAGCCGTCTTCGATGGTCGCGGGCGTGACGACGGTGATCCCGGGGATGTGCGCGTACCAACCCTCCAGGCTGTGCGAGTGCTGTGCCGCCAGTTGCTTGCCGCCGCCGGTCGACATGCGGATGACGATCGGCACGTTGAACTGCCCGCCCGACATGTGCAGCAGGGTGGCCGCCGTGTTCATGATCTGGTCGAGGGCCAGCAGGCTGAAGTTGCAGGTCATCACTTCGACGATCGGCCGCATGCCACCGAGCGCCGCGCCGATGCCGGCGCCGACGAAGCCGGATTCCGAAAGCGGCGTGTCGCGAATCCGTTCGGGTCCGAACTCCGCCAGCAGGCCGCGGCTGACCGCGAAGCAGCCGCCGTAGCGGCCCACGTCCTCCCCCATCAGGAATACGCGCGGATCGGCCAGCAGCGCGGCGCGCAGGCCCTCCCTCACGGCGTCGCGGTAGGTGATCTTGCGCGCCTGCGCCGTGACGGTGTCGGTGGCAGTCATGGCTGTGCCCCCTCCGAATACACGAAGCGCATCAGATCGGTCAGCGGTTCCCACGTACCGGCCTCGGCGAACGCCACGGCTTCGTCGACTTCCTTCGCCACGTCGCGTTCGATCGCTTCGTAGTCGTCGTCGGTCAGCAGGCCCGCGTCCCTGGCGCGTCCAAGGAATGTCGTGATGGGATCCCGCTTCTTCCATTCGGCGACTTCCTCTCTGCTGCGATAGAGCTCCGCGTCGAACATCGAGTGCGGGCGGAACCGGTAGGTGCGGCACTCCAGGAGGTAGGGACGCCCTTCGCGCACCGCCGTCACCGCCAGCCGCGCCGCCTCGCTGACCGCGAGCACGTCCATGCCGTCCACCACGGCGCTGGGCACGTTGTAGGCAGCGCCCTTGCTGGCGATGTCGGGCTGCGATTCGCTGATCGCGAGCGCCGTGCCCATGGCGTACAGGTTGTTCTCGCAGACGAACAGGACCGGCACCTGCCACAGGGCGGCCAGGTTCATCGATTCATGGAACTCGCCCTCGGCGACCGCCCCCTCGCCGAAGAAGCACACGGCGATGCCTCCGCGGCGCTGCATCTTCTCGGCCAGTGCCAGACCGACGGCGAGGGGAAGTCCTCCGCCGACGATGGCATTGCCGCCGTAGAACCGCGTGGCCTTGTCGAAGAGGTGCATCGATCCGCCACGACCCCTGGAGCAGCCCTCGGCCTTCCCGTACATCTCGGCCATGATGGCCCCAGGCGACATGCCGCGTACCAGCGCCTGGCCATGCTCCCGGTAGGTAGCGACCACCGCGTCCTCGGGCGTCAGGTGCTCGATGATCCCGGTGGCCACGGCTTCCTCGCCGATGTAGAGATGCATGAAGCCGCGGATCTTCTGTGCGCTGTAGACCTCGACGCACTTTTCCTCGAAGCGGCGGATGCGTACCATGTGCCAGAGCAGGCGGCGGGCGCGGTCGCGGTCAGGGAGTGGAGCGCTCATCGGTCGTTCTCCAGAGTCGAGGTGTCACCCTCGGGCAGCCCGAGCTCGCGCGCCTTCAGCAGGCGGCGCATGATCTTGCCGCTGCGGGTCTTCGGCAGGCTGTCGATGAAGGCAATCTCCTTGGGCGCCACCGCCGGGCCGAGGCGGGTGCGGGCAAAACCGAGGAGCTCGAGTCGCAGGGCGTCGCTCGGCGCCTGCCCGGTCTTGAGGGTCACGAACGCCTTCACCAGTTCGCCAATCAGCGGCTCCGGCCGGCCGATGACGCCGGCCTCGGCGACCGCCGGATGCTCCATCAACGCGCTCTCGACCTCGAAGGGTCCCACCATGTGGCCCGAGGTCTTGATGATGTCGTCGGCGCGGCCGACGAACCAGAAGTAGCCGTCGGCGTCCTGGGTGGCGAGGTCGCCGCTGAGATACCACCCGCCCACGAAGCACTTGGCGTACCGGGCGTCGTCGTGCAGGTAGGCGCGGAACATCGACGGCCAGCCTGGCCGCAACGCCAGCTCACCCTCCACGCCGGGTTCGGTGACGGTCTCGACCCCGCTGTCGGTGCGGCGGACGATGGCGGCCTCGACGCCCGGAACGGGCCGGCCCATCGAGCCGGGCCGGATGTCCATGGCGGCGAAGTTCGCGATCATGATGCCGCCCGTCTCGGTCTGCCACCAGTTGTCGTGGATGGGACGGCCCAGCGCGCGCTGTCCCCAGACCACCGCCTCCGGATTCAAGGGTTCGCCAACGCTGTGCACCAGCCGCAGCGCGCTCAGGTCGTATCGCGCCCGCGGTTCACCCGGGATGCGCATCAGCCGGCGAATGGCCGTTGGCGCGGTGTACCAGACGGTGACCTTCTGATCGCGCAGCACGGCGTACCAGCGCTCCGCATCGAATTCCCCTTCGTCCACCAGGTTGGTCACACCGTGCAGCAACGGCGCGATGATCCCGTACGACGTGCCCGTCACCCATCCGGGATCCGCCGTGCACCAGAACACGTCGTCTGGATGCAGGTCGAGCACATAGCGGCCCGTCGCGTAGTGCATGAGCGCGGCGTCGTGCACGTGCACCGCGCCTTTCGGCAGCCCGGTGGTGCCGCTGGTGAAGTGGAGCAGGGCCATCTCGTCGGGTGCGGTCGCGGGGATGACGAAACGATCGCTCGAGGCCGCCATCAGCCGGGGCAGGGACCGGATCGACTCGTTGACGTCGTCATCGGCGTCCACCAGCAGAACGTGCCGCAGCACAGGCAGGCGGCTCAGCAGCGCGGCGATTCGCTTCTCGTACAGCGCCGTGGTCGTCACCAGGACGCGGGCGTCGCCGCGGCGGAGCCGCTGCTCGACGGGCTCGGGCCCGAACTGCGAGAACAGGGGGCAGAAGACGCTGGTGTTCTTGAGCGTGCCGAGCGCCGCCAGATAGAGTTCCGGGACGCGCCCCAGGAACGAGAACACGCGGTCACCCCGGCCCACGCCGAGGCCGTGCAGTGCATTCGCGAAGCGGCCCGATTCGCGGGCGAGATCGCGGTAGCTCCAGTCGCGCACGGACCCCGACCTGCCGAGCCAGCGGAGCGCCACATGGTCGGCGCGCGGCCCGGCCGCGTGCCGGTCCACGGCCTCGTGAGCCATGTTCAGGCCGCCCTGCGGCAGTCCCTGAAGCTCGCGGCGAAGCGCGTCCCAGGAGAACTCGTGGCGCACGCGATCGTAGTCCACGAGGTTGGGCGGGACCGTGCATGCCCCGACGTCCTTCCGGATCACCTCGAAGGCCATGCCATCGAGACAGCAATCAATGTGCCGCGGCCCAGCCGGCCGCGGCGCCCGCGGTTCAGCCACTCTGGGAGGCTGGTCGTCGGGACTTCCGCACGTCGGCAGCTTCCGTGGCGGAAAACCGGCAGGACACCGGCGGTCCGCACGCTGGCGCGTTACCAGAGCGCACCGAGGCAGAGGCGCAGGAGTTGCATGACGACGTTGGAGGAGAGGTCGCCATGAAGATCAAGGATGTGATGACGCCGTCGCCGACCGTCTGCGTACCGGGCACCACCCTGGCCGAGGCGGCGTCGATGATGCTCGAGTCCGACTGCGGCATGCTGCCGGTGGTGTCGGCGGACGCCCTGGTTGGCGTCGTGACGGACCGCGACCTGTACATCGCGCTGGCCACCCGGAACCGACGGGCCTCCGAGATGACGGTGGGCGAAGTCGCTCGAGGCCCAGTCTGGACCTGTGCGCCTGACGATGATGTCCATGTGGCGCTCGCGACGATGAAAGAGCACCGGATCCGGCGCGTGCCGGTCACCGGCTTTGCCGGCACCGTCCTCGGCGTGGTGTCGGTGAACGACCTGCTGCTGGCTGTGGGGCCGAAGAAGCAGCTGCCGGGTGGAGAGGTGCTCGAAACCCTGAAAGGCATCTGCGCTCACCCTCACCCGACGGCACACGTCTCGGTGGCGTGAGGGCGCGCAGGGACGACGCTGATGGCCCGCATCTGGCCAGAGGATGTCCGGTTCGCCGACCGCCGCGAGGCTGGTCAAGCACTCGCGCGACGGTTGAAGGCCTATGCCGGCCGGCGTGACGTGGTGGTGCTGGCTCTGCCACGCGGAGGCGTACCGGTGGCCTTCGAGGTTGCCCGCGTGCTGCACGCACCGCTCGACGTGCTGGTGGTGCGAAAACTGGGGTTCCCAGGACACGCTGAGTTCGCGATGGGCGCCATCGCCAGTGGCGGTGTCCGCGTCATGAACGAGGAGTTGCCGCCCGAGTACCTTCCGCCTCCCGCCGTTATCGAAGCGGTCGTGAGTGCCGAGCAGGCCGAACTCGAGCGACGCGAGCGGGCGTACCGCGGCGATCGTGGCCTGACACCGGTCAAGGGCCAGACCGCGCTGCTGGTCGACGACGGCCTTGCCACCGGGACGACGATGCTGGCGGCGGTGAAGGCGGTTCGGTCGATGGCGCCGGCGCGCGTAGTCGTGGCGGTGCCGGTGGGTTCGGTTCAGGCGTGCGCGAGCCTTGGCGCCATTGTCGACGAGCTGGTCTGCCTGAGCACGCCGGAACCGTTCACGGCTGTCGGGCTGTGGTACCGCGCGTTTACCCAGACCAGCGACGAAGAAGTGGCCGACCTCCTGGCCACGGCCGCAGGGCTCGAGGAACCGGGGAGCGGATGATGAGCGCGCGCACCAGGCGGCAGGCGACCGAGGCGATGGCGATACGGATTCAAGCCGGCGACGTCGTCGTCGACGGCGATCTGGCAATCCCGCGCGATGCCGCCGGCCTGGTGATCTTCGCGCACGGCAGCGGCAGCAGCCGCTTCAGCGCCCGCAATCGCGCTGTGGCCTCGGCGCTTCAGGCCGCGGGCTTCGCGACGCTGCTGCTGGACCTGCTGACACGTCAGGAAGAGGCGGTTGACGAGTTCACCCGCGAGTACCGCTTCGACATCGAGCGGCTGGGTCGTCGTGTCGTGGCGGCGGTGGACTGGGTGGCGCAGGACTCGCGTGTGGCGGATCTTCCCATCGCGTGCTTCGGCGCCAGCACGGGGGCAGCGGCGGCGCTGATGGCCGCGGCCGCGCGTCCGGTCGCGGTGCGTGCCGTGATCTCTCGCGGCGGACGGCCCGACCTCGCGGGCGACGCACTGCCGGCGGTGCAGGCGCCGACGCTGCTCGTCGTTGGCGGTCACGACGAGGATGTCATCGCGCTGAACGAGCAGGCGAGCGCACGGATGCGTGCCCCGGTGACGCTGGCGATTGTTCCGGGGGCGACGCATCTGTTCGAAGAACCGGGCACGCTGGACGAAGTCACGCGACTGGCATGTGAGTGGTGCGACCAGCATCTCCGCCCCGCATCGGCGTCGGGCGGGTCGTCGCCTCGCGCTCGCGAGGAGGACGGGACATGAGCCGGGAACTGCGCGTAGGCCTGCTGATGGTGCTGCTCGTTTCGCAGCCTGCGGACATGGCCCAGATGCGGGCGCATTTCGAGCAGGCCCTGGTGCTGCACTCGGCCGTCATCGGCGGCGAGCTCGCCACGGTGGCGCCGGCGGCGCGCGTGCTGGCGGATCAGGTCGCCCGATTCCAGGCGGGGTCGCCCTCTCCGGCCTCTCCGGCCGCATCGAGGGCGTTGACCGCGTTGGCGGATGGCGCGAGCAAGGTGGCCGAGGCGAAAAGCATCCTGGACGCGGCGATCGTGACCGCCGAGATGCTCTCCGCCTGCGGTCGATGCCATCGCGCGTCCCGGGTCACACCCACGTTCCCGGGTCCCGCACCCTCCACGGCGGGTGGACTCGTCGGCCACATGCGCGAACATCAGGTGGCCGCGGACCAACTAGTGCAGGGATTGGTGGTGCCCTCCGATGCGGCCTGGCGCAGTGGCGCGAGGGCGCTGGCGACGGCGCCGATGCACGCCGAGGAGCTGCCGCTCGATCCGGTGGACCGCCCGCCGCTGGCACGGACCGAGGAGCGGCTGCATCGGCTGGCGACGGGGGCGGCGGAAGCGACCGACCCTGCCGCGCGGGCGGCGTTCTACGGGCAGTTCCTCGCCGGCTGCGCGGACTGTCACACGCGCTACGCGAAGGCGAAACCGAGGCCCTGACCGCCCGGGTATCGTCCATTCGTCTGCCGTCTGCCGTCTGCCGTCTGCCGTCTGCCGTCTGCCGTTCTACTCAGGCTTCGGATGGGTGTGGGTGTGACTCTTGCCCGACGGCGGGCCCACCTGCACCGTGCCCATCAATCCGC
>Ga0105103_10001801_pt1 | contig 11433 bp, 11 predicted proteins | sample PPLLaktember2015_2_FD_79107 | JGI IMG/M metagenome (GOLD analysis project Ga0105103, IMG submission 79107) | Freshwater sediment microbial communities from Prairie Pothole Lake near Jamestown, North Dakota, USA - PPLs Lake P7 Core (6) Depth... | ecosystem: Environmental > Aquatic > Freshwater >...
CAAGAATGGTTTTATTGGCTTCATTTGCTTTTTTAGCCCTGGTGGCGACTTCCATAATTCCGTCATATGCTTCTCTTGATATTTTCTCAGTTTGTTCGGCATTCTCTGTATTGCTTGATATATTAGCAGCTATCTCTTCCATTGTCGATGATATCTCTTCAACTGATGATGCTTGTTCACTAGCCCCTTGCGAAAGTTGTTGCGAGGCATTGCTGATTTGCTGGCTAGCTGATCGAAGGTTTATGGCATTAGTGTCTATTTCAACAATAATATTTTGAAGATTCTCTAATAAATCAGCAAGCGAATTATTTAAAATTCCAAGCTCATTTTGTGAATCAATTTTTTTGATTTCAATATCAATATCGCCTTCGGATATTAATTTTATATTAGTGATTGTTTTATCGAGGGGCTTACGTAGTATGCTATTAATATATATAAACACTAATGTGCCTACAATTATGTTTATTATAGTTAGCCATAAAGTTTTCATTAATCCGAAATGCCCTTGCATAAAAGCTGTATAGCTTACAAAAAGAATAAAAATAACTATAGTAAAGCTAAATAGAAACATTATTGACTTTTTGAAAATCAGCTTTAATATTATATAACATACAGGAATACAAACAAATACATTTAACCCCATAAATAATAGATCATTCATAATAACCTCCGTTTTATATTTCAATTAATTCATTTTTAATGGCATAAATAACCAAAGAAGCAATATTTTTTGTTTCGGTTTTTTGAAAAAGTTTTGACTTATGGCTTTCAATTGTTTTTGGGCTGAGAAAGAGTTTTTCCGATATTTCTTTATTTGAAAAACCTTTACAAACCAAGGCCAATACTTCAACCTCACGATTGGTTAAATTCAGGTTTTCGATTTTTTTCTTTTTGTTTTCCATCTCAGGAATATGGGTAATTGCATTTTGAAGCAACTTTGGCGAGAAGAACCCAAGTCCGGAGTGGACATCGCGAATTGCCTTTTCAAGTTCCGTTGTTGTTGCTTCTTTTAAAACAAAACCCGAGATACCTGCTTTAATCATTTCATAATAGTATTTCTGATCGGAGTACATCGAAAGGGCTATGATTTGCAGTCCGGGTTTCTTAATGTTGGATATCTTCGAAGCTTCTATACCTCCCATGACTGGCATTTCAATATCCATTAAAACTATTTGGGCATTTATATCCAAAAGGTTATCGCAAAATTCTTTTCCGTTGTTAAATTCAGCAATAATTTTAAAGTCAGAAATTTTTGCCAGCAGGCTTTTAATTCCTTCACGAAAAAGAGTATGATCCTCGACAATAACGATTTGTATCATAATCTTTAAGTTACAAATAAATCACGATTTCTACTTCAACTCCTTTATTTTTTTTGCTTTTATAAACGATATTTCCACCAATTGATTTGATGCGTGAATAGATATTAAGAAGGCCAAAACCATTGGATATAGAATCTTCATTATAATTAAACCCTATTCCATCATCCTTATATCTTGTATGAAACTCATTGTTTTCTTTGCTCAACGCTATCAAAACATTCTTAGCTTTAGCATATTTAAGGGTGTTGTTGATTAATTCAATAAGTACCCGATATAAAGTAACTTCAATTACTTCACTAAAACGTTGGTTTGTATCGTAGTTATTTGTTATTTCAAATTTTATGGATGTCTTAAGTTTCCCGATAAAATTTTTAATTGCATCAGTCACTCCAAAATTTCGTAAGATATGCGGACTTAGGTTATTTGAAATTTCTCTGATAGTCGACATCGATTCATCAAGCAAACCACCAAGTCTTTTGTACGATTCCAAATCATCTGCATTAAATTTTAATTGATTCAGGTTATGGTGATATATTTTGCATGCCGAAATTAAAGGCCCCAATCCGTCATGAAGTTCTTTGGCCATACGTGAACGTTCATTTTCTTCACCTTTAAAAGTCGAAATATATACTTCTTTTTCAAACCTTTTTCTGTCGCTTATATCTCGTACAACGGCCAGTAAAAAATCTTCGCCCGGTATTTCGAACTTATTAAGTGATACTTCGGTATCGATAATAGTGTTATTGGCACATATATGCTGCCATTCAAACCTCTGTGGAGACCCTTTTAGCGCTTTTCCTAAATTTTTTATGGCTTTCTCTTTTGAATGTTTTCCGTCGGATTGCACTTGGGGTGATACTTCCCAAAATGTTGAATTAATTATTTTCTTTTTTGGTATTCCCAAAAGTGAAACCGAATTAAGATTGCAATCGATATAGTGGTTATCTTTTAGGATAAAAATTGCATCGTTGGCATTTTCGAAAAGGTTCCTGTATTTCTTTTCGCTTTCGATAAGCTTTTCTTCAGCCAGTTTCTGATTAGTAATATTAACAATCAGCCCATCATAGCCAACAAGTTCACCACTAAGGTTCCGTTTAGGGACAATAGTGTTACGTACCCACTGTATTTTCTTATTTTTATGAATTATCCGGTGTTCAAAAGGTTTAATATCTTTGTTGCTTAGCAATTTCGAAATTTGCCTGAGAACATATCTTTTATCTTGATCGAAAATGATATTATACCATAGGTATGGATCGTGGTCGAAATTTTCAGGAAGATAGCCTGTAACGGCTAAACATCCATCACCATGGATCGTTTCAGTTGCAACTCCATTTTCTACTTTTACAGTGTAAACATAGTCGGTAACTGAGCTTAATAAGGTTTTAAGGCGTTTTTCGCTTTTTCTGATCTTTTCTTCAGCAAGTTTGCGCTCAGTAATATCTATTCCAACCCCGATAAAATAATCGATGTTGTCGGGATTATTAACATATGTGCCATGCCATTCTACATCCAGTATTTGGTTAGTTTTTGTCTTTAACCTGTTTTCATTAATAGTCGAAACATGCTTACTTATGATGTTTTCAAATATTAGTGATACTTCCTGGTGGTCTTCATCGGGGACAAATGTGTCAAGATAATTTTTACCTGTAACTTCCTCGCTGGTATATCCTAAAGCATTTAACATCGAAGGGTTCATTGCCAGTGTTTTCCCATCGGATGTTATAGCTACAATGAATGCAGGCGATGCATTAATAAGGGTCTTATTTAATGAAATCTCTTTTAATAATGCTTCTTCGGCTTTCTTTCGTTCTGTAATGTCGCGGGTTACACCAATTATTTCGGTTGCTATGTCTTCTTCATTAAATATTATTGTCGAAGTTACCTCGGTAGTAATGAGCGAACCGTCTTTTCGGACGTATTCATATTCGTTTGTACTATTTAATCGTCTATTATTTCCAGTTTTATGTTCAAAAATCCTTTCTTCAAAACTTTTAGTAGCTTTATCATACGAATCGGGTGTAAGTATATTGAATAGGCCAATTGCTGGCGCTTCATCAGGCGAATAGCTCAGTATTTTTTCAATAGCATTGCTCATATATGTAAACTTTCCCGTTTTTAGGCTTAAAGCCCAGATAATGTCGACAGTATGTTCGGATATAAAACGATATCGTTCTTCGCTTTTCCTTAGGTTCTCTTCAGCCAACTTAATATCGGTTATGTCAAGCTGGATCCCATCCCAACAAATTGAGCCATCAGTTAGTTTTTTGGGGTTCGAAATAAATGAAAACCATCGATAATCGCCGGATTTGGTTTTAACACGGGCCTTAACCTTAAAAACCGAAAGGGTTTTTTGGGCTACTTCCCTGGCATCAAAAAAACTTTTTTTATCATCGGGGTGAATTCTATCAAAAAACGACATGGGATTTGCCATGCCTTCTTCTGGCGATAATCCGTAAATGCTCCGTACGGTATCGCTTATATAGGTAAATTTTATTTTATTGTCAGGTGCTGCAATTGTTTGATAGATAATCCCCTCAATTAAGTTGTCACTTATCGATTTTATCAGTGACTCACTTGCTTTTAATGAGGCTTCAGCTTTTTTTTGCTCTGTAATATCGCGTACTGCAAATTGCAATAATTGGTGATTGTCAGAAATAAAGCCCATAAGGTTTATTTCGGCGTCCCAGAGTTCTCCATTAGGCCATTGGTGTTTCCATTCATAAGTTACCGTCCCTTCTTCAAGGGCTATGTTTAAAAAATAATTTTCTTTTTCTTTGCTATTACTGTCATCATTTTGTAAAGCAGGGGAGAAATAAGAAGTATCTTTCCCAATTATTTCACCTTTGTTTTCAAGGTGAAATAAAGCAACAGCAGCTTTGTTACAATCTATATATTTACGCGTTTCTGCATCCATCAATACAATCGGTATACGCGAACCATCAAAGACCCGCATACTGAATGCTTTATTTTGGCGTAAATCCTCTTCTGCTTTTTTACGGAGGTATAGTTCCATATTAGCCTTAACCAAGGCTTTATCCATCTTGGCTATTATTAAATACTGAAATAGCATTAACAGTACAATGCTTGTGGTTAAAGTAACCCACATTCCCAAGGGGCCATATATAGAATAGTTTTTTGGAAGTATATTTAAAGAATCAGCTACAATAAATGTTAAAGCTATTACGATAATAGTAATACCAGCTATATTTCCTTCTTTCCAACCCAGTAAAAAACCAGCGATCAAAATAATAACCAGGAAATAATGAGTTACAGGTGAGTGAATTCCACCTGAATTCCATGACATTACGGTTGTAAGTCCTATAACAAATATAGTCAATAATAAAGCTACAGTCCGGCAATAGCCTTTTCGGTTTAGAATGAGCAATATTAATGTTACAATTGTAAAAACAATAGCAGTACCTAACCAGCGATGCATAAATGCCGGATTAATTATGCTATGGATAGTCTCATCGACAATAATTATTATTGCTACAACGATTAGTATACGGTAATTAGTCTTTGCTTTATGAGTTAATTCTTCGTTCTGAAATTCAGGAGGAGCAAATATTTTTTTTAGTTTTTTAATCATTGTGAAATAACATTAAGTAATTATGAAAAAACCTTAACTGTTCGATGGTGTGATGTAAAAGCCTGATCAGTAAGTTAAAACAAAAAGGATCTAATAAATTTAATAAATTCTTTTCAGAAGGGGCACTTTTTTGTAAGGAAGTGTTAATTGGTGTAATAAAATTACGAATAGGCCTATATTTGTTTTAAACTAATTAGTATGAAAAAATATTTGACCAGTACTATAGATTTTACAGAAGTTGTCGATTTATATGACGAAGTACCTCTTTGGTCGGCCCCATTTGGCTTGAAGTTACTTGAATACGTTAATTACAGGCAAAATATTATTGCACTGGATATTGGTTTCGGAAATGGTTTCCCTCTCACTGAAATTGCTATGAGGTTAGGTGAAGGTTCGGTAGTATATGGTATTGATCCTTGGGTTGAAGCTACTGAAAGGGCAAAGAAAAAGATAGCGTTTTATGGCATTGATAATATAAAAATTATTGAAGGGGTTGCTGAATCGATTCCCCTAAATGATCAATCAATTGATTTAATTGTTAGCAATAACGGGTTGAATAATGTCAACAACCTCGAGAAATCGTTGGAAGAATGCGCCAGGGTATTGAAACCTGGCGGACAAATGGTAATTACAGTGAACCTCGATAAAAGTATGTTTGAGTTTTATAATCAATTTGAAGCTGTTTTGTTGGAAATGAAGATGCATCTTGAGATTGACGATATGCACAGGCATATTTACCATAAAAGAAAACCCCTTGATGTAATCATGAAATTGATAGATAAGCAAGGGTTTATTATTAATGATCTTGAACACGACCAGTTCAATTATCGATTCGCCCATGCTGGTGCTTTATTCAATCATTATTTTATCAGGTTGGCTTTTATGGAATCATGGACTAGTATAGTGCCAAAAGATAAGCTTGAGTTTATATTTGACCGTATTGAAACAAGATTAAATGAACAAGCTAAGGCTCATGGGGTAATAAAACTGAGCATTCCGTTTGTTGTGATTAATTTAACTAAACAATAATGCTTGTATAAATGAAAATACCTGAGACAGTATTAATAACAGGAGGGAGTGGACTTATTGGACGAAACCTTTGTTTCGGGTTAAAAGAAAGAGGGTTTAAGGTTGCAATCCTTTCCAGAACTGGTAATACTAATTCTGATCTTCCTTCATATGCTTTGAATATTGCAGAAGATGAAAATACGAAAAAGGCTATCGCAACAGCTGATTATATTATTCATTTAGCTGGGGCCAACATTGGCGAAAAAAGATGGACCACTGGCAGGAAGCAGGAAATAATTGATAGCAGGGTAAAAACAGCACAATTGATTTTTAAAATCTTAAAAAACAATAATAATAAGATAAAAGCTTTTATTTCGGCATCGGCCACAGGGTATTATGGGGCTGTAACATCTGAAAAAATATTTAACGAAAACGATCCGCCGGGCTCTGATTTTTTAGGTTCGGTTTGTCAGGTATGGGAACAATCGGCAGATAGTTACGAAGAACTTGGTGCCAGGGTAATAAAAATAAGGACAGGGATTGTTCTTACAGGAAGGGGAGGGGCATTGGAAAAAATGTTATTCCCTGTAAAACTTGTGTTAGGATCGGCTTTTGGTGCCGGTAATCAGTATATACCATGGATACACATTGATGATTTGTGCAATATTTATATTAAAGCTATTGAAGATGTCAAAATGAGAGGTGTTTATAATGCTGTGGCGCCTGAACACATAACAAACAAAGAATTTACAAGAAGTTTATCAAAAACTCTTAAAAAACCTTTTTGGTTTCCAAATATTCCTGCAGTTGTTATTAAATTAGTATTCAGCGAGATGTCGGTTATGATTTTAAATGGGAGCAGGGTATCGTGCCATAAAATCAGAGAGGCAGGATATGATTACCTGTTTCCTGAAATCCAGGGAGCTTTAGAAAATTTGCTTATTGAATAATAACAATGATTAACTTTATTTCACATCAAGGTGTTCAGTCCTTATTAAAACTGAAGTGTCATATCCCAGGTTTTGGGCAATTTTTATGTACTTTTCTTTTATTTCTTCAGGCATAGTTGTTTCGCGTGCTAAAATCCATAGGTAATCCAGATTTTTACCTGCTACTAGAGCATATTTATATTCATCATCAAGGGCTATAACATTATATGCTGAATAGAAAGGCCCAAAGAATGAAACTTTTAGCTTTGCTTCATCAGGTTCTCCAACCATTTTTGCTTTACCTACTGCTTGTTTCCATTCTTTAGTTTTATAATTGTATCCGCGGTTATCAACTTTTATGGTACCATCGGGGTTAACGGAGTAGTTGGCCATAACGTTGTTCATATTACGTTCAAAGCGAAAATCCAATCGGGCAATCTCATACCACTTTCCAAGGTATTTTTCTAAATAAAAAGGCTTTACAGTTTTAATATCTTTAGGCATAGTTGAGCATGAATTCAGACATAGACAATAGGCTATGATCGTTATTAGGGGCATTATTCTTTTCATTTGTACAGTTTCTTTTAATAGTGATATCAAGTTAATGAATTTTACGCTTTCTTAGATCGGAAATGGTTTATTTTTGTTTATAGGATAAAACATTATGTCTAAATGAGAATATGGTCGTTACATCCTCAATATCTCGATACAAAAGGTCTGTTGGCTTTGTGGAGGGAAACCTTGTTGGCCAGGCACGTACTTGAAGGTAAAACCGTTGGTTATAAAAATCATCCGCAGCTCAATAGGTTTAAAAAGGCTGAAGGGCCTCTTGATTGCATTAATCAATATCTTCATTTTGTTTATATTGAGGCTGTAAAGCGAGGATATAGTTTTGATAAGAATAAAGTAGGGACAAATTTTAAAAAATATAAAATAACTGTAACTATTGGACAACTGGAATTTGAGAAACAGCACCTGCTTAAGAAACTTATGATTAGGGATATTCTTAAATTTAATGAATTAAAACAAATTCAGTCACCGGAAGTTAATCCATTATTTATTGTAATTAACGGAGATATTGAGGAATGGGAGAAACATTAGGTTTTATAAATGAAAAATCAGGCCCAGGGGCTTTAGGTCACGAAATAATTTCAGTTGGGTTTTCAGATATTACTTCAATGCGCAACAATTACCTGGGTTCACTCCCTGAATTTCAGGAATTATATCTTGAACTTATGGTACCGGGGGCAGGTTTTTTTCAAATTGTCTCTACTAATCAAATAATTGGATATGTTATAATATCTGACAGGGTATTGATAGAATTTTATCTTGTCGACAAATTTATTCCAAACAGCCTTGAAATATTTAAATCGATTGTAAAGTACCAGTCTGTCAAAAGTATTTACTGCAAATCGTTCGATTATGTCCTCCTTAATTGCTGTATCATGCAATTGTTTCCTTATAAGTTAATTGGGGCACATTACCGCGATTATTATAATACTAATGTTGCCATTTCGCAAAGCCTGAATTACCGGATGGCCAATGAAGAGGACATTCCATTGCTATTAAAACAGGAAGATGGTCTTTATGAAACCCAGGCTGAGTTAATTATGTTTGTAAAAGGCAATAATGTCAGCATATTTTATGAAGGTGACGAACTTATTGGATGTGGGTTTTCAATTAAGGCCCATCCTGGTTGGAATTTTTACGATATTGGAATGTGGGTCCATCCATCTTTTCGGAATAAAGGTTATGCAACCCAAATTATATCAGTGTTAAAAGGAATTTGTTTAAAAAACAAATGGAAACCTATTTGCGGATGCGATATAAACAATATTGCATCTCAGAAAACACTTGAGAAATGCGGATTTTTCAGTAAACATAAACTTATTGAGTTTTTGGTTCCCTTAACTTAAAATTTAGCTCTTAACGGAAATTTATCGGATTTTGCAGGATAAACTATGCCTGTTGCAGAAATTATTTCTATTAATTGAGGTTAGTATTCAAATTTGTATTCAAATCAAACATAAAGATTATGAAACACCCATGTTATGCAAACAAAACCGAGCTTGCGGGCTCAGCGAAGCTAAACACAACAGTCACAAAATCAGTTACATGGGTGTTTCGTCATTCCTTTTAAAATAATATAGTTATGATGAAAACAAATATCCTGTTAATTCGTATTGGAGGTGCGTTTAATGTGGTTTTTCTACTATTTCACCTTTCATTTTATTGGATATTCGACTGGAAAAACACATTAACATGCCTTGATATTAATAATTGGGCCATTTACCATACATTTAATATTATTTGCGACCTCATTTTGCTAATGTTTGTTGTAGTTTCTTTTATACAAACCGAGAAACTGGTTACTGAGGTTAATGGACGCCGGATACTCTTTTACATTTCATTATTTTATATAACCCGTATAGTTTCAGAATTTGCTTTTTGGGGCAATCAGGGTTTAAGCTCTTTAATTATAGTATTAGTATGCCTGGCTCCAACAGTACTGTATACATTACCACTACTAAGACGTTGTGTGCAATTCCCCACATCAGACGAGCCGATTAATTGCTGGCGATAACGTCAAATGAGATGTGATAAATTGAGCAAAAAATGACATATTTGATAAAAACATAAACAATTGATAATCAACAACAAAAATTGACATTAGTCAGAATAGCAAGAATTCACTGCATAACTAATAGGATTGAAATGAAATCAATTAAATTACGTTTAAAGTTAGCCTAAACTGATGTTACAAAAGACCTTTTTGCGTATCATTTTGATTCGAGTTAAAACTGATTTATGATTCTGAAATATACAGAAGTAAAATAGAGAATATTACTACAAATTAATTAAAAAGACTTTTCTCATGAAAATAATAAACAAAATAACAAACGGCATTATACTGATTGTAATTGGAATATTACATTCCAAATTAGCTTTTTCTCCAGAGGGATTTGGGAATCAGTTTCTAAAATTTTCCAAAACTTATTTTTTTAAAATAAGTTCAGGACTTGATGAATTGCCTGCTGAGATTGGCAAAACAAATTTTGAAACTTTTGCAGCCTTTTGGTTTTTCTATTTTGGTCTTCTGCTCATTCCTTTAGGTTTACTTGTTCATTCAATTGAAAAAGACGGTAGAACTCTGCCACACTATTTCACTGTATCATATTTAATCTTTTTGCTTCTCGGCTGTTATATGGTTCCGAATTCCGGATTTACTATTATTATGCTACCGCATGCCATTTATATGTTGGTACGCAATTATTTAAGAGCAAAAAAAATCAGTAAGAATCTTTCATCTTGAATAATCTAAAACCAATACATTCAGATATTAATAAAAGGAATTAAAAATAAACTACATGCATAACACACGTTATAAAAAATTGCCGGGACAGTAGCATTTTCAATGTTTGCAGGCCGCTTTTTCTCATCTGTAACTTGACAATAGATGCACCCGCAACGGCAACTTTTCATACCGCAAACCGAAATAAGAATTAAAATGGACAAGTTTGGAATAACACAACAATACCCTGGTTGGGCGATAGAAGGCTTTGGGAATATTGATTTTGCTGATTTCTATATGGTAAAATTCCCAAACGTGCCGCTTAATACTGTCGATCATTTAGGTCGAATATTTCTTTCGTACGAACCTCTATTCCTCAGAATACTTCTTAGGATTAGGGATGTATTGGTACAACCGTTTGGTTTAAAAACGGGCGATAAACATAGTTTGCCTTCAGTTCTATATTACGAAAAAGGGTCGGTACTTGTTTATTTTCATGTTTGGCAAAGGGACGATAACACCATTGTGCTTGAGGAAAAAGATAAACACCTCAACTTCAGGGTTATTTTTATGATTGAAAAAAATGAAGCTGCAAATGAACTAAGCTTCAAAGCTTCAACCCTTGTTCATTTTAATAATATCTGGGGGAAGTTATATTTTCTTCCTGTAAGGCCAGTTCATGAAATTATTATGAAGTCAACAGTTAAGCAGTTAATAGAATATGCAAATTATGATAAACATTAAGGCAGTTTCATTACTTCTCAATAATTAAAAGGTTAATAAAATATTACTATCATGGAATTAAACAGAAAAACACAAAGATTAAGTAAAGTTATACTTATAAAAGGCATTGTATTTTGCTTACTGGGGATAGTTCATTTAGTTGCCTCATTTTATGAATACAATGATATTAAAGGCTATATGCCTAAGGATCTTGGATATAGTTATATTTTATGGTTTAATGGGGTAGGCCTTTTTATCCTTTTTATAGGATTGGCCGAGATATTATCCTATAAGGGGATTAAACAAAAAACAACTCTGGCGTGGCAGGTTTCTTTGCTGTCGTCTTTTTTCGCTGCTGTTATGGGATTATCTGGTCTGATTACTTTTCACTGGGTGTTGAGCCCTCCATATCTATTGTTGGTTGCAGGAGTATTTGGTTTAGTTTTATTATTGAAAAATAGAAGAGGATTCGAAAGCTGGAAGTCTCTTTATGACTAGTCAAACTACATATAAAAGCATTTTTAGGCATCAATAACTAAGAATCAATTATGATAAAGGTTCAAAATAAATATC
>Ga0105103_10001807_pt1 | contig 11413 bp, 18 predicted proteins | sample PPLLaktember2015_2_FD_79107 | JGI IMG/M metagenome (GOLD analysis project Ga0105103, IMG submission 79107) | Freshwater sediment microbial communities from Prairie Pothole Lake near Jamestown, North Dakota, USA - PPLs Lake P7 Core (6) Depth... | ecosystem: Environmental > Aquatic > Freshwater >...
TGAAAAGGTTCGTGTAATTGATTACGGCGAATACAAAGATGCAAACGCGACTTTCACAAAGAACGGAACGGCCACTGTATTTGATGAAAATGCTATCCATAGCCTAATTGAGAACGCAAAAGAAATACCATTAGAATCAGTTGTAAGGTTCAATGATATTGCAGATGAAATAGCTTCTTTCTTTAAAGATGGAATGCCGAAAGGAAATGTTTGCGGGATAGAGTCTTTGGATGAAGTATTTTCGTGGAACTTCGGACAGTATTGTATGGTGACTGGTATTCCGACTCATGGAAAATCTACAGTTATTGACCAGATGCTGATTGGTTATGTAAGGAATTATGGTTACAAGATAGCTTATTGCAGTCCAGAAAACTTACCGTTAAGAATACATATAGGTAAGTTGGTAACTAAAATACTTGGATATGTGCCAACAGAAAAACAGATCGAAAGCAAAGAATACAAAATGTGCGCTCAGTTCATACAAGACAACTTCGATTTTGTAGTTTTTGAAAAGGGATGCAATCTAACAACAACGCTCAATAAATTCAGAGAGCTAGTAAAGCGAAGGGGAACGCGGATATTCGTTATTGACCCTATAAATAAAGTTCAATTGAATGAATCGAGAACAAAGTCTGATGTTCAGTATGCTCAGGATTATAGCTTCGCAATAGATGAGTTCGTGAAGGAAACAAACTCATTCGCATTTGTTATTGCTCATCCGGTAAAACAAACACCAGACAAAGGAGTATTCCCGAAGCCAAATCCATACTCAATAAAAGGAGGCGGTGATTGGCTAGATATGACATATCACATGCTTTGTGTTCACCGTGATTTCGTAGATAATATTACAGAGGTTGACATATTCAAGTGCAAGTTCGACCACTTAGGGAAAAACGGTGCTGTAGTAAAGCTAAAATACAACGGCAAAAATTCGAGAATGTCATGCCTAAGCGGGACTAATCTTGACAGTATAGAAACAAGAACCGCCAATCACGATTACACCAATTGGATAACGAACTTACTGTCAGAACAAGGCGCAAAGTATGAGTATGAAGAGAAAGTTGATTGGAATAATATGGCTAAGCCAACAGTTGAAGAACAAATACCATTTTAAAAAACAAGCTAAATGACACCAACAGAAACAGGATATTACCAGATAAACGGTACTAAAAAAGTGCTGTACTGGGACGGTTCTAAATGGATGCGTCCAGTTAAAGACAAACGAGGGAAATACGATGGATGGTTAGGACATCTTGAAAAACAGCCAACAAATGTAAAAGTGATAAACAGGGTTAGGCCAGAACAAATAGGTAATTTATGAACCCAGTAGTATTATCACTATTTGACGGCGATAGCTGTTTTCAAATGGCATTAGCAGAGGCCGGCATAAAGCCCAAAAAGTATTACGCAAGCGAAGTATTGCCGAATGCTATCAAACAGACAATGGCTAATTTTCCAGACACTATACAGATGGGCGACGTTCGGGACGTAAATGTTTTTGATCTTGAAAAGATCGACGTAATATGCGGCGGATCGCCCTGCCAGAACTTTTCATTCGCAGGCAAACGGGCGGGAATGGCTACAAAGGAAAATATCGAAGTGGTTACTTTGGAGCAATATCTCAAACTAAAAGCCGATGGATTTGAATTTGAGGGGCAATCGTATTTGTTTTGGGAATATATGCGGATTCTGAATGATGTACGCAAAATTAATCCTGACGTGAAATTTATACTTGAAAACGTCCGTATGGGTGAGTACTGGGAGCGAATTTTGAGCGAAGCAATAGGCGTGTACGGTGTGCATATCAATTCAAATCTTGTATCTGCACAAAACCGCCAGCGCATCTATTGGTCGAACATCAAAACAGAGAAGCGGAGACTATTCGGAGAACTTTACACGGCATTTCCACAACCAGCCGACAGAGGAATCTTTTTGAAAGATATTGTCGAGGAAAATGTGCATGAGAAGTATTATTTGAGTGAAAAGACAATTGCTTACATGCTGAGGCAGGGTAATAATTCTCAAAAAAACTCAAAATGTAACTGCATCGAAGCTGGTACATATAAAATGGGTAAACACATACAACTGGTTGAAGTAACTGGATGCGATTTCCGCTCCGACGAAGGGCTAAGAATCAAAACAGACGGTAAAACTGGCACAATGTGCGCCCGAAACCGAGAAGATGAGAGCTGCGGGCAATTGGTGATTGAATCTTGTGCAAGCCGTGGGCGTGAAGGTGAGCAACAGTTAGAATTTAACGGCACTGGCAAAACAAATTGCATTACTACCGTATGCAAGGATAATTATGTTGCTGAAAATCGGACGCGCATCCGCAGAATGACACCGAGAGAATGCGCCCGCGCTCAAACATGGCCAGAGTGGGTTAAGATCGTAGTGTCTGATTCAGCAGCCTACCACGGGATCGGGAATGGGTTTACGGTTCAGATTTTTGTTGAATTTTTGAAATGGTTATGATAAAACAGACACTAAAACACCGCTACGAATCAGCGTGTAACGAATACGCTGAACTATTCGCCAAAAAACATGATATGTCGTTTGACGGCTGGGTACTGGATGATATAGGCGGCACCGCTTGGTTTGCTCAATATTACTCTGTAAACATGGATGTTATAAGGCAAAACATCGACGGCAAACACGGGAAAGGAACTTTTTTTAACTGGTATCAATTAGTTGAAAATGGATCACTGACAAATTACAGCTCTTATGTCAAGGGCGCACCATTAACTTTTAAAACCAAAACAGAATGAGAAAACTTATAATGTCATTAAAAACAATGTGGTTTTTAATGACAAAAGCAGGAATCAAGACGGAGGATTATCGAGAAATTACTCCTTATTGGTGCAGTAGATTAATTCTTGTAGATGGAGAAAAGCAAACTAAAATTTGGTGGGATATTAGATTGAATCATATTGATGCAGTAGGTTGGATTAAAAAAAGCATAATTAATGGAGAAATGTCATTTGTAAAAATAGATATTAATGTAATGACTCTTGGCTATCCATCTGCAAATGATACCGACAAGTTTCTTTTTTTCAAACATGCAGGCATTGAAATAAGAACAGGCAATCAAGAATGGGGAGCTGAACCAAACAAAATGTATTTTGTAATCAAACACGGTGACAGAATATGAGAACAATAACAAAAGTGTGTATAGTGATATACTTAGCAATGGTATGTGTGATAGTATGGGCTTACATAACAGAACCAAAAAAGAAAGAAGAGATATACAAAGGAGCTTGCGGAGTAATGTTACTCACAACTCTTGCAGTGGTAATAGATAAAGAAGACGAAAATGAATGAAGCATTAATTGAGATAGCCAAACATTACGGAAAGCCGATAGAGCAAGTAAAAAACGACTATTTACGTATTCAAGATACTGATGTTGTAGTGGCTATATACGAAAAACAGAGAAAAGCTACATTTCAGCTTCTGGATTTAGCAAAAGGCATTGAGGTTGTTTGCTCGAAAGTAGAAATGCTTAATATCGTAAAGTCAGGCTACTTCGATAATATTGAGATCGAGAAACAAGGTAGAGAGTATAAACTAAAAACCAAATATAAAAAAGCTCCTAAATAGGGGTTTTTTTTATGCGTAAATTTGAATAAAAAAGTATGGAGATAATATACGATTCATCTAAGCTAAAACACTTGCGAGATAAGCTTATTTCGCTAAAAAAAACATACTATCCGAGAGCGGTAAGGAATACGCTTTATCTGCTTGCTATGGATATGAAGGAGAAAGGCGGAATGATAGAGAAAAGCGCAGATGTGAATTTCAAACACAAACGAAACGCTACTTTTATGAGTCACATGACTTGGGCGGAGTTCGCAAAAGGCAATGATGTTAATAATATGGTTGCTGGTGCTGGAATCGGTGTAAATGAAAAGAAATTTGACCGTGTTGCAAAGCGGATGGAGCAACAGGAACATGGTGGGGCTTTACCGCGCGGATATAAGCCTACAAACAAAGCACGTGGAGGCGATATTGAAGGAAATATTCGTGGAACAAATAGGCACAGTAAAGCCGAATACGAAAATGTAGGAAATGATTTAGTGTCAAAGTCTGGAAACGAATTACAGAAAGAGCTTTACAAGGCGGCAAAAGGTAAAGAATACGTGAGGGTTAAAGGTAGAAAAGGTGGTAAAAGAATAGTTATTGCAAAGATGACCGGAACATCAACCACATACCGAGCTAAAGACCAAACCAAAAGCGGAAAACCAAAAAGGGGTGAGATAATAGGATTCCGATACAACATGAAAATTATCTATTCCTACAATGAAGGTAAAAAGGTAACTTTGAAGCCGACACATTTTGTTGCTGAGGCAGGGCAAAGAACAATGAAAAAAGTAGATGGATTCTTTGTAAAATCAGCAGGTGAACAGTTAGAAAAAGCATTTAACAGTAAATAAATATGGCAAAAACATGGAGAGAGCGTGACGAAAGTATCATGCTAGAATTTGTAACAGGTGACGGTAAATCGTACTATCCTGAATTTGTAGAACCGTCGTTCTCTATAGATATGAATACTGTAGCAATAGAGTTCAACAATCTGGCAGGCGCTTTGGTTAGGTCTGGAAAAGCATCTTACCGTTCGTTTGATGTTAAGTTTATATACCAAGGCGAAGACCATTTGGAAAAGGCTGAGGCTTTGTTAGAATCAATAACAGGTGACCTAAGAGAGTGTATAATAACACACCCGTATTATGGTAAGATAATAGGACGGCCAGCTGGAAAATACAGTCAAAATAACAAAGGACTGAATGTATCTGATATATCCTTTGAGTTTTGGGAATCATTACTGAGTGATTCTCCGCGATTAAAAGGATCGACTATTGAAGTTACAACAGTCGAAAGCCCTGTATTGAGCGCACCTATAATCAAGGTTGATAAAATAACACTACTAAAAAAGATACTATCAACTGCCGCAAAAATAAAAGCCTCAACAGAATCTACCCTAAATGCAATAATAGCGGCAGAACAGCAGGCAGATAGGTATATAAATACAATTGGAGCAAACGCTCAGCGGTTCATGGCTCAGATTGCCTACATTGCAAGAATGCCGGGCAAAATGTACGATACCTTGAAAAACAGAATACAAGGAATTAAGGACAGCTACAATGATATGAAAAATGCCATACTTGGAGCTACTAATCCAGAGCGGTATGGTTTATTATCAAAAGAAGACAAACAGGTATTTGAAGTGTCAGGATCATACGCAATGCAAAGTCTCGCACTTGCAGCATCAACATCAAAACTGAAAGCAGGGCAAGATTTGGGAATAATTGGCGCGGAGGATGAGCCAGCACAATCAGCCGAAGAAATAAAATTCACCATTACTGAAATACTATCTATCTACAATGACTACATAGCCACATTAGGATATATGCAATCTGACAAAGACAATAAGCCAGATTCATACTATCCAGATTACAATGCAATACTATCATTGCAGAAATACGTACAAAGCGCAATTAACGGTCTTTATGCAAAACTGTCAGGCGCAAACGTTGAAATGTCTCATGTAGTGAAAAGCGATATTGGATTGAAGCCTTTGGTGTTTATGTTACTGGGAACGGCTGACGATGAAGTGTGTATAAAATTCGCACAGAGAAACAAACTTTCAAGCGATGAATTAGTGTTAATAAAACAAGACAGAGAGGTTTTTTATGCAAGATAAAATAGTGTTAAGAACCACACGCGACGGTAAAGTGTTCGATAGATGGTGTGATATTGACGTTGACTTGAAATTAAATTCGGTGCTAAGTACGGCAAAGTTCAGCACGTTCGTTGATGGAATAGATGACGAACATCGTAAACTATTCTTGCAGGGCGCATGTACTGAATGTACGGTCGAAGTGTTGGATGAACTGACAGAAAAATACGATCCAATAATCACTGGAATAATAATCAATACAGGATTGTCTATCCAGAAAGAGCCAAAGAAATGGGAAGTTTACGTAATGAGTAAATCCGGTATAATTGCAAATGTGACATTACCGCCAATCATTTCGAGTATGCAATTTGCTAATACTTCGCTTACCAATATCTCTAAAATAATATGCGACTATTACGGGCTTGAATTGTTTGTACATGATGGAGCAAAAGACGATTCAAACAGGCGATACAAAGAAGCAATAGCAATAGTAAGCAACGGGAAACGATACCAAAAGCCTACCGAAAGCGAAGTTGAAGAGGCAGAGATGGAAGAGGTAACAAAAGAGTTCAAAAAGTTGCAGGCAAAAGAAGGTGAACCGTGTTACAGTTTTTTACAGAGATTGGCAAAAGAACGCGGAATAACAGTGGCGCATGATAATCGAGGCCGAGTGATGCTTTACAAAATACTCAACGTTATCGAAGCAACCTCAGAGGTTACAGAGGATGATAGGCACATTCAGATGAGTATGTCTCCTAACTGGCAGCAGATGCACAGCCATATCACCGTTAAATGCGAATCACCTACAGATGAGGATGAGAGCAAGGAAACAGGCAGTTGCGAATACACGGCGGTATCACCATTTCACAAAGGTATGGTACTGCTAAAACCATACGCTAAAGCAGACGGCAACGGAAACTTTTCAGAGTCGGATTTTGCGCTATACAAACAGCCTACAACCGTACTTGCAGGAAACATTGAGCCGTCTGAATTAAAGAAATATGCAGATTCGCTTATATGTAAAGAAGTAAGGAATTTTCCATTAAAGCTTGAATGGGAAGGAATACTATTACCAGACTTACGGAACGGTGGTCTTAGACAGGTTCGCGCCGGATTTTTTCTTTACTGTGAATCAAAAACACTCAATCTAAAGCGTACGCAAATGGTGATTGATGAGATTTCGTTCTCAAAAAAAGCGAAAGAAGAATTTTACAGGACAGAAGCAACGTGCATTCACCCATGCTACTATACTGGAGTAATACCAAACGAAACAATATTTGGAAATGGAAAAGGTTAAGATAATAGAAACGGGAACTGAAAATGGATTTAGTATATTCAAAAGCGGAATAGGCATAAGCCAGATTGCAAAATCAGCCGTATTAAGCACGTTCGGGTTTATAGGCATACCATATATCGGAATGAATGCAGTAAGAGATAGAACAGGCTCAGAAAGCGTAATTACTGGTATAATCCAGAAAGCAATAAATGGATTGAAAGAAGGTGAAAGCGTAATGTTCTCCAAAACAAGCGAAGGATTGAAAGCGACTATTTACGCAAGGGTTGATGGATCGCTTGAAATGAATGGAAATGATGATTATGCGGTTAGATATTCAGTATTGAAAGAACAGTTCGATGAGCTTAATAATAAGTTCAATACATTCGTAGGTGTTTACAATGCACACGTTCATCCAGTACCATTCGCCCAAGTTATATTCCCTGCAACAATACCTAATTCATCGCCAACGCCAATGTCAGGAACGGCATCAACAGCGAATATGTCAGGCGCAAAGGTGGATAGTGTTAAATTGCCGAAATCTTAATATATTTGCAGGCTCTCATAGTTTACTTGGTTTTAGCCCGTCTCCGTTCATTCGGGGGCGGGTTTTTTTATTTCTAAATATTAATATATTTATAATACACAAAACATGAAATTAATTTATACATTTGTATAAACTAATTTTATAGTATGAAAACAAACATAACACTTGAAAGTAAAGACAGGGAATTGTTCGGAGTAACAATTAGGCAAGAAACAAAAACAGGATTCTTATCATTAAGTGAACTGCAAAAAGCATACGAAATCGCACGTTCACAGTATGGCTGGAGCGAACAAAATGTAACGTCATTAATGCAATCGGTAAAAATGACAGAACGGTTGTATTATGTGTTGAAAGAGAAAGGTTTAGTAAAACTAGAATTACCTAGTTTTATGAAAGAGGTTAAAGACCAAGGGTTTGTGAAATACCTTAAACAGATTGGGGTGTGGAAAACTACTGGCAAAGGAGAAAACAGAACTGTAATGTGCGATCCGTACATTTGGGTAGCAATAGCATTAGAGCTTAACCCAATGATTTACGCAAAGGTTATAGGATTCATCACAGACAGCTTGATATTCGATAGAATAGAAGCCGGAGATGAGTTCCGTCCAATGAATGCATCAGTAAAGACAATTATTCAGAATCCGAATTACTCACAGTACGCAATTGCAATAAACGAGAGAGTATTCGGAAAGCATTATACTGGCATGAGAAACTTTGCAAAGTCAGACGAATTGAAAAAAATAACACGAATCGAAAGATTTATAATAGATAACATAAGTATGGGTTATCTTAAAACAGAGAAAGATTTGATGAAAGTAATTGAAACTCTGCCGATATGAGCAAACTAAAAGATATAACAAAACATATACTGAAAGCTGGTGAAGTTGGGGTTTATAAAAGTGAAAAATACACTGCCTTACCAAGAACAAGAGGATGTATAGAATGTATTTTTCGCGAGGGATGCAAAGGAGATAAGCTTTGCACAGGTAATAAAGACTCAATAATTTTCAAAAAACTCTAACCATGAACGCAGAATTTGTATGTTATGCCGTTGCAAGCACACTGTTTGTAATAGGTGTATTGATAGTATTAATAGTTGACGTAATTAAAGAACGAAAAAAAAAGTAAACGATGAGAAAACTAAACACGCTCCCATCAGCTGGTAATAGGAGACTGCCAAACGCGGCAGAACGAATATATAAAAAAAACACGACCCGTTAGATGTTTTCAGAAATTCAATACTTGGTGTAGCAAACACTCCAAAGCAAGAAGTTGAACCGAATACACAATTACCAGAAAACGGTGATTATACGCTTGCGCCAAATCCCAAACAAGAATACCCCGACGTATTCGATGGAACTAGCAAGCTAGGTGATATTGTAAGATTTAAAAACGTATTACTAAAAAGAGTTAGGACAAAATCGAAAGCAATATGCCCTGAATGCTATTTGCATGGTAATCATTCTCACAAATGCCATCACACCACTAATTGCGGCCCAAGTGACATTTTTGTACTATACAATCAAGAAAAATGAAAAAGAAATTCACCCGCAAATGGAAGGCAACCGAAAAGCCTACTGGTCAAGCCAAAGCAGTAAGTAAATGGCTTGAAAGTGTTAATCAAAAAACGAAAGAAGATGAAAAACAGTAAAGAGTATAAATTTGCGAAATACAAAGCAATGCAGCATCAAGGTGCAAACGAATCTACAGACAAAGCTTTCGAGGCAGGCTACGACTTCGCCATGAGCCAACCAAAGCACATATTTGACGGAGTGGCGGTTGTTGGTGAGGTCAGACGGTTTGAAGGTGGACTTGTTGACGTTGTGGCTAATGTAGGTCATATACCTTGCACAAACTGCGTATTTCAATATTTTTCGTTTGGTATTGATTGCCAATTTCTAATAGGCTGCGATACTCATAATGTAAAATACATAAAGCGATGAAGTCAAAACGTTCAATGCGCCAACGTTACAAAGCAAGAGTTGACTATGTAACTATATTTAATAGTGGGTTAAAAGTGTTATCAGGAAAAAAATCTCTTCCATTTTGCCTTGAACATATTAAAAACGCACAAGATATAATTCTAAAACACATGTTTGAATGAAGTCGAAACGCTCAAAGAAATACTTAAACTCAAAATAGAAATGGCAGAAAAAGAAGGATTCGGCGGCTATATAGAGCTGACACAGTTAAAGCACGCTATTAAGCAGTCACAGAAAGACCCGAATGAGATTATCATTTGCATTCCCGTAAAGCTCAACAATCTTGAATTTGCGAAGTACAAAGAAAACGGGGAGTTGAAAGAAGACAAAACAAAAATCCGTCTCCCGTGGCAAATGTGGACTATGCCGGAAAACAAAGGATCAGAGTTATCAGTAAAACAGCAATGGCCTGAGGAACTGAGAGAGAAAGTAAAAAAAGAGAATGAAGGGAAAGATGCAAACGCAAAGGTTTACGCACCGAGTTTAGGTTACGCAAACAGAATTGAAAAGAAAAATCATCCGGCAGAGCAATCACCAGAAGCACAGTCACACATGGCTGACAATACAGAAGACGATCTGCCATTTTAACAAAACAGAAAAATGAGAAAACTAGAAGTAGGCGATAAGATAGTACTAATTAAAGGCATAATATGGCCATGCATATCATACAGTTTTGAAACGGTAAAAAGCGTTACAGAAAAATATGCTAATACTAACAGACAGACAAAACTTAACCGTGAACCTATAGATTGCGGTAAAGGATCAGTGTACAAGTCTATCAATGAAGGAAAAAAACAACACTGGCAACTATTAACTGACGAAATATCAAAACAGTATCTTAATGACAAAGAAGCTGAAAAAGAAAGAAATAAAATAGAAACATGGTGGCGAAATTTCAGACCAGACGAAGAAGCAGTAGCCAATATTTACTATATGTTCAATCCAAAGCAGTAAGATCAAAGCCCAGCCATAATCGGCTGGGCTTTTTTGTTTATCGAAAAACAACTCAGCCTCCCACAGAATCACATTTCAGTTTCGGCCATACAACCGAAAAACAACTCGACTTCCCACAAAAAAGGCTTTCGATTTCGGCCATACAAATTGAGTTCTTTAATATGGTGTAATAATGATATGATAATGTTAGAATAAAATCAAAAAAACTTGTCTCAGATCGGGAGAAAAACCAAATTAAAATATAATTCAGATGTTTTGATTTGTAGGTGTGAAGTTGATTGAATAGAAAAAAAACAAACGCGCCTGCAATCGCGAATAAAACACGATCATTAAAAAAAAGGTCGCACACGAAAATTTGCCGCCACAATATGCCACGATGTCGAGCCGTCACGATGCCACTTTTGGCCACGAGATGTCACAATGTCGAAAAACGTACAGGGAACTTGAAAATCTGAAAATCTGGTGAGGCTCAAAAACTCGCTAGAATCGACTAAAAAAATAAATATGATATAATCCTTGGCAGAGTCGAAAATAATGCTTTTCGCGGGCGTTTGTGTGCGTGTATCGCGCGGGTTTTTGATTATATATACCGCTGAAATACTCCGCAATATTAGATACTATTTTTGTCCCTTGCAAGTGGTACAATATCAGCACGTTGCAAACAAAATGATAGAAAATTAAAAAAATAACATTAAAACATTTGCATTGTATGTAATTTTGTGATTAAATTTGTCACAGAAAATAACTAAAAAAACTTTAAAGATATGTACTCACTCATTATTGCCCGCCGCCTCAATGTTGTAAGAATCGCAAAGCGTGTTATTGAGGTAATGCTATTCGCAGCAGTTGCGAATCTTGTATATCTAGTATTAACCGCTAATATTTAACATCATGTTATCAGAAAGATTAACGATAATGCATGCTAAATACACATATAGCAACGCATATATAACAGAAATAAATTTTTCTAAAAAATTTATAA
>Ga0105103_10001808_pt1 | contig 11412 bp, 5 predicted proteins | sample PPLLaktember2015_2_FD_79107 | JGI IMG/M metagenome (GOLD analysis project Ga0105103, IMG submission 79107) | Freshwater sediment microbial communities from Prairie Pothole Lake near Jamestown, North Dakota, USA - PPLs Lake P7 Core (6) Depth... | ecosystem: Environmental > Aquatic > Freshwater >...
TCTCCAAATTCGAGTTTGTTTTCCCGTCCCGCAACTGATCAGCTGTGTCAGGGATTTTCAACTCAATAACAACTCTTTTGTCAGCCGCCATTATTGTCCTCAAGTGGTTATGCAGTCAAATGATGGCTATGTGATAGCCTGGATGGATGAGAGAAATTTCGATATTGATATTTTCATTCAACAGTACGATGCACAGAATCATCCTGTAGGCGATAATCAGCGAGTGAACGACGATCATTCATTTAGCGCTAATTTGCTTTGTAATGTGGCCTGCGATTCATCCGGCAATTTCCTGGTGGTTTGGACCGATGTGCGGCACGGCGGCTGGGATTACTATATTTATGGACAATTGTTCTCGGCTGACGGCGTTAGAAAGGGCATAAACTTTCGACTTTGCGACACCAAAAAACATAAGAAATATGCTTCCATCGCCATGCGGGAAGACGGCGTGTTTGTTGTCTCATGGGTGGAGGATGACGAGGCAACGTTCTACCGCATTTTTTCTAAAGAGGGAAATCCCAACGGATCGAGCCGGAGGCTAAAAACAGCCAACAAAGATAGAACCGGCGGCGCCAAAGTCGTTTTTATTAAAGATGAGCTTTTCCTTTTTTGGCAGGAAGTGTCGCCAATGACCGGTCTTTGGGCTGAACGATTTGATCAGACTTTTATTCAAACCGGGGCCACTGCTAAAATAACAAACTATTCGGTGGAAGGCTACGGTCCAAGGCTTGCCGTCTCGGATTCGTCTTACGCATTTGTTTGGATGGGGCAGGGAAGCGGAAAAAGAAATATTTATGCGCGCATTTTCCACATAAACAATACGCCGTTAACCTCCGAATTTGTGATTAATGATTTGAATATGCCGGAAAATGCCTGGGATCCGGATGTTTGTGCCCAACAAAACAACAAGTTTATCTTCACATGGCATGACGCCAGAGATGGTTCATCAAATGTATTTTTTAAAGGCTATAATATGTACGGTTACCCGACCGTGGGCGAAAGTCTGCCGGTGCAGCGTCCCGCGGGGGTCACTTCCCTGTTGGTGAGTGTCGACAGCAACAGAAAAAATAAAATGGTTTTTGCTTGGGAAGATGATCGCAACGATGAGTATGAGATTTATTCGCAAGTTTATCTGAACGGTAAAAAGCAGGGAGCAAACTATAAAGTTAACGACGATATTGACAGCGGATCGAGCTTTTCTCCGAGTATCTCGCAAGACCCCCATGGGTACATTTATACCCTGTGGAATATGAGTGAAAAGTATTTCTTTTTATGCAGATTTGATTTAAACGGGCATATCATCGCCCGCACCGATATCGCCGAATTCATCACCCCATCAACCTTCATCTATGGCCCGAAATTCGACGTCGGCGCTTCAACAATTGTGGTTACCTGGTGTTCTGAAGAAAACGTGTATGCGCGTCGATTTACTCTCGAATTCGACCCGATGGGTTCAGTCATCCTTGTTGGCAACAATTATGGAGACGGTAACTATTGTCATGTCTCGGTGAATAAGGTCGATGAATTTGTCATTTCCTGGCGTGCTCGTGTTAATCGTGTATATCAGGTCGCAGCGCAAAGGTTTGATTCGGCGGGCAATAGAACGGGTGACATTATTCAACTTGACGACTCGCCGAGTGAACGCAGCATGCGCGCCTATATAAAATACACGCAACCACAATTAGCGGACGACGGCAGCATAGTCGTCGCGTGGCTGGACGGCCGGGTGAAAAGCACGATGCGCACCTATTTTCAAAGGGTGGATAAATATGGCAGCCGCGTAGGAGGCAATATATCTGTTAAAGACAGTTTGGATCATTCTCGTTTCAGCATGGATCTGTTTGACAACAACGATCTTGTTTTTGCCTGGAAATCATATCGATTTGGCGAACCCTCCCAAAATGACCTCTATATTCAGCGGTATTCGAGTATAGGTGATAAAGTCGGAACCACAATAAAGGTGAATGAAAGCACCCGATCCCTCGAGAGTTCAACCTTTCCGGGATTAAGTTGCGGCAGAGACGGCACATTTGTCGTCTGCTGGGAGGATTCATGTTGGGGCGATAATGACATTCTCGCTCAACTGTTTGCTGCCGACGGCGAAAAAATTGGACCGAATGTGCGCATCAACACCGATGACCGACCGGCAAATCAAACACGCCCGGTGACTGCTTGTGTTGAAGATAAGATTATCACCGTCTGGGAAGACAACCGCATTGCGGGCAAAGGCAAGGGTATTTATGCCAATATCTGCGCGTTTCAGGAACCTGATCTTTTATCATCAGCCGAGGGGAAGAAGGCAGTGGATGATTTCAAACTAAATCCCAATTTTCCGAATCCGTTTAACTTGATGACAGCCATAAGTTTCAGTATCAAGATTGGCGATACCATCAAACTTGAGATATTTGACCTCAACGGACGACAGGTGGCCGAGTTGGTAAATGGGTATAAATTATCCGGCGCTTACCAGATTGATTTTGATGCAACCAGATTGAGTTCGGGCATTTACTTTTATAGATTGTCAACCTCAACAGGATCATTGATGAGCAAAATGACGCTGATAAAATAATCATATGACTGTCACGCTTCAGCTGAAAATAGAATAACCGGTCATTAAATCAAGGTGGAAATTTTGAATGAGGAGTCTTGATAATGAATCGAAAGATATTTTCAGCTGAACAGAAAGCCGCTGTTTAAAAGAACATCTTGAAAAGCAGATATCCGTCGCCGATATCTGCGAAAAAAACACCGCATTGATCCGAACCAGTTTTACAAGCGGAAAAAAGAGCTTTGCGAAAATGCCGTCGATATTTTCAGCACCAAGCGCGGCCGAAAGAAGAAATCGGCAGGACCCGACCTTGAAGCCAAAATGAAAGAACGCAAGTTATCTCCGAACTTTTTGAGGAGAACCTCAAGTTAAAGTTCAATGGAGGACTTGCTAAATCCATTATGAATGCTATTTCAGAAAAGATACACTGGACAGACTGTGAAGAAATGCTGTTTTCCGAGCAACACAAATATGCTCTTGAACTGCCGGAGGATTTTCCTCTTTTGATAAAATTTTACAGATTCGACGCATTGCATCCCATTCTTCCGAATTACCATGATTTTTATGAAATCGGTTGTGTTTATTCAGGGGAAGCTGTTTATCATATTGCCGGTCATAATTTCAGCATACAGGCAGGCAACGTTGTCTTTATCCAATCCGGGCAAATGCACACAATTGATGCAGGTCCATACAAACCCTTAATGTCCGCCAGTATTTATTTTAAACCGGAACTGATTTCTCATATCGGCGCTCATCCATTGGAAAATAATTATCTGCTGCCATTTACCGGTTTAATCAGCAATAGGCCGCCGATATTGCAGCAAAAAGATTTGGGCGTTTCAATATGGCAATACATCCTTGATATGTACAAGGAGTCTTGTGATGTTGAAAATTTTTATCAACTGGCTATCAAAAACCGCTTGTGTGATATTTTGTTGATTTCTCTCAGAGCAATGAAACGGCTGAATATGATCAAAAGAGCACAGGCTCCGCAGAACAAGATCAATAGACTGACTATTGTGCTGGACTATATTCAACGCCATTATGCTGAATCTATAGCACTTGGCCATCTCGCAAAATTAGCTTTTATGAGCTCGTCGTATTTCTGCCGATATTTCAAACAGGTCGTCGGTCTATCCCCCATTAACTACATATTGAGATACAGAATTGACAAAGCAAAGCAATTGCTTCTCACCACGAACTTGACCCATTCAGAAGTTTCCTTCCAGGTGGGATTTAGCAGCCAAAGTTACTTTAACCGCATTTTTCAGAGATTTACCAAAATGAATCCTAAAAATTTCCTGCGAATGTATGAAAATGCCGTTCAGGATAAAACAAGCTGAATCTCCATTATTTACGCTTCACGATATCTTGTCAATCCTCACACCCATGTCAATATCCTGCAAATAAAAGTCAAACCTGTTAAAGACTTTCTTCTTTGCTTTGTTTATTATGTTTATAGAGACTCTAGTCCTTCGTTTTACTAGAACGTGCGACCAATAAAGTGGCAAAGCTCCAAGATAACTGCTGCACTCAAAACTTGAACGGATCAAAATAATGGAGGCAGCTTATGAAGAAACCCTGTATTCGCCCCATTCCGATTTCGGCTAAAGAGGCTGATAAGGTTAATAAAAAAGGCATTACTATCAACAAGACGAGAGGTAAAACTCGGAAGGAGTTTATCATGAATCGAAAATGCTTATCCGTAATATGCACGTGTCTGTTTTTATTTTGCGCGCAACTCGCCTTAGCAAAGGCAGAAAAAACCTCTGAATTGACTGCCCACTGGACATTTGATGCCGATTTGCAAGATCAGATTGGGGGGAATGATACCTACTATAATGGTGGAAATGAGCCGTTGTTTTACCAAGCGGAGGGTAAATTCGGCGGCTATGTTGAGATGAATGCCACCCAGATCCACATTGACGGACAATCTTTTGACTGGACACTGGATGAAAGTTTCACAATTAGTCTTTGGATGCGAGATACTCAGGCATCGCATGCCGTCATTCTTGGTAGAGATGACGGCACAGATGTACCGGGCAGTGACGTGCATTGGTGGCTCGGGACATGGGGAGATGGTACGCCGGCATTTTGGCTATTGGATAATAATCGGTTTGGGCCGGCGGGACTGCAAGGTCCATCAAGTATATGCGATAATGAGTGGCATCATCTTGCCGCAGTTCATAATGCTGCTGACGGGATGCTGTACATTTATGTAGATGGACTTGTACAAGACTCAACAATCGCTATTTATGACAATGATTTTTATGCAGATTCCCCCGTAACACTTGGTTATCTGCAATTAGGCGGCGGATATTCTTATGCCGGTGATATTGATGATCTCAGACTCTACAAAGGCGCTTTGAATCCTGACGAGGTTAAAGAGTTGTTTAACCTGAACACATTGGTCTCTTTATCAAGAAAAGAGTGCAAATTCACTTTAATTCTTTTACCAAATTATCCCAATCCGTTCAATCCATCGACAACCATTGGATTCACGTTGGAGAAAACAGAACTTGCCAAATTGTATGTTTATAACATGCTCGGTCAACAAGTGGCAACACTTTTAGATCAAGAGATGGAGGCCGGTTCTCATAAGGTTATTTTTCACGCCAACGATCTGCCAAGCGGCGTCTATTTTTACAAACTCATCACATCTTCCGCTGTGTTGATGAGAAAGGCTGTTTTCATGCGTTAAGCAATTTGGCTGCTCAATGATGTAAAATCGTCGCTTATATCAAACCTCTTTTATGTGGAGAGCAAAATGAAGATTAGGTCTTTGATTGCCATTTCGTTATTCATAATGATCCATCCTGCACTGGCCCAGATGAAAGAGATTATTAAAAATGGTGAATTTAATGACGATAAACGCTACTGGACTTTGAAACAATACCATTCTGCGTCCATGACTTATTTCTTTCCTTCCGACTCCCGGCTGAGCGGCGAAAAAAGTCTGGCAGTACAAATAGCAACGGGAGGGGCGCTGAGTGATATTGAAATATATCAGTCGATTTTGTTGGAGACGGGACGTATTTATTCATTCGGCCTCCTGGCCAAATCTCAAACGCCCTGTTCACTCCAGATTCTCATTGAAAAGACCGGAAGTGCAGCTTACGTCCTTTGGGAAAGTCCTGTACTTGAAATTGGAACAGAAAAAACTAGGATTGGAAATTTGGAATATAGAAACTTTGATCCCGACGGCAGTTATCGCTTTAAAATTCTGATGGGCGGTACGGATAATGTAACGCTTAATCTCGATTCTATTTCCGTTATAATGCGCGACAATCCCGATCATCTGCGGGATGATGAAAATTATGAATCTGGTCATCATGCTTTCAAGGGGACTAATCTGCCGTATCGTTTTTATAAACCTCTTAATATCGATCCTGAGAAAAAATATCCGTTGGTTGTTGCCCTGCACGGCGCTGCCGAACGCGGTACGGATAATAAAATTCATATTGAGCGTTATCGGTTTTGCTATTCATGGTCGGATTCAGCCAATCAGGCAAAATGGCCCTGCTTTATTGTTGCTCCTCAATGTCCGAATGACAACAAATGGGTAGATGTTGCCTGGGAGTTGGGCGGATACCGGATTGCTGAAATTCCGGTCAGCAACGAAACCGAAACGGTCATCGATTTACTGGATTCACTGCTTGCAGCCTATCCCATCGATAGAAACCGTGTCTTTGCCCAGGGACTTTCGATGGGCGGCTATGGTTCGTGGGACATAGTCACCCGCTACCCGCAATATTTTGCCGCATTGGTAACCATGGGCGGGGGCGGCGACAGCAGTGCGGTTCGCAATTTCGGAAACCTGCCGATCTGGGTATTTCATGGCGAAAAAGATGACACTGTCCCGTTATCCGGTTCAAGAGACATGATCACTGCTCTTGAAAATGCGGGCCGAAAAGCAGTTTTTACACATTGCAACAGAGGTGACTGTGATGGAATGACCGTGGAGGAAATTCAATCTGAAATTGATTCCGGCGCTGATCTGCTCTATACAGAATGGCCCAATGCAGGACATGTCATCTTTGCCGAATCGTACGATTACCCATTATTATTTCCATGGGTTTTCAGCCAAACTCGAGAAAGCGCCTCATCTGTCGGGCAAATCGATCCTTCCTGTTCAAATTATTTGGTTTTGCATCCGAACTATCCCAATCCCTTCAATGCATCAACAGTCATTCGCTATTCTCTGCCCACCGCTGGTCGCGCGCGCCTGACGATTTATAATCTTGCCGGACAACAGATCAGCACGCTTGCGGACGGACTCTATCCGGCCGGATCGTATTCTATTGAATGGAACGCCGCGGACTGCACCAGCGGCCTTTACCTCTATCGGCTGGAAACTGCCGGCGCGGTAATGACGAAAAAGCTCGTATTGCAAAAATAGTATGACCTTTTGTATTTGTCTTCTCTGTTTTCATCTGGATAATGTAGTCGCTGCTGGGGTCCCTGCTGCCGGTTTGATCCGTTGCGTTCGAGTAAACGGGGCAACTTCCGGCAGGCTGATGGGCATTGCAGAGTGATTTTGTTTGACGTGCAGGCAGTTCAAACATCGTTTATTGTGGTTCGGCCAAATTTAGCGCTCAGGCCTTTGAGGCGATCCCGCCAGTATCTCGACCGTTTTTTCTGGTGTGCGACGGCTATAATCAGGATCAGCTCGGGCTCTATCGTGTACAACAGGCTGTAGGGAAAATGGTTAAGGACTTTTCTCCTGATGCCGTTCCCAACGTCGGCTGCGGCATACGGATTTTCGGTAATGAACGCGACGCCCCGATGAACCTCGGCAATGAACCTGAGCCCGACCTCACCCGCCTCGTTTTAGTAATACCGATCCGCCTCGCGGAACTCTTCATCGGCCTGGGGAAGGAACTCGGAATTCATAAAATGTCGGCAATAGCTCGATTGAACACTTTTTCCGCCGGGATGCCTTGGACCCTGCCCTCGCGGAACTCCTGCAGCCGACGCTCAGCCTCCTGCAACCAGAGGCGCTCCACCTCGGATTCAGTCGGTTCATCCAGGAATTCCCTTTGAGGAGGAAATGATTCACCCGGTGAGTCTGACCGTTTGATGCGACTGGATTGATTTTGAACAATATGGGCAATAAATTAGCCTGCAGAATAGACCTGTCATTCCTAAATTGTGAGGTAATTTACGGCGAGGTTTTATGTATCTTAATCGACATATTGAGCAGAAACTGCATCAATATACAGAGTTTTTCAAGGTGGTTTTGGTAGTCGGCGCCAGACAGGTGGGAAAAAGCGTGCTTACCACTGGCGCAGCAACGGCGGGGCGGAAGTTGATTTGGTTTTTGCCTACAATGACCAACTTTTCTTTGTTGCAATGAAAAGCACCGTTCATCTGTCCGCACATGACAGTCGCGGCATTCGCGCCTTCCATGCAGCTTATCCTGGCAAAGCAGCGACAGGAGTGATTTTGTATGCCGGCAAGGAGTTTTATCGTCTCAACGATGTGTGTTGGGCGGTTCCGTGGAATTGCTGTTAAAATTGGCTAACAGCCGATTCACTTCTTTTATCACCTCAAACGCATCAGCCACATAAAGCACATCCGCCTTGCCCTGCGCCCAACCGCAGTTGGCGTCGAGGCTGATGGCGCGACGCTCATTGATGAAACGCCAGCCGACGACGTGTGGCTCTTCGCCATGGCAACAGGCGGCCAGTCCCTTGGGGTGGCGCGGAGTCGATCCGGTCTGTCCCACCTGATTGAGATGGGTCATGAACGGCAGCACCTGCTGTCCTTCACCCTGCAGGTCAACCAGCGATTTGCTGCTGCCCAATGACGCTCCCGCTTTTTTGATGAACCCGAGAATCAGATCCGCCGCTTCAGGTACGTGCGTCTGACCGTCCTTTTGCTTTTTCGTCCATCCGGCGCCGGCCACAAACAACAGCTTGGCGTCCGGCTTGATGGTCTGCTCACCGCTCTGTGGCGCTTTGACGCCCTGAACGGTGGTGCGTGTCAAGGCAGGCGATAATGAGACATTGAGCGCCTTGACTTGGGCGGCGCCGGCGGATTTGCAGGGCTGAAATATGCCCGACTCGACCGCGAAAAACCATGGGCGTGCGCTGCGCTTGATCTCCGCCTGCATGCGTTGACGATAATACCAGCGGTTGAGCGAAATCTCGGCGCCGGCAGTGATGCTCGTAATGTGTGCATCAACTTTGCCGTTCAATCGCGCTGCCACGCCGGAGAGAAAACGCATCATGCGCGAGTCTCCCGGCGCAACGACAACGGTCGCCTGCGCCGCGTTGACAATCGCTTCCGCGGCGGCGGCGTCGGTGGCATAGCGCGGGACCGCAAACTCGGCGCCTTCGACGGTGAACACCGTGCCGGAAATCTGTTTGACGGCGGCCGCTGTTGAACCCCCGAACAGGCCGATGGTCAATTCGCTGGACGTCGCATTCGCCAATTCGGCTGCCGCGGTCAGCACTTCAAGCGCGTGCTCTGACAAGCCGCCGTTTTCTTCTGTATGAGATATAAAGAGTATTTTATCCATATTCAAAACCTATGCTTTGTGTGAATCCTTGAATGAATCAGCGAGACGATTCGATTCGCTCTCAACCTTCCTTCAGCCAGGTGATAATTTCCTGAGCAATCTCGGCAGCGCTTTTGTCTTTAACGATTTTGGTCTCGCGGCGCTGCGCTGGCACTTCAACACTGACAAACGTTAATGAGGCATCTTTGACATTTTTCGTCTGCGCGCGCTGGATGGCGGGCATGACGGTGCGCATGTTCACCATGCCGATCTGCGGGTTATTGGGCGGTTCGGGCAAGTTGCCGGTAGCCCATCCCAACACCGCCGGCGCTCCGGCACAGAGGGAGACCTGATGTTTCCCGCCCTCGATGCGTTCCAGCACCTGGAAAGAACCATCCGTATTCATCTTTATTTCATCGACGCCCTGGAACTGATCGACAATGCCGAGCTTTTCGCCGACCATCTGCATGGTCGTGCCCGAAGCGCGCGATGCCGATTCCCAGCCGCCAAAGATCAATGTTTTCGACAGGTCGAGGCCGGTAATCGTTCGGATCGCCTCGGCTAAGGCGGTTGCCACCATCGCCGAGTCCGTGAAACCGCTTGACGGTCCGTCGACGGCCACGAGTTCGAAAGGCGCCTTCTGAGCGATGGTCATCATCGTCTGCTGCAGCTTGGCTTTGGGGCCCAGGCTGACCAGGTATACCTTGCCGTTCATCTGCCTGGCGAGATTCGCCGCCTCATACAAGGCATGTCCCGCCCACGGATCGAGCACATGCGGCAGCATCATTTCATTTTTCAATCCCGGTCCGTCTGGATTGCTCACCGGGATGAGCGACTGCAGCGGATCCGGTACAATACTTCCACAAACAACAATATTCAGTCCAGTCATACATTCTCCATGATCTGAATGAGCAATTAATCACCCCCAAAATCTTTACAGCCAATCAACTCCGATCGTTAATTTTCGACCGAATGTAATCCACCCGCGCCCGCCTGAAACGAAATGTTGCTGCGCGTTGGATCTCCGGGAATCGTTTTCACGCAATTCCACATGCAGGCGCCGCAGTGAATGCATTTTTCGCGATCGAATTCGGGAATGCCGTTGTCGCCGGGTGTGATCGCCTGTCCGGAGCAGATTTCGATGCACAGCTTGTTATCGCAGGTTTCGCACAAGTGCGGGTAGAGGAAAACGACATGGTCTTTGTATCCCGCCGCCGCCTGCACCTTGCCTCCGGTCAGCAAAGCATCCTGGTGTGAGAGCAGCAGCTTGCCGTCGTAGGGAATTTCCGGCCAACCGGCGCGGGTCAGCAATGCCTCGCTGGCGGCTGTGCCGTGAGCGTAGGATTCCTGCTGGATCCTTTTAACCTCGTCTGCAGGAATACGACCCTTGAAGAATTTGATCAAATCCGTATCCCGCTCATGAGTCGCTTTCACCTGAGTGTGCAGTTTTAACTTGCCGCCTGAGACCATGGTCAGTCCCATGCCGAATAATCCGGAGAAAAATCCCTTTTGAAAACCGTCGCGGGCGCTCTGAGCGATAATGGCCTGTTTCTCCAGCCAACTGGCACGACGCTTTGCGACATAGGTGTTCTGCAGATTTTCACGAGTGAACGCTTTGTCTTCCCTGGCCAGTTCGACGACCGCTTGAGCGAGCAATATGCCGCTCATCCACGCCTCATCCACGCCGGAGTTGAGAAAAATATTGGTGGTGCCGGCGCCTTCGCCGACGCGGGCATAGCCGTCGCCGACCAGCAAGGGTTCGCCGTGCTTACCGGCTTCCTGAATCGATTTGGCGCCCCAGGACTTTAATGTTCCGCCCTGAAGATCTTTCCACAAGTAGGGATGCCTCATCCAGTGCTGCAGGTAGCGGTAGCTGGTGCGGGCCGGATTGTCGAACCAGGAAGGCACAAAAATGCCGAGGGAAGCGACGCGGTCGGGGTGCACGTAAAGAAATCCGAAAATCTCCGGCTCGGGAAAACCAAGTGTGTGTATGACCGTGCCGGGTTCGAGCGAACTGTTCTCCGGCAGTTCGACCACCATTTTCATACCCACCGCCCAGTCCTTGCGCTCATTTCCTGTCGGCAGGCCGAATTTTTCATCCAATTGTTGGCCGATGTAACCGACTGGACCGTCGCCGACGACGGTGAGGTCGGCCAGAATGTCCATGCCCGGCATATAGGCAGCGTCGGGATTGCCTTTTTTATCCACACCCTGATCGGCGAGGCGAATTCCGGTCACCTTGTCGCCGTCAAAAAGAGGTGCACTCACCGGCGTGCCCGGCCACAGCTGAACCAAACCGGTGGCCATGATCTGTGATCCCACCCATTGGCTGAATTGGCCGAGGGAAAAGAGCATTCCGCCA
>Ga0105103_10001810_pt1 | contig 11399 bp, 1 predicted proteins | sample PPLLaktember2015_2_FD_79107 | JGI IMG/M metagenome (GOLD analysis project Ga0105103, IMG submission 79107) | Freshwater sediment microbial communities from Prairie Pothole Lake near Jamestown, North Dakota, USA - PPLs Lake P7 Core (6) Depth... | ecosystem: Environmental > Aquatic > Freshwater >...
AGTTTGATGCAGACTTTTTCGGTTTTTTCCCCAAAGAAGCCGAACATTTAGATCCACAACATCGTATTTTTATGGAGTGCGCCTGGGAGGCGCTTGAAGATGGAGGCTATGCTCCTGAAGATTATCAGGGACTGATCGGCGTGTTTGCCGGCGTCGGCATGAACAGCTATGTTTTTCCGGTGATTGCCGCGACGCAGGGGAAGATTGGAACGGCGGAAGGATACCAACTCTCCATCGGCAACGAAAAAGATTTTCTCACGACCAAAGTCTCCTACAAATTCAACTTACGCGGTCTGAGCATGGATGTGCAGACGGCTTGTTCCACTTCGTTGACCGCTACTTTTCTGGCTTGTCAAAGTCTGGCTAATTTTCAAGTTGACATGGTACTTGCCGGCGGTTGCACCATTTCGACGCCGCAAAAAGTCGGTTATGTATATCAAGAAGGAATGATTTTATCCCCCGATGGTCATTGTCGCGCTTTTGACGCTGACGCCAATGGTACCATCGCCGGCAATGGCTGCGGCGTGGTGCTGCTCAAGCGGCTGGAAGACGCACTGGCTGATCGTGACCACATTTATGCGGTGATCAAAGGAGCAGCCTGTAACAATGATGGCTCGCAAAAGGTCGGTTACACGGCGCCGAGTGTTGACGGCCAGGCACAAGTGATTTCAGAAGCGCAGTTCGTGGCCGGCCTCCATCCCGAAGATATCAGTTATGTGGAGAGTCATGGTACCGGCACCAATCTGGGCGATCCGATCGAAATTGCTGCTCTCAACAAAGTTTTTCAACAGAAAACCAAGCGTCGCCGGTATTGTGCGATTGGTTCAGTCAAACCCAATATCGGACATCTTGATTCGGCCGCAGGCGTCGCCAGTCTGATCAAGACCGCTATGGCGTTGAAACGAAAACAGATACCGCCCAGCATCAATTTTAAACGACCGAATTCAAAAATTGATTTCGAAAGCTCGCCATTCTATGTCAATAGTGAGCTGAAAGAGTGGGTCAGGAACGGTAAACCTCTCACCGCCGGTGTGAGCTCTTTCGGGATTGGCGGAACGAATGTTCATCTGGTGCTGCAGGAGGCGCCGGAGAGGATCAAAACTAAAGAGTCGAGAAAATATGAACTGGTATTGCTTTCTGCCCGTTCGATGCCGGCGCTCCAGCGCATGCGTGAGAATCTCGTCGCCTTTTTAAAAGAGAACTCTGATTTAAATTTGAGTGATGTTGCCTATACTCTGCAGCAGGGCAGAAAAGCTTTTCCGGTCCGGATGGCTGCGGTGTGTCATTCCCTCTCAGATGCAATCCAGACTCTCGAGAGTGTGAATCCTGAACGCGTGATGATGTTCAATCTGGAAAAAGATGCCGCGGAAAAATCATATGTTTTCATGTTCAGTGGTCAGGGCGCCCAGTATGTCAACATGGGAGCGGATCTTTATCGTCAGGAGCCGGTTTTTCGTGATCAGATCGATGCCTGTGCTGATTTTCTCTTGCCGGTGATGGGCATTGATTTGAGAGAAATATTGTATCCGCCTCAGGATCGTCTTAAAGAGGCGGAGGAGAAGTTACAGCAGACAAAATTCACCCAGCCGTTGTTGTTTGTCATCGAATACGCCTTGGCGCAATTATGGAAATCATGGGGCATCGAGCCTCAAGCCATGATCGGGCACAGCATCGGAGAGTATGTCGCTGCCTGTTTAGCGGATGTGATGAGTCTCGAAGACGCTCTCAAGTTGGTCGCACTGAGAGGTGAATTGATGCAGAGTTTACCTGCCGGAGCGATGTTGGGGCTTTCGCTCTCGCTCGAGGAAATCAAACCTTTTCTGCATGATCAATTATCAATTGCAGCAATCAATGGTGATAAATTGCTCACCGTCAGCGGAACGTTCGAGGCCATCGATGATTTGGAAAAAAAATTATCTGACAGCGGCATTGACTCGACTCGACTGCACACTTCGCATGCCTTTCATTCATCGATGATGGAACCCATTCTGTCGACCTTTACGGATTTTGTGTCGTCTGTTTATCTCAAAGCGCCGCAGATACCTTACATTTCCAATGTCACCGGCACATGGATTCGTGCCGAGGAAGCCACAGACCCGCAATATTATGCCCGCCATTTGCGATCGACGGTTCAGTTCAATCTTGGAATCGGTGAATTGTTGAAGAACCTTGATTATATTTTCCTTGAGGTTGGGTCGGGGAAAACGCTGGCCACCCTGGCCAGACGTCATGCCAACGCCTTGCCTCAGCATGTCATCCTCTCCTCCATTCATCATCCCAAAGAAAACTACCATGATCAGGATTTCATTCTGCATTCATTGGCCCGACTGTGGCTGGCAGACGGACGCGTGGATTGGCAAAGATTTAATGAAAATTTTTCCGCTTATCGAATTCCTTTGCCGACCTATCCTTTTGAACGTCAAAAGTATTGGCTGGATATTGAAGCACCGGCGCTGACGCCTAAAAAAATCCGATTGCGCGGAAAAAATTCTGACGTCGCCCAATGGTTTTATCAACCGGTTTGGAAACGCCGTCAATTACGGAAAATCAATGATGATGATCGCCATCGTTATCTGCTGTTTGTCGATATGGAGGATAACGATGTGCTGCAAAGACTGATTGCAGCCGGTCATGAAATAAAGACCGTACAAAGCGGATCCTCTTTTCAAGCCGATAGCAACCGTATTGTTATAAAATATGATGATGAGGCTGATTACGGGCTGCTTGTCGAATGGCTTAAAGAGCAGAACTATGTTCCCGATCGGATTGTGCATGCCTGGACGATGTCAAGTCGAGATGCGCGACATTCCCTGCAAAGAGGTTTTTATTCTCTGTTATGGTTGGTCAAGGCTCTCGTGCATGCAGGCCTGAATGATACGGTAAAAATGATCGTCGCCACGCGCGTGGCATTTGATGTGATCGGAGACGAAACCCTGCATTGTGAAAATGCCACTCTCTCCGCCGCCTGCAAGGTGATTTCGCAAGAATTCCCCAACTTTGCCTGTCGCTTTGTCGACACTGATGAGTATAATCTTGATCGAGTTCTGCATGAATTCAATGCCGACTCGGCGGAAGTGACGATTGCCTATCGTCATAAGACCCGATGGGTGCAAAAGTTCGAGAATTATGAATTGAATAATTCGGCGTCTGTGCAGACGATTCTCAAACAAAATGGAACCTATTTAATCACCGGCGGAGTCGGCAATATCGCGCTCGCACTCGCCGATTATCTGGCTGAAAATTGCCAGGCCAAATTGGTGCTGGTTGATCGGGTGCCTTTCCCCGAGCGATCGGAGTGGGACAGCATCATCCAAGAGGCCGATTCGGCTTTGGCGCAAAAAATCAAGAAAATCCAGAAAATCGAAGAAAAAGGCGAGGTATTGATCCTCGCTGCCGACATCACCGACAAAGCGCAGATGCATGAAATATTTCAATGGACGCGAGAGCATTTTGGCGCCATTAACGGCGTGATTCATGCCGCCGGTTTGGTGGGAGCTGCAGCGACAGTTTCTATTCCTGAAACCAACGAACAGGTGATCCGAACACACCTGGAACCCAAACTGATTGGAAGTCAGGTGCTGGCAGATCTGCTCAATAATGAACAACTCGATTTTGTCCTTTTACAGTCTTCCCTTTCCACCGTGCTCGGCGGCATCGGTATGTATGCTTACGCATCTGCCAACGCCTATCTCGACGCCATATCGGCCATTCAAAATCGCAAGAGCAGCACTTTATGGATGAGCGTGAATTGGGATGGTTGGCGTTTTGACCATGAACCGTTCAAGAGCGGTTTTGAAGAATTGAGTATGACGCCGACCGAAGGTATCAAGGCATTTGACTTACTGTTTAAAAACATGGGGGTTCCACAGATCGTCGTTTCCACGGGTGAATTGATGGAACGAATCCAACAATGGGTGACCCTGGAAACTCGTACGCTGCAGACCGGCATTGGAATCACGCAGCGTCATCCTCGTCCCAATATTGTAACTCCTTTTGCGCCTCCTCGGGATGATTTTGAGAGAGAGATGGCAGAGACCTGGGGTGAACTTCTCGGGATTGACGGCATCGGCATCTATGATGATTTTTTTGACTTGGGAGGGCATTCTTTGTTGGCAACGCAGCTCATTTCCCGACTTCGAGACAAATACCGTATTGACCTGCCGCTTCGCAGTTTGTTTGAATCTCCGACCATCGCCACAGTCAGTGATACGATCCGGAAAGCACAGGAATCTCACCAGCCGGATGACGATAAAATAGCCGAAGCGCTAAAAATGGTCGAAGGGCTGACGGATGAACAGGTGCGGCAGATGTTGATGCAGCAGGATGAATAAACAAACCAATTAGAATTTCCGCTTATGAACAATCAGGCAGATGAAATCAGCCGGCTTTCACCGGAAAAGAGAAAGCTGCTCGAAAAAATTTTACAACAGCAGAATATCGATCTTTATAAAAAAGCGATTCTGCCGGTCAGTCGCGAACGAGGACGTTTTCCCCTATCGTATGCTCAGCAGCGAATGTGGTTTCTCGATCAATGGCAGCCTGGAAATCCAATGTACAACAATCCCGCAGCCGTTGTCATCAAGGGGGAGATTGATGTTCAGGCGATGCAGCAGACGTTGAACGCTTTATCCAGGCGTCATGAGGTGCTGCGCACCTGTTTCGATAACGAGGATGGCAATCCGGTCCAGACGATCAAGGCAGAATCAACGATTCAGTTGCAATACCTCGACATTTTCGCCATGCCTGAAGAGGAACGTCAGCCGCTGATGCGACGTGAATTGGATGAAGAGGCACAGGCTCCTTTCGACCTGAGCACTGGTCCCTTGGTGCGCACCAAATTGATCCGCACCGGCTCGGATGAACATATATTTCTGCTGACCATGCATCACATTGTTTCTGATGCCTGGACTCTGACACTCTTTATTAAAGAATTTGCTGATTTTTATCAATCGTTCACCTCGGCAAAACAACCCCAACTGCCGGAACTGCCCCTTCACTATGTCGATTATGCGGTATGGCAGCGCAATTATTTGACCGGCAGTGTTCTTGAGCAGCAGCTGGATTATTGGAAATCGGTTCTTGCCGAAGCCGATGAGCCTTTGAATTTCCCGACAGATCATCCGCGACCCAAAATGCAAACCTTTAATGGCGATGTTTTTTATTTTCAAATCGATGGAACCACGGTTCGTGCGCTCGAAACGGCAAGCAGACAACAAGATGCCACCTTGTTCATGACCCTGCTCACAGCTCTCGATGTGCTTTTGTTCAAGTATACGGGACAGGAGGACATCCGCATTGGTACTCCCATTGCCAATCGCAATCGCAGTGAGGTCGAATCGATGTTGGGTGTTTTTGTCAATACCCTGGTCATGCGCGGCGATCTTTCCGGCATGCCGACATTTGCCGGCCTCCTTCAACGTGTTAAAGGCAATGCAGTCGGCGCCTTTGCACATCAGGATATCCCCTTTGAAATGCTGGTCGAAGAACTTAAACCGGAGCGCGATACCAGCCGTCCACCTTTCTTTCAAGTGATGTTTGTCATGCAGAATGCGCCGTCGCAGTCGCTGAATATGGCAAATGTCGTGCTGACGCCGCAACCCTTGCACACACCGACCGCAAAATTTGATCTGACCTTTGTCATGGAGCCCAAGGATGGTCTCATTGACGGACAAATCGTTTACAACACTGATCTGTTTGAAAAAAGCACCATTGAACGGCTCGCTGAACATCTGCGAAATCTGCTGGTTGAAATCGGCAAAAACATCAATGTAAAAATCCCGCAGATATCCCTGTTGTCAGAAGGTGAAAAAAATGAGCTGTTGGTCAATCGCAACAACGCGAGCCATCGAACGGTCAATATTGATCATATGATTCATGAACGGATCGCCGAATCTGCGCAGCGCCATCCGAATGCGCGCATTTTTTGCGGTTCAACGGAAACCAGTTTGGTGCATCTCGATCGTCGCGCCAATCAAATGGCTCATTTTCTGTTGGAGAGCGGCATAACTTCTGAAAGCATTGTCGGCATTCATCTGCCGCGAACACTTGATTTGCTCACCGCAATGCTTGCGGTATTCAAAGCAGGAGGCGTTTGTCTGCCGCTCGATCCCGACTATCCGACGGAAAGATTGTCGTATATGATTGCCGACTCTCATGCCGCCCTCATTCTATCGCATTCCTCGGTGGCAGGAGATATCTCCGACCCTGAGGCGCCGATATACAATCTGGATGCCCTAAAAGTTCGGCTTTCGCAATTACCGGAGATGGCGCCCGAGACAACCGTTGTCGGAGAAAACGGCGCCTATATTATTTATACCTCCGGATCCACCGGCAGGCCCAAAGGAGTGGTGATCCCTCATGCAGCATTCGTTCAACACTGCCAAGGGATGCGGGATTTTTATCAATTATCATCCCTGGATCGGGTTCTGCAGTTCGCCTCTACCAATTTTGATGCGGCATTGGAGCAAATTTTCCCGACGATGCTCGCCGGCGCTGATCTGGTCATGCGCGACTCGACGGTGTGGACGCCGCAGGAATTGTTCCAGATTATTCTGCGTCATAAACTGACCGTGATCAATTTGCCGACGGCATACTGGAATCAGTTTATGATCGAATGGTCGCGCATGCACAAGGCTGTCAAGACAGAATTGCGACTCATCATCGTTGGCGGCGATTTGATGACCAGTGATTCTCTGCACGGGTGGGAGGCGAGCTCTTTGGGTACGGCACGATTGCTGAATGCGTATGGCCCGACCGAGACGACGATCACTGCAACGATCTATGATATCCCCAGATCGACCCAGGTGGACCTCGATAAAGGCGCAATTCCTATTGGTTCTGCAGTTCTGGAACGATCACTTTATATTCTGGACAGCCATGGCAATCCGACTCCCGTCGGAGCGTCGGGTGAACTTTACATCGGCGGTTTCGCGCTGGCTCGAGGGTATCTGCACCGCCCCGACTTGACGGCCGAGAAATTTGTCCCTAATCCTTTTCATGGCAACGGCGAAAGGTTGTATCGAACAGGTGATTTGGTACGCTATAATTTTCGCGGCGATATCGAGTTTTTGGGACGGGTTGATACTCAAGTGAAAATTCGCGGCTATCGTATTGAATTGGGAGAGATTGAAGCTGAACTGAGTCGTTATCCGGGTGTATGCGAAGTTGTCGTCTCAGCCTATGCGGATGTTTCCGCGGAAAAGTATCTTGTCGCCTATTATGTACATGAAAACAACATTGCAGCCGAAACCAAAGAGTTGCGCGCATTTTTGGGTCAAACCCTGCCCGATTATATGATCCCCTCGGTTTTTATGATGTTGGAATCCATGCCGCTGGCGCCGAGCGGTAAAATTGATCGTCGGGCGCTCCCTGCGCCTGATCAGAATCGGCAGACAGCGCGCGCCGAATTTGTCGCTCCACGCACGGAAACAGAGATCAAAATAGCAGAAATTGTCTCAGCTGTTCTGCGAGTTGAGCGCGTTGGCGTCTATGACAATTTTTTTGATCTTGGCGGCCATTCGATGCTGGGAACACAGGTCATTTCGAGATTGCGGGACGTGTTTCATGTCGAGGTGTCGTTACGCGAGCTGTTTGAAAGTCCAACAGTGGAAGGCCTGACGCGCGCCATTGCGACAGCTCAGGCCGAGAGTTTTCAAGGAGAGGATCTCGAGGCGATGTTGATGGAATTGCAGACGCTTTCTGATGAGCAGATTAAACAACAATTGAACAGTTAAGTGGTTATTATGAGCGATATTGTCGATAAACTTAAGAATCTCACTCCCGAGCAACTCGAACTCCTGCGTAAAAAAATGAGCGCCAAAGCTCCCGCGAAAACGGAACCGGAACGGATCCCCAAGCGAGAAGATCAAAGCGTTTATCCCATGACGGCGGCTCAAAAGAGATTGTGGTTTTTGCAGCAATTGGACAGCAGCAGTGCATTTTATTCAATCCCCTCGGCGGTCCGTATCAGAGGCATGCTCAATGTCGCGGCGATGGAACAGACGATTCAACGAATCGTCCAACGGCACGAGGTTCTGCGTTCCTATTATACGACATCCCCCAGCGGTCAAGTGCAACAAAACATCGAACCATCGCCGGTGTTGCCGCTGACGATCATCGATTTGACGACCGTGGCGGAAGATAAAAGGGAAAAGGAAACCCGATCACTTTTGACGCAAATTGCTCTGACTCCTTTTGACCTGACCAAAGCTCCATTATTGTCGGCTACGTTGATCAGACGGCAGCACGATGATTTTGTTCTCATGCTCAATCTTCACCATATCATAGCCGATGGCTGGACGATTGGGATACTATTGAATGAAATCATGATGATCTACCGGGCAATTGCCGCACAGCAGGCGGATTCCTTGAGTGAACCCTCACTTCAGTTCGCTGATTATGCCGCGTGGCTGGAAAAGCGGGCGACTGATGAAAATTTGGATCGACAGCTCGACTATTGGGAAGAGTATCTTCAAGGGATGCCCGCGAATCTGGACATGATCACTGATTTTCAGCGGCCGGCCATCCAATCTCATAAAGGCCGTCAAATTAAATTTCGAATTCCTCAGCACGTCGTCGATGCTTTGCGCCGGCAAAGCCGCGCCCATAACACCTCATTGTATAACCTGTTGATGGCGGCTACGCAGTTGTTTCTCTTCAAGTATACCCAACAGAAGGACTTTGGTATTGGGGCGCCGATCGCCAACAGAAACCGCAAGGACGTTGAAGATATCGTCGGTTTTTTTGTCAATACTGTCGTTCTCCGCGCAGAGTTCATGCAGGATATGACGTTCGATGAACTCATTGAACGGGTGAGGCAGCACATTCTATCGGCAACTGAGAATCAGGATGTACCGTTTGAACGAATCGTTGAAAGTTTAGCGCCGCAGCGCGATCTGAGTCGATCACCTCTTTTCCAGGTGATGTTTGATCTTCAGCGAACACCCTTTCGTTCGGTTAATCTCGATCCTTTAATTATTGACCTCTATGATTTCGATATTGAAATTTCCAAGTTTGATATGCTCTTTCTGCTTCTTGACGATGGAGAGCAAATAGAGGGAACGCTCGAATATAATAGCGAATTGTTCCGCGAGACGACGGTGGAACAGTGTGCTTCCTATTATTTAACTTTACTCTCGCACCTCGCAGAAAATCCGACAAAACGAATTTCAGAGTTATCGCTGTTACTCCCTGAACAAGAGCAGCAGATCATCCATGATTGGAATGCGACGCAGACTGAATATCCGCGCGACAAAACCTTGGCGCACCTGTTTGAGCAAGCCGCGGCGGTTTTCCCCCACGCAGTTGCCGTGACCGATCCAATCGAAGCGGTGACCTACAAGGAGTTGAATGAGCGCGCAAATAGGTTGTCCCGTCTTTTGATGGACAATGGAGTCATTCCAGGTTCCAACGTGGCTATATATATGGAACGTTCGGTTGAGATGATCATTGCGGTCGTGGCGGTCATCAAAGCGGGCGCCTGCTATGTGCCTCTTGATCTGGCCTATCCCGCGCATCGACTTGCTTTCATGTTGCAGGACACAAAGGCTCATATCGTACTCACTCATTCATCGTTGATCGATAAACTGCCTGCCGAGCAGTTCAATATGATGCTTTTAGATCATCAACGACAATCGCTAGAAATGCAGGAAGCGGGAAATCCGTCCGACTCGGCATCACCGTTGAGTCCGGCTTATATTATTTACACATCCGGCTCAACAGGTCTGCCCAAGGGTGTGGTGGTGCCGCAGCGTGCGATCGTGCGACTGGTCAAGAACACCAATTATGTCGATCTGACGCCGGATCATATCATTGCGCAGGTTTCCAACTCGGCATTTGATGCAGCAACGTTTGAAATCTGGGGAGCGCTGTTGAACGGCGCCAAATTGGTGATTTTCCCCAAAGATGTCTTGCTGTCATCCCGATTATTTGTTGAGCAGTTAAATGAACAACGCATCAGCGCGATGTTCCTTACGGTGGCCTATTTCAATCAAATCGCCCGCGAATTTCCCGGGGCATTCAAGTCAGTCAAATACTGCATGTTCGGCGGTGAAGCGGCCGATGCGGCCACCATCCGACATGTGCTCAAGAATGATCCGCCCCCATCATTAATAAACGCTTACGGACCAACCGAGAACACAACCTTTTCGAATTGCTATGAGATTCATCGGGTTGACGATAAATCGAATAATATCCCCATTGGCAAACCCATTGCCAACTCGACCTGTTATGTTTTAGATGAGCATCTCCATATTTGCCCGCCGGGTGTGCCCGGGGAATTATTTGTCGGCGGTGATGGTCTGGCTCTCGGTTATCACAACCGTCCCGAATTGAATGCGGAACGGTTTGTTGCCAATCCATTCTCGACGCCGGATAACAGACTCTATCGTACCGGCGATCTGGTACGCTATCTGCCCGACGGCGCTGTTGAGTTTCTGGCGCGTATCGATCAACAGGTCAAGATTCGTGGTTTCCGTATCGAACTCGGTGAAATTGAGTATCAGGTGAAACAGCATTCCAGCATTGCTGACGCTGTGGTGCTGGCCCGTGAAAACAGGCTGGGTGAAAAACAGCTTGCCGCTTATGTTGTGCCGGCCGCTGACGCTGATGTCGATATCGATGCGATGCGTACTTTTCTGGCGGAAAAGCTTCCCGACTATATGATCCCCGCCTTTTTTATCAAAATGCAGGTCATTCCGTTGAATGCCAATGGAAAAGTCGATAGACAAGCTCTGCCCGATCCCGCAATGGATCAATCGTTAAGCCGCAGTGAATATATCGCCCCGCGCAATGCCCTTGAAACCTATCTGGTTGCCGTTTGGCAGGAAATACTCGGTTTGGAACGCATTGGCGTATACGATCATTTTTTTGACATCGGCGGAAATTCTCTCAAGGCTGCCATGTTGGTCAATCGTCTGCAGAGTGAACTCCATGAGGATGTGCATGTCGCCTCTGTTTTCAAGGCGCCCCGCATCGCCGAATTTGCGCTCTATGCAGCTGAATATTATGGACAAGCTGTCAGCGAGCGATTCGGGAAAGAGGCGGCCACGAAAGTGGCTGATTCTCGATTTATCGATAACGGCGTGGGCGGAAAAGTTGATGCCAAAGACGTTAAAGAATTTCGTCGAATCATCACCCCGCTGGCGCCTCGTACGAAACCTTCATCGAGCAGGAATCCACGCGCGATTTTTGTGCTATCGCCTCCCCGTTCGGGATCGACACTCTTGCGGGTGATGCTCGCCGGCAATCAAAGGCTTTTCTCTCCTCCGGAACTTGATCTGTTGTCTTTCAATACACTGCAGGAGCGACGCTCGGCATTTTCTGAGCCTGGTCTGGAAATCTGGTTGCAGGCGCCGATTCGTGCGATTATGGAACTGCTCAATCTCAATGCTGACGCTGCG
>Ga0105103_10001811_pt1 | contig 11390 bp, 12 predicted proteins | sample PPLLaktember2015_2_FD_79107 | JGI IMG/M metagenome (GOLD analysis project Ga0105103, IMG submission 79107) | Freshwater sediment microbial communities from Prairie Pothole Lake near Jamestown, North Dakota, USA - PPLs Lake P7 Core (6) Depth... | ecosystem: Environmental > Aquatic > Freshwater >...
AAAATATATTATTACAAGATTATCAACTACACGAACGATTACAACAAAATGATTTACTTAAATTAAGTATAGATATTGATAAAATGACACTACATAATTATGACACTACATTTGAGAAAATTATTGAAAATATATGCGAATATGTGAATATAGATATTAGTGATATTTCTTATACAACTAATTTTAGTGTTGAATCAGGTAGTCATCACATAGTTATTCCAAAGTTTTTTATGAAATCTAATTTACAAAAAGAGTTCTGGAAACAATTTAAAGAAAAATATAATTATGGCAAAGAAATAGATGCTGATATTTTCAACAAAAATGGGTGGTTTCGTCTTCCTAACCAAACTAAAGAAGGAAAAATAAATACAGAACATATTATACAAAAGGGATTAATTGAAGACTTTGTTTTAAAATACATTGACAATTCTATTGAATATCCATTTATTAAAAATTCAAGTTATGACATACTAACATTAATGGTTCCAAAAACTGAATCACCTTCATCTGTTGATGAAATTGATGAAATAAATGAAATAAATGAAATTAATGAAATAAAGGACAATAATGAAATAAAAGACAATAATGAAATACAAGAAAAAGCGAAATTGTTAGATATTAAATATATTGATTCTTATAGCGATTGGATTAAAATTATATGGAGTTTAAAAAGTAATAGTATTAATAATTATAATGTAGCATTGGAAATTACAAAAAGGTCAAAGTATTATAAAGATGAAACATATTTTAAAACTTTATGGAATAATTATAAGGAAAATAATGTTAGTATCGGCACATTTAATTATTATTGTAAGCAATCTAATTTAACTGAGTATAACAAAATTGTAGAAAAATATAATGATATTAATTATTTTATTCCTACAAATGCTGTTGGAGATGAATACAAAATAGCTGAAATTATTTCAACAACTTTAAAACATTATATTGTATATTGTAATGAAAATTGGTATGTCCTTAATAATAAAAATTTATGGCAAACTCAAAAAGACCCAGCATATTATATCACAAAAGAATTTAGAAAATATTGCGATTTTTCTATTAAACAAATTGCTATAAAAATTACTGAAACAGATAATGAAGATGAAAAAAAAGTTTTAAGAATTTCTATAAATTTATATAATGTTGCTATTACTAACAGTTCTAAAGCAAGTTTTAAAACTAATGTAATTCAGTTCTTAAAAACATTACTACGAAATGATGAGTTCTATAAATTATTAGACAATAATCCTCATAAGATGGCATTTAAAAATGGAATTATTGATTTAAAAACATTAGAATTTACAAATGAAATTACATCTAATGATTTTATAACAAAAACTATTCCTTATGACTATCAAAAAGCAGACAATAATAAATTAATATATCTAAAAAGTGTCTTGAAAAAAATTATGAATAATAACGAAGAACATCTGGAATATTTTTTATCTATTATTGGATTTAGTTTTATCGGTTCGCCAAATCTTGAAAAATCATTATACTTCTGTGTTGATAAGACTAAAATGTGTTGTGGAGATAATGGCAAAACCTTTTTATTTGATATTTTAACTTTTTTGCTACCTAATTATGTCTATAAAACTAACAAAACTTTCCTTGAAGATGATAATAAAAAAATTCATAAACAATTAGTTAATACAAAAGGGGCGAGACTTGTATGGTTAGATGAATTCAATGAGAAAAAATCAAATGCTGAATTAATGAAACAAATCGCAGATGGTTTAACAATTGAAAATGAGGTTATGTTTGGCACAACTGAAATTATTAATATATTATTTAAACTATTTACTCTAACTAACCATTTACCAAATATTGACCCAAAAGAAACAGCAGTTTATAATCGCTATAAACAAATTTCATACGGCTCACATTTTGATAGAACTGGAAGTAGAACAATTGAAGACGCATCTAAATTGTTATTTATAGCAGATGTTACTCTTGGTGATACAATTAAAGCTGAATATTATAATGAAGTGTTTGAACTTATTATTCAATATGCTCACAAATATTATAGCAAAAAAATTCCAAAAATTCCACAACAATTTATCAACGATACTAAGGAAACTCAAGCTAAAAATGATGTTTTTGGTGCTTGGTTTAATGATAATTGTATTATTGATGAAAATGAAAGGGTTGCTTTTAAATTATTAACTGCTGAAAGTGGATTAAGTGAGAAATTAGTTAAAGAAGGTATGATGAGACTTGGTTTTGATTATGATAAACATTTACGAAAAATGGGGAAGGATAAATTTGGAAAGCATTATCAGGGCGGATTTGTTGGCTGTAAATTTGAAGAAGTAATTGAAAACGAAGATGAAGATAGTTAGTTAAAATAAATGAAAATAATATTATTAGTTATTAATTAATACAATTATTAAAATACTTAATATATACTATACTTACTTTGTTACTTTTGTTACTTTTGTTACAAATTTTGAAGAGAATTCTTATAATAGAGGTTTTAGGAAATACTTTGTAAAAAGTGTAACAAAAGTAACAAAGTAACAAAAGTCAAAGCCTCACCAATAAACCTAATACTCTCTATTCCTTTATTCTTCTTTCTCAAAAAGTAAAGCTCAATTATATAAAAAAAACATTTTATTTTCTATAATTATAATATCAATGAACTAACAAATTTGCTTATATTATATATTAAAAGGACTTAAAGAGATATTGATACATATAAACAAATTAAAATATGAACAAAAAAAAATTGAAATAAAAAATTATGATATATAAAACCCATATATAATAATCTACGAAGTAAATAATTAAAAAAGAAGGGAATAAAATTGAATTTAATTAATCACTTGCATTATAATTTAATAAATATAATATGACAGAGTATGTAATTGATATAGTTGTTAAAAATATATGGCATAGTCCAAGTGTTCGTAATCAAGACCATACTTTTTATATAAAAATAGATATCAATGGAAATGTAGATATTAAAAGACAAATAATATGGCTTCAGTCTGGACAACCTAATACTATTGGTCCTATATTTAATATGGTTACAATAAATGATAATATTCCTATTCCATATTATATAATTGATATGTTAAAAAATTCATTTTGTGTGCCTACCTCAAATAATCAGTTTAAAGGATTATGCGGTGAGCAGTTGTTTTTACAACATTATTTAAATGCAATAGAAAATATAATTATTTTGAAAGAAAATTTGGCAAAAGGGTTTGAAAAACTTATAGATTTTCTATAATTAAAATATCTATGAACTAACAAATTAAAATATATAGATACATAAGTAATGGCTTCCTTTTATTCAAAAACTTTTCTAAAACACGACGATTATTCAACGCCAAAATACGCGTGGGAAAATATTATAGATTATATTCCAAAAGGTAAAATAATTTGGGAAGCATTTTATGGAGATGGTGATTCAGGAAATTATTTAAAAGAACTTGGTTTTGATGTAATTCACGAGCCTATAGACTTTTTTGAAAATAATTTAGGTGAAATAATTGTAACAAATCCTCCATTTTCTAAATCAAAAGAAGTGTTAAGACGATTATTAGAAATAGATAAACCATTTATTTTGATAATGCCTTCATCAAAAATTAATACAAATTATTTCCGTGAATGGAAAGAAAAAAATATACAAATAATTATTCCAAAAAAAAGAATTCATTTTAAGAAATTGATTGATGGAAAAGTTCCTGAAAATTGGAAAAATAGTTGTAATTTTGATTGTTTTTATTATTGTTATAAAATAGGTTTAACAAATAGTATTACGTGGCTTGAATAATGTGACAAAAAAAAAATTGAAATTAAAAGGAACGGAAGTAATTGATATATAAAACCATATATAATAATTCCAAAAACATAAGAAAAAAAATGAATACCGAAATAATTGCTAAGTTACAAACAAAAAATAGAAATTTTCTAAGCACAATTGAAGGTAAGCGTCAGTTAAAACAAGCAGTTGAAATAAAAAAAGAATGGAAAAAATGTTTAGCAACTTCAAATATTCAGGTTGAAACAAAATATGTAAATCCAAAATTCTTAGAAATTTATAATTCAAAAATTTATAAATTAGAAATTATAAATATAGGGTTGAATAATATGTGTCATACAAACGCTGAATTATTTTGTGACGAGTTAATTTCAAAGCGAATCGGTTATAATATTACAGCGTGTCCGTGTTCAAAATTAATTAGCTTTGAAATACATAGTGTAAATAAATATAATAATAAATTATATGATTTTACAAGAGATTTTAATGATGAAACACATAAATATTTCTTAGATTTAGATACAGATATAACAGCATTAGAATTTATAGATATTTTTGGAAAAGAACCAGTTATAATAAATAAAGAATGTAGATGTAGAGTAGATTGGAATTTAAATCCAATTTTTGAAAAAACGGAAAAAGAATTTATAAAATTAATTCGCAAAATAGAGCAACTTTGACTTCTATGAACTCATAAGGAACTAACAAACTTCAAAATTATATACAAATTTTTCATCAAAAAAAGCTTCATATTGTTCTTGATTATCAACTACTTCACTCTTAAACTTATCTCCATAGTATTTTTCTAAGATAACTAATCGTAAAGTATATAAATCAGTTCTTATCATATCTCCAGTATTATTAATATAGTTATCTATATCTATAAAACGACTAAATCCATCATCAATATCAATATCATCTAAAGTCTCAAAACGAATAAAATTTTGTTCTTCTTTTAAATAATACGCTAAAATTAATTTCATTATAATATAGATAGATAATATATTATTTTTATAAACTCATAAGGAACTAACAAATTTTGTAGTAAATGTCTTTTCAATAATATATATATTTGCTCTTTTGTCTTCTTTTTTTTGAAACACAACAAAATAATATGTTTGGAACCAATAAGCTGTATTTAGAATCGTAATAGCAGATATATTAAATCCTTTTTTAGATAAATTTGATAATCTAAAAGGTGTTAGTGCGTTGAATGACTTCGCATTTATCAAGAATCCAATTGTATTTAAGTTTGGATAATTTGTTATAAAATAATCTAAAAAATAATAAACCGAATTTTTATATACTTTTTCCTTTTTTTTATTGTAAATCCAACTTTTGAAGGGAGGGTTGGAATATATACACGTTATTTCATCTTTCTTGTCCTTGTCAAAATCAAATACGTCTTTTCCTTTTGTGATTTCTGTCCAGTATTTTGTTTTACAATCTATTTGATTGTAAAGGGTATGTTCGCCGACGAACGGCTCGTAGAAAATCTCATCTTTAGCAACAGGATTTAGCTGTAGCAATTTTTCCCATACATCTTTCGGTGTCTGTATGTCTTCATATTTTAATAAACTCATTATATATTATATTAAATTATATTAAACATAATATTTGAACTATTACCAATGATAGAAGAGATTTATAAAGATGTAAAAGGATTTGAGAAATATCAAGTATCTAATTTTGGAAATGTAAAAACAATAAAAACTGGTAGAATTTTAAAACCAGGTTTAAATAAAAAAGATAGTTACTATCGTGTAGTTTTAAGCAATGAAAATAAAAAATTATTTGGTTTTACTGTTCATAAGTTAGTTGGAATAACATTTTTAGATAATCCAGATAATAAAAACACAGTAGATCATATTGACGGAAAACCTTTTAATAATAACGTTAATAACCTAAGATACGCAACAAGCATAGAACAAGGAAGAAACACAAAAAAAAGAAAAAATTGTAGTTCAAAATATAAAGGAGTTTGTTTTCATAAACGATATAATAAATGGTATTCAAGAATTACAATAAATAAAAAAGTAATTCATCTTGGTTATTTTGAAAACGAAATTGAGGCAGCTCAAAAATACAACGACTATATTATTAATAATAATTTGACTGAATTTTTTATTTTAAATAATATTGACGATAATATATATTAAAAGGACTTAAAGAAATTTTGATACTATATATTATAAAATGGAAGAGTTATATTCAACAATTACTGACTTTGAGAACTATGCGATATCAAATTTTGGAAACGTTTTAAATAAAAAAACACAGCGAATTTTGAAGCCATCTACGTCGCGAAACGGTTATTTTCACATTGTTTTAAGTAAAAATAACATACAAACGACATATAATATTCATATATTAATGGCTAACGCGTTTATAAAAAATCCACAAAATAAAAAATTTGTAAGTCATATAAACCAAAATAAATTAGATAATGACATAAATAATCTTCGCTTTGCTACGAGAATAGAGCAGAGCCGAACCAGATTAAAAAAAACAAATTGCACGTCAATATATAAAGGTGTATGTTTTTTAAAGACAAGCGATAGATGGAAATCTCAAATCTGTATAAATAAAAAAGTCAAACATCTTGGTCTATTTAATACAGAACTTGAAGCGGCTCAAAAATATAACGAATGTATTATAGACAATAATTTGTCACAATTTTTTATTTTAAATATTATAAAATAAAAAAGGAATTTTTGATTAAAAATATATTTCTTAAATAAAAGTTATAAATATAATTAGTGTGTTTTATATTAGAAATAATATTTAGTAATATATATGAATGAAAAAAATAGTTAATATTGAATTATTTATAGGTGATAAACCAACCCTAAATGTTATAAAAAAAGAAATAAAGGAAATAAAAAATATGATTAGTAATACAACAGATAAAGAAAAATTAAAATGGTTAAATGAATGCTTAAATAAAATACAAAATTATTAATAAATTACATATATATTCACTAAGTGTGTAGCAAAATAAGTGTTCAAACTTTTGTATATTTTTATTTTAAATATTATAAAATAAAAAAGGAATTTTTTGATTAAATTAAATTACAAACAAATTTACTACAAAACTACATCTAATTTTTTATTTTAATAATCACGATTTACAAGACTTAAAAATTTATTTGATTTTCTTTTGTTTTTTATAAATAAATTGTAACGTAACTTATCTAAATTGTAACGTAAGATATAAATATTATAAATATATTTATAAATTAATAAACATTCCTCATTTGTATATTTTTTAATTTTTGTTTTTATAAATAAAGTAGGTGCTCTTATAGAATTATTAATTATAAGTAATGCTGTTTTTATAAAACTATTAATATTATAAAACGTAAAGGTTTTTAACCCATCTTCCAATTTAAAAATAACAACCAATTGTTTATTTTTATTGTCGCTAAGAAAGTTTTCTAATGTTTTATTTGTCATTTTCCAAATTTATTTGTTAGTTAGTAGTTATTAATAATATCAATTATTTATTGAATAAAATTTATTTCAATTTTATTTTTATTATATATAAAATTTCAATAACTAAAAATTTAAATAATTATATTTACCTTTTGTTTCCTAACTCTTGGCTTTTTAACTTTAACTATTGCTTCATCTTCGCAATCACAACCAGTTCCAACACTTTTGACTATTGCCTTACTTAACGGTTTCGCAACTGACTTCAAAGTAGCAGATTTTTGACTTCTAATTTTCAACGATTTCACAGCTGCTTTGGCTGCTTGTTCAGTAGCAGCTGCTGCTAAAATACCAGCGACTGGATTACCACTTAAAGCTGTCGCTGAAACACCAGCCAACCCACTTAAAACTGCTGGAGCCACATCAGCTGCTAAAGGAATTAGATAATCCTTACTAATTTTCTTTGCTTTTCTACTAATTTTTTTTATATCAGTTTTTAAATCACCTCCATCAACAGAACAACATTGTTCTGGACTATTTTTATTTGTATCTGTAATATCAATGATATCAGTTTTACTAAATGTATCATTGTAATCTGCTGTGGGGAACAAAAATCCTCCATCTATCTTTTGTTGTTTTTTAGCTTGTTTAGCTTCGCTCATTTTTTTACTCCAAGCAATAGCTTCAACTGAACCTTTAATTAATTTCGGCATCTTATATAATTTACGTTAAGAAAAAAAATATTTATTTTAACGTAAATAATTAATTAAACTGATTTCCCTTTTAGAATTGTATTTAATGTTCCTAAACTATCGGTTGTAACCTTGGCTATTTTTGTTGTTAAAGTTAAATCCTTAAAAATAGTTTTAACGTCCTGCTTTATAAATTCTGTTAATTGTGTTGTATTTATTTTAGAACCAACTAACAAAGATTGAACAAAATCTTGGCAATTATTATTTATAGCATCGTATAAATGAAACTTATTCCCTTGTATTTTTTTTCCTTCATCTAATATCATATTGATTGATAATTCTTTACCTGTAATATTAACTGGAATACATTTGCTATTTTTACTTTTTTTTATTGTTGTAGATATTGAAATAACTTCATTTTTTTCAATCCTAATTTGTTTTCCAGTTGCTAATGTAATAATTAAAAACAGGTGGAATAAATCGTCGTAATTTGATTTTCCCAGTGCCGTATTAAATTCACCTAAACTAACAACATTAATTAAAGTAGTTGTAAATTTAGATAAAGGATTGCGACATACATCAATTGATTTTATTTCAATATCGCCATATGTTTTTAATACTTTTCTAACAGCTGGGGAATAATCATCACGTCCAAATATAACTGCTTTTGTATAGTCTGTTACATTTGATACAATATCTTTAACTACGCCGTTTCCTTGTATTTTAAAATCATTTGGGTTTAAGTATTGTAAAAAGTTGTGTCTATATTTGTGCTCATTGTCTGCTTCAAGGTCTATTAACAGCACGTGAAATTTATCTTTAGTTGCTTGTTCATACATCTTTATCAATGTATTTTTTTCAATATTAAAAGCGGCTTCACTTAGAATCATATTAAGGTCACGAGTGCCTCCCACCTTAAGCAACACTAAATAAGTTAGATTACTTCTAATAATTTTAGGTATTCTAAAATACGATTGCGATATATAAATTACAGATACATTTAATTTTCTACATCTTATATAGTATGATTCAACACTTGATTGATTTTTGGAGAGAACTAAATCGTCAATGATAACTAAATGATTTAACTCTTTATCAAATTTGTCCAATAGTGGTAGCGATTCTAACCCCTCTTTAATAATAATGCCTTCATTGAGAGATTGAAGGTAATTGTAGAGCGGTTCATCTTTGTTCTTGGTTACTATAGTGATACTATTGAATGTGCCTTTCCTACCCGAGCTAAACAAAGAAATGAGATTAATCAGCCAATTGGTCTTTCCTGAGCCACTAGCTGCTACAATTGCCATTCTAAAAGGAATTTTTAAATGATGAAGACTGTAATTTGGATTATCGACAGTATTCAGGAAACTCGAATCCATAATTTCATAAAAATTCTTTATTGACATTATAATATAATAATATAATAATATAATAATATAATAATATAATAAATGGCAAGTTATATAGCACCGTCAGAAAATAATGCAATATTTAATACAGAAGATTTTATCCAGTCAAGCGACGAATTAACAATTGATGTAGCAACTTCTAAATTTTTAAGATATCCAGTTGCGCAAGGTAGTGAAACATTTAATGATTCTGTTTATATTAATAATTCAGGTTCAATTACTATGACAAATACTCCATTAATTCAAACTGGAACATCAAATATAACTCAAAGTGGAACTTATACAGCTCTTAACACCTTAAAAGGAACAAATTTTTTCGGTCCAATAAATTTAACTGGTTTAGGAACTTCAACTACAACTGGTGCTTATATACAATTTCCAGATAATTCACAACAAGTAACAGCATATGTAGGTTATTTAGGAAATCCTTTTTATTATGGCACAGTTCCCAATTATATTGGAGATTATTGGTTATCGCCTTATTTTACTTTTACATCATCATCTTGGACACAAAATCAATATTTTACTATTAGATTAAATATAAATATTTCGTGGGATATAAATACTGGCGCTGCTCCTTTTGGTCCTGGAAACTTAATTTATAATCAAACTTTCGATGGTTATGTTGATATTTATCCTTATAGAGTAACAACTGAAACATATAGTTCTTTAACTAATCCACAAGTAAAAATTCAAAATGTATATGGTGGAACTGTTAATAGTTATGTTTATTTAAATTCTTCAACTACTAACGGTCTTGTTTATGCTCCGTTTGGTGTTTATACTTGGGCTCACGATTATAGTCTAACAACAACACCAAATACACAATCTACAATTTACGTTCATTGTAATAGTTATAATTCATTAGCATTTCAAGTTGTAAATGATTGGGGGAGCACAATTCCTTATAATGTTTCAATATCAACAGAAATTATTCAAAATAATCGATTCGGACAAACAAATTCAACGATTGGTTTATTAAATATCAATACAGCGTTCCCAGGCGGCACATTCGAGTATCAAGGTTATACTTAAAACAATATAGAGATAATTTGTTAGTTTATTAAAAAATGAATAATGAAATATTTTATATTAAATAATATTATCAATATATAATATAAATATGGATCAATTAATTAATCATAATTATCTTTTTTCACAAAGTAATTTATCGCGATTATACATTGATGCTTCAAATAATAGTTTTAGTATTAAAAATAATAATGATAATTTTAGCATTAGTCCAAATGGTGTTAATTTCACAGATACTCTAGTAAATCATACGACAAGTCTAGAGAAAATAGCTTTAGTTGAAACAGTATTTTCATCAGTTGTTATACCTCCTAATACATCAACCTTAAAAATCAACAATAATATTTTAGTAACCAATAACACTAACAATATTTTGATAGACGCATCAAATAATGTAATATCTACAGAGGCAATTACTTCATCAACAAATAATATAGAATCTAAAAAAAGAATTAATCAAAATTTAAATTCAGCTTCTTCATTTAGCGATGTTAATGGATATTATGGTTTAGCAAAAGACGCATTTCCAGCATTAAATCAATATTCATCAGGTGATAAAGTTGTTTCAACATTTACAACAAGAATTTCTCCTGCAGATGAAGATTGGATTTCTGTTACTTATGCTCCTGAAATAAATTTGTTTTGTGCTGTCGCAAAAAGTGGAACAAATAACCGTATCATGACAAGTTCAAATGGTGTCAATTGGGTCTCGCAAGTTTCACCCGCTGATAACGACTGGCAATCAATTTGTTGGTCACAGAGTTTAAAAATATTTTGTGCTGTAGCTATTACTGGTTCATTAAATAGATGTATGACATCTTCAGATGGTGTCACTTGGAGTTTACAGGTAACCAACGATAGCAACTGGACGAGTGTATGTTATAGTAAAGAATTAGGGTTATTTTGTGCTGTATCTAATTCTGGACCTTCTACTTTTGATAGAGTAATGACTAGCGTTGATGGCGTTACTTGGATAGTTAGAACAACACCAGTAAATAGCAGTTTTAACTCTATATGTTTTAGTCCAGAATTAGGAATGTTTGTTGCTGTTGCACC
>Ga0105103_10001813_pt1 | contig 11378 bp, 14 predicted proteins | sample PPLLaktember2015_2_FD_79107 | JGI IMG/M metagenome (GOLD analysis project Ga0105103, IMG submission 79107) | Freshwater sediment microbial communities from Prairie Pothole Lake near Jamestown, North Dakota, USA - PPLs Lake P7 Core (6) Depth... | ecosystem: Environmental > Aquatic > Freshwater >...
GGGTCTCTTACGCTTAAGCATTTGAGTTCTTTTCCGTTCACAACCAAGTCATTGCCTTTAACTTCAACTGTTCCTGGGAAGCGTCCGTGAACTGAGTCGTACTTGAGCAAGTGAGCGTTAGTTTTAGCGTCTGCAAGATCGTTGATAGCTACAAAATCTATTTCCGCCTTCTTCTCAATGGCTGCTCTGTAGAGAAGTCTTCCGATTCTTCCAAAACCGTTAATTCCTACTTTAATGTTCGCCATAAACAAATTCACCTGTGTTTCTGAGTGAGTAAAAGACTTTAACTTAATTAATTTTTCCAACAATTAAGAATTCAGATGGCAACGGCGAAAATACCGATCTGTTCTACATCAGAATCGATATTTTAGTTTATAAATGATAATTGATTTTTTGCCAAGACCTCTCCAGCCCCTATAAGTTGCTAAAGAGTGGTTAAAAATTGGGCGCCTAGCATAGCCCGCCTTCTCGGAAGTAGTAGTTTTCTTCTTTCTTGGGGCCGAAGCTGCGAACGCCGTCCTTTTTGAGCTGACATCGCAACTGAGACGCAAACTCTGACGTTATTTCGCCTCTCTTTTCCAGGTAAGTGATGATTTCTTCAACTTGTGCTTCTGTGTCGCAGCGGCGGATAAAATCGACGGCTTGTGGGTTGAAATGTCGCAGCTTATCAGGAGTTTCCGTAGTTGGGGGTACGTCTTTTTCTTCTTCTATGCATTCGTCGCAGGCGCATTCTTCGGAGACTTCGGCCTCTGCTTCAGAAGCGTTTTTCCGGATGCCGTTGATTGGAACTTTAACTTCCCCTGACTCCAACTCTTCGTAAAGGTGGGGAAACAATTTCTTTAGGTCTTTTTTGTCCAGAGCCATTGAACATCAATTAGTACTGAAATTGTAAGCAGGTTTATGTGCTTTTTTGCAGGAAAGTGTTTTTCTTGAGTTTAGAGGGGTATAAACTGTTGGGTTGGGTGCGAGGCAAGCAGTTTTTCAAGGGCTTTGATTGTCAGACCTTTCATTTCGTCCCCGAAGGTTTCGCACTTTCGTTTCTTGCCAGCCTCCTCTAAGCCCCGAGCAGTAATTTCAAACCCATATTTTGCTTGTGTTTCCGCGTAAATATGGAAAGACGCCATAGTTACACCATGCTTGTTGGTGGTTGTCCATGTGGCTCTTGAAATTTTGATGCCACCAGCTTTTAGGACTTGGAGGAGCTGTTGGGGTTCGTCTGTGTAGACTGCGATGTCTATGTCGCTTCCTTGCTTTATGGTGCCACGCCAGACGCTACCAATCAGAACAGGACAAAAAGCGCTGAGAAGCTTCATTGTTTGAAGAGCTTCCCGTCGCATCTCGACTAATCGCTCTAGGCGTTTTTCGCCTTCGTTTTCTTCAGCCACTTTGTCCAGCTCAAGTGCAACTTCAAGGTTAGAAGGCAAAAAATGGGTGCCAAACGTTTGGGCTGCTCTGACTTTGGCTTGCTTGTATTCTTTTTCTGCTCCAAAATAGAGGAGGGTTGCGGCTTCCCGTGCGACTCGACGTTTCAAATCAGAGTCAGAAGACAAGACTTCACCGCTTAATGATTTTTTCATAGATGCCTATGGTTTTCTCCGCAATTATGTTCCAGGTGAAGTTTGCTAAGACACGTTTTCTGCCGTTTCTACCCAGCCATCTTCTCCGATCAGGGTTCTCCAATGCGTTTATGACGCCCCAAGCGATGTCGGAGGGGTTGTTTGGGTCAATGTGGTAGCCGCATTGCTCGTCTCCGCAGCAGGTTACGATTTCACGCATGCCGCTGACGCCTGAAGCGCCCACCACGACGGGTTTCTCCATCGCCATAGCTTCTATGGCTACTATGCCGAAGGGTTCGTAGAGGCTGGGGAAAACCGCGACGTCGCACGCGGCGTAGTGCAGTATGCGTTCTTCTTCGGGGATGAAGTCAAAACAGAACTTCACGTACTCGTCAAGCTTGGTCATTTTTGTAAGGTTAGTTAAGTATTCTTGTAAGTCGCCAACTCCCACTATTACCAACTTAACTTTGGGGAGTTTAGGCAGAATATGCGGCAACGCCAAGATCAGCTTATCGACGCCTTTGACGCCGACGAGTCTGCCTAAAAAGAGAATCATTAATTCGTCGTCTTTTATGCCGTATTTTGCTCGGATACGTTGAGTATCCTGCTTAGAAACGTTTTCAGGGTTATACTTCTGTGCGTCAACACCGTTGTAGCTAACCTGGATTTTTTCTCGGGGGAACCCCAGCTGGATCAACTCGTCCTTCATAGCGTAAGAAACCGTGACGACCACGTCAGCCATTTTGCCAGCCCGCAACTCTACGTTGCTGACTACGCTTGAGCCTGTGCCCATGGTGCGTCCCTTCTCGGTGGAGTGAACGTGGAATGCGAACGGCATGTTGGTCTCGCGTTTGACGGTTATGCCGCCCATAGCTGAGAGCCAGTCATGTGCAACTACAACATCGTACTTCATGCCTTCTTTCTTAATGAGTTCGTTTATGAGTTTTGCAGCGGAAAGGTAATTATAAACCATCAATTTGCCGAACAGGTGTAGTCCTCGTCCCCATTTGCGGATATCTTCGGCGATGACGTCAGGCAGCGAATCAGAGATGTCAATGTGGAGGGGTCGGTGGATTTCGATTCCACGCCAAATTTCCCTTGTTGGAAGAGAGCCAGCATCATCGTTCATTGTGAAAACTGTAACATCATGGTCATTTAAAACGAACTTGCGCGTGATTTCTGCAGCGTAGGTTCCTAACCCTCCGACAATCTTCGGCGGGTACTCATAGACAAAAACGGCTAGCTTCATCTTTGTGACACCATTAACAACTGAAATTAGTTCCAGGATACTAAAGCTTTACCTATCTGACTTAACGCGCCTGATTCATGTCGGCAAAAGGTTTCTTGGGAAAACTTTGATTAGATGCAACAACATTAGGATATCAAGCAAGGTGTCTGCTGAATGAGTTTATCACCTCTAAAACAAGAAATACTGGAAACTATGCTCCTAAATGGAAAACCAACCAAAGCAACTGAAATCGCTAAGCAAGCACACAAAGAATTCCAGCCCACCATGATGCACCTCTTAGGACTCATCCGCATGGGTTATGTGAATTCACCAGAGAAGGGACTATACGTTATCACCCCCCTCGGGAAACGGATTATAGGGTTACCAGAAGTATCTAGCGAGAAAGCAGCCACAATAATCGCTTACCAACCGCATGACAAATCATTCGAGTTCTACGCCACAGTTGGGCAACCGTTGCATCTACATGCACACAGCCTTAAAGACTTCGCAAATAAACTGGAAAGAGCAGACGCCGTTTCTATAGAGTTTCACGGTAAACGGGGCGACTTTGAAGCCTGGCTTAAAGGATTAGGCGATGAAGAATTAGCGAAAAAAGCAGCCATGCTTCGAAAAGAAAACGTCAGCGGGGAAGACTTGCGTAAATGCCTCAAAGACATGGTTGAGCATCGATACGTGGAGCTGGCGAAGCTGGCAGGGCAAGAAGTAGCGTCTGAACCAGAACATACCCACACACATTAGGCAACCTCGACAACCCAATCAATCTTGGAAAGGTAACTACTAACTTTAACTAGTTTTTTTTAAAAAAAAGCAATATCCCAAAAAAAAGGGTTTAGGTGATTTGGCTATAGACGGGGTGTCCCCTGAACTTTAGATGTGTTTCGGACCATTCAAGTGTGCCGCTGGGCAGCCTTGTGCAGATTGATTGAACAATTGCTCCGTTGGATGTGAATCTGACGCCGTTAAGCATTTCGCCTTTGGTGACGCCTGAAGCTGCAAAAATCATTTCGTTGCCTTTGGCTAATTCTTCTTCGGTGTAGGTTTTGGTGATGTCTACTCCTTCTTTTTTGAGTCTCTCCATGCGGTTAGCGTCGTCTTTTTTATCTTTCCAAACCTTAACCAGCATAGTTCCGCCGAGGCATTTCACTGCCACCGCAGCAATGGTTGCTTCTGCGCCTGCGCCGGCTCCGACGAGCAAATCCACACCTGAGTCAGGCAAGCATGTAACGATGGAGCCTGCGATGTCGCCGTCAGCGATGAGGATTATTCTGACACCCATCTTTCGCAGTTTCGCCAACAGCTCGTTGTGTCTATCGCGTTCAAGCATAATGACTGTGAAGTTTGATAGGGGACGGTTTTTGAGTTTAGCTATGGTTGTTACGATTTCCTCGACGGACATGTCAAGGTTGATTTTGCCTTTGGCTATGCCATTTGTTGCGACTTTAAAGTAGTAGCCGTCGTCGGGTAAAACTTGGAGGCAGCCTGAGGGTGCGCATGCTAGGGCGGATATGGCGTCTTTGCGTCCTTTAGAGGTAGCGGTGGTTCCGTCCACTTGGTCAACTACAAACTCTACTTTGGGTCCGTTTCCTGTGCCGACTTTTTCTTTGTAGCTAAATGCGGGGGCTTGGTCTTTTGGTCCTTCACAGCAGATGACTTCGCCGTCCACTTCGGTTTGGTTAAGTACTGCACGTGAGAAGTCCAGGGCGGTTTGGTCTACTTTGTCGGGGTCGCCTTTGCCTATGTGGAGGGCTGCGCCAACTGCGCCTGCAGTGGTGATTCTAATCATAGAGGGGGAGAGTGATCGAAGAGATGTCATGTTCTCACCTTTTAGATTCCTTTAGCCAAAGTTCTGTAAACTCTATGTAGGTGTTGGCGATTTGTTCTACGGCTTGTTGACGGCTGATTTTGCCTGCTTTGAAGTCTGCCAGCGGGTTCCAGAATATTGTTCTGCCCACGGCGAAGCCGATGATACCAGGGATTTTTGCACCGACTGTTAGCCATTCTTGGACTTTTTCTTTGGATTCGCCGCGTCCAAGTGTGATGACGCCGACTTTGCGTCCTCCTGTTTGTGCCTGCTTCACTACAGCTTTGGCGTCTTCTGTTTTATCGACGCCTTCGAGTTTCCATATGGCTGGTTCAACTCCTGCGTCTTGGATTTCTTTTAGGCTGGTAACCATCAGTTTGGGGCGTAGTTCTAAGTCGTATTTTTCTTTGGCGCCGCCGAGTTTGGCAAGCTGCGCGGGTGTAGCTGGAACGATAAGTTCAAAGAGGAAAGTTCTTTTTGCGCCTATGAGGTAGTCGCTGAGTCTTTTTAGCCTCTGCATTTGCCTCTTGTTCATGGCGGCGTCGCCTTCGGGGTTGTAGCGCACGAGCACTTTGACAAAGGTAGGGTCGAATTCTTCGATGTGCTTAGCGAAATCTTCGCCGTAGTCAAAGTCGAATTCTTCTTGTCCTGATTTTTCGCAGGGCATCGCGAAGCTGAAGCCTTCTTTTTTTGCCTCCCGCAGCACGGCTGCTCCAAATTCTTCGTCGACTAGTAAGCCGGCGATTTCTTTGGGGACTTTCTTCTGTATGGCTAATCGGAAGCCTTCAAAAATCATTTTTTTGTAGTTTTCGATTTGCTGTTTTTCTTGAGGTGTTGGTGGACGACCTTTTATTCCGAACATTTTTTCAAGGAAAGAAGCGCGGTGGTCAAAAGCTAAAATCAGTAACTCTTTCTGGGACCAATCAATCACATAAGTCACCGTGACTAACTTGCACTTTTCCCTAATAAATCATTACGGTTCAACTATTAACTAACCACCGTAAGGCGCTGAATTCTCACATGGATAGTTTTCAGTTGCTCATAGTAACAAAGCGGACAAGGTTCAGGTTTTCAAAGGTTTTTCTGCTTATTAGCTAACACTTCTTTTAGTGTCGCCTGCATTCTGCGAGCATCAACATCCAGTATCGGCGTTTCACAAATAACGGTGGGGTGCAACCCGAAATCCACAATCACCTCGGCGAGCCAGCGGAAGTCTGGTCCGTACCGTTTTTCGTCAAGGGTGTGGTGGCTTTTTTCTCCTTGGCTGCCGAATTCTATGGCGCTGAAGTGGCAGTGCATGCTACGCAGCGTTTCGGTGCCGAGTTCCCGCTCAACTTTTTCGGCGATTGCCCGCATGTCATCCATTTTGCGGAACGCACCCTGATGCAATGCGTGGAGGTGCCCCCAGTCGATGACAAGCTGCGTGCCCTCGACTTCGCGGTTAAAAGCTAAGATTTCATCTATGGTGCCGACCTGCGATTTTCTGCCCATGGTTTCCGGGCCCAGTTTGACCTTTAAGCCCTGCCGTTTTATTTCTGCGCTGACGTCTTTTAGTGCGCTGAGGCATTGTTTGTAGGCATAGGAATGCTCGAATTTGCCGTAGAAGCCCACGTGGAACACGACGACGTAGGCGCCCATCCAATCCGCGGCTGTTGCACAGGCAAGTAGGCGTTGTTTGCTGGCTTCCACAACTTCGGGTTTGCCTGAGAAGTTGATGAAGTAGGAGCCATGCATGCTGAGTTTCACGTCGTTTCTACGAGCTTCTTCCCCGAGCCTCTGAGCATCAGCTTGCTTTATCTGTGGTTTTGCGCCCCACCTCGAAGCTTGATACTCAAAAGCGTCTAATCCCTCTTCGTGGAGCAGTTTAGGCACGTCTTGGGTGGTTGCTCCCATCAATCGAAACATCGGTGGAACACCGGCTGGACCAAACCGAGTATGCTCAGACATGGCAATCAACTCAATTCGTATGTTTTAGATCATAAAGGCTTTGCTTAAAGTAAGCTGACTATGGTTGGAATGGGCACAAAGAAGTAGATGTAAACTGTCACCGCCAAGATGCCAACTATTATGGCTAGTAAACCGTAGTCGCCCCTATGCAGCTTCAACGCGTAGAGGTTGCTGCGTTTCTTGGTGGCGCCCCATGCACGGGATTCCATGGCTTCTGCAAGTTCGAGGCTGCGTCGAATGGCGCTAACAATGAGCGGTATGAGTACGGGGATGTAGTTTCGGATTCGTTTGAGCAGTCCGCCTTTTTCCAGTTCTAAGCCGCGGGCTTTTTGTGCGTCCATGATTGTTTGGGCTTCTTCCGCCAACACTGGAACGAAGCGAACCGCTGTGGTGAAGGCAAACGCGAATTCGTAGGGCACGCGGGAGTTCTCCAATGCTAAACCCAAGTGGTCAGGTGAAGTTGTCAAGAAGAACACCGAGAATGATTCAACCAGTACGACGAACCGAAGCGTCATGGATACGGCGCGCTCAATATCCTCTGGAGGCAAGGTGTAGCCTTTAGTAAAGAAGGTGGTTGCGATGTTAACGCTGAATATGACAACCGCTAAAAAAGCCGCGCCCCGCAGGGAACGCAGCCACTGCTTTTGCACACGTGCAAGCAGTACAAAAGGTATCTGCATAACAAAGAGGAATAGCAGCGGAATAATTTGAAAGAATACTATGGCGGCGACAAAGATTGCGATGACGTAGATAAATTTCATGCGGGGATCTAGGTTGTGGATGGGGGAGATGACTTTGCGGAATTTTAATCCGTCGAAAACGCTCATTTGCCCCGCCTCCACGCTTCTTTGAGCAGAATCGCCTTCGCCTCGTAAATGTCGATGATGTCTTTAGGTAACCCCAGATCAGAGAGTTTGGCAAAGACCTGCGCGATCTGTGGCAGAACAATAGATGACAACTCCAGCGTCGCGGGGTCCGTTAAGATTTCTTTGCCTTCGCCGTCAGCGACGATTTTGCCCTCTTTCATAAGCACTACGCGTGGGTTGCATTCTGCTACAAACTCCACGTCGTGGGTGACGATGACGACGGTTTTTTTCTGCGTCTGCAACTGCATTATGAATTGGCGCAACTTTTCCTTCTGCTCATGGTCCTGCCCGATTGTGGGTTCATCCAGAATCAGAGTTTTTGGGTCCCAAGCTAAAACGGAGGCGAGGGCAACTCGTTTGCGTTCTCCGCCGCTGAGTAGAAAAGGCGAGGTTTTCCGGTACTGGGTAAGTGAAAGTAAGTTTAGGGCCCAGTCGATTCGTTTCTCTATGATTTCAGGTTCTAAGCCGAAGTTTTTTAGGGCAAACGCGATTTCTTCCTCGACGGTTTCGCTGAAAAGTTGGTGGTCGGGGTTTTGGAAGACGAAGCCGACGTTTCTTGCGAGAGCGGCGACGCTGGATTTGGTTGTTTCCACGCCGTCTATTTTGACGCTGCCAACTGTGGGTTTCAGTAAGCCGTTGAAGTGTTTGACGAAGGTGGATTTGCCTGCGCCGTTTTGTCCCATGATGGCTACGAATTCGCCGTCTTTGATAGTGATGGATACGCCTTTGAGGGCTTCTACTTTGCTGGGGTAAGAGTAGTGCACGTTTTCTGCTTCAATCACTTCTGCAGTGCCTCCAGCAGTTGATCCGCGAGTTCTTCAGAGCAGAGTGGGATTTTACTGCTTAAGCCTAAGCCTTCCTTCTTTAACAGTTCGTAGAGCAAGGTGGCTTTAGGGATACCTACACCTATGAGGCGTGTTTCCTCGTTGCTTAGCACTTCTCTGGGGTCGCCTTCGAATCGGACTCTGCCCTGGTCCATGACGATGAGGTGGTTAGTGTATTTCGCGGTTAAATCCAGGCGGTGCTCAACGAGGATAACGGTTATCCCCTGTTCCTTGTTTAGTTTATAGATTACTTCAAAGATTTTCTGTGCACTAAGCGGATCCAAAAAAGACGTGGGTTCGTCTAAAACGATGATTTCTGGTTCCATTGCAAGCACAGATGCAATGGCAACGCGTTGTTGTTGGCCGCCGCTAATTTCATGCGGAGACCGCTCCCGGATGTCGTAGATGCCGGTTTGGTTGAGCGCCCAATCCACTTTTTTCCGCATCTCCGCTCGGTCTACTCCGTTGTTTTCTAAACCGAAAGCAACGTCTTTTTCGATGGATAGCGCGAAAAGCTGGTTTTCAGGGTTTTGGAAAACTAGGCCGACGTGTTTAGCCATTTCGTATGTGTGGCGGTCCAGAGTGTTTAAGCCTGCAACGGTGATTTCGCCTTTAAGTTCGCCTTGGTAGAAGTGGGGCACTAATCCGTTAAAGGTTCGGCACAGTGTTGTTTTGCCGCAGCCGCTTGGACCCGTGATTAAAACGAATTCGCCTTTTTCTATTTTAATCGAAACATCATCTATCGAGGGTTTAGAGGCGCCGGGATAGGTGTAGGTGAGGTTTTTTGTTTCGATAATAGCCACTTTTGTGCCCACTCACCCCATATGCGTGAGAGTTTGCTCATTTAAGCGTAGCTACCCAGTTTTGGCTATTTTCGCCTTTAAAAGCGTCAGGCATTGTTTGAGCGCGTCTTGGATGCTGCCTTGGCCGCTGACGCCTGCAGCCATTGCATGCCCCCCGCCGACGCCTTCCAAGTATGCGCCGAGCGGAGTCGCAATATCCACCCCTAAATGAACGCCCGCCATCTCGCGAAATTGGCGTGTGCTACGTAAACTGAGTTCAACCTTGCCGTTTTTCTTGCCTGCAACCGCCGCCATATGCGCTCCTAAATCTACGAGGGCTTTAGCGGCGGAGGCTTGGTAGGCGCTGACGTGTGAGAGCGTGATTATCCACCCCTCGATTTTGAGGATTTTGGCTCGTTTGCAGGCTTTGAGTTTCGCCACTCTTTCCGAGGGGTCAATTGGGGCAGCGTATACTGCTAGTGTTTCCTGCACGTCGATTCCTTTTTTGACGAGTTTAGCGATTATCTGAAATGTTTCAGCGTTACCCAAAGCGAAATGCCTTGTGTCAAACGCTATGCCGATGAAGAGGGCTTTGGCTTGGTTGCGGTCGGGTTTAACTTTTGCTTCGCTGAAGAGGCGGTATATTATTTGGCAGTTAGCAGGGGCTTTGTCGTCTATGATGCAGAGCTTGCAGATCTGCTGGGTTTCGGGGCTGGGCGCGTGGTGATCTATGATTATTTTTGGCGCAGGCGACTTTCTGATGGCGGAGGCGACTTCGTCAAGTTGCTCCACTGTGTTCATGTCTAGCAGCACGATTGCTTCGGCGGAGTCAATGTTTGGTTTAAGGTTAACCGTGATGGGTAAATGCTCCAGCAGCGTCTTAGACGGTTTGTTTATGCCCTGTGGGCAGCCGATTTCTATGACGCTGTTAGGCAAAAATCTTTTTAGCAACCCCTGTAAAGCGTATGCTGAACTAATGGCGTCTGCGTCAGCGTTTCTGTGACAAAGCAACAGAACAAACGATGCTTGCTGGTCTTGTAGGATTTGGATTAATTCTTTGAAGCTCATTTCAGTTTTCTCAAAAAGTTTTCTGTTGCCTTGTGGGCTTCTTGCACTGCCTCTTTCACCAGTGCTTCAGCGTCAACGCCTTTGGCTTGCTTAGTTAGGAGGAGGTCGATTTCAACGGTTACGTTGACGGGTTTAGCGCCGTCGACTTCAACTGCTATGTCTAGGCGGTCAAGGTCTTTGGCGGACACTTTAGAAAGCACATATTTTTTTGCCGCCTCTTCCGCTTTGGAAGATAAAAGTTCGATTTGCTCGGTGGAGAGCTCAGGGATGCATAGCTCAGCCATCAAGCATGCGCCTTTTAGGATAATGGTTGACCTGAGACGGGGCTGAGGTCTTCCTGCAGCTTGGTTTGGGCTTCTTTGACTTGGGCGCGGATGCGTTCTTCTTGGCGGTTCATGACGGTGCTGCGGGTGTCAAGTAGTGATTTGCGTTCAGTGAGTTCTTCGCTGACTTTAGCTTTCTCGGCTTTGACAAGGAGGGAACCGACGGCTTTGTAGATGACGGATTCGTCTGTGGTTTTCGCCAGTTCAGCAAGGGTTTGGTCAACTTCGGTTTTTTCCATTTCTACCTGTTGCTTCTGGGCGAGGATGGTCTGCAGGGTCTGCTGAAGCTGCTGAAGGCGAAGAAGCCTTTCTTGTACGTTAGGCGGTAATTTGGATAGTTCGTCACTCAAGTTTCATACTTCCGATGCCAGCAAATAAGAGAAGCCCTTAATTAAGGATTTCCAACCTAAAACACGCTTCAAAACACAAACCTGCAACATGTTTTCGTGCTGGTTTTGCCCCTACAGCGTAGCCTTTAGGGGAAAAAACTGCTTGCCGAATTGCGCCCGTTGCGTTTTCGCTGAAAGAATTGGAAGAGATGAAATTGATAAAAAATCAGTAGAACCCTTATGCAGTTCTTTTTGCTCCGCAGTGTGGACAAAATGTCGCTGTCTGCGGAAAAAGCGTCCCGCAATACTTGCAGGGAATCACTACTACTTCGCGTATAACCTCACGCACTTCCCTCTCTTCACGGGTAGAACCCGAACCGCACCCGCATCCAAAACCGAAAGGACTCGTTTGCCAAACCGCCCTTAAGTTGTTCTTGTTGGATAGCTGTTTGCGAGTTCTTGTCTTTGTCTTAACTGTTCTATCAAGACCTCGCGCACCGTATCGCATGCCTGATTGATTTTTGGATTAGTAACACTGTAGAAAATGCAGGTGCCTTGTTTTCGTGTTTTTAATATGCTGCCTTGCCTCATGAGGGCTAAATGTTGTGACAGGTTTGATTGGCTGATTCCCAA
>Ga0105103_10001814_pt1 | contig 11375 bp, 7 predicted proteins | sample PPLLaktember2015_2_FD_79107 | JGI IMG/M metagenome (GOLD analysis project Ga0105103, IMG submission 79107) | Freshwater sediment microbial communities from Prairie Pothole Lake near Jamestown, North Dakota, USA - PPLs Lake P7 Core (6) Depth... | ecosystem: Environmental > Aquatic > Freshwater >...
CCTGGGCCCTGGCTGGGGCGGGAGTCGTGGTGCTCGTGGGGTTCGTGCTGGCAGGACGTTTGCTCAGATAGCGGTGGGAGCGCGATTTTCGACTCGCGTTGTTTCGTTTTTACACACTGGGCGACGGCGAAGACACGAAATGGTAATCGAGCACGTGCACGGACCATGGTGGCGGACGGGATTGCTGGTGACGCTGCTCACCTGCTGGGCGGCGGCGGCCTCGGCACAGCCCACCATGTCGCTGGGCGGATCGGTCTTCCCGGCCGGCCCCGACTTCGCCACCGACGCCGTGAGCGATCCCTGGGACTTCAACAACGTCCTCGATCTCGATCCGTTCCCTGACAATCAAGCCGGCTGGACCACCACGCCGCAGGCCCGCCAGCAAGGACGGGGCGTCTTCCTGAATGGCGGCCGCTTCCGGGCGACCACCGACACGACCAATCTCGCCAGGGTGTCGCTGCTCTTCCGCGGCTGGACCCAGGTCGTCAACACCGGCCGCACGGGCGCCTTCAACGACATGGCCGTGCCCACGGCGCGCTACGGCAAGCTGGCGATCAAGATGCGGTACACCAATCCGGCTCCCGCGGCGCAGGGTAACCAGGTGCTCGCGGCGTGGTACCAGCGCGCGATGGGCGAGCCGGACGAACTGAGCCGGGCCGGCATGCTGTCGTTCGGACAGCCGGCGGACGGCTGGGGGCTGTACATCGTCGATCTGCAGACACGCCAATGGATTGCCCCCAATGGCTCGCCGCAGGTGGCGCCGCCGCCGGCCTCGCCGTTCGGCGGCGGCACACCTGCCGCATGGGAATCCTCACCGCTGGCCAAGGGCATCGAATTCCGCCCGCAGGCGCTCGCCGGATTCAACGTGCCGGTCGAGGTGGAGTGGGTCCGGCTGACGACGCGAGACGGCGTGCCTGGTGCGGCGACGCTGACGGTCAACTACAGCAGCTGCACGGGCTCGTACGTTCTGCGGGTGAGCGACAACGACGTCGGAGCCGTGCCGGTGGCCCAGGGATCATCCTCCGGCTCCGGCTCGTTCACCTTCAACTACGGCGTGCTTGCGCCCGGTGCGTATACCGCGTCACTCACGTGTGGCAACGGCACCTCGGCATCCCGGGCGTTCACGATCAACGTCCCACCCCTGGTGACCGTGATCGATCCCGACGTGACCGGCGGCGCGGACTTCGCGACCGACGTCCTGGGCAATCCGTGGGACATGGCCGATGCGGCCGACGTCCCCATTATCGAGGGCGTGACGAACCCGGGATTCGCCCACGACGCCGGCCTGCCGGCGCTCCAGGCGACGGGCACCAACACCGGCGACCCGCGCGTCACGCTGCTCAATGGCGGGCTGATCAACACCGGCCGTTATCGAAGGCTGACCTACACCTTGACCCTCGACACGCCGTTCGGGCTGTCGGGAGGGGCGGGATCGCTGGCGCGCGTGCTCTGGAGTTCGCAGCTGCTGGCCGACGCGAACTCGATGACCAACACCAACGACATCCTGGTGTGGCCGGGCCGGGAAACCTATACCGTCGATCTCGCCACGCTCTCAACCGCAAATGGCGGCATCGAGACCGACTGCGGGGTCTGCCCGACTACGGCGTGGGCCAGCCGTGCCGCGCGGTTCCTGCGCTTCGATCCGCACGAGTCGACGCTCGGCGTGACGTTCCGCCTGGCGCAGGTGAAGCTGGCGGCGCTCGACGAGGTCGCGCAGGGCCAGACGTTCCCCGTTCGGTACCGCTTCGACGATCCGGACGCGAGCAGCACATTCAGTGCCCAGATCTACCTCGACGCGGACCGCGACTCTTCGTCCGGGCTGCGATTGATCGGCACGACGCCAGGTGTTCGGCCTGGCGTGGAACAGACCTTCTCGCTCACCGCGCCGCTCGATCTCCCCGTGCCTCAGGAGTACTTCGTCTACGTCCGCGTGACCGAAACCCGCGCCGACGGCGTCATCGAGGCCCGGGCCAGCTACGCCGGTGGACCGCTGCTCCTGCTGAGCGGCTCCTCCCAGCCGGCTGTGACCGTCTCGAGCCCGGCGCCAAGCTCGTCGCAGACCTTGCCGCTCACCATCTCCGGCTGCGCCTACGACGCGGCGGCCGCGAGTGGCATCGGCGTCGATCAGGTAAACGGGTTCGCGATTGCCGGCGCCGGAGTGACGGGGCCGCAGGCTAACACCACGCAGGTGCTGGGGTTCGGCGCGGGATTTGGCACTCTCGCCTTCCCCGTCGCCTGTCCATCGGCGTCCGGTGTCTTCGCCAACGCCGGCTTCAGCTACAGCGGTATCGACAGCCTGGCCGCGGGCAACTGGACGCTCCGCGTAATGGCACGATCGACGTTGACCGGGCAATTCATCACCCGCGACGTCCCATTCACCGTCGTGGCCGCGGCAGGCGTTCCTCAGGGGTTCACCGCGAGCCCGTCGGGCAATACGGTGACCGTCGCCTTCAGCGGACCGGTCGGAGGGCCCCCCGTCGCCGGATACCTCGTCGAGGGGGCCACCAATCCTGCGTTCTCGCCGATGCTGTTCAGCGTTCCCGTGCGGAATCCCGGTATCTATGCCGGCACGCTGGCCAACGGCACCTACTACCTGCGCATCGTCAGTGTCGCGCCGGGCGGCGCGCGCATCGCGGCGACGGCCGCCCGCACGGTCATCGTCGGGCCGCCGCCACCGGCGGCGCCGGGACCGCCGACGCTCCAAACACTCGGCACCACCAACCCGGTGACGCTCGCGTGGGCCCCCGGTGGCGGCGGAACCCCAACGAACTACACGATTGTGGCGGGCTCGAGTCCTGGCGGATCCGACCTCGCGGTGGTGCCGGTGGGGATCGCGACGTCGCTGAGCGCGACCGCGCCGGTCGGGATGACGGTCTACGTGCGCGTCATCGCGTCGAACACCGGCGGCAGCGCCACGTCCAACGACGTGCCGCTCCGGGTGACGGCGCCGCAGGCACCAAGCCCGCCCACACTGGCTCCAGCCGTGGTCCAGGGCGGCAACGTCACGCTGTCGTGGACGCCGGGCGCGACGGGGGGCACGCCAAGCGGGTATACCGTGCTGGCGCGTCTGCCTGGCTCTCCAGCCATCATCGCGTCGCTGCCGCTGGCCAGCACCGGCATCACCGTGCCCGCAGTAGCGCCAGGGACCTACCTGGTATCCGTGGTTGCGACCAATGGTGCCGGAACGGGGCCGGAGTCAAACCAAGTCACGGTCACCGTTCGCTGAACGGATGTGGCACCGGGCGATCGTCGTGTGGGCAGACCGGCCTCTGCGATAATGGCGCTGCCATGAACGTCGTGTCGGTCACGCCATTGGTCATGCCGGAGGTGAAGGTGCTCCGGTTCGCCCGCTTCAGCGACATCCGCGGATATTTCACGGAGCCGTTTCGGCGAAGCGATCTGGATTCGTCGCCGGCGCTCGGCTTCCTGCGGGGCGTGCCCTTGCTCCAGATGAACGAGAGCTGGTCGCGGAAAGGGGTGATCCGCGGGCTGCACTTCCAGTGGAACCCGTACATGGGCAAGCTGGTTCGATGTGTGCACGGACGGCTCGTGGACTTCTTCCTCGACGTCCGGCTCGGGTCGCCCACCTTCGGCCGCATCGCCGCTTACGACATGACGTCGCACGACGGCTCGGCCTATGGCGAGTGGATTTGGATTCCGCCCGGGTTCGCGCACGGTGCGATGTTCCCCGAGGACTCCCGTATCGAGTACCTGTGCAGCGGCGAGTACAACCCGGCGTGCGAGGGAGCCGTCTCGCCGATGGCGCCGGATCTCGATTGGTCGCTCTGTGACGAGCGCTTGCGGCGGGAATTCGACAGCCTCAGGGGGGCGGGCCCGATCATGAGCGACAAGGATCGCGATGCCCCAAGCCTCGACGCGTGGCGGCAGGATCCACGCTCCGCCAATTTCGTCTTCGAGCCGGCGTGATGCGGCTAGACCGCGACGCGGAAGTCGAGCGCCTCGCGGGACAGATTCACGTTGTAGAACGGATCGCGGTCGAGTGCCGATCCCCACGCCGCGTGCAGCCGCTCGGCCTCGGCGGCCGAGATGCCGGGTAGCGGCGCCGGGTCGCGACGCCGCAGCGCGCTCCACGGCGTGAACACGACACGCAGGCCGTGCTTCGCCAGGCGAAGGCCGTAATCGACGCCGGCGGCATCGCCGCCCAGGCTCGCGTCCGGCGGCCCCACGCGCTCGACTGCGACCCGCGGCGTCAGCAGGCAGTCGGCGGTCACCGCGGAGACGGTCCGCATCAGCAGCGCATTGCCGAAATATCCGGGATGGGAGGACGGCGTGCCCGCCAACGGACGGGCCGCCACCCCAACGAGTCCGAGCACCAGGCCGATGTGCTCCACGGTGTCGTCGGCGCCGAGCAGCTTGCCACCGACAGCACCCACGCCCGGCCGCAGCGCCACCTGCACCAGCGCATGCAGCCAGTCGCGCGACGTCGGTGCATACGCGGGCGACAGGAACAGCAGCAGCTCGCCGGCCGCCCGCTCCACCGTCGCGGCGAACTCCACCTCGGGATAATCCGTCGCAGCGCGGAGCCGCTCCCGATCGCGCATCTGCCAGTCGCCAAGGATGGTGACGAGCGGCGTTCGAGCGAGCGTGAAGACGAGCCTGAAGAATCCCGGAGGTCCCGCGTCCTCGACTCGACCTGGGATGGCGTTGCGGTCGAGGTAATCCTGCAGCGCGCGGCGGCCCGCCTGGTGGGCCGCCGGCTTGGCCGAGCCGGCGCTCGCTGTCGACTGCGGCGCCTTGCGCCAGTGATAGAGCACGTCGGGGATGTGATCGATGCGGTTGGCGCGCTCCATCAGCCGCAACACCAGGTCGTAGTCCTGCGAGAAGTCGAACGCGGAGCGGAATCCGCCGAGCTCCTGCACCAGGCTCCGCCGCGCGAGCAGCCAGTGGCAGGCGTACATGTTCGAGAGAAACAGGTCGGGCGACCAGTCCGGCTTGAAGTAGGCGTCGGTCCGGGTGCCGTCCTCTTCGAGCTTGTCCTCGTCGCTGTACATCACGTCGGGACGCTCGCCGCCGCGGTTGAGGTGCTCGACCATGCGGGCCGCCGCATGCGGCAGCAGCGCATCGTCGTGATCGAGCAGGGCGATGTAGTCGCCGCGCGCGGCGGTCAACGCGACGTTGGTCGCCGTGGAAATACCGGCGTTGTGCGGCAAACGATGCACCGAAATGCGCCGATCGCGCGCGGCCAGCCGCGAGAGCGCCTCCACCGTGGCGCCGTTGGTCGAACCGTCGTCGGCGATGTGCCACTCCCACCGGTCGTAGATCTGCGCCAGCACCGAGGCGGCGCAGGCGTCGAGCAGCCGCGGATCGGTGTTGTAGACCGGTGTCAGAATCGAGATGAGCGGGCGGTACGGCCACTCGGCCGCCTGCGCGCGGAGCCGCGCCAGCACGGGCCCGTCCGGGGTGTGAACGCGACACCACTCGGTGTAGCGCTGGTTCTCGGCGTCGCGATTGGTGGCCAGCGCCACCGACTGGCGGGCGCGGCGCAGCGCGTGACCGACCCCGTGCTCCCGCACCGTCGTCCAGGCGCTGCGCACAAGACGGCGGCGATCGTGCCTGGTGCGCGACCAGAACGTGCGCCAGGCAGCGACGAGTCCGGACATGCGGCCCTTCATTGTCCGTCATCGGAGATGTTTGTTACAATGCGCTTCTGACGCTGCATGAGTTCCCGCCCTAGCGCAGCTGTCCTGGTTCTCAACTACAACGGCGTCGAGCACCTCAAGACGTGCCTGCCCTCCCTGGCGGCGTTGAAGTACCCGCGCAAGCGACTGGTCGTGGTCGACAACGGATCGCGAGACGGGTCGGTCGAGTACGTGCGGATGGCGCATCCCGATGTCGAGGTCATCGCGCTGGCGACGAACCGTGGGTTCGCCGGCGCCTACAACGAGGCGGTGCGCGCCGTAGACGCCGAGTGGGTGGCGCTCCTCAACAACGACACCCGCGTCGGCGAGGGCTGGCTCGATGAGCTCGTGGCTGCAGCCGATCGCCACGAGTCGGCGGCGGCGGCCGCCGCGATCGTCGACTGGGACGGCTCGCGGATCGACTTCGCCGGCGGCATGACCGCCTTCACCGGCCATGCCTGGCAGGTCGATTACGGCCAGCCCGTTGGCCGGCGATATCCGGAGCAGCCGGTGCTCTTCGGCTGCGGCGGCGCGGTGATGTTCCGGCGCAGCGTCTACCTCGAACATGGCGGCCTCGACGAGGATTACTTCATTTATTTCGAGGACGTGGACATCGGATGGCGCCTGACGCTCATGGGTTACCCGACGGTGTTCGCGCCATCGGCCATTACGTATCACCGCCTGCACGGCACGACCGCGGAATGGACACCCGCGTTGAAACTGCGCCTCTACGAGCGGAACGCACTCGCCACCATCTTCAAGAACTACGACGACGAGGGCCTCCGGCGCGCTTTGCCGGTCGCGATCGCGTTGACCATCGCGCGCAACCTGACGCAGGCCGAGCTCGACGAGACCCTGGTGACGTTCGGCCGGCGGGGACCGGCGCGGACCACCATCCCTCCCCAACTGGGCGGCATGCTGATCGCGCTCGAGGACTTTTCCCGCTGGCTGCCGCGGCTGCATGAAAAGCGCGCCTTCATCCAGCGGCGCCGGCGCGTGCCGGACCGGGAGGTGCTGGCGCTGATGCCCGAGCCTCTCAAGCTGCACGACCTGGGCGGGCGCTACCGCGACGCGGCCGACACGCTCATTCGCGACTTCCGGATCGCGGAGCTGTTCGGGCTGGCCCCACCGGCCGCGCGCGTCACGGTTCCCGAGGCGCCACCGGTGCCGGAGCGCCGGGCGACCGTGACCCCGGACCTCGTGTCGGTCATCGTGCTGACGGCCAGCGGAGCGCAGCATCTGCCGGACTGCCTCGACTCGCTGCGGCAGCAGGACTGGCCGCGGGATCGGCTCGAGGTGATTGTGGTGGACAACGGGTCGCGACAGGATCCGACCAGCGTCGCCGAGCGGCACTTGCCGGGCGTGCGCGTGGTCCGTACCGGCCGCAACCTCGGCTTTTCCGGCGGCAACAACGCCGGCGCGGCTGCCGCCTCCGGCCAGTGGCTGCTGTTCCTGAACGACGACACCCGGATCGCCCCGGACGGCGTGTCGTGCCTGATGGCCGTCGCCGCGCGACGCGGCGCCGCGTCGGTGGGCGCCCGGATCCTGGACTGGAGCGGCCGCCGCATCGACTTCGCGGGCGGGCTGGTCAACTTCGAGGGGCGCGGCTACCCGCTCGGCTGGGACCAGGAGGCAGGGACGTTTCCCGCCACCGAGCAGGCGATGCTCTTCGCGTGCGGCGCGGCCGCGCTGTTCAGGCGCGATGTGTTCGAGGAGGCTGGCGCCTGGGACGAGCCGACCTTCGCCTACTACGAGGACGTCGAGTTCGGCTGGCGCCTCTGGCTGCTCGGCCACGAGGTGTGGTTCGCACCCGACGCCGTCGTCTACCACCGGCATCACGGCACGTCAGGGCCCGAGAGCCCGGCGAGGCTGCGCGCCTTCGAGCGCAATGCCCTGCGCATGGTGTACGCGCTCGCCGACGAACGCACGCTGCAGCAGGCGCTCGCGGCCTCGCTGCTCCTCGCGCTGGATCGCACCCTGCTAGCCACCGGGTTCAGCCGCGCCGCCGAAGGCGCGCAGACGGGTGGCCAGCCGATGACGCTCGGCGACCGGCTTCGGCCGAGCGTGATGCGGGTGAGGCTGCTGCGCGCCCTCAGCCATCACGGCGCGCGGCGCACGCTGGGACTTCTCGATAACCTCCGGCGTGTCGGCATCACGGGCCTCGCCTCCGCCTGCGACGAGGCGGTCAGGGACATCCTCGGCGGTTGGGAGATGCCGCCGACGCGCGATCGGTTCTTGATCGAGCGCGCCGCCGGCGCCGCCGGCCCGGCTCACCCCGAAGACGTGCCGACGTCGGTCCTTGCCGCCCTGCTGGGCATCCAGGACTTCCTGCACATGCTGCCCGAGCTGAGCGCCCGTCGCGGATGGCTGCAGGCCCGCCGAAGGCGGACGGACGCGGAGATCGTGGGCCGCTTCGGCGGCCACTGGCGCAGCGCGGTCCCGTCTCCCCACATGGCGCTGCACGAGTCGCTGCGCAGCGAGTTGCTCGCCGTGCTCTCGCGCAACCTCGGCGCGTTGCCGGATCCGCTCGCCCTCGCGGACGCGTCGTGAGCGCCGTCGGCCCGCGTGGGTCCGCGTGGTAGCCTTCGGCCTTCTGCCCTCTTTCCGTCTGCCTTCATTGCCAGGAGATGCGACGTGGCAACGTGCGTGGTCACCGGCGGCGCCGGGTTCATCGGTTCACATGTGGCTGCCGCGCTGGTGGCGCGCGGACACCAGGTCGTCGTGCTCGACGACCTGAGCGGTGGCTCGCGCGACTACGTCCCTGCGGAAGCCACGTTCGTGGAGGGCAGCGTCACCGACGCCGCGCTGGTGGATCGGCTGTTCGACCAGCACCGGTTCGAGCACGTGTTCCACCTGGCCGCCTACGCCGCCGAGGGGCTGAGCCACTTCATCCGCCGCTTCAACTACACGAACAACGTCATCGGGTCGATGACGCTCGTCAACGCCGCCGTCAACGCCGGCGCGCGCACGTTCGTCTTCACGTCGTCGATCGCGGTGTATGGCGCGTCGCAGACGCCGATGACCGAGTCGACCACCCCGGAGCCCGAAGACAGCTACGGCATCGCGAAGTACGCGGTGGAACTGGATCTCAAGGCCGCGCACCGCATGTTCGGCCTCGACTTCGTGGTCTTCCGGCCGCACAACGTCTACGGCGAGCACCAGAACATCGGCGATCGATATCGCAACGTGATCGGCATCTTCATGAATCAGATCATGAAGGGTGATCCCATGACCATCTTCGGCGACGGCGACCAGACCCGCGCGTTCACCTACGTGGGTGACGTGGCGCCGGTCATCGCGCGCGCCATCGAGGTGCCGGCGGCGCGCAATCGGGTATTCAACGTCGGCGCCGATGTGCCCTATTCCGTGAACCACCTGGCGCAGGCCACGGCCGTGGCCATGGGGCGGCCCGACGCCGCGGTCCGGCACCTGGAGGCCAGGAAGGAAGTGGTGCACGCTTACTCCGCGCACGACAAGGTCCGGGCGGTATTCGGGCTCGGCACCCCCGTGAGTCTCGAGGACGGACTCGCCCGCATGGCTGCCTGGGCGAAGGCCGTGGGGCCGCGGGAGAGCACTCGCTTCGAGAACATCGAAGTGATGAAGAACCTGCCCCCATCCTGGCGCCCGTAGCACTCGGGTTCAGGCGCGGCCCACCAGACGCCTCAGCAGCGATCGGCGGTCGAGCAGGCGCCGCACCTGCCCATTCGAGACCACGCGTGACGCCTGCACCACCTGGCGGGCTCTCCAGGCCACTCGCATCCCCCGCAACGCATCCCACTTCGCGCGCGCGAAACTCACACCGCGCCCACGTGCTCCGAACCAGACGAGCAGCAGCGGCCATGTGAGCAGGTGCAGCGGCAGGTAGCGCCACAGCAGTGGCGAAGGCATGTTCTTCACGAACAGCCACTCCAGGTTGCGGTGCCCGTGATACACCGCGAAGTCGCTGCCGACGCCGGTGCTGGCCGACCCGAGGTGGTGCACGACGGCATCGGCCACATACCAGCAGGGGCGGCCGGCGAGCTGCAGGCGGAAGCCGAGGTCCACGTCCTCCGCGTAGCAGAAGAAGCGCTCGTCGAGGCCGCCCGCCCGCAGCCAGTCGGCACGTCGATAGAGCGCGGCGGCCGCACAGGCGGAAAAGACCGGCCCGCTGCGATGGGCCTCGGGCACGTGCTGTGCCAGTTGGCCGTGGGCGTGGCGCCAGACGAGGCCGCTCACGTGGCACACGTCGCCCACGCCGTCCAGCCACCCGGGCTGCCCGTCGAGCATCAGCCGCGAGGCGAACGAACCGGCGTCCGGGCGTGCCTCCGCGGCAGCCAGCAGCGCAGCCAGCCAGCCTGGCTCCGGAAAGGCGTCGGGATTGAGAAGGGCGATGGCATCACAGTGGGCGAGCAGCGCCACACCACGATTATTGGCGGCGGCGAACCCGATGTTCGCGCCAGCCGGCACGACGCGGACATGGAGGGGCCCACCCGCAATGGCCTCCTCCACGGCACGGCAGGTGCCGTCGGCACTGGCGTTGTCGATGATGACGACATCGTCGGGCAGGCGGGACTGCGCCGCCACCGCCCGCAGGGCGCGGCCGATGAACGCCTCGGCGTTGTAGGTGACGATGACGAGGCCGACCGTCATGTGGGGCCGGGCCACGCGCCCGTCAGGGGTGCGCGACCGCTCCCACCGTGGCCTGCTGACGCGACAGCCGCTCGAGGTCCGCGTCGACCATCATGTGGACCAGCTTCTTGAAGTCCACCGAGGGCTCCCAGCCCAGCACGCGCCTGGCCTTCGCCGGATCGCCGATCAGGTGATCGACTTCGGCAGGACGCAGGAACCGTGGATCGGTGCGGACGAACTCCTGCCAGTCGAGGCCGACGTGGCTGAACGCCTCCTGCACCAGGTCCTTCACGGAGTGCGCCACGCCCATCGCCACCACGTAGTCGTCCGGCTGGTCCTGCTGCAGCATCAGCCACATCGCGCGGACGTAGTCGCCCGCAAAGCCCCAGTCGCGGAACGCGTCGAGGTTGCCGAGCCCGAGATGATCAGCCATGCCCAGCTTGATGCGGGCGACGCCGTCGGTCACCTTGCGCGTGACGAACTCGAGCCCGCGGCGCGGCGACTCATGATTGAACAGGATGCCGGCGCAGGCGAAGAGGTTGTAACTCTCGCGATAGTTCACCGTGATGTAGTGGCCGAACACCTTCGACACGCCGTAGGGGCTGCGCGGGTAGAACGGTGTCATCTCGGTCTGCGGCACCTCGCGCACGCGGCCGTACATCTCGCTCGAGGAGGCCTGGTAGAACCGGATCTTCGGGTTCACGCGGCGAACGGCCTCGAGCACGCGCGTCACGCCCTGCGAATTGAACTCGCCGGTCAGCATCGGCTGATCCCACGAGGCGGGCACGAACGACATCGCCGCCAGGTTGTAGAACTCGTGGGGATCGCTCTGCTCCACGGCCTTGATGAGCGACAACTGATCGAGCAGATCGGCCTGGATCAGGGTGATCCGGTCGCGCAGGTGCTCGATACGCCATTCGTTGGGCGCGCTCAGGCGGCGGCCCACGCCGAAGACTTCGTAGCCCTTGTCGAGCAGGAGCTCGGCGAGGTACGACCCATCCTGGCCGGTGATTCCGGTGATCAGTGCACGCTTTGACATAACAGCCCTAAACGATACTTCGATGGACGGAACGGAGGCAAATTGGGGGGCTGGGGAACCGGTATACGGTGTCCGGTGTCCGGTGTCCG
>Ga0105103_10001815_pt1 | contig 11374 bp, 5 predicted proteins | sample PPLLaktember2015_2_FD_79107 | JGI IMG/M metagenome (GOLD analysis project Ga0105103, IMG submission 79107) | Freshwater sediment microbial communities from Prairie Pothole Lake near Jamestown, North Dakota, USA - PPLs Lake P7 Core (6) Depth... | ecosystem: Environmental > Aquatic > Freshwater >...
CATCTCCCATCCCATACTGACACAAACTGTACACAATGTCACGCGGCACCCGATCGAGTGCGTCACGCATGATGCGGTACGGCTTCTGCAATTCAGCAAGGGAACGATCTTTCGCGATTCGCCCGTAGGAGCACCAATCGTATTTCAGATAATCGATCTCCCAATCCGCGTATTGTTGCGCATCGAGTTGTTCGTGCTGATACGATGCCGTATAGCCGGCGCAGGTCAATGGACCAGGAGAAGAATAGATGCCGATCTTCAGTCCTTTCGCATGCACATAGTCAGCAAGCGCCTTCATATCCGGGAACTTCTTGTTGGTGTTGATCCTTGCGGCCGAATCGCGCGGATCTCCCTTCACCAGATCGTCCGTCGCATCGGGCTTGATCTCCCAGCAGTCGTCGATGTTTATATAGGTCCATCCGTGATTCACCAGTCCGCTCGCGACCATCGCATCCGCCGACGCGCGGACCTTCTGGTCATCGACAGCGCATGCCCAGCAGTTCCAGCTGTTCCACCCCATCGGCGGCGTCAGCGCGATGCGATCGCCGACCTCGATGCGCAGCACACGCGACGTTTCCCCGATTTCATTCGACACCTTGAGCGTCACCTGATGACTTCCCGCCGACGTGAGCTTCCCTGTAATCCGTCCGGTGGTTTCATCCAGCGTCAACCCGGCAGGAAGTCCGGATGCGTTGAACGTCATCGGACGCACCCCTGTGGCAGTGACCGTGAAGAGGAATGGACTTCCCGGGCGGACGCCGAACACTCTCGCGCCTGTGATGCGCGGTGCATCCTGAGGCTTGGGCGTGAGAACGTACGGAACCGTCGAAACACCTGCAGGAACGGTCAGCAGTTCGGAGGCTGAACGCGCGGAAGCAAGTTCCAACTTCGCCTCGGCCCAATCTGCGTGATCCCAATTGATGTTATCGCCTCCGTCGGTGACCAGCAGACCCAGCAGATTGACGCCACGACAATCGACCGCGCACGAGATGGCAGGCTGATCCTTCTTCATCACGCCGCTACGCCACAAGATCTTCCTGTCCCCGAGCACGAGGAACTCCACGCTGGCCTTTTCTCCCGATTCATCGTCGACGCCGACGGATGCCGTGAATGTTCGTCCCGTTCCGTTGAGATTCAGGAGATAGGTCGAGACGGCATGCGTTCCGACGCCACGGGCGAACGATGTGCCGGCGATCCTGAGCGGATTTCCGTCCACGGAGCGTCGCGCCTGCGGGGAAGCCCAGCCGATGTCCATAGAAGAAAGATCGAGGTCGTCGAGCCAGACGGTTTGAGCCGACGCGGTGGAGATGCACAGGATGATCGCGGCGAGAACGCATTGGATGGATCTCATGGGAGTTCACTGGGGGAAGGAATGCTCAGGAAGATTCGGACTTCTCATTTCTTCCGGGAATACCCGGCTGGGATGGCAAACTTGGCCGACGGTACGGGGACGTTCTCTTCGAACTTCGTCGCCTTCACATCGACCGTCATCTGCTTGTTCTCCACGCGCGTCAAGAATGTCACTCCCTTGTAGCCAGCAAATGTGTTCTTTCCATCCTTCGTATTGATGACAAATGATTCGCACGTCTTGCCGGCGATGGACACAGACGGGAGCTTCTCCACCTTGTAGTCTTTGTTCGTGTTCTTTGACACCTCATTCCAGTCGAATTTCAATTCGGTCCCACGCGAAGCCGGTCCGCGTTCAAACGCTTCCTTCTTGCTGTGCATGAGAGTGTAGAGATTCGTACCGTCGCTCAAAAAGGATTCCTTCAAGACATCGCCTTCGAACGTCTCCTTGCATTCTTTCATGCCGTAGTCGTCAAAATAGACCACCGTTTTGGATTTCATTTCGAACTTGCCAAGAAGCGTCTTGCTTTCGAAGGTCACGATGCCGGATTTGATCTCATATTTCTTTGGTTGCGCGACGCCGATGGACGCGACAACGGCGACAATGACAAGCAACACGAGGCAGCATTTGAATGTACGCATGGGTGTTATGTCCTTAGTGGAGTGGTGTGAGTGGCTTTTCGCCGGAACCGCTTCCCCGCCGTATCATGCGGGCGGCAGCGATCGAAATGAATCCTACAGCCTCTGAAATCCGTTCTCTCCTCGTTTCATCCATTTGATCTCCAGACCTTGAAGTCCGGAACGTTCGAAATAGTCGACACGTATGCGGTGGTTCCCTGCAGCAAGCGGCGCCACGCCGCGGGCCGCCTTCATCCCGTGCATCCCGTCATTGTCAACGATGAGTCGATCGTCGACAAACAATTTGCTCCCGTCATCCGAACCGATCGTGAACGCGTACACATCATCCTCTAACACCTCGATGACGGTTTCAAACTGGAGGCCGAAGTTGTCCTCGCGCCTGGCGGAGTCAAGGGTGATTCGCGGCATCCGTCCCGAGACAACAGGAGAGAGCGCACAGAAATCGGGCAACGTATCCCACGTCCCTTCATAGTACCGATACGTCACCGAACCCGACGGAATCGCGGATGCCGGCCAGGCATCGTCTCTGGTGAACTTCTGCCGTGCAACGGGGCTGATCGCGGCACCATCCCGGAATGCGCGCACGGCAAGGATCGCGCTCTGTTCAATGCGGACCGGACCCTCGATGCGATTCGATCCCGCAGTCGGAATCGATCCGTCGAGCGTGTATCGAAGCTCGGCATCCGGTTGCTCGGTCGTGCACGCAACGTCCAGCCATTTCACAAACGATGTGAACGACGTGTCGATCGCCGGCTCGGAACTCACATCGATGATTCCTCTCACATCGAGGACGACAACCGCGTTGATTTCGTCCGGCGGATTCTTGGGAAGCTCCACTTCCAACGCGTCCGCATTCCGTCGCACTCGCACGGGGGTTCGGTCCTTGTCCGACAGCAGAAATGCGCCCGCCGGCACATTGAATATTCCGGGAACGACGAGCCATCCGTCCCTGGGCCAATCAAAGACATGGAGGAACAGCCGTACACCGTCCGCCGTCGCCTTCTGCGTGCAGCGTCCCCAGCTCAGCTTGTTGAATGGACTTGCCTGTGTTCCGTAGATCGCTTCACCATTCACACTCATCCATTGTCCGATCTCACTCAGACGAACAACGCTCGACTCCGGGAAAAGTCCTTCCGCCGTTGGGCCGACATTCAGAAGATAGTTGCCTCCTTTGGAGGCGATGTCGGCGAGCATCCTGATCAGATCGCGCGCGGACTTCCAGTTGTGATTATTCTTGTTGTAGCCCCAGTGATCGTTCATCGTCATGCAGGTTTCCCAGTCGACGCCGGGGAGTCCGGTTGCGGGGATCTGCTGCTCGGGAGTGCCGAAATCGCCGGCGAATTCACCTTCCTTCGTGAATCCTTCCATCCCCGTCCTTCCTGCGCCCACGCGATTGTTGATGATGATCGCCGGGTCCAGACTTCGAACATACTTGTAGAGATCACGTCCCCGCTCATTCGTCCATGTTGACTCCCACTCACCATCGAACCAGAGCACGCCGATGTCACCATAGTTCACCACCAGTTCCTTCAATTGCGCCTTCATGTACCGGACATAGCGATCGAAGTCGGCCCCCTCCGCGCTCCGGTCCTTCTCCCACCCGCGTCTTGGCAGATAGTCCGGATGATGCCAGTCCATGATGGAATGATAGAAGCAGAGGACGATCCCTTCGCGGCGACACGCGGCGGACAGTTCTTTGAGTATATCCCGTTTGAACGGCGTGGACATCACATCAAAGTCGGTTTGCTTCGAGTCGAACAGGCAGAATCCAGCGTGATGTTTGGATGTGATGACGATGTATTTCATCCCGGCGGACTTTGCCATCCGAACCCATGCATCGGCATCGAACTTCGTCGGGTTGAACCGATCGACGAACTTATCGTAGACGGCAAGCGGGATCTGTGCAGTCTCGCGGATCCATTCGCCATACGTGGTGACGCCGTTCCATTCCCCGGCCGGGATCGCGTAGAGCCCCCAATGAATGAACATGCCGAAGCGTGCATCGCGCCACCACTGCATGCGGGCATCGTGCTGTGCTTCTGATTCGACCTGCGCGAGCGAGAGCAGCGGAAGGAAGAGAACGAGACCGAGGGAAAGGAGGATGCGCGTGGAGAAGATTGCGGACGATCGCATAGTGAAGGGCTCCATGGATGCGGACCAGATGTGCTTACCAATGCAGCAAAGTCGTTCCCGGGTTGGACCCCGGGTCAGAACCCGGGTCGGTACCCAGGTTGCGTTGTGCGGCCGGTTAACGTGCAGGAATCCGCCATCCATCTGAACAGAAACCAAGGCGGCCTCCCAAGCATCAATTGTCGTTCCCGGGTTGGAACCCGGGTTAGAACCCGGATCGGATCCGGGAACCCTCAATCCCCTTCCATCCCCTCATACCCCCGCACGACCGCCGGCTCGTTCTGCAGAAGGTCGAAGATCACTACCTCGTTCTCCCCCTTCCTCAGCCACGGCCCCGGACAGAAAAGCCGGTGTTGCGGACCGATCTCCCAATACCGACCAAGGTTGTGACCGTTCACCCACACGACCCCTTTGCGATAGCCGGTCATCTCGAGAAACGTGTCCCCAAGCATCCCGAGGTGAAAGGTCCCCCGAAAGAACGTTCCGCGTCTCGAGGTATCAGCAACGGCCGGCTTCAACCGACGGAGCATCCGATCGTCCATGGACAACGGAAACACTTCCCAGTTCATCAGCGTCATCCCGTTCAGCGTTGCGCGCTCGGTGATCCCCTTCCGGTCAATCAACGCCTGGCCGAAGTTGATGCGCCCCATCGCTTCGACGAGGATCTCCAACACGGGCGTGGCTGCATCGGACTTCGGCAACTCGATCGTCTTCTCGCCTAATCGTCGATCAAGCGTCCCCACGAATACTCCGTCGAGAAAGATGGTCGCGTAGTCGTGGAGTTCCGTGAGCGTCAACTTGCCGAACTTGTGCCCGATCAACTTCGTCCGATACAGCGCGAAGCCGTGGTCAAGTCCCATCGCTTCGAACGGCTTTGGCTGCACGGATTTCCTCGCGGGCGGAAGGTTCGCCCAGATCGTCGAAGCAACATGCATGTGAATGCTGTCGATCGCGATGGTCGGGAGCGGCGCGGGAATCTCTGAACGCGCAGAATGATATTCGCCAATGATCGATCGAAGCGCGTGGAACTTGTGCGTTGCGCGCCCTTGCTCATCGATCGGCGCATCATAATCGTAGCTCGTAACGTCAGGCTCGTATCCCTTGCCCCCTGAGTTCGCTCCGGCTGTGAATCCGAAGTTCGTTCCGCCATGAACGACATAGAAATTGAAGGACTTCCCATTCTCCAGAAGGAAGCGGACCTCCCGGTAGAGCGCCGCCGTATCAGGACGAGCCCACTGTTCTCCCCAGTGCGTCAGCCATCCCGGATATGTCTCGCTGCTGAATGCCGGAACCGTCGGGTCATGCCGATGTGCCTGCGCGAATGCAGCAGAGTCCGATCCAGAATCGAGACCGATTGCGGCTCCGCGCAATGTCCCCGCTTCGAGCATATACGGGGTCGGGCCATCTGCTGTGAAGAAGGGGACATCGATTCCGGCTTCCTTCCACAATCGTCTTAGCGCACTCATGTAGGCGCGGTCATTTCCGTAGCTGCCATACTCGTTCTCGATCTGCAGCATGAGGATATTCCCGCCGTTGGTCACCAGGAACGGCCGGATGACATCCGTCATCGCTCGAATGTATCGTTCCACCGCATTCATGTAGCGAGGGTCAAGACAGCGGAGCTTGATGTCGGGGATCGAAAGCAGGTAGGAAGGAAGACCGCCGAGGTCCCACTCGGCACAGACGTATGGACCCGGACGCACGAGGAGCCACATATCCTCCTCAAGAACGATGCGCATGAAGGTCTTGAGATCCCTGCTCTCCGTGCGGAAGTCGAACGTGCCGGGTGAGGTCTCGTGGTAGTTCCAGAAGAAGTACGCAGCGATCGTGTTGCAACCCATGGCCTTCGCCATCTGGACCCGGTGACGCCAATATGCCTTCGGAATGCGTGCCGGGTGGATCTCCCCGCTGATGATCTGAAACGGCTCCCCGTCGAGAAGGAATTCACTCTTCCCCAACTCAAAGGTGTGACGGGATTGAGAAAGGGCAGTGCTGGAAACGGCGAAGAGCAGTCCAACAGAGAGCGCGATGAGTGTGATTCGCACGGGTTTTGCCATGATTCACTCCCAACCCTTCAATGTCACTCCCGGCTTCTTAAGATGCCGGGAGTCTCGCCAATAGTGACATATTCGACCGCATGCGGCCCGATCATCCACCGTCCTCCCAACTTCTCACCCGCCGCTCCCCCCGGATCGCTCCGCCACGCCGTCATCTGCTTTCCCTCTCTCGCAACAAGTTCTACGGATCGCGCATCCGCCGTCGGATTCATCAGCATCACCAACGTAGCCTTTCGATCTGAGAGCGGACGGACGGACAACACCGAAGCCTTGCTCTGTATGTCGAACGCGAGCTCCGTTCGATGCTCGCTCGCCTTCACGGGGATGACGATCATCGGCTCGCGGGAATCCTGGGCAAATCGGACGGTTGCGACGGGATCGAATGCCTCGTGCGGATGGATGCGATATTCAAATGCGACCGCACCTTCCTGATCCGCCTTGTAGTTCGTGTGCCAGTAGTTGTTCATCGCATACGAGTAGATCGCCGCGGAAGGCTCGAGTGTTCGCATCCAGGGCTGCTCGACCGTGATCCCGCCGAGTTGAAACATCGGCGCATCGAGCAACGCGCACGCAACGCCGACGCGTTCATTCGACACATCAAACCAACTTTGCGCCGTGAAGAAGTTCTTGCACGATCCCCCTAGTTGGTCCAGTTCAGGACGCACGATGCTTGAGGCAACGTCATACCGCGGCTGCGGGTCCGAAATGCGGAATGGGAATGCGAAGTGGATCGCTTCCTTTTCCCGAACGGGGAGCTTGTCGATGCGATTGATGATATCCAATCGCGGGATTCCGGCGAAGAGACGCAGTTCCGTTTCATAGGAACGGCATCCGTCCGCTGTTCCCGTGATGAGCAACGAAGCGACCAATCCGCCGGATTCCTGCACACGCACGCGAACTCCTCGGAGACGCGTGGCCTCCTTCGGGTCCCGTCCGCGGACGTTGAGCAACGCATTCACTCCTTCCCGGGACGGGTCGACAAATTCGTAACCATCCCGCTTTCGCCTCAGCGATGTGATCGCGCCCGACCTCGGGCTCACCTTCACAGTGAGAAACTCGTTCTCCAGCGTCGTCGCGCTCGCCTGAGCTCCCGAGACCTTCCGCCCGATCTTTGTCAAGGTGTACCGCTTCGAACTCAATGATGGAACATCTTCCGCGCGAATCACGAGCTCGCCCGTTCTCAATCGCTGAGCCGCCACCGATTTCCCATCCGCCGTGTGGGCCCCTTCGAATCCCTTGCTCGCCTCAGGATCGAGAAACGCGACGTCGGTTCTCGTCCAGTTATGTGTATTGACAACGTCAATGACCTTCGACCGTTCGGACGGCGCAATCGACGTTAGCAACTCGCGCGATTCCCGATCGGCATTCAGGGCGAACGCGCGTTTGTACTTCCATTGTGCTTTCACCGATGATGCATCGGGATCCGAAATGCTGTTCCAGGCGCCCCACGTGTGCTCATCCCACAGAACGACATTTCTCCACGCCGAACGGTTCAGCGAATCGGGGAATTCCTGCGTCGTCCGGAACGACCACACCGCTTCCGCTCGCACAAGCCGATCTACCGCCCGGCGGGCAAGCGCCGTTTCGTTCGCGGTCGAACCGACACCATCCTCCCAGTAGGGCGTGAAATCTCCGCGGACCGTCTTCACGCCGACCGAGTCTTCCCGTTCGAATGCCTCGAACATCTCCTGATGCGTTCCGATCACCAGCCGCGGCGATTCGTACCGCTCATTCCACGACCGGACGAAATCGGACAAGGTCGAGTCTGGCGGGCCGTTGTCGCCGCCGATGGTGTACGGGAGATGGAGGATGCGATGTGTCACCGAACGCGAGTCGAATCCCCTGAGCAACGCGAACATCTTCTCATCCCCCAACTTCGCCAGCGTCCCTTCATGAAACGCCGAGTAACTTGATCCCGCCATCCACGCCAGCACCGATTCCTTCCCCGATTGCGATTCCCAGCGGAACGGCTTGTCTCCCCACAGCTCGTACGCGTAGCCGATGCGGTCGTACGCATTCGGAGCGATCGCAAAATACTTCACTCCGGCATTCGCCAAAGCCGTCACGACGCCCCATGTGTGTCCCGGAATGTCTGTGATGACCGCGGTCTCGATGCGCAACCCATGTTCGTTCCGAAGCCGGCGTGATTCATCGAAGTACCGGTCCATCTGCACCGGCTGGGCGAGACCGGTCAACACTCCTGTGTAGAATGCGTTCAAACCGACATCACCGTCGCGAATTGCGCTCAAGAGCCGTCGCTGCTTCTCATCGCTTGCCGTGCGCAGATAGCTTTCGAGCGGCCAGAGGATCTCCACATTCCATTTGAATCTCGATCCCTCAGGATAATTCTTCGTCCCCTCGATGAGGTCGAGTGCCTGTTCGAGATAGGACCACTGTTTCTGCTCAACGACGGTTTGATGGTCGGAATAGCCGATATCGTTGTGCGAATAGGGGAGGAGATAGATGATGCGGGGGAGAGAAGGAAATATCGGGATCGAGCGTTCTGATGATTTGGTGATGAGTGGAAGTGGGCGTGTGTACGGGTGTGCAGGTGTGGACTGGTCAACTTGGATATTAAGACGAGCGGGGGTTGCAACGGGAAGGATCGGACGGAGGATCGTATTGGCTCCAAGCTGAAGCAGATGTGTCGTTGCTTTCCCATCCACGTCGACAACGAGCATGCGTCCTTCTTCGAGGTTGTCGACACCGATCCGGAGAAGCTGCCTCGACCCGCCTGCTTCCCGAAGCAACACCGGTTCAATCCTCACTCCGGGAGAAAAGTTGAACGCGTATTGCATCGTCATATACCAGTCTGGGACCTCGGCATCTTCGCCGTCGATCGAGATCCTCAGGGATCGTCCAAACGGACAGAGCGCGGCGGGAACCGCAAGAACCATTTTGCCGAAGAGATCCCCGTAGCGGTCGGTGAGCTCGGCCTCAAATGTCAACGCGGCGCCGTTACGGTTCTCTTGCTTCCATCGGAGCGCCGCCGAGTCCTTGCGGTTCTGAAATGAGAACCAGGGCTCGCCATCCACACTCAGCGTGAAGGTGCGGAGCGGTCGATCCAATCCGAAGCCGCCTCGATCGATCCCCGCGATCCAGATGAATCGTTGAAATCCATCCGACGGTGCGCGCCACACGGTGTCGGTCTCCCACTCGATGCGCCGCATGTCGCTTCGCGATCGCGCGATCAATGCGTGCGTCGCTCCCGGATGCGAGGAGTGATAGGCCAGCGTCGCCCCGCTGATCGTGCGGGAGTAGCCGTTCGTGTAGTGGAGGGACTTGTGGGCCAAGGACTCTGCGGACTGCAGTCGCAAGCGAAGAGTCCGGTCCTGCGCAGAGAGAGCACCCGCGGCAAGAATGAGGAGAACAAGAGAGGAACGCGCGGATACGAGGTTCACGATCGGAGCAAGCGCAATTCAGTTTGTGGTGTTGAGAGATACTCAGCGCCGGATGCGCGTACGACCACCATGTTCTCGATGGTCACAACGCCGTATCCGGGGACGGTAAGCCGCGGTTCGATGGTGAAGACCATTCCTTCTTCCAGCACTTGAAATGGCTTCTTGCCGTACTTCTCCCATGCGGGACCGAGTAACGCCGTCCCGTCGTGGGCGAATCGCCCGACCTGATGTCCGAGCCCGTGCGGGAATTCCTCGTACCCTGCTTCCACGATCACGCGGCGTGCCGCGCCGTCCACATCGACACCCTTCGCACCGGGGCGCATCAGCGCACGAGCCGCCTCGATCGACCGTGTGATGGTGTTGAATCCCTTTCGGACCTCCACCGGCGCATCGGTTTCCCCGGGACGAAGGACGTAGAATGTCCGCTGAAGATCTGAACAGTACGAATCCACTTTCACGCCAAAGTCCATGTTCAGAATGTGTCCTTGCTCTACGCGGCGCTCCGTGGGATGATAATGTGCGTTTGCCGTATCAGGCCCCGTGAAGACCGCAGGACAGGTCGCCTCGTTCCAAGCGAAGGTCAGTCCGCGCCGCGCCACCTCGCGCTTCATGAAATCCGCGATCGTTGCTTCCGTCATCCCAGGACGGATATGCTCGGCAACGAGTGCAAAGATCTCCTCCGTCTGCGCGATCGCCTTCCGCATGGCGTTGAGTTCGGTTTCCGTCTTGCGCTGTCGCAAGGCCGAAATCACCGGCTCCGCCGATACCATGCGTTCGTGCATGCCGAGTTCCCGAAGGACCTCCTGCATCGTGAGGAACATCCCGTGCGTCAGCCCGTCGGCGATCTCGCTGTCCACGGAGTAGTTCAGCGCGATCGATGCCGGCTTGATGCGCCGCAACAATTCATGCAGAGGCTTCCGAAAGCCCTCGACATACGCGATGACCTCATCATATGCCATCGCATCGTCCAGCATCTGTTTGTCATACTTCCCGACGATCGCCACCCGCTCGCCGGACGCCGTGACGACCAGCGCGCTGTGCCATGTCAGATCCGACGGGGCAAGAAATGGTAATGTCGGATCCGTCAGCATCGACGTTTCACGAACAAAGGTGATCCAGCAGTCGATCCGGAATTCCTTCAAGAGACCGACCGCCTGAACGAGTTTTTCTTGGATGAGTGACACGGGAGAGGAATGAGGGGTTGGTGATTGGGGAATTGTGATTGTTGAATGAGCCGGGAGCAGAAGAGCCCAAAGCCTATGAGTCCATGAGTCTATGAGTATTTGAGTATTTGAGCCTTTGAGTATTTGAGCCTTTGAGCAAGATTATCGATGTTCTGCTCATCGGCTCACGGGCTCACGGGCTCACAGGCTCACCGACTCATTGGCTCACCGGCTCACCGACTCATTGGCTCACAGGCTCACCGGCTCACCGGCTCAACGGCTCATTGGCTCACGTGCTCCGTCCTCGCAATGATCTCGTTTTGCAACGTTTCGCCGAGGTCATTGAAGTAATCGCTATATCCGGCAACGCGGACAATGAGGTCTCGGTGCTGTTCCGGATGCTTCTGCGCGTCGCGGAGTAATTCCGCCGTGACGATATTGAACTGCACATGATGGCCGCCGAGCGTGAAGTATGAACGGACAAGATGACCCAGATTCGCAATTCCTTTGTCACCCGCGACGACGGAAGGCGAAAACTTCTGATTGAGCAGCGTCCCTCCGGTTCGCACGTGGTCCATCTTCCCCGCCGATTTGAGCACGGCGGTCGGCCCCCGCCTGTCGGCTCCCTGCACTGGGG
>Ga0105103_10001816_pt1 | contig 11373 bp, 15 predicted proteins | sample PPLLaktember2015_2_FD_79107 | JGI IMG/M metagenome (GOLD analysis project Ga0105103, IMG submission 79107) | Freshwater sediment microbial communities from Prairie Pothole Lake near Jamestown, North Dakota, USA - PPLs Lake P7 Core (6) Depth... | ecosystem: Environmental > Aquatic > Freshwater >...
CCGACGAGCATCACGTTCACCGGCAATCTATTCGATGAAGGAACGCTGTTGGTGGTCGCCAAGCGCTATCAAGATGCGACCGATTTTCACACGCAACACCCGAAACTTCGTCCATGAGCCATCCGTTGTTGCGCGGCGTCACATTTGATGCGCTTCCCAGGAGGAAATGCACCGCAATTGAGGATAGCACGAGTCCCTGTGATGAAAATAACGCGTGAATGCGTTATATTGAAACGACCTTATCTGGACCACCCTCGGAATGGCTGAAAAGAAGATCGATCCGGCCGCATTGTTCAAGGAACAGGTTGCGAAGCTCCTTCGCAGCGCGGACGAATTTACGCGTGAGAACCGGTTTGACGATGCGATCCTGGAGCTGGAACGCGTGCTCCGCATGGATCCGAAGAACAACTACGCCCGTTCGTTCCTGGAACGCGTCCGCTATCTTCAGAAGCGTGCCGACCAGCGCGGCCGAAGTCATGTGCATGATGTGGAGATGTCGCTGGAAGATCGGATGACGAAGATCTCCCGGCACTTGACGGCCGCAGAAGAGCACGTGAAACAACGCGCATACCGTCAAGCGCTCAGCGAGGTCGCGGAAGTTTACAAGATCGATCCGAACAATTACTACGCGCGTGCCTTCTCCGAGCGGATCGAACTCCTGATGGAGCAGGAGAAGAATCAAGTCGCGCAGGCGCCAAAACCCTCGCTCGTCACCGCCGCAGCGGCCCCGACCCGCATTCCCGAAGGAATGGATCGCGGCATCATGATGCTCTACCGGGAAGTGTTGAAGGAAGTATGGTTGGAGGGAAACGTCGGTGATGCTCAGGAACAAGAATTGCGGCGCGTCTGTGAGATATTCCGTATCTCCCCCGAGCAACACGCCATTCTCGAACACGACGTGAAGATCGAGACGTATGTCGACGCCCTCCGCATTGCATGGCGCGACAATATTCTCACCGACACGGAGAAGACCGTCCTGCTCGAACTGCGCGAACGGTTTGGCATCATGGGGAATGAGATCGCAGAAGCGGAATCACGGTTCGAGGCGACGAAGCGGATGATCCGTTCCAAGGGGACGATCCTGGTGGTCGACCCGGACCGCGAGTCGCTGGTCGCCCTTTCCAAGAAACTGAAGAACCGCGGCTACCTGATGTACATGGCCCAGCGCATCGACGATGCCTGGCAGATCCTCAACACGCAGACTCCCAATCTCATCATCAGCGAAGCGCTCTTCCCCAACCAGACGATCGACGGTTTCGGATTCTTCCAGAAGCTCCGCGAGCATCCGGTGCTCCGCAAGGTTCCCTTCTTCTGCATCGCATCCGTCGACAACCCGCGGGTCATGCACGCCGGTTTGCGTCTCGGCATCGATTTCTACCTCACGAAACCGATCGATTTTGAAACACTCACCGCAGCGATCGAAGGAACATTGAAGACAACGATGACCTAGCGCGTCGTTGTATCTTTCCAATTCCACCACTTCAGCAATTCCGGCTTCGGTCGTTTCGTCGACGCATAATAGACCGCACAGCGGAACACATACAGCACGCATCGGTCCACGTACATTCCCCGCTGTTCCATGTGCCGCTGATACATCCGCTCCGGATCCTTCCCTCGCAGATCCTTCACCGCTCGAATGCCAAGGTTGTACAGATCCTGGGCAATGCTCGGTCCAACGCCGGGAATCGTCTTAAGCCCCCGCAAGACATCGTTACGCGAGGCGTCCGTCTTCTTCATCACGCTCGTCTCCCATATCGAAAGCAATTCGTGAGATGATCGTTGACCATTCCGGTGGCCTGCATGAACGCATAGCAGATGGTCGAGCCGACGAAGCGAAATCCCCGTTTCTTAAGATCCTTACTCATTGCATCTGATTCCGCGGTGTGTGCAGGTATCTCATGCATCGTCTTCCACCGATTCACCTTGGGCTTCCCGCCGACGAACTGCCAGATGTAGGCATCGAAACTCCCGAATTCCTTCTGCACGGCGAGAAAGGCTTTTGCATTTCCGATCGTCGCCTCGATCTTCAGGCGATTGCGAACGATGCCTTCGTTGGCAAGCAATCGATGCACGTCCGCGTTCTTGTACGCCGCGATGCGTTTCGCATTGAACCGATGGAAGGCCTTGCGATAATTCTCTCTCTTGCGCAGGATCGTGATCCAGCTGAGTCCGGCCTGAGCCCCTTCGAGAATGAGCATCTCGAATAGACGCCGGTCGTCGTGTACGGGGACGCCCCATTCATCGTCATGATATTGTATGTAGAGTGGGTCGGTTCCAGACCAGGGGCAACGAGGGGGCATGGGGGGAAAACAATTATGATTGGAGATTATTGATTGTAGATTGCGTGGGCGAGTATGTTATCGGATCTCGATGTCGACGAGGTCCCACTGGAGGCCGGCGCGGTGGCGGAGGAGTTCAACGGTGTAGGTGTGATACATCCGTACGCTTGAAGGGGATTCGACTTCGATCCGCGCGCGTACGACGAAGCGCTCTTCCTTCTCGTCCATGCTGATGTCAACCGCGTCGTCCGGATACGGAGGAAAGAGGGCTTTGTCCGGATCAAGCAACTGCCGCCGCACATATTGCTGAGACCAGGTGTAGGCTTCTCGCTTCAGTTTCGTTTCCCTGTCGTCGCAACTCCGGACGACTGAGGCGATGATGACCACGAGGACGACGAGCGATGCGAAACCGATGAGCCCCTGGACCACGCCGACGGGCCTCTGGTACCATGGAGGCGGGGACGGTGCCGGTGGAGGCGGAGGAGGCGGCACCTCCTTGGCCCACTCCAACTCATCGGTGGATCCGGACATCATGGAGTTTCGTTGGCGGGGGGGGTGGATTGCGCGTGAAGCGCTCGCAGGAATTGCACGGCCAGGAAGGCCCCAGCCAAGGCCGAGACGGCGAGGAGAAAGAAGGTGACATCGTAGACGGCGACCCAATAATCCGAGAACTCGATCGGATAGACGCATTGATGCTTGTCGATGTAGCGGTTCATCGCAAGAAAGAGAACGGCCGCTGGAAGCGTGCCCAGTGCAATGATCCCGCCGAACCGTTTCATCCCCGTCCACAACAGAAACGCCGCCACCATGGGGACGGCACCGAAGATAACGAGAAATGTCAGTTGTCCGGTGGATGTCACGCTCATGTCGATCAGTCCATGCGCGTACTGGTGAAGCGCGCACAGCACGACGTACACCATTAGGACGGCATTCAGGCGTTTGGTTAACGATGTCAGTTGTTCGGTCGCGTTCATATCATTCCTCATTTGTGCAATGGCACGATGATCACTTGCGCACTTCCGGAACCGCCGGTTCAACGATGATCCGTCGCGCCCGAACGAACCGATGCAGTAACGCCTCCTCGAACACCGGCGACGCTGGATCGAAACTGCCGAACTGCACCCGGCCGGAGCTGTGAATGAAGCCCTTGTGTTCCAGATAGATCCCGACGTGCGTGATCCGCTCTAGTTTGTCCGCCGTTGCCTTCTGTCCGAAGAAGAGCAGGTCTCCCATGCGGGCATGTTCAAAGTTCGCTCCGACGTCGATATCTTCCCCATTGTGGATCTGCTGACTCGCGTCACGGCTCAATTCCAAGCCGTTCAGCCGAAACACCGTCTTCGTGAATCCGGAACAGTCCATCCCTTTTCCGGAAGTCCCGCCCCACAGATATGGAACGCCAAGGAACATCTTCGCAGTCTTCGCGATGTTCGCACCCGTCAGGCGACGCGTCTTCTTCCACGATTCATACTCCTCGACGAGCGATGAGGGAATGTGTCCCGTCCGACCGTCCGCCAATGCTACCGCGGTCCATGCTCCGGACTGTGCCCCGGCTTTCAGGATGCAACCGGCAACCACATCGCACACGGGAAGCGATGCGGCATCGGGTTGTTCTCGAACGACGCCGAAGTAATCGGTGACGATCACCTTCGTCGCCGCTGCCCACGCATCGACTTCCGCTTTCGTCATCGCTTGCACCGACGACCGGGGAAGCCATCCGAGATAGTGATCGGGCATCTGAATGTAGTAGTGGCCCGAGGCTGACTTCAGCAGTTTGACTGCCGTTCCCATCAGCACTTGCGTGGAGAGTTCCTCATCGTTATCCGGACGGCTGCGGACGTTCCCCACACTGAGAATCACGATCCCGTACAGTTTCTCCCCCAAGGCCGTATCGGGGAGCATCCGCATGCTGTCAACCACCGCGGACGCCGTGGCCTTCTTCACGCCATCGATCAACGCCGCTTTCACCTCAGGATTGTCCAGCTCTCCTTTGAGGACGACGGCCGGTCCCTGCATCGACCAGGCAACATCATACACCACGGTTCTGCGGTCGGGGGCGTACTTGTCCTTGACCGACTTGATAACGGCTTTGATCGCATCGTCTTGCGCCAATGCGGGAACGAGAAGGATGAGGACAACCAGGGACGCGCGGAACAAACGGCTGGAGGGGATCATGATCGCTCGACGGACAGTTGTGGACGTACGGACTGAGGGCTTTTTGGGCACCGCAGGAATGTACGTGGATTCCAGACTGCGTTCAACCGTCGGAAAAGGCGCGCTGTCGAAGCCATTCTGCGAGGTCGGACAGGCTTTCGTCGCTGATCGTATGCGGGATCGGGTACTCTTGGTAGGTGAACGACGCGCCGGCGGAGCGGAGCAATTCCTCCGAGCGTCTTCCCATCTCGACCGGTACGATCGGATCTTCTGTTCCATGCGCGACGAAGAATTCCGTCCGTCCAAGGTCCTTCCATCGATACGGGAGCGGCGTTCCTTCCGGCACGTAGCCGCTATGCGCCACCACGCCCCGAATGCGCTCCGGATGCGTCAACGCCATCGCGAACGACATCATCGCCCCCATGCTGAAGCCAAGGAGAAACGTGCGGTCCGGGTCAACCGCGAGTTCTCGCTGGATGGAATCGATCGTCTCGAGGAGAAGCTGATGGCTTTCCACAAGGTGATCGACATTCGGCTTTCCGATCTCGAACAGATCGTACCACGTATAGCCGCCGTACGAGAACTTGCGCGGAGCGCGAATACTCACGACCTGAAATCGCGGATCGAGATACGGTGTCAATCCAAGAAGATCGTTCTCATCGCTCCCTCTGCCATGAAGCAACACAAGCAGCGGCGCAGGGGACGGTGCAGAAGCATCACGCGGCGCTATTCGGTGGAAGAGAGAGGGCATGGGGTAGCTGGGAGTTGGGAGTTGGGAACTCGGAGTTTGGAGTTTGGAGTTTGGAGTGCGGCGTTGGCGATTCCGCATTCCGGACTCCGGGTTCCGAATTAACAGTACTTGTCGTAAGCAGCTTTCAGCTCCTTGACCACCTGGTCGACCGTGTGACCTTCGATCTGGTGCCGGTGGATCATGTGGATGAACTTGCCGTCTTTCATGAAGGCCAACGAAGGGGACGACGGTGGTTGATTCGTGAAGTGTTCGCGGGCGCGGGCGGTGGCTTCGCGGTCCGTGCTCGCAAAGATGGTCACCATCGTATCGGGTTGCTTGGGATGGGACAGCGATTTCGCCAGCGCCGGCCGCGCCGTTCCGCCGGCACATCCGCACGTGGAGTTCACCACAACCAGCATCGTTCCTTTTTGCTGACCGAATGCTTGATCCACATCGGCAGGCGTACGTAGTTCCTTCACGCCGAGCTTCGTCACCTCTTCCTTCATCTGCTGGATCAGAATATCGTACATCGAATACCTCCATAGCGGTTTACTGATGCATTTCTATAAGTACTGGCTCGGTCACGCTTCAACTTCGCTCACTCTTCGACTACCTGCCCGACTTGTCGATTCAGAATGGGCAGGCGGGCGCTCGGAGTGACCGCCCTTCCATGCCATTCAAAACGCTCAGGAGGAGGATTTTGTTCCGGTCGTTGGCGGGGGCGGCTTGAAGCCGCGGTATGTGTCGTACCGCGAATCATAGAACAACAGATGATGGTCTTTGTCGCGGAGCGTTCCTCCGGAGGGATACAGATAGAAGGTCTCGATGCGGTCGGTCGGAACTGCAGAAGGACGATTCAGCGCGTCGGCATAGAAACGCAGCGCATAACATCCATGCGCATACTCTGCACGCTCAAGTTGGCGGAGGATCGCCTCGTGCGAGAAGCAATGCGGGTCTACCATTGCTTCCGCTTTCGAAGTTCCGTGATATGCGCCGTATGGTGTCTCCCATGCCATGCATAAAGCGCTAGCGTTGTGTCGAGCGTCATCAGACCCCGCTCCGGATGCTGGAAGTTCCTTTGAAAAGCTTCCTGCGGAAGACTGCGGAGGAAAACGCTCCAACGACGATGGAGGGACTCGATGAGCACGAGGGAGCCCTCAACGTCTTCGGACACGGCATCGGCAAGCTGAGCCCAGGCGCCTTCATCGTACGGCTTGATCGTCGGGGTGTCTTCGGTCATCGCGAGCTTGAAGCGAACGTACGCATTCATGTGGCTGTCCGCGACATGATGCACAACCTGGCGTACGGTCCAACCACCATCACGATATGCCTGTGCGGTTTGCTCCGGCGAGAGTCCCCGCACCGCATCGCGCAACAACGACGGGAGCGATTCGATGTGGCGGATCAATTCATCGCGCTGCTGCGGAGTCGGGTGCTCCGGGAACTGGAATTTGCCGATGGGGTAGCGTTCGTCGGGCATGGGAGGATCCTTCGTTCAAGAAATGACACCACAAAGACACAGAGGGCGCGTATCACTGACGGAGGAGGTCCTGGATCTGTCCGCTGGGGCGGAGCAGCATGAGGATCGAAGAATGAGAGACGATGAGGTAGCGTTCACCGTCATATTCGACTTCGATGGCAGCATCGCGCATAAAGACTGCGTAGTCCCCTTCTTCTGCCTGGAGCGGAAGATATTTCACAGGCTCTTTCTTCGCGGTCGACCACGATTCCTGATCGATGAATTGCGGGTTCGGGACGGCGTAGCCGGGGCCAACGCGGACCACGTACCCGCTCTGGACCTTCTCTTTCTCCTTCACGCCCGGAGGAAGATAGAGGCCGTGCGCCGTCTTTTCCGTGTCTTTGTCGGGCGCGATCAAAACGCGGTCGCCAACAAGAATGATGCTTTTTCGAGAAGAATGATCCATACGTAGAGCAAGATAGACAGAAATCGCGATTTTTCCATACTTTCCATCAGCATCATTTCGTTCATTCACATCCCCCACGGTATTTCCTATGCATCGTAGCCAATTCCGGTTCTCGCTTCTTTCCCTTCTGCTCATCACTTTCGCATCCTGCACAACCGTCGCTCAGCGCTCCGAGGTCTCTCTTCAACAGAAACTCGAACAAGCTCTCCAAGGCTTCCGTGGCACCGCCGGCGTCTACGTCCGTCACATCCCGTCCGGACTGACCGCGTCGGTCAATGCGGATACGCTCTTTCCCACCGCCAGCATGATCAAGGTTCCGATCCTTGTCGGCACATTCGACAAGATCGAACGAGGCGAACTGAAGTACGATCAGGAACTCGTGTACCGCGATTCGTTGAAATACGACGACGGCATTTCCGGCTCGTGGAAGGACAGCACGAAGATGCCGCTCGCCGAGATCGTCACGCTGATGATCTGCTTCAGCGACAACACCGCATCGCTCTGGCTTCAGGCACTCGCCGGAACGGGAACGCGCATCAACGAACTGATGGAAGCGAACGGGCTTCACCGCACGCGCGTGAATTCCCGCACACCCGGACGCGAGGACATTCGCCGTGTGTTCGGCTGGGGCGTGACGACGCCGCGGGAAATGGCGGAGCTCGTCGCCGGCATCGCGGACGGCCGCATCGTCAGTCCCGGTGCGAGCGAGGAGATGCAGCGCGTGCTCGGGACCATCCACTGGACCGGCGAGGCCTTGTCGCAGATCCCGCCGCACGTGAAGACCTTGTCAAAACAAGGAGCCGTCGACCGCTCAAAGTCCGAGGTCGTTTATGTGTATGCCTCATCGGGTCCGTACGTGTTCAGTCTCATCACGAAGAATCAAGAGGACACCCGTTGGGTGAACGATAACGAGGGATACATGCTGATTCGCACCGTCTCGCGAATTCTCTGGAATCACTTTGAACCGGGGAGCACCTGGACCCCGAACACCGATCCCCTCAGGTGGGAGAAATAGCGGAGGAATGCCATGCGCACCTTCCAACGAATCCTTCACGCCTGCGTTCTTGGACTCCTCGCGGGCACCGTGGTTGCACAGGACCAACAAATCCCGTTCGACACACAAGGAATGGTGTGGGAGATCCTCAAGGACTCACCCTACGCCAAGGTCTGGCGCTCGGAGTTCTCGCAGTTCGATCGACTGCTCGCCTTCGACGTGGACTCGGTTGTCGTGGTCGAACGCTACGTGACCGACGGCGCACGGAGAATGCGTTTCCGGCACACCCTTTCACGCGAGACATTCGCGCAGAAACAGTCAGCACTCGACACCCTCGCGACCACGACCGTTCGTCAGGGTGCGCCCCTTACTGCCACTGAGCTGGAAGATCTTCGGACCACGTTCACATACGATCAGACGGGCTACTCTGCGTTTCATGGAGCGACGATTGCCACGCTGTTGGAGGAAGGTTCGTTGTTCCTCATCGTTACCGGAGGAAGTTACTTCGTCATCTCTTCCATGGCAGATGATCTGCATCTGACACGGGCGAATGTCGAGGCGGCCCGGTATGGACATCTCACCGGCATCCTTCAGGGATATGCGCTCGGCGTGACCATTTGGGGATCCGAAGATGCGGAGACCGAGTCTTCCGTGAAGGGGGTCATGGGCCTATCCAGTCTCGGGGGGATCACCAATGCGTTTCTCTCCTACCGGGCGATGAACGCCGCGGGCGTCGATCCAACGACGCAGTATCTCAGGCTTGTCGCCGAACGTCATTCGCTGCTGTGGGGCGTGGGACTCTCCCTGATGGCGGGGGGAGAGAAGGTGAAGACGCAGGCGGTGCTTGGGGCGGCTTGTGCGACGAGTCTCAGTTCCCTTCTCTGGTCGGAGCCGCTCTTCGGTCTTTCGAAGCGCAGGATGTCATGGGGAGACGCGCTCCTTGCGGACGAGTTCATGACCCCCTGGTATCTCACGCTCGCGGCCGGATTGGCAACTGCGGAAGTCGAACGAACGAGCGGTGCGGGAGCTGTGCTGTTTGCCGGGGGAATCGGCGGATATCTTCTGGGGATGGCGGTGAACGAGGGGGGAATGCGCGACCTTTCTACCGTGCGGCGCACACGTCTGCTCTCGTACGGCGGCTCGCTGCTCGGCCTTGGCATCGCCGCAGCGGCCAAGCCTTCGGGCAAGGCGACCTTGTGGATCATCGCCGCATCGAGTTGGCTCGGCTATTGGGTCGGCATGCAATCGGGAGGCGGGACTTCGACTTCGTCCTGGGATCTTCAGATAACGCCGGAGGGATTGCTGCTCGGCTCGCTCGACCGAACATCGCCGATCCCGCGCAGCGCTCCTGTTGTGTCGCTGAGCGTACGGTTGTGATGAAGAAAGAATGGAGCGGTCGCGTCAGTCTTCGACATGCTCAGACTGACGCCAGTCTGAACCGCTCAACACCATCAGATGAGGGACAAGGTGGTCACCCTGAGCTTGTCGAAGGATGTCATCCTGAGCTTGTCGAAGGGTGTCACCCTTCCTCGTATCGACTCCACTATGATTCCGAGACAGCACCCTGAGCAATTCGAAATCACCACGTATAAGTGCCTCCTTCTTTCGCCGGCACCATCCTTTGATCTGTCGTTCTGCGCGCACTGCATCTTCTATGGAAACAAACTCCTGAGTCCAAAGAAGTTTCACAGGCAGTCGTTCCGCGGTGGAGCCGCCGAGAAATCCGTTGCAGTGCTGCGCGATTCGGGTTTCTATTGAAGATGTTGATCCCGTGTAGTACGAATTGTCAGCGCAGAGCAAGATGTAAACCCATCCTCGTTTCATGAAGAATGGTACGGCGAGCTTTACAGAAGCTCAACGAAGATCGTCGGTGGGAAATGGGGTGAGGAGCTGGGAACAGAGCGGGGGATGTCATTATGGGTCATGCTTCGACCCCGCCTGCCGCATGGGACCTTATTCGCGGGGCAGGCAGGGTCGAAGTAGTCCCCCTCATCCATGGTTCGACAAGCTCACCATGACTGCGATTGGAAATATGTCACCCTGAGCTTGTCGAAGGGTGTCACCATTTTGAATCACGCGAAGGTTCTCCACACTCGCTTCACGTCCTCCTTTCCTTCTCCTTCGTGAGTGTCAGCACCGTGATCTCCGAGCGCGCGCCCACGCGGACAGGGGGTCCCCAGTAGCCGGTCCCCTTGCTGACATAGACCCACGTCCCGTTGTGGTCGTGCAATCCCTTGAGATACGGCTGGCCAAGCGTCGCCAACAGATTCCAGGGGAAGAACTGACCGCCGTGCGTGTGCCCGCTGATCTGCAGATCGATCCCCACGGACGCGGCGGCGTTGATGCTCTTCGGCTGATGCGCCAGCAGAATGCGTGTCGTATCGGACGGTGCTCCGGCGAATGCCTTTTGCGGATCGGAACGATGTTCTGCGATGAATCCCCCCGCACTCACATCCGTGACTCCTCCGAGCACAAGTCGGTCCCCATTCTTCTCGATGATCGCATGTTCATTCATGAGCGGCGTGAATCCGAGCCGTCGCACTTCCTCCACCCACGGCGCCGCGCCGGAATAGTACTCGTGATTTCCCGTGACGTAGTATCGCCCGAACGGGGCCTTGAGCGATGCGAGTGGTTCGACGTCGTCGCGCAAGTGCGCTACGCTTCCATCCACCAGATCGCCGGTCAGGGCGATGAGGTCGGGTGCGAGCGATGCGACATCTTCGGCGACGGTCGCGATCCATTCTCGTCCGATGGTGAGCCCTGCATGAATGTCCGAGATCTGCACGATGCGGAATCCCTCGAACGCTGCGGGGAGGTTCTTCAGCGGAACGGTGACGTTGACGATGCCCGGACGTTTCCTCGCCTCATAGATGCCGTACGACGTCAGCACGCCCGCAACCCCAAGCACACCGAGATTCGTTGCCTCGATGAGGAAGGAGCGACGCGCAGCATCAAGCGCGGGGGGGAGTTCGGGACGGAAGAATGCCAGCAGTTTGTTGACCCCGAGCCCTCCGAGATAGAGCACATCGCGGATCACGAGAAGCGTGAAGACGAACGAGATGAAGCCGAGCGAGATGTACGTGATCCAGGAGAGCGTTCCTTGCCACGCCGGCATGCGACGGCCGAGAATCATGCCGAAGAACGGAAGCAGGATCATCAGCGCGAGGCCGACCCATGCGGCAACCTTCCCCCACTTGGGGAGGTCGAAGGGAGTGATCAGCCGCCAACCAATATAGAAGAGACCGGCAGTGAGCACAGCGATGACGGTCAGGGTCCAGAGAGTCATAGCGATCC
>Ga0105103_10001817_pt1 | contig 11372 bp, 9 predicted proteins | sample PPLLaktember2015_2_FD_79107 | JGI IMG/M metagenome (GOLD analysis project Ga0105103, IMG submission 79107) | Freshwater sediment microbial communities from Prairie Pothole Lake near Jamestown, North Dakota, USA - PPLs Lake P7 Core (6) Depth... | ecosystem: Environmental > Aquatic > Freshwater >...
ATTCTGGACTACCTCAACGAGTTCATCCAGCAGCACGGCTACGCGCCGAGCCTCGAGGAAATCGGCCATCGATTCAACCTCTCGTCGCTCGCGACGGTGCACAAGCACCTCACCAACCTTCAAGAGAAGGGCTTCATCCGCCGTTCCTGGAATCGCAGCCGCTCGGTCGAGCTGCTCCCCAGCCGTTCAGGTGGCCGGGCCGTGGATCTCCCGATGCTGGGCTACGTCGCCGCTGGCATGCCCATCGAAGCCGTCGCTTCCGCCGAATCGATTTCGGTGCCCGAGTCGCTGGTCAGCGGACGGCGCGACACCTACGTGCTGCGCGTCCGCGGCGAGTCGATGATCGACGAACAGATTCGCGACGGTGACTGGGTGGTCGTCGAAGACCGCAAATCCGCCGACAACGGTGAGATGGTGATCGCCCTGGTCGAAGGTCAGGATGTCACGCTCAAGAAGTTCTACCGCGAAGCCGGGCGCATCCGGCTGCAGCCGGCCAACGCCTCCATGCAGCCGATTTACGTGGAGCCCGACGGCGTGCAGATTCAGGGCGTGGTGGTCGGCGTCATGCGAAAGTACTGATTTCGCCTGACGGCTTTGGGCTTGGGAGCTGTCGAAGGAATCCGGTAGGCTTGAGCGCACATGTCAGACCGCAAGCAGATCAACTTCACCATCGTGCCGGACGACGACAGCCGTCAAGCGCGGACCTACGCCAACTTCTGCGGCGTCAACCACACGCCCTTCGACTTCACGCTCACCTTCTGCGAGGTGCAACCGCTGTCCGAGAAGGAAATCCGAGACGCCGAGGCCGAGCACGTGGTGAAGGCGCCGGTGCGCGCCAAGATCGTCATCCCGGTCCAGTTCGTGCCCACGCTCATCGCGGCACTTCAGGAGAACCTGCGCATCTTTTCCGAGTCGCATCAGGCGCCGCCGACGCCTCCCCCGCCTGGCAAGGGTCCCGTCCACTAGGGCCACGATGAAGACCCCGGCCGAGGCCCGCCGCATTCTGGCGGCGCTCGAGAAGCATCATCCGAACGCCGACACCGAACTGGCCTACCGCAACGCGTTCGAACTGCTGGTCGCGACGATGCTCTCGGCGCAGTCGACGGACAAGCGCGTCAACGAGGTGACGCCGGCGCTGTTCGCGCGGTATCCGGATGCGCGGGCTCTACTGAAAGCCGACCCCGCGGAGATCGAGGAGCAGATCCACTCCACCGGCTTCTTTCGACAAAAGGCGCGAGCGCTGCTGGGGATGGCCGAAGCCCTCGTCACGCAGTACGGCGGAGAGGTGCCGCCTTCCATGGAGGCGCTGGTCGCGCTGCCGGGCGTGGGCCGCAAGACCGCGAACGTGGTGCTCGGACACGCATTGGGTGTGCCTGGCCTGCCCGTGGATCGGCACGTCCTTCGCGTGACGAACCGGCTGGGCCTCGTGCACTCCGACGACCCGATCAAGGTGGAAGCGGCGCTCGGCGCGCTCTACCCGAAGAAGAAATGGACGCAGGCGTCCGACACGTTCATCCTGCATGGCCGACGCATCTGCAAGCCGACGCCGCTCTGCAAGGTCTGCAACGCCCGGCCCGACTGCGATTACGCCAGCCGATGACCCGCGAACGCTTCCGCGCCCTCGTCGCCGAAGCCATCGACACCATTCCGCGCCGGTTCGCCCAGGAAGTGAAGAACCTCGTGATCGTCGTCGAGGACGAGCCCTCGGCCGATCTCCTGGCCGAGATGGAGATGGGGCCCGAGGACGTGCTCTTCGGCCTGTATCAAGGTACGCCGCTGCCCGAACGCCGCTGGGACTACGGCAACACCCTGCCCGATCAAATCACGTTGTTCCAGGCGGTGATCGAGGAGGAGTGTGAGGGGGACGAAGACTGCATCGTGATGGAGATCGGCGACACGCTGATTCACGAGCTCGGGCATTACTTCGGCATGAGCGAAGACGAGATCATGGAGATCGAGGAGCGATACTGGCGTGGTGAAGGCTCGTAAACGGTTCGGACAGCACTTCCTCGAGTCGGCCTGGGTCACCAAGCTGGTGAAGGCCCTCGACGCGAAGCCCGAGGACGCGTTCGTCGAAATCGGCCCGGGCCGCGGGGCTATCACGCGACCGCTGGCGTCGCAGGTGTCGCGCCTGCTGGCCATCGAGGTGGACCGCGATCTGGTCGCGGAGCTCGTGGCCGAACAGCTGCCGTCGTTGACGGTCGTGCAGGGTGACGTGCTCGAAACCGACCTCGGCGAGGCGGTCAAGGCCTGGCAGGGCCACCCCCTGGATGCCGAGCATCAGGTTCGCGTGGTCGGCAACCTCCCTTACAACATCTCGTCGCCGATCATGTTCATGCTGCTGAAGCTGGCGGCCACGACCGGCGGGCTGGCCGACGCCACGCTCATGCTGCAGCGCGAGGTGGCCGACCGGCTGACCGCCAAGCCCGGCACCAAGGAGTACGGCGTGCTGTCGATCCTCGCCGGGCTGCACGCCGACGTCACGCGCATCCTGGCCCTGCCGCCGGGCGCCTTTCGGCCGCCGCCGCAGGTCTCGTCTGCCGTGGTCCGGCTGGCGTTCCGTCCCCCGCCGGTCACATTGGTGGACGAAGCGCTCTTCACCCGGATGGTCCGGACGATGTTCACCCAGCGCCGCAAGACGCTGAGCAACGCCCTGAAGCCGTTCGGGACGTCCCTGGAGGTCGATCCGGTGACGGCGCTGGTGGAGGCTGGCATCGACGGACAACGACGGCCCGAAACGCTGCAGCTCATTGAACTGGCAAGACTTGCGGACGTTTTCGCTTCGGCGGCTCAGCGACACGTGTTATAGTTTCGACCGAAAACCCGCCTGTTTCTTCAGGCCTCCCAGCGCCTGAAATCTGCCGTCGTGTGGTGCCCGCCCAGGGTCCCGCGCTGGCTGGGATTTTGTTCATGAACAGTCTGGCTCCTGCGGACACCCCCGCGGGTGCATTGTCGGTCGATGTGGTGCCGCTTGGCGGCCTCGGCGAGTTCGGCCTCAACATGATGGCGATCTCGTGTGGAGACACCACCATCGTCATCGACGCCGGTTCGATGTTCGCCGACGCCGAACTGCCCGGCGTCGACCTGATCGTGCCGGACCTCACCTATCTGGCGTCGCGACGCGGCCAGGTGAAGGCTCTCGTACTGACGCATGGCCACGAAGACCACATCGGCGCGGTCCCCTACGTGCTGCCCCTCGTCGACGGCCCGCTCTACGGCACGCCGCTGACGTTGGCGTTCGTCCAGCCCAAGCTCGACGAGCATCGGGTGTCGCATGGACCGGGCCTGGTGCCGGTCAAGCCGCGCGACGTCGTGACCGTCGGCCCGTTCAGGATCGAATTCATCCGCGTGACGCACAGCATGCCGGATTGCGTGGCGGTGGCCATCCACACGCCGCAGGGCGTCATCATCCATACTGGCGACTTCAAGATCGATCAGACGCCGCTCGATGGCGAAGCCTTCGATCTGCCCCGCTTCGCGCAACTGGGAGCCGAGGGGGTCCTGGCGTTGATGTGCGACAGCACGAACGTCGATCGGCCCGGGTTCACCGGCTCCGAGCGCGAGGTCGAGGACGCCTTCGAGGAGCTCTTCACCGGCACCGAAGGCAAGCTGGTGGTGGGCGCGTTCTCGTCGAGCCTGTATCGACTGCAGATCCTCGTCGACCTGGCCGTGCAGTTCGACCGCAAGGTGGCGTTCGTCGGCCGCAGCATGATCGCAAATTCGCAGATCGCCCAGCGGCTGGGCCACCTGCACATCCCCACGGGCGTGGTGATCAAGGACAGCGACATCCCGAACTTTCCGGCACAGGACGTACTGTGCGTGGCGACGGGGTCGCAGGGCGAGCCGAACGCCGCGCTTTCGCGGATGGCGATCAACGATCATCGCTACGTGCGGCTCGGCGAGCAGGATCGCGTGGTGTTGTCGGCGCGCGCCATCCCCGGGAACGAGAAGGCCATTGGCCGGGTGCTGAACCACCTGGCCCGCCGCGGCGTGGATGTCGTGACCGAGTCCGAGAAGCACGTGCACGTGTCGGGGCATGGGGCCGGCGAAGAGCTGAAGCTGATGCTGTCGCTGGTGCGCCCGCGTTACCTCATCCCGGTGCACGGCGAATACCGGCAGCAGGCGCGGCACGCGCGCATCGCGCAACTGGTCACGAGCGGGCTCCCGGTGCCGGTCAGGGTGCTGCTGGCCGAAGACGGCGACGTCGTGCGCTTCGATGCCGAAGGTGGCCGGCTGTTCGACAAGGCGCCGGCCGGCCGCGTGCTGATCGACAGCACGCGCGTGGGCGAAGTAGACGAGGAAGTGCTGCGCGATCGCCGGCACATCGCCGCCGATGGGGTGGTGGTGCCGGTGGTGGCCATCAACCGCCAGACCGGTGCGATCGAGGGCGTGCCCGAACTGATGGTGCGCGGGTTCGTCACCGATGACGACACCATGGGCATCTTCAAGGAAGCGGGCCTGATGCTGATTGAGGTGATCGACGCGTGCGGTCTCGAGGAGCGCACGGACCCTGGACTGATGCAGGAGCGGATTCGCACCGAAGTGCGCCGCTACCTGCGCAAACGGACTGGGCGGCGCCCGATGGTGCTGCCGGTCGTCATGGAGATTTGAACGTGCCCTCAGTTGCGGCCTCGGGTTCGGCACTGTCGCGGCGCGTCAGTGAAGTGGTGGGCGTCGGCCTGTTTGCCGTCGCCTTGATCTGGCTGGTCTCGCTCGCCAGCTACGACGCCAACGACCCGGCCTGGTTCTTCAGCACGGGCATCCACGACGTGCCGGCCAACTTCGCCGGCAAGGTCGGCGCGTTCCTCGCCGAGCTGTCGTTCCAGTTGCTGGGTTACGCCTCGTTCCTGATCCCCGCGGTCATCGCGGTGGTGGGCTGGCGCTATTTCTGGTGCCGTCGGCTCACCGCCGTCTACACGAAGCTGACGGGGGCCTTCCTGCTCTTCGCCTGTTCCAGCGCGTTCCTGTCGGTGACCCTCGGCCGCGTCGACATCGGGCCGCGCGCGTACCGCGCCGGCGGCTATGTCGGCGAGTGGATCGGCGGGGTGATGGCCGAATACCTGAGCCGCACCGGATCGGTGATCGTGCTCCTGGCCGTGATGGCCGGGGCCGTGATTCTGGCGACGCAGTTCTCGTTCGGTGACCTGTTCGCGCTGCTCTTCTCCGGCGTGGGCCGGGCCGTGCAGCGTGCCGGCGAAGGTGTCAGCGCCTGGCGCGAGGAGCGCCGCAAGGCCAGGCAGCGCCGCGAGGTCCTGGCGAAGCACGGCAAGACGGAGGCGCCGGAACCCGCGAGGGCACCAAAGCCGGCCCGCGCCGCCGAGCGGCCCGCGCCAATCGCAGCCAAGCCGCCTGCCGCGCGTCGTGGCGATGATGACGAAGAGGACGACGAGCCGAGAATGCGAGCGACGCCGCCCGTCCTCCAGAAGAAGGCGCCTCCGCGTCTTCCCTCGATGCAGCCGCTCCCGCTCCCCGAGCCCGACCGCTCCCCCGCCGAGCGGCGCATGGGCGGCTTCATGCTGCCGCCACCGACACTGCTGGATCCGCCGAAGCCCGAGCAGAAGATCGACGAGCGCGAGCTGATGGAGTCCGCGCGCCTGCTCGGTGAGAAGTGCCGCGAGTTCGCCGTCGAGGGCTCGGTGGTCCAGATTCATCCCGGCCCGGTGGTCACGACCTTCGAGTTCAAGCCGGATGCCGGCGTGAAGTACTCGAAGGTGACCGGGCTGTCCGACGATCTCTGCCTGGCCATGCAGGCCGAGTCGGTGCTGATCGATCGCATTCCCGGCAAGTCGACCGTCGGCATCCAGATTCCCAATGCCAACCGCGAGGCCATCTCGCTGCGCGAGCTGCTGGAGTCCGACGTCTACACGCGCACCACGTCCAAGCTGACGCTGGCGCTGGGCAAGACCATCCACGGCGAGCCGTTCATGGCCGATCTGGCCACCATGCCGCACCTGCTGATTGCCGGCTCCACCGGCACCGGCAAGTCCGTCGGGCTGAACTCGATGCTGACCAGCCTGCTCTATCGCGCCACGCCGGACGATGTGCGGCTGATCATGATCGACCCCAAGCGGCTCGAGCTGGGCATGTACGAGGACATCCCGCACCTGCTGACACCCGTGGTGGTGGAACCGAAGAAGGCCGCCAACGCGCTGCGCTGGGCCGTGCGCGAGATGGAGGAGCGCTACAAGACGCTGGCGGCGTTCGGCGTGCGCAACATCGAGCAGTACAACCGCAACGTGCGCGCGATGCTCGAGTCCAAGGACCTGCCGGAGGGCGATCCGCCCCGGCCGCTCCCCTTCATCGTCGTGGTGGTGGACGAACTCGCCGACCTGATGATGGTGGCCGGCAACGAAGTCGAAGAGTCCATCTGCCGTCTCGCGCAGATGGCCCGCGCGGTGGGCATCCATCTGATCCTCGCGACGCAGCGCCCGTCGGTCGACGTCATCACCGGCCTGATCAAGGCGAACCTGCCGTCGCGCATCTCGTTCCGCGTGTCGTCGAAGATCGACTCGCGCACCATTCTCGACAGCAATGGCGCCGAACAGCTCCTGGGCCGCGGCGACATGCTGTTCCTGCCGCCGGCGTCATCGCGACACATCCGCCTGCACGGCCCCTACATCTCGGAGCAGGAATCGGCCCGGCTGGCGAGCTTCCTGCGCAAGCAGGGCAAGCCGTCGTTCAACGAGATGATTACCGCCGACGACAAGAAGACGGGCAGCGACGAGACCGAGTACGAGCGCGACGAGCTCTATGACGAAGCCGCGCGCATTGTCGTCCAGAGCGGACAGGCATCCATTTCGTACTTGCAGCGCAAGATGCGCATCGGCTTCAGCCGGGCGGCGCGGCTGGTCGACATGATGGAGGCCGAGGGGTTGGTGTCACAGGCCGCGGGTGGCAAGGCCCGCGAGGTGCTGGTCGCCAAGGACTACTTCGCCGAAGTCGACGCGCAGTTACGGTAACCGAGCAGCCGATGCCACGAACATCACGAATCGTCGCCGCCGCTCTGCTGCTCGCCCTTCTGCTGGGCGCGGCCCCCGCGTGGGCGCAGACGGCGAAGGTCCGCTACGAGGGCGCCTTCCAGCGGGAAACCGCGGTCCGCACACTGCTGGACCGCTCGGGAGAACCGACGGCCGCCGAACGGAGCGATGTGCTCCGGCGGGTTGCGCGCGTCGTCACGTCCTACGAGGGCGTGGTCCGCCGCTATCCGACCAACGGCTATTCCGACAATGCGCTCTGGCAAGGCGCGGCGCTCGCCGAAGCCGCCTATCGCCGCTTCGGCCGTGCGGACGATCGGGGCACGGCTCTGCGCCTGTATCGGTGGCTCATCAACGAGTACCCGACCAGCCCGCTCGTGCGTCGCGCGAGGACCCAGGTGACGGGACTGCAGAACGCGCAGTCGGTGGAAGCCAGCATTCCTCCCGCGAGCTCGTCGACGTCCGCACCGCAGAAAACCGCCGCGCGCCCACCAGCGCCCGCCGCGCCGCCCGAAGCAGCGAGCGTGAGCGTGGCGGTGCCGAGCATCGGCGCTGTCGCCGATGCTGCCGACACGGCAATCGGTTCGACATCGCGGGCGACCCTCAGCGACATCCAGCGGGCGGTTCTCCCAGGCACGGTCCGTGTCACGCTCGAACTGGACCGCGAGGTCGCGTACCACGAAGAGCGCATCACGGGACCGGACCGCGTGTTCTTCGACCTGAAGGCCGCTCAGCTCGCGGCGCCGCTCACTGACAAGGTCCTCTCCTACTCAGACGACATCGTCCGGCAGATTCGCACTGGCCGGCATCCGAACGACACTGTGCGGGTCGTCCTCGATCTCAACGGCGTCTCCCGCTACAGCGTGTTCACGCTGTACAACCCGTTCCGCCTCGTCATCGATTGCGAGCGGGCCACGGCGATTCCCGTTCGGCAGGCCACCGTCACCCCGCCGGCCCGCGTCACCGTTGAGGCATCGAGCGATGCCACGCCGCAGCCGACCGCGTCGGCCGCCGCACCGAGCTCGGCACTTCCCGCTGGCGTTTCCTCCCCGCCAACGGCCAGCCGTCCCGCCACCGGGCCGGTCACGCTGCCGCCCTCGGCCGTTCCAGAGCCGCCGGCACCGGCCGTGCCGCTGTCGAATGGCGCGGGTGGGTTCTCGTTGTCGCGTCAGCTCGGGCTGAGCGTGTCGCGCATTGTCATCGATCCGGGACACGGGGGCCGCGATCCGGGTGCGGGTGGCCATGGCGTGAAGGAAGCGGAGCTGACCCTCGACATCGCGCTGCGGCTCGAGAAGCTGCTCGAGAAGGAAGCCGGCATCGAAGTGATTCTCACCAGGCGGTCAGATGTGTACGTGGATCTGGAGGAGCGGACCGCCATCGCCAACCGCGAGAGCGCCGATCTCTTCCTGTCGATTCACGCCAATGCCGCCCGGAATACCGCGGCGCACGGCGTGGAGACGTACTACCTGAGCTTCGCCTCGTCTCCCGATGCCGAGGCCGTGGCGGCGCGCGAGAATTCGGCATCCACTCGCGCGATGCACAACCTGCCGGACATCATCAAGTCGATCGCGCTCAACAACAAGCTGGACGAGTCGCGCGATCTGGCCGCCATGGTCCAGGAGTCGATGGTGACGCGGATGCGCGGATCGAAGAAGGATCTGCGGAACCTGGGCGTGAAGAAGGCGCCCTTCGTGGTGCTGATCGGCGCGGGGATGCCGAGCGTGCTGGCGGAAGTCTCGTTCCTGACGAACCGGTCCGAGGCGCAGTTGCTGAAGACCAGCAACTACAAGCAGCGAATCGCCGAAGCGCTGCACGACGCCGTGATGAAATACCGGCAGGCCCTCAAGCGCCAGTCCACGATCGCAGACCGCCAGTAGCGCCTAGATTTTGAAGAGATCGTGCTGGCCGCCGCGGGCCTCGATCACCGAGACCGGTCCCCGAGAGCGGTACCAGATGAACAGGACGCCGGCCAGGATGCCCGCGACCGCTGCCGCCGCCATGATGACGCCGCTCAACCCAAAGGCGGTGAGGGCCACGTCGATCGTGCTCAGGCTTGGCGCCGGAGGGCTGACGACCTCGACGATGCGCACGGTGGGCGCGACGATGTCCGGAACCTTCTCCGGCACCTGTTGCAGCAGCACGAATTCAGTGTAGCACCGCGTCAGCGGGGGATGGGCGCGCGCCCCAGCTCCACGAGCGTGCGGATCATGGCACCGGTTGCGCCCTTCCCCATCCACGCCTTCGATTCATCGGCCCATGCCGTGCCGGCGATGTCGAGGTGCGCCCACGGGCCGTTGCCCGCGAACTCCTTGAGGAACATGGCAGCCGTCACGGCGCCGGCCGGCCGGCCCGGGCTGTTCAACAGGTCCGCGATGTCGCTCTTCAGCGAGTCCTTGTACTCCTCGAAGAGGGGCATCTGCCACACCTTCTCGCCGCCACGATGCGCTGCCGCACGAACGGCGTCCACCCAGGGCTGCGGTGTGCCGAACAGGCCGGTCGTGATCTTGCCGAGCGCGACGATGCAGGCGCCGGTGAGCGTGGCCACGTCCACCAGATGCGTCGCGCCGAGCTGACGCGCGTACCAGAGCGCGTCACCGAGGATGAGCCGACCTTCGGCGTCGGTATTGTTCACTTCGACGGTGAGCCCCGAGCCGCTCCGGAGCACGTCGCCCGGCTTCAAGGCACGGCCCCCGGGCATGTTTTCAGCCGCCGGGATTACGGCCACGATGCGAACGGGGACGCGTAGCAGGGCCAGCGCCCGGAGAGCCGCCACCACCGTGGCAGCGCCCGCCATGTCGTCCTTCATGCGCTCCATGCCATCAGCAGGCTTGATCGAGATGCCGCCGGTGTCGAACGTCACGCCCTTCCCGACCAGTCCGATGATGACGTCGCTCGGGGCCTCGACGGGCTCGTAGCGGGCGACGAGCATCCGCGGCGGCTCGGCGCTGCCACGGCCCACGCCGAGCAGCAGGCCCATGCCCATGGTTTCGAGCTTCCGCTCGTCGAACACCTCGACGGTGACACCTTCGACCGAGGCCAGGGAAGCTGCCTTCTCGGCCAGCATGGCCGGCACCAGGTAGTTGCCGGGCTCGTTGATCAGCACACGCGCCGAGTTGATGGCGTCGCCGATGATGCGCCCGGCCGCGGCCGCCTGACCGGCGCCATTGGCCGAGGTGACCACCGTGATGTCCGAGAGGAAGAAACGCGGCTCGGGGCGGCTCTTGTGGATGCCGCCATCGAAGTTGGCGATGGTCAGGCCTTCGCTGAGGATGTCGACGCGGAGCCCGGCGTCCATGGCGCCCGGCTCGACGTCCAGCCAGGCCACCCGGCCTCGCCGCTGCTGACGGGCAAGTCCGACGGCGGCGCCAGCCATACGCCGGAGCCGCTCGGCCCCGAGTTCGGCGCGGGGCCCCGCACCCATGAAGACCATCCGGGTGGCGATCCAGCCACTGGCCACAATCGGCGCCGTGAACGACTCCAGCGCCTTCGGTGTGAACTCGCCCCGCGCCAGCGCCACGCTCAGGCTGTTGCCGACTGCCGCATCGAACTCGGCGACCACCGCGGTGGCGTGGTCCTCGGCAACCGGCACGACGACCACGTCGGCATCGACCGACTGGGCCGGGATGCTCAGGACATGGATGCGGGGAACTTCGTAGGCGACAGGCATGGCGACGAGTCTCGAGTGCGGGATAGAGGACGTGCACACGTCTTCTCTGACGTGCACGAAGGGACGATGAAGGACTCAGTCTACCACCCGGCAAGCCCCATCCCAGGACTGCTGCACGCAAAAGTCAGCTCATCATTGGAGGTGCGGGAGCAGCCAGAACGCAAAGGACACGACCATGTTGTAGAACAGGAACACGAGGACCGCGTAGCCCATGATGTCGCGGAAATCGATGCGGGCCGCGGCCAGCAGCGGCAGGGCCCAGAAGGGCTGGATGATGTCGGTGGCCATGTCTCCCCAGGCATAGGCCAGCACCACCTGGGGCGTCGGCACGCCCAACCGCATCGCCGCGTCCACGAGATACGGGGCCTCGATGGCCCACTTGGACCCGCCGGATGGAACGAAGTAATTCACCAGCCCGGAATACCAGTAGAGCCAGACGGGCAAGGTTTCGGCGGTGGCGAACCCAGCGATCCCCTCCCCGAAGATCTGGGCCAGGCCCGTCCCCTGAATGACGCCGTACATGCCCGCATAGAACGGGAACTGCAGCACCACACCGGAGAGCAGTCCCGCGCCGCGTTCGGCCGCGGCGAGCACCGATGCCGCCGAGGGATGCAACAGGATCGCCAACATCAGGAACGCGAAATTCAGGACGTCGAGCGTGAGGGCAAACCCCTTGGTCGCGAAGTACCACGAGAGCCACGCCCCGCCGCACGCGGCGACGAGCAACGTGA
>Ga0105103_10001820_pt1 | contig 11367 bp, 7 predicted proteins | sample PPLLaktember2015_2_FD_79107 | JGI IMG/M metagenome (GOLD analysis project Ga0105103, IMG submission 79107) | Freshwater sediment microbial communities from Prairie Pothole Lake near Jamestown, North Dakota, USA - PPLs Lake P7 Core (6) Depth... | ecosystem: Environmental > Aquatic > Freshwater >...
AGTTCCTCAACGCCGTCGATCGAGCGGACGGCCGACTCGATCCGGGCGCGCAACTCCTTCGGCGTCCGGTCCATCAGCGCATCGATCGTGCGCCGGCCCAGACGATAACTCACGAACAGCACCAGCAATGCAACCGCGATCGCCGCAACAGAGTCGAACACCGGATAACCAAGCGCAACGAATCCCAATCCCGCAATGACCGTCAGCGATGACCAGATGTCGCTCGAAAAATGAAGCGCGTCTGCCTCCAGGGCCTGACTGTGGTGCTTCCGGGCCACCCGGTAGAGTGCTCGTGAGCGGCTGATGTCAACGACGATCGAGATTCCCATGACAACGAACGCCCAGACGCTTGCTTCCACGTGATGCGTCTGCGAGGTCAAGCGATCGATCGCTTCCCATATGATCCAAACGCACGTCGCCACAAGCAGAAGCGTCTCGACAAACGCAGAGATGTTCTCGACCTTGCCGTGACCATATTGATGGTCCTCGTCCGCCGGCTTGTCGGCAATGGTGACCGCGAAATAGGTGATAATGGCGGCCATCAGATCCAATCCCGAGTGCGCCGCTTCCGAAAGCAAGCCCAGGCTGTTCGTCTGTAGGCCGACGATCAGCTTGAAAAGCGTCAGAAACACCGCAGCCCCAACGGACGTTAGCGCAATACGCCTCTTTTCTCTGTTTGCCAGCAAATTTTCCATGAGAAGTAATATACGAGAAAATTGGATGAGCAGATGAGCACGTGAGCCGATGAGCCGGTGAGTCGGTGAGCCGTTGCGCCGCGAGCAAAGCATCGATGTCCTTGCTCAAAGGCTCAAGGGCTCATAGACTCATAGGCTTTGGACTCAAATGCTCAAATACTCATGGGCTCATAGGCGCGATTGTTCCTTCCCTTGAGTTTCCTCGGCATTTCCAGTAAATTTGCTGACTCTGTTCCTGATTGTGTCACGGTTCAAAGGGCTCGCATGCAGATTCGACCAGCCGTTTTCCTGCCCCCCGCGCTTTTCCTTATTCTCATGCCGACCACTGCTCAGCCGATTGTGTATCCAAAAACCAAAACCGTCGATGTTGTCGAACGTTATCACGGAACACAGATTTCCGATCCCTATCGGTGGATGGAAGATGAGAATGCGCCGGATCTAAAAACCTGGATCGATGCGCAGAATGCATTGACAAACGCCTATCTCGGCACCGTCGCGGGACGGAACAAGATCCAAACACGACTCACGGAACTCTGGAACTACCCACGCTACAGCGTTCCCTATCATCGCGGCAAGCGGTTCTTCTTCTCGAAGAATGACGGCCTGCAGAATCAATCGGTCCTCTACGCACAGACCGGTCTCACCGGAGAACCGCGCATTCTCCTCGATCCGAACACGCTGTCCAGCGATGGCACGATCGCGCTTTCCTCTACGTCGATGTCCAAGGACGGTTCGCTGATGGCGTACGGTCTCTCGGCCAGCGGCAGCGATTGGCAGGATGTCCATGTCCGATCGGTCGTGACTGGAAAGGATTACCTCGACACGTTGAAGTGGTGCAAGTTCGCGAGCGTCGCGTGGAAACACGACAACTCCGGGTTCTTCTATAATCGCTTCCCCGATCCGAACACGGTTCCCAAAGGACAGGAGAGCTACAACAACAAGGTATACTGGCATACGCTTGGATCGCCGCAATCGGCCGACACGCTCGTCTACGAACGTCCCGATGCTCCCGACCTTAGCTTCTCTTCCTTCATCACCGACGACGGCTCTTACCTCGCGCTCGTTGTCTGGCGCGGCACCGACCCGGTGAATCGCTTCTATTATCGTCCGCTGAATGCGACGGGCGATTTCATCCGTCTGATGGACAAGGCGGACGCCAAGTACGACTTCATCGCGAACGACGGCCCCGTCTTCTACTTCCAAACGAATCTCGATGCGCCGAAGGACCGTATCATCGCGGTCGACACGCGCGACGCTGGTCCTACCAAATGGAAAACGATAATCCCGGAGCAGAAGGACCCGATCGCCTTCGTTTCCGTCATCAACAACCAGTTTGTCGTTGTCTACCTTCAGGATGCGCATCACGTTCTCCGCATTTATGCGCTGAACGGTACGTTCCAAAAGGAGATCCCGCTCCCGACGCTCGGCTCAATTTCTGGACTCTCCGGTGAGCGCGAAGATGCGGAAATGTTCTTCGGGTTCACCTCGTATCTCTTTCCGACCACCATCTATCGATATGATTTCGTCTCGGGAACGCTCTCCGTGTTTCGCGAGCCGGGGATCCGCTTCGACGCCTCGAAATACGAGACCAAACAGGTCTTCTATCCCTCAAAGGATGGAACAACGATCCCGATGTTCCTCACATACAAGAAAGGCCTCACGCTCCACGGGAAAAATCCGACGCTCCTGTACGGGTACGGCGGATTCAACGTCAGTCTGACGCCGGGGTTTTCTGCATCGCGAATCGTGTGGCTGGAAATGGGGGGAATTTATGCCGTCGCCAACCTGCGTGGTGGAAACGAGTACGGCGAAGAGTGGCACCGCGCCGGCATGCTGGAGAAGAAGCAGAACGTCTTTGACGACTTCATCGCCGCCGCTGAGTGGCTCATCGCAAACAACTACACCTCATCCCCCAAGATCGCCATCAACGGCGGGAGTAACGGCGGATTGTTGACGGCGGCATGCATGCTTCAGCGTCCCGATCTGTTCGGCGCTGTCGTCTGTGAGGTGCCCGTCATTGACATGTTGCGGTATCATCTGTTCACGGTCGGACGCTATTGGATCGGCGAATATGGAAACGCCATCGCCAATGCGGACGACTTTAACTACATGATGGCTTACTCGCCGCTGCATAACGTTCGGAAGGGAGTCGCGTACCCACCGACGCTTATCACGACGGCCGACCACGATGACCGTGTCGTCCCTGCGCACGCGATGAAATTCGCCGCCACGCTCCAGGCGAACGACGCGGGAACAAACCCCATTCTTGTTCGCATCGAGACGAAGGCGGGACATGGCGGCGGCAAGCCGACGGCAAAGCAGATCGAGGAATTGACCGACGTCTATTCGTTCCTGGTACGAACGGTTGGCATGAGGCCATAAAGCGTTGACCATCGTTGAAGAGCGGTTGCGTGAGGTACAAGAATGCGGGGACCCTCACCTGCGGGAGGCATGATTTGAAGATTGCAGTCATTTCCGATATCCACAGCAATCTCGAGGCGCTGACGACCGCACTTGAGCTCATCCGGTCGGGCGGTATCGAAACGACCGTTTGTCTCGGTGACATCGTCGGGTACGGCGCGAATCCGAACGAGTGCGTTGATCTCGTACGCGAACACTGCGCGGTCGTCGTTCGGGGAAATCACGATGCGGGGGTTGTCGATACGCGCATCACCGACAACTTTTCGCGCAACGCACGCGCGGCGATCTTCTGGACACAATCTCAGCTGTCTGCGGCGAATCTTGACTTCCTCGCATCCCTCCCTCTGACTGCTTCGTTATATGGCCTGCTTCTGGTCCACGCGTCTCCGCACGAACCTGATCGATGGCATTACATTGTCGACGCCTGGGAGGCGCGTCAGGCGATGCACGCGTTCTCGGGGAGCGGCTGCTTTGTCGGTCATTCTCATGTACCTGGAATTTTTTCAGCTCGGGGGAGAGAGACGAACGTGAAGCAGGGGGAGCGCTTTCTGATCAACGTCGGGAGTATCGGCCAGCCCCGCGATCGCAATCCCTTGTTGAGCTTCGGCGTATTTGATACGGATGCGTGGAGCTACGAGAACGTGCGCGCAGAGTACGATATCGACTTGGCCGCGCGAAAGATCTTGGGCAAAGGACTTCCGGCAACGTTAGCGCAACGCTTGGCCTTGGGAGTGTAGGGGGGGGGAGGAATTGCGGATTGCGGATTGGGTTCTACCTTCCGGACTTCGCGTTCCGAATTCCGAGCTTCTTCAACAGTGTTTCCATCTCCATCGTCGATGCTGCCGCGCAGATAGTTTCCTGTTCCTTCCAGACCACAACCTGCTTTCCGTAGATCCCCGTGTCTGCATAGCAGCGCCCGTGTTGTAGCTGCTCTCTCGCTTTCGCGGTCAGGCACAGGTCCGCGTCGGTCCGCATATCGCGATCAAGAACCTCAAACACATACATGACATCGTCCCCCGCCGTACAGATGATGTGCGCCATGGGGATATTGTCGTGATGCGTAAGAACCGCACCGTACGAGTCAAATCCCCCGGGCAGCGTCACCGTCGCAGGAAAGGACACTCCATGATGGATGAAGAAAGCATGGACACCGGCGGCGTTTTCCGCAACAGCGCTCGGCTGTAACTCGCCTTTTCGTACTCGCTGCAGGTTGTCTGCCACGACCTGCAGGATATCAATCCCTGCCGTTTGAACCTGTCCGTTATGCCGTTCCACAATCCGTTGGGGAAAGAAGAAGAGAAAAGCAACGACTGCCAAGCCGCTTGCGAGCACCGCCGGCCGCGCGAGGCCATGAAGGAGGGTCAGCAATGTCGCATGAAGCAACTCGAGAGGACTGAGTTCCGATTCAACGGCATCAAGGACCGACCGGCGCACGTCAAGCGGTGTGGGAACCATGCGGATCGTGCGGCGGATCGTTTGATGCGTAACAAGTTCGAGTTCGTATGAACGACGGCAGGGACGACAGAGAGAAAGGTGGTGGTGAAAATCCTCGCGGGAGGATTCGGGGAGGCTCCGGTCGATCGAATCTCCGGAGAGGGTCATCATGTTGTCACATGTCACCACAACCACTCCTGCAACACTCGTGCGTTCACCCGCGTTGGAAGATCTTCAGTCTTTGGAAATGAGTCCACGTTCACGAGCGTAATCATAGAGCTGTGTTTGCAACATCTTTCGCCCGCGATGCAACCGAGAACGGACCGTTCCGATCGGGCAATTCAGGAACTCCGCGATCTCTTCATAACTGAGACCTTCGATGTCCGCCAGGATCACCACCGTTCGGAAATCTTCCGGAAGCGATTGGAGCGCCTGCGTCACCTCGTCGCCGAGGATGTTCCCGAAGAGCTTTTCCTGCAGATCGTTCGTGTCGGTGCTGTCTGCCCGGATCGAGTCGTAGAAGTTCTCGACGTCCTCGTAATCGACCATCCCCGGTTCGCGCGTTTCTTTCCGGTAACGATTGATGTACGAGTTCTTCATGATTCGGAACAGCCAAGCGCGGATGTTGGTTCCCTTCTCGTACTTGTCCCAGAACCGGTAGGCTTTGAGGAAGGTCTCTTGGAGGAGGTCCCGGGCGTCGTCCGGATCGCCGGTGGTGCGCAGCGCGAAATTGTAGAGCAGGTCCATGTGCGGGACCGCTTCCGCTTCGAATTCCGACTGGCGAAGCCGTGTAGACTTCGGTATGGTGAGGTGAGGAGATTTCATGGATCGCTCGTCCGGCAGGTACAACATAGGCAAAACTCCAGCGGGGAGCAAGCCGAAAACAGGTTAATCGAATTTAGTTCCCGAAGAGGGAATTAATTTCATCGGCCGGAAACGGGCTTTCTATGCGAATTCGGGAAGGGTTGAGTCGGCGCCCGCTCGCGTCTTCTATCTCGAATCCATGATAGACGCTGAGGTCTCCGATGTCCATGATCAATGCAATGCGGCGCGGTGTTCCGTCTGCGTCTTTTACCTCTTCGAAATTAATGCCGAGGTCGACACGCACGGGGGCGATGGTGGGGGTGGGTTGGAAGGTTGCGTTGCGAACAATGAGGTCGAACGTCATCTTCATGTTGAAGGGAAGACGCTCGTACGGCGTCGTGTCGACCCGCTCGAGCGATCCATCGGCAATGGCGGCAAACGCGCAGAGCATGCCGATCGCGTTGAGTTTGCGGAGTTCCATCTTTTCGGGATCGCCCACCCAAACACCACTCTCGATCAAGACCGTGCTCGTTCCCCATCGCTGCACGTTGTCGCCGAATGCGCGCGGCTCGAACGTATCGTCCCACTTTGCGACATGTCCCGGGACGAACTCCTCAACTGCGTCGAGGAGAACAGTTGCAAGCTTTTTTGCACGCACACGGACATCGTTGTCGCTTCGCGCTTCGTCCACGGGGGGGGCAAGCAGTGCAATGGCCGTCGGCTTCTTTGTCGTTCCCACCGTGTAGTGAATGTCCTGGTCGTGCAGATTGAATCCGAATGCGGGTTGTTCCCGTTGCTGGACATCTTTGAGAATCCTTGCTTCGGGCGACTGCAGTGCGAGCGCATCCCGATTAACATCGACGAGCTGGGCGGTCCTCCGCGTGAACCGTTCAGCGCCATCGGGATTCAGCATGGGAATCATCAGCAGGGTGAGCTTCTGTTCAATGAGCTTGACCAGCGGGTGGGCCGGATCAGTCGCAAAGAATTTGAGCATGTCTGCGAGAGCCATCGTGGCGGTCGGTTCATCCCCATGCATTTGGGACCAGAGCAGGACCTTCGTTGGGCCGTGGCCGAACGAATACTGCGTGATCGCCCTTCCTTCGGCTGAGCGGCCAAGTTCCTGGGAGCGAAGTCGGCTGCTATCCACCAGTGGGGTGATCCACGTGGAGATGTCTCGTTGCGCGAAGCGCCGCGACGTGATCTCGGTGAAATGGAATCGTGTATATCGTTCAGCAAGCTCGCGCGCGAGGCTTGTTTGCGCGGACATGGGGGCTCCCAGAAAGGTCAACAAGAAGGTCAGGATGACGAAACGACGAAGCATGGGGAAATATAGGAGAGGATGTTGTGAGAGGGAAGAGCGAAAGAGATGCGGATTTTCACTATCTCCCAGACCCCTTGGGGGCATTCCTACATCTCGGAAAGGGGCAATTTCACCGTCCCAAGTTCTTAGAAATTGTTGCGTTTCTCAACGCTGCTTGGGCGTTTCTGTTGTCTTTTGGGGCGTATTTACAATTGTAAGTATCGAAGTGTGGTACGAATATTGGGGATTTTGGGATGCTGCGCTGTTTGCAACAACCATTATCAGTTCAGCGGCAAACACCATCTGAGGAGGCCTTATTATGAAGCATCTTGGTACAGTTTGCGTCCTCGTCCTGATGGTCGTATTCGTCTTCTCGGTATCCATGGCCCAGACTCAAACGGGTCAGATCATCGTGAAGGGCGTTCCTGATAAGTACAAGGCAGCGAATGCCGGCGAACCGACCTATGGATTGAAGACGGTTCCAATTGGAAACCGCGTCGTCGTGACCCCACGCGCGTGGTCCGGCGCATATAACAAGTACAGCGACACACTCTTGACTGTCACAGGCGCGACGTGGTCCATCGTCGGTCCTGCCGGAACGACGGTGACGATTCAGGATACGGCTGCGGGTCTGAACGGACTCGTTGCCTATTTCGTCCCCGACCTGGTCGGACAATACACCGTAACGATGACGGCAACGACGGCCCAGAAGGGCGTCGCGAACCCCGTCACAATGCGGTTCATCGCCGCAAAGTTCGTCGGTGCTGGCATCAGCTTGACGCCGACCGGCGGCATTCCCGCCGCATGCGCATGTCACTCAGTTGATGCGACCATTTTCACGGAATGGCAAAAGACGAAACACGCAACCGCTCTCAAGCGACGCTTTGACGGCTTGACCGACCAAGGCACGCCCGAGCCGGGTGGCGGACATTTCGCCAACTACTGCATGCCGTGTCACTCTGCCGGTTATTACAAGTCGAAGCTTGTTGGCGTCACCAACGGCGGCTACGGCGAGTGGGCGACCACAAGCGGTTTCAGCGTTGTTTCTCCTCAGCACCCCGGTGTGTATGACTCTCTGCTTGCCGCCTCCGAGACGAATCTGAATCTTGCAAAGACCATGAGCCTCATGGGCATTCAGTGCGAGAGCTGCCACGGCCCAGCAAACCAGCACACGACCGGTGGGTTCCCTTCGGCTGGCAACACGCGTCTTGACAAAACCTGGTCTTCCGATGTTTGCGCTCCCTGCCACTTCTCTGGCGATCGCCATCCAAAGGGATATTCTTGGGAAGGCACGGCTCACTCCAACGCGCTTGCCTCCGGTGTTTCAGCTGAATACACTGGCCGCGCTGGTTGCACCGCGTGCCATACGGCTCAGGGCTACGTGAACCAGACGATCAATGGATTGCCGGAACCGGTTCCGACCGCACCAGCAACCAAGATCTTCGCAAATCCGGCGCCGATCACTTGTCAGGCGTGTCACGATCCGCACAGCGATAAGAATCCCGCACAGTTGCGGCGCACCACCGTCGCCGAATCCTGCACGGGTTGCCATTCGACCCGTTTCAGCGGTCAGTCCGGCTTGCACCACTCTCACCAGGGTCAGATGCTGGCGGGAACGAACGCACCGGCAACCGGTCCGACAACCGTTCTTACCGGCTTCGGAAACTATGGCGGATGGGAACTCCCCGGCTATGTGTATGAAAATTCGTCGCACAGCGCCATCGGAGAGAAGTGCGTCGATTGCCACATGGCAAAGACCCCGACGTATGATCCGACCTACGTTACTCCCGATACGCTGTTGAACAAGGTCGGCGGTCACTCGTTCCGCGTTGCCTACTCGCCCGACGGCGTGAGCAAGTATCTCAACTATGTCGGTTGCGAAGAATGCCATGGCGAAGTGACGATCGAATTCGTCGAGTTGACCAAGGCAAAGACAGAAGCGTTGATGGCGCAATTGGCCGTTTTGTTGCCGAAGCGCGATACACTTGGAACTCCTTCGTTCCCGCAGGATCCGACCATCTGGCGCGCGAACGGTCCGGCAGGCGCTGCGAAGCCCCCGTTGACCACGATCCAGAAGGCCGGTGCCTACAACTACTACTTCGTGCTGAACGACGGTAGCTATGGTTCGCACAACTACCTCTATTCGAAGAGCCTGCTTGAGGCATCCATCGAACAGTTGAAGTTGACCTCCGCGGCGGCTTCCATCTATTCGATCAAGGACATCCCGGGCGACCAGGGCCGAAAGGTCCAGATCATCTGGAACAAGTTCCCCGCCGAGAACTTCAGCTACAATGCTGTTGTCAGCTACGGAATCTGGCGGAAAGATCCGAACCTGAAGCTCGGAAAGATGAACCGGTTCGACAACTACACCGAGATGATCAAGAGCCTTGTGCCTGGTCAGTCGGCGTTGTTGGGCAGTGATGTATGGACCTATGTTGCCTCCGTGCCGAAGGGTTCGAAGCTGGATTCACTGTATTCCTTCGTCGCGCCGACGCTGTTCGACTCCACGGTGACCTCCGGTCAGAAGTGGTCAGCATACTACATCGCCGGTTATGCGTCCGACAACCTGACGATCTATGCGTCACCAATCGACAGCGGCTACTCGGTCGACAACATCAGCCCGGTCACGCCGGTGTTCCTGCCGTTCAGCAACGTCCAGAGCGGTATCCACCTGGCATGGCAGCCCCCGGTCGAGCCTGATGTCGAGTACTACAACCTGTATCGCGGCACCGTGGCAGGCTTCAACCCGGCCAGCGTGACCCCGACCAAGGTGAAGGACACGAAGTTCGTGGACCAGAACATCTCGAACGGCACCACCTATTATTATCGCCTCGAAGCGGTCGATGCGTCCGGCAACAAGAGCCCGTTGACGGCCGAAGCGATGCACCAGGCGAACGATGTCATCGAGAATGGCGGTGTCCCGACGGACTTCGCGTTGAATCAGAACTTCCCGAATCCGTTCAACCCCTCCACCACGATCAAGTTCGGCATCCCGCAGAACGAACACGTGCGCGTGACCGTCTACACCATTTCCGGTGTTGAGATCAAGACGCTCGTGAACGGAACGATGGGCGCCGGTAACTACTCGGTCGTGTGGGATGGAACGAATGCGGCCGGTGAGCATGTGGCCAGCGGCATGTATCTGTATCGCATCCATGCCGGCTCCTTCACCTCCGTGAAGAAGATGGTCATGTTGAAGTAAGCGTTTCCCTCAGACGAGAGTCTGATATCACCAGCCCCGCGGTGCCGAACAGGTGCCGCGGGGTTTTTGTTTTTCCGCAGAGAACCGTATCTTTAATTCAGCTGTATGCGAAGCTGCATGGGTCATGCTGAGCGTGCCTGCCCCGCGAATAAGGTCCCATGCGGCAGGCGGGGTCGAAGCGTGACCCATCTTGTGCGTCAGTCTTCGACCGGCTCAGACTGACGCCATAGCTCGGCACAAAGCGACGAATTTGTTGTCACCGCGACTCCTGACTACTGCTCTTGGAGCTCCCCATGTTCTGGTTCAACATTCTCACGAACTTCATCAAGATCCTGCGTGAGGGTCAAACGCCGCGCCAGGTGGCCGGCGGATTCGCTCTTGGCTCGATGGTCGGACTTTCGCCATCGCTGACCCTGCAGGGGCTCGCAATTTGGCTTATCATCTTCGTCCTCGACGTGAACCTGTCCGCCGCCTTTCTTGCGTTCACTCTATTCAGCCTTTTTGCGTTCCTCCTCGACCCGCTCTTTCATCAGCTGGGATATGCCTTGCTCGTCGATGTTGAGGCATTGAAGGGGCTGTGGACCATGCTGTACAACGCCCCCATCGCGCCGCTGACCCGATTCAACAACACGGTGGTGCTCGGGAGTTTTCTGAGTGCGTTCGTGCTCGCTGTCCCGGTGTATTTCGGCATGAAACGGTTTGTGGTGGCGTATCGGACGACGATCGGCAGCCGGATTGAACAATGGAAGATCTATCAGGTTCTCAGCAAGAATTTCCTTGTTCGCTGGTATCTGAAGGTCCGGGACCTGGGAGTGTAACATGAGAACAAAATTCGTTCTGTTTGCCGTCATTCCGGCGTTGCTGTTCTTCCTTCTCCTCTATTTCTTCCTCGACTCCTGGGTTGAGGCTGGTCTCGAATACGCCGGCGAGCAGGCGGTTGGTGCGCGTGTGGAGATCGACAATCTGAGCCTGACGCTGATGCCCGTTGGCGCGCGCTTCGACCGTCTGCAGGTTGCCGATCCTTCGGACCCTTGGTTCAATCTGTTCGAAACAGGGCGCGTTGCGTTCGCGCTGGACTTTGGCCAGCTTCTCCGGAGCAAATACATCATCGAGACGATGGAAGTGAACAACGTCATCCTCGGCACCAAGCGCTCGACAGATGGATCGCTGCCGAAGGAGCCCGTTGAAGAACCCGACAAGAGCGAATCGCCGGGATTGACCGAGCAGGCGAAGGCGGTCCTTTTGCCTGAGGATTCAAAGACTCCTTCGTTCGACCTTGCGAGTCTCCGCCAGTCGTTGAACATCGACAGCCTGCTCGACCCGCAAAACCTCTCGTCGCTCAAGCATCTGGACTCGCTCAAGCGCCAGGTGAACGAGGCAAGCGTCGAATGGCAAAGAACACTCAACGAATTCGATGCCTCGAAGGCCAAACTGAACGAAATCGAATCGTCTGTCAAGTCGATCAATGTCGGAGCGATCAAGGATCTGCCGACGGCGATGAACACCCTCAA
>Ga0105103_10001824_pt1 | contig 11355 bp, 21 predicted proteins | sample PPLLaktember2015_2_FD_79107 | JGI IMG/M metagenome (GOLD analysis project Ga0105103, IMG submission 79107) | Freshwater sediment microbial communities from Prairie Pothole Lake near Jamestown, North Dakota, USA - PPLs Lake P7 Core (6) Depth... | ecosystem: Environmental > Aquatic > Freshwater >...
GAGATACACAGAGACAGGGAACTGGAACACCTTGAGAGCATGCTGTACACTTACAAGGTGGAGAACAAGAGTATGGATAATGAGAACGAAAGGTTGAAGCAGGAGATCCGTAGACTGTTGGCAGAGAACGCCAAGCTGCGGGCGGCGCTAAGAGAAATATCAGGAGATAACTGGTTCTTCATTGAAGACATCAAGAACTATGCGTGCGCCGCACTGGAGGACAAGTGATGACTGACATCGTCAAGCAGTATGAGGATGAGATTGAACGGCTGCGGGAGGCACTGAGGCATTACGCAAGTGCAAATAATTGGGACGAACTACCGGGCGAGAACTGCAGGCGTGTGTGGTTGGAGCCATACACATCAACACGAGATGCTTACAATGGATATGACATCGCCCGCGCTGCCCTTGGAGGTGACGCATGAAAATTTGGTGGCACTGGGGTCCAACGGCACGAATGAAGATGTCCTTTCCCGCGCTTGGGCGGTCTTGGGAGACGAGCCTGTACGGAATATCAATTGGCAATGTGTTCTTTGGCGTGATGGTACGCGGAAAGAGGTGTGACAATGATAACGGCTGAACAGATACCGGATGAGGTGGAATGTGCATTTCGCAAAGCTTGGATGGACGGAACCTTGACCGCTAAGGGAGCCATCGCCGCTGCCCTGAATGCGTGGCCGGGTATTCAGGGTGCTTGGTATGAGGTTGACACGCCGACTGCATACATTCTCAAGGAGAAAAGCAATGACTAAGCGTCCATCACCATTACCTGATGATGTCTACATCCATAGGCTTGTGCGTCTGATTCATGAGGATGTAATGGGTCTTAATGTTACATACGAAGATTTGTCTAATAAGTCTGGTATTGGTGCTAACACTATCAGGAAGTGGAGGAAGAATGATTCATCCCCCAAGCTGGTAGACATTGAGGCTGTACTTCAGGCACTGGGCTATCAACTGGTTGCTGTTAAGACGGAAAAAATTTAATGGCTAGACTTATGGTTGACCCACCTACTGGGTGGAAGTATGGTTTTCCAAAGGTAGTACCAGAAGAACACAAGCATAGAATACTTGACTGGATTGTAGAACAAGGATATCCTCCCAAAGAAATCGAAGCCTGTGGTAAACACTTTTACCTAAGATGTTGGGAGATAGAATGAAGTGAGATGTAACATCTGCAACAAGGACTGCCAAGATGGTGAGATAAAGATTGAAAGAGTGCAGGGTAAAATTAAGTTTTCTCCTTGCTCAGAATGCCAAAACATAATCCAACGAACAGTACTACTGAAAGAACTAGAGGATGAAGAAGCACCTACCCTGCCCCTGTGGGACATCGAGTGACGGGCTATACGATTACGGTGATCATCAGTACTGTTTCGTATGCAACAAATACTTTGGTGAAGGAAAAGAAATGACCAACATGAGTGGCACTCCCGTGATGATGAAGGGTGATCTTGCACCCATCACTGACCGGAAGCTGAACCAGAAGACTGTTGAGTTCTACAAAGTTCTACAACAGGACGGTAGGCATATGTATCCTTACTACAAGGATGGTAAACTCATTGCTGTAAAGACACGACTGCCTGATAAAGCTGGCTTCCCTTGGTCTGGATCTCCGGGTCAGGTTGAGTTGTTTGGTCAAGCGTTGTTCCCATCCGGTGGTAACAGTATTACAATTACCGAAGGTGAACTTGACGCACTCTCTGCATACCAGATGCTGAATGAACCGTGCGTCTCAGTATGCTCGGCCAGTACTGCTGTCTCAGATCTTAAGCGTAACTATGAATATGTAAATTCTTTTAAGCGTATTGTCTTTGCCTTTGACAATGATAAGGCTGGACAGGATGCTATGGTTAAGGCAGCAAGTCTCTTTGATCCAAAGAAGGTGCGGATCATGAAGCTGTCTCATCACAAGGACTCTTCTGATTACCTTGTCAACAATAACATTAAGGAGTTCTATGAGCAACACAGAACAGCAGGACCATTCACCCCTGATGGTATTGTATCCGGGTCAAGCATCTATGACCTTCTCCTCCGAAAGCCTGAGTATCTCAGTGTCAACTACCCGTGGACTGGTGTTAACGACTATACCTATGGACTCCGTACTGGAGAACTTGTTACTGTCATTGCTGGAACAGGTGTTGGAAAGACACAGTTTCTTAGAGAGCTAATCTATGGGTTGCTTAATAACACTGAGTCCAACGTGGGTGTATTGTTCTTAGAAGAACCTATCCGTGACACTGGCCTTGGGTTGATGTCAGTTCATGCTAACAAGCGTTTGTATTTACCTGATGAGGAGTTCTCCAAGGATGAGTTTGATGATGCCTATAAAGCAACTGTTGGGTCAGGCAGGGTCTTTCTTTATGACAGCTTTGGTAGTAATAGTATTGATCGTATTCTCGCTACTATCCGTTACCTTGTCCGTGCTTTGGACTGCAAGTATATTATACTTGATCATATCTCTATTGTAGTTTCTGATCAAAGCAATGGTGATGAACGCCGCGCACTAGACGAGATTGCTACAAAGCTTAAGACCTTGACTGTCGAGTTGTCTGTCTGTATCATTATGGCTGCTCACTTGAAGAGGCCAAGCAATGGACAATCGCATGAGGAAGGTGCTTCTGTTAGCCTTTCTGATATTCGTGGGACTGCCGGGATTGGGCAGTTGTCTAATATCATTCTGGGTCTTGAGCGGAATACACAGGCAGATGATCCAGCAGAAAGACACATTGTCAGGGTACGTGTAGTAAAGAACAGGTTCAGCGGTATGACGGGGTTAGCTACTCACCTCCGGTATCATACTGAATCTGGTAGACTCATCGAAGAACAACCAGATACACCAGTGGAGAACAACGATGGTAACGATTAACATTCACGTTGACGGATGGATATCAGAAGAAGGATTCCATATCTTTGTAGAAGATCAAGAAGAAATTATTACCTTCTTTAAGATGGCTAATGATTATATTGAAAGTCAGTGCGTACCTAGTAGCCCTCCTACTATCCGACAGGATGGTAGAGAAAACATTGCAAAGCTAGCGTACTCACTTGAAGCTTTGGCAGGATATTTAAGGAAGCAAGCTAATGCAATCACCGACTGGGAAGATCATATGGGACATAGAAACTGATGCGTTGGATGCTACAGAAATTTACATCTTGGTTGCCAAAATCCTGGGACAAGAAGGATACTACATCTTTCGAGATGCAGAAAACTTCCGAACCTTCTACGAACACCATGAAGAATACGACTGGGTTGGACACAACAGTATCTCCTTCGATAGTCCTGTCCTGTCCCGTCTGTGGGGTGTCACTATCCCCGTCTCCAGACAATGGGACACTCTTGTTATGTCACGGTTGTGGCAGCCAACTCTTGATGGGCATGGACTTGAAGCGTGGGGCAACCGCCTCGGTGAAGCAAAGATCCAGTTTCAAGACTTCTCAAAGTACACGGAGGAAATGAAAACATATTGCAAGCAAGATGTTAAGGTAACAGAGAAACTCTATAAGACACTGGTTAAGAACCTTAAAGGTTTCTCTCCAGAATCTATTCGCCTTGAGCATTCAGTACAGGCTATTGTCTCTGAGCAAATCAGGAATGGTTTTCTCTTGGACAAATCAGTAGCGATGGAGATTTATACTGGTGCTTTGCAAGAAGCTAACCGTATAGAAAATGCCATCGTTGAGTTTTTTCCTCCTATAGTTGAGGAGAGATACTCAGATAAGACAGGTAAGAAACTTAAGGATAAGGTGGAGTACTTTAATCTTGGTTCACCATCTCAAATTGTTAAGAGACTTGATGAGCTTGGTTGGAAACCAAAGGTACAAACGAAGACTGGAAAGAGTTGGAAGATCTGTCAAGAGAATCTTGATACTATACCTGATCATCTGCCTGATGGTAGGGATATGCCTAAGTGTATTAAAGACATGAAGAAGTGGAAGATCCTTGAGACAAGATGGAAGACAGCAAAAGACTGGATGGATAGAATGGACGGAGATGGCAGAGTCCACGGACAAGTTATCGTCCCCGGTACAGTCACTCACAGAGCCAGTCACCAAAACCCAAACATGGCAAACATCCCCTCTATCACCACAGAGCGAGGCTTATCTGGGCTATTTGCGTACGAATGCAGACAAGCTTGGACTGTCCCCAGAGGCTCTGCTTTGGTTGGAACTGATGCTGCTGGAATACAACTTCGTGTACTTGCCCACTACATGAATGACCCTGAGTATACGAAGACCCTGCTTACCGGGGACATCCATACCTTTAACAAGAATGCTTTAGGCGAACACTGTAAAGATCGCCCAACAGCAAAGACTTTTATTTATGCTTGGTTGCTTGGTGCAGGACAGGCTAAGGTGGCACAGATCTTGGGCTGCACTGTAAAAGAAGCGGGAGTTGCTATGGACAACTTCCTCCATAGTATTCCTGCACTAAAAGAACTGAAGAGGAAGGCAGCTATGGCAGCGCAGCGTGGCTACCTTGTTGGTCTTGACGGTAGGCGGATACAGATTGAGTCTGAACATAAGTCACTCTCTGTCTACCTTCAGGGTGGTGAGACAATCATTATGCGTTTATCTAACGTAATGTGGTACAACCGTGCAAAGAAGGAGAAGATAAATTTCAAGCAAACCGTATGGGTCCATGACGAATGGCAAACAGAAGTGGAGGAAACAAGAGCAGAAGATCTTGGAAGATTACAAGTACAGGCCATCAGGGATGCTGGAGAATACTTCAAGATGAACTGTCCTCTTGATGGTGAGTACAAGATTGGGAAGAACTGGGCAGAAACCCATTGACTCCCACGAATAATATGTTACACTATACTTCTAATCAACTGGAGACTAAAACAATGGCTACTACGAAGACTGTTACTGGTGAGTTCCGCACCAAGGTTTACTTCGCTCACGTTCAGGAACCTTCTCAGTTTGGGAACTATGAGGTTAACCTTGCGGTAACTCCTGAGATGGAGAAGGCTCTTATTAGTATGCGCCTTGATAAGAAGATCAAGGATGGCAAGGAACGTATTAACAATGGTGGTAAGTATCTTACCTTGCGTAATGCTGCTGTAGATCTTAGTGGCTTTGAGTCTGAGATGGTTGTCATTGACCAGAATGGTAAGCGCACAAAGGATCTTATTGGTAACGACTCTGAGTGCATCGTTTATTGGCGGTCATATGATACACCGAAGTACGGCAAGGTCATCAAGCTTGGCAAGATGATTGACTGGGATGAGGAAAACAAGAAAAAAAAGTTTGGTGCTTTGAAAGTCATTGAACTTGTTGCTTATGCCTCCCCGGTAAATGAGTTTGCTGCTGCTATGGATGAAGCTGAAGATCCGTTTCCTCCATCTGCTGACCTGAAGCCGAAGAAAAGCAAGTCGGTTGAGTTTGAGATCGAAGCCTAATGATTAACTATTACGTACCTGATGAGGTAGAAGTTAAGGGGGATTCTGTGGAGTCCCCCTCCCACTATAACAATGGGTCTGTCGAGTGCATTGATTATCTTAAGGATAACATGCCATACGATAACTTCCTTGGGTATCTTGAAGGTAACTGTAAGAAGTACCTTCACCGTTGGAGGTACAAGAAGAAGCCCCTTGAAGATCTTAAAAAAGCACAGTGGTACTTGAACCGATTGATTAAGGAGTTGGATAATGGACTTTGATGATTACCAGAACAAAGCACTGGATACTCTCCTTGTCGATACAGCAGATCACCTAACCTATGGTCTTTCAGCAGAGGTTGGTGAGATCATGAGCCTGATGCAGAAGTACGCTCGTCAGGATTCAAGGTACTGGACTGAGGACAAGGATACTTTCTTCGAGCAGTATACTCCCCTGTTTAAGGAAAAGCTTTTCGCTGAAATGGGTGATGTCCTTTGGTATCTCGCTTGTCTTGCCAACCATCATGGGTTTCCATTGAGTCAGATTGCACAACATAACTTGGAAAAGTTGGGTAATAGAAAGAACAACGGTACTCTCCGTGGTAATGGAGATAATCGCTAATGGCTTCTATTAATACATTAGCTGAAGATATCCATAAGCTACTAGAAAAGGGTACTGATGTTGATCTGACTGAACAGGTTAAGGACTTTGGTAATCGTATCTCTACCTTGATTAGGGATAGACTTTTACCCAAGACAGAAAAGCGTACACTTCGTATGTCCAATATTGGTAAGCCCGATAGGCAACTATGGTATGAAGTTAGAGGTGAAGTAAACAAGGAAGACTTCAATGGACCTACGTATCTTAAGTTCCTTTATGGAGATCTTATCGAAGAGATTGTACTCTTCTTGGCTGAAGTTGCGGGTCATTCTGTGTCAGATAGACAGCGACAAGTTAACGTCGATGGGATTGTTGGTCACATTGATGCTGTCATTGACGGTGTACTCATTGATGTAAAGTCTACATCACCCCATGCCTTTAAGAAGTTTAAGGATGGGACTCTTCGTAACGATGATCCCTTTGCCTATATCCCACAGTTGTCTGGGTATCTACAAGGCACAGGTATTGAGCATGGTGGTTATGTCGCCGTTGATAAACAAAATGGTAACATTGCCTTTATGCCTTTAACCAATGAGGATGAGTACAATGTCAAGGATAGGATTAAAAAGATTAAAGAGATTGTCTCCTCTGAAAATCCTCCCCCTCGTTGTTTCTCTCCTGAACCTATGGGTAAATCTGGGAATCTTAAGCTGCCTACTGGTTGTTCTTATTGTTCTTTTAAATCTGAATGCTGGAAGGATGTAGGACTTCGTAAGTTCCTTTACTCTACTGGCCCTGTCTGGATGACGCACGTTGAAAAAGAACCGGAAGTCATTGAAGTCGAAGCTTAAGTTAAACGATTCTCCTAGACGTTGGAAAGAGATAGAGAAAAAGTATGGCCTCAGTAAAGAACAATATCAAAACATTCTTACAATCCAAGGAGGATGTTGTGCAATATGTCAACGATCTCCTGATAAGATTCGACCTAAGCGAAATCTTGCAGTCGATCACAATCACACCACCGGAGAAATCAGAGGACTTCTTTGTTATCGATGCAACCATGTCTTACTTGGACGAATACTAAGAGATAACGTAGGCATGGCGAAGAGAACATACGACTACCTCAGAACAAAGAAAGGGTATGGTAAAGTACCTTAACTACCCTTAGCTCAGTTGGATAGAGCATCTGCCTTCTAAGCAGAATGTCGCACGTTCGAATCGTGCAGGGTAGGCCAAGCCCGGTTAGTTAAATGGGATAACAGTTGATTTGTAATCATCAATCGCGGGTTCGATTCCTGCACTGGGCACCACTCTTTCTACTACTAACAACACCAGTAAATGCGGAGATAGCATCATGGTATGGACCAGGATTTCATGGGAAGAGGACAGCAAGCGGTGAAAGATTTAATCGTTATGCTTATACTGCCGCTCATCGGAGCCTACCTTTTGGCACTCGCCTTAGTGTGTGTCATCGTACCAAGTGTGTTACAGTCAGAATCAATGATCGTGGTCCCTTCAGGAAAGGGAGACAAATTGATCTCTCCGAAGCCGCAGCAAAGAAAATTGGCTGTAAAGGAATATGCAGTGTAAAGATAAGGAGACTACCATGACAGACTATCAGAACGACTACAGAAATATGTATGAAGAACTTCGTGCTACGATCAGACTTTACTTTGAGATTAAGCACGACGATGGTACAGTTTATGATGACTTTGACTGGGAAAAAGCACTAGAAGAAACTGAACTGGACCTACTGATAATGGTTGGTCTTATTGACGAAGAGGAAGTTTATGACGAAGACTCATCTGATCATCCCTGATCCTCACGCTGCACCTGATGAATCACTTGAACGGTTCACCTATCTTGGTAAACTCATTGCATCAGTAAAGCCTGATGTTGTAGTTTGCATTGGCGACTGGGCTGATATGCCTTCGCTCTGTTCCTATGATAAGGGAACAAAGGGATTTGAAGGACGTAGGTATAGGAAGGATATTGAAGCTTCGTGTACTGCACAAGACTTGATGTTCCGTCCTATCAAGGAAGCAAAAAAGAAACTTCCTCGGTTCATTATGGTAACAGGAAACCATGACTATGCTCGAATTGAAAAAGCTATCCAGAAAGATGCAGTCCTTGACGGAACTATCTCCGTACAGGATCTACAATATGAAGACTTTGGTTGGGAGACTTACCCTTTTCTGGAACCTGCTGAAGTGGATGGTGTATATTACTCGCACTATTTCCCAACGGGGGTCATGGGTAGAGCTACAAGTGGTGAACATCAGGCATACACCCTCCTTACAAAACAATTCGTTTCCTGCACGCAAGGCCACACTCACACTAGAGATTTCGCAGAGAGGACTGGACCTGATGGACGACGAATCATGGGGTTGGTAGTCGGTTGTTACATTGACAGGAAGCATGAGTATGCTGGTCAGGCTAACAAAATGTGGTGGCCGGGAGTTGTAATTAAACGGGGAGTTAACGCTGGAATGTACGATCATGAATGGGTATCATACGAAAGAATTAAGAATGAGTTTCGAGATTAAACAACTTATCCTTGATAGGTTCTCTATTCTGGAACTTGTAGAAATCCTTGACCTAGACCCAGAAGAGTTCTATGATAGGTTTGAAGACATCATCATTGAACGCTTTAACAAGCTTAAAGAGATTGACAATGGGCTGGAGAAAGAAAAGTTTTCAGAAGAAGATTAAGAACCGAAGTTCCTTTGCAAGAGAACTTGAAGAGGGACAGTACCGTCAAAGAATAAAAGAATCCGACAAAGATTATAATCGTAAGAAGTTAAGGATAAAAGATGTACACGAATACGAAGAACAATCTGCCGACTGACTACCAAACCTTTATTGCTACGTCACGGTATGCTCGTTGGGTTGATGACGAAAATCGTCGTGAATCTTGGGAAGAAACTGTTGATCGGTTTATGAAGTATGTAGTAGCTCCTAAGATTACAGAGAAGTCTACCTACGAAGATATCCGTGAGGCTATTCTAACTCTTGAAATTATGCCCAGTATGCGAGCTATGATGACGGCTGGCAAAGCTTTGGAGCGTGACAATACCTGTGCTTATAACTGTTCTTATCTTCCGGTTGATGACATGAAGTCCTTCGATGAGGCTATGTTTATTTTAATGTGTGGGACTGGTGTTGGCTTCAGTGTTGAGCGCCAGTATGTTACTAAGCTTCCAGAAGTACCTGAGCGCCTCTTCGATTCGCAGACTATGATTGTTGTCTCCGATAGCAAAGAAGGTTGGGCTAAGGCTTTGCGTCAGCTTATCTCTCTTCTGTACTCAGGTGAAGTACCGAAGTGGGATATGGGTAAGATCCGCCCTGCTGGTTCCCGTCTGAAGGTATTCGGTGGCCGTGCTTCTGGCCCTGAACCTCTTGACCAGTTGTTCCGTTTCGTTGTATCTGTCTTCCGTAATGCTTCTGGTCGCAAGCTTAACTCGCTTGAGTGCCATGACATTATGTGCAAGATCGGTGAAGTTGTTGTAGTCGGTGGTGTTCGTCGTTCTGCTATGATATCTTTGTCCAACCTATCGGATGATCGTATGCGTAATGCCAAGACAGGACAGTTCTGGGAAACAAACCCACAGCGTAGCCTTGCCAATAACTCTGTAGCTTATACTGAAAAGCCTGATGCTAGTACGTTCCTGCATGAGTGGGCTTCTTTGGTTGACTCTGGTACTGGTGAGCGTGGTATGTTCTCTCGCGTTGCAGCACAGAAGCATACTGAGAAGAACGGTAGGCGTGACCCTAACCATGACTTTGGTACGAACCCTTGCTCTGAGATCATCCTCCGTCCGTACCAGTTCTGTAACCTGACTGAGGTTGTTGTTCGTTCAGAGGACAAGCTCGTTGATCTTGAGCGTAAGGTTAAGTTAGCTACGATCCTTGGTACTGTCCAAGCTACATACACCCACTTCCCCTACCTTCGTAAGATCTGGACTAAGAACACAGAAGAAGAGCGTCTCCTTGGTGTCTCCCTAACTGGCATCATGGATCATGATATCCTGAATGGGTCTAATCCTCTTGGTCAGCTTCCGGCTGCACTAACTGCACTGAAGGAAGCAGCAGTTAAGACAAACAAGATCTGGGCTGAGAAGCTTGGTATTCCTGTCTCTGCTGCTATTACCTGTGTCAAACCTTCTGGTACAGTGTCTCAGCTTGTTGACTCTGCTTCTGGTATCCACCCTCGGCACAATGGTTATTACATCCGCCGTGTCCGGGGAGATAATAAAGATCCTATTACGCAGTTCATGAAGGACATGGGTATTCCGAATGAGCCTGACATTATGAAGCCTGAGAATACTACAGTGTTCAGCTTCCCTGTTAAAGCTCCTGATGATGCTATTACTCGCCATGACATGACAGCGAAGGAACACCTTCACCTTTGGAAGATCTATGCTGAGTTCTGGTGTGAACATAAACCTTCGATTACCGTCTCTGTTAAGCCTGACGAATGGGTTGGTGTAGGATCTTGGCTGTATGAGAACTTCAATATTGCCTCTGGTCTTAGCTTCCTTCCTCATTCAGACCACATCTATAAGCAAGCCCCTTATGAAGATTGTACTCAGGAAGAATACTATAAACTCCTAGAGCAGATGCCAGAAACAATTGACTGGTCTAAGCTTTCGGATTACGAAAAGGAAGATACGACTAAAGCTAGTCAGTCTCTTGCCTGTACTGCTGGTGTCTGTGAAATTGTGGATATTACTTAATGGATAACGATGACAAGAAAGTCTTCAAGCTGATTCAAAAAGACAAAGAAAAACCCCCAGAGGAAACTCCGGGGGTTACACCTGATGACCTTCTTAAAGAAGGACTAGGTAAATATGATGAGCTTATCTTGGTTGGATGGCACGGGGATCACTTTAAGATCTCTTGGACTGAGAACCTTCTACCGGAGGAGGTTAATCTTCAGCTTGACCTAGCCAAGTCAAGACTTCTTAACAAGCTCTATGAGTTCTAACTAAAGAGATTTACCAGAAGAACCGATAGCAAACCTTTCGGCTTGTCTTCTTCTCATTCTCTCCAAATTAGTTCTACGCTTAGGCTTTGCCTTGGCAGGAGCAGCAGGGGTTGCACCAGTTGTAGCCCCTGTTCTATTTGGCTTTGTCTTAGGCTTAGGGGGAGCAGAAGCAGACCCTGCTTTCTTCTTAGGCATATAAGCACCCGGAGTCTCGGGTCTACCAGCAACTGTCGTACCTGCTTTCTTCTTAGGCATATAGGAACCAACAGGTACATCAGGACGGCCAGCCACTGTAGTCTTAGCCGTCTTAGCACCGACAGGCATACCTGCCTTAGAAGCAGCAATCGCTGCTGTTCTACCAGATACTCCTACAACTCTCACAGA
>Ga0105103_10001825_pt1 | contig 11354 bp, 8 predicted proteins | sample PPLLaktember2015_2_FD_79107 | JGI IMG/M metagenome (GOLD analysis project Ga0105103, IMG submission 79107) | Freshwater sediment microbial communities from Prairie Pothole Lake near Jamestown, North Dakota, USA - PPLs Lake P7 Core (6) Depth... | ecosystem: Environmental > Aquatic > Freshwater >...
GTGTCTGGTGGTGTCTGGAGGTCGGCGCTCAGGTCGGGTTCGTGGCACCGGCTTTCAACACCGGCCCGCCCCGCTTCCCTACTCGCCGTTCCCCTCTTGCGTCCCCCGGTCTCTCAGCCGGTTCTGGCTCTCGCCTCGTCCCTCTCGCCTTCGTGCCCGGGCTGGGCACCTTCGGCGGGTCCGCTCGTCATTCTCACGGTCGTGGGGCCGTGGACCCTGAGCGGGTTCCCGTGGATCGTCCTGCGACCCTGCTCGTGAGTGGCGGTGGCGGCTCCCTTCAACTGAAGCGGTGATGACATCAACGTACGCGCGACCGCAAGCGGTCATACCCCCCGGGAGTATCGGCGCTGAGCACGAAGGTTGCCAGTGGTGTTGGCAAGGTTTGTGTAGGTTTCACGAAGTTTGAACTCAGCGACCCCGGGCGGGCGGTGCGTTCCGGCACCGACTAACGAACAGTGGGTGGAAGTGGCGATCTGCCTTACGAAGTGTGGCTCGAGAGGGCAGATTGCCTAACGCGCCCCTATTTGCGTGATGACGCAAGTCAGTCGAACGCGCTCCAGCGGATGAGGTGCGGGCGGCGGCTGCCGGGCGCCCAGACGAGGCTGACGAGGTGATGCCACGAGTTGATGGTGACCTCGCCCCGGGTGACGAGGATGCTGGCGGCGACGAGCCGGTTCACGAGGCTGAGGTGGACGATGAACGGGCGGCGGTGGGCTGAGAGGTGCATGACCCAGACAAGGACGGCTGCGTCGTCGGATGTCAAACGAGGCGACGAGGATGCGGCGAGGACGCGACGAGGACGCGAGGGGGCAGGTCCGCCCCTCTCCCCAGCGTGGGGTACCCCCCACCCCAGCACGCCAGCCCGTGGCCCCAACCCGGGCCGGGAGCGTGGAGGTGGGGGCAACAGGGGCCGGGGTGACGGGGCCGGGGGTGAGGGCGAGGGGCTGAGATCAACTGCCGATAATGTGAGTTATGTCTGTCCCGTGCGTGGGCTTGCGTCAATACGCAAGCAGCATGGCTTGGCCGTGGGGTGGGCGCTACTACATACCCCACCACCTGTTGATCTCACATGAGGGGCGGCGCGCCCCCCGTTTCCGCTCGACCGGGTGGGTGGGCACGGGGGTTTTCGTGGGGAATGCTGGCGCTTGAGGACACTGCACCACTGCACATACACCCCCCCTCTTCACAGCAAGACGCCCCTCTCAGGGCAAGAGGGGCGTCGTAGGGGTGTCATGCGTTACACGCTACCCACCTCTGCGTGGTGTTCTGAGTACACGGAAGTACTCGTTCCAGCACCTGCGACAGTACGACAGGGTCTTGCCGCTGCGGGTCACCGCCCGAGGCTCTCCACGCTCACAACGGGGACAAATCAGTTGGGTTCGCGGTCTTTCCACATCAGTTGGGTTGGGTGTTGGGTTCAAGTTCAAATCCAGTTGGGTTCGTGGTTGGGCCGGGAGATCTGGAGGCAGTTGGGTTTCTCCTGAACCCAACTGCCTACACCCTATAGGTCGGTCAGTTGGGTTCACGGCACCTTCTCCCACTTCTTCGGACGGCCCGTCGAGGCCACCCGGAACAGGTCCGGTCGGGCCTTCAGCGCCTTGTCCACGCCTTCGTCGGACACGGACTGGAAGAAGTCTTCCTTGATCGCGTCACGGATCTGCTTGTTGGACATCTGCGTCCCGTCCGCCACCACCGCCGCCACCATGTCGTGCAGCGAGGTCTTCGGAGCGGCCTCCTCGCTGGCCTCGATGCGCCGCGCGGCGTCCCAGATGCTGAAGGTGACCTCGCGGTCCTTCTCTCTGGGGCCGTCGTTGCTCTTCTGGTTGCGGTACGAGAGCGAGATGACGTGCGGGCTGAAGCGGCCCAGCGCCGGGTCGAACGATCCGGCCTCTTCACGCTCGCGCTCGACGCTCCACGTCCGCCGCGCTACCAGATTGTGGACGTGGACGCTACCGAATGGCTTCTCAGGGTGCTTCTGCTGCTGCCCCGCGACGTGGGCCAGCATCAGCGTGGGGAGGTGCAGCATCTGGAGAGCGTTCGCCAGTTCGATGGCGCTCTCCTGCCCCCCCAGCGAGTCGTGAGTCGTCGTCGCCGTCGAGTACGAGTCGATCACGATGAAGTCGATGCCCAGTCTGGCCACCTCTTCAGCGATCAGCGACACGACCTCGATGATCGGCCCCTTCTTGGCCCCCCAGCCGACCCCGTACGGGGCGCGCCAGTGGATGTTGGCCTTCTCCTCGACCGTGAGGCCGAGGTCGGTGAGGCGTTTCCCCCACTCGCGGGGGTGGTTCTCGTAGTCGAGGATCAGAACGCGCCGCTGTTCCTCCTGCACGAGCCTCGACACGAGCCACGCGGCGGTCAGGCCCTTGCCCACACCGCCCTTCCCGTACAGGATCGTGGTCTCTTCGGGGTGCAGCCACCCGTCGAGGAGCATCGGAGGGGGGTCGTCGGTCGGCAGGTCGTTCGCGGTCCAGTTCCCGAGGATCCCCGGCTCGTACTCCAGCCCCTTCTTGGGGCGGGAACCCGCCTCTGGGACCGTGAGGATGATGTTCGGGGGGTCTACGGGGAAGTGCGAGAGGTCTCCCATGGCCTGACGGACCTCTTCGGGGGTCTTGGGCTGGGGAAACTGGGCGTTGATGGCCAGCAGGGCTTCGTAGACTGCCTCGTCGGCCATCCCGCGCCCGTGCAGGAAGCGGGCTGTGTCACGCAGCGTGTCGTGCCGCTGCCCTGCCGGGATCTGGTCGTAGGGGGTGGGGTTCGCCTTCTCCTGCTGGCGCTGCGCCGTAGCCCTTGCCGTCCATTCGGGTGGCAGCGTGGCTGCCATGCCCCGTTGCACGACCTCGTAGTGGGCACCGGAGGGGTGGAGCGACCCCGCTCCGACGACGAAGCCCCCCGGGAAGCGCCTCGTGACGATGCCGAAGAGGTTGCCCCCGGGGTCGTCGCTGACCGTGTACATCGCGTGGAAGCCGTTGGGGGTCTTCTGGCCCTCCGTGGCGGGCGGCTTCCCGTGTTCCGCGATCATCGTCTTCCAGTTGTCGAGGCCCTCGCTGTCGAGGTCGAGGAAGACCTCACCGGGGCGGGGGACGATGCCGTAGTTCTTCGTGCCCGGGTTGCTGAGGGCCTTCTTGATCTGCTGCTCGCTCGTGAGGAACGAGTGCTTGTAGCCCTCGCCGTCTGCGCGCTTCGCCACCGCCGGGTGCTTGCCGGGGGACTTGCAAGCCTCGCCCGCCGGGCACATGCACGGGAGGAGGCCGTCGTCGCGGCGGATCCCGCTGGGGTCGGGGGACCAGACGGGGATCACGCCTCGCCCGGCCCTGAACTGGCGGATCGCCTCGTCTATGGCGTCCGTGTTGTCCCAGTCGATGGACTGCCTGAGCCGTCCTGTCATTGGCTGCTCGCCATGGTTGATCACTCCTGATACACTTGCGTTGTCTCCCTCTCGCTGCACGAAGGCCCGCCCGGTTGACCGGAGCGGGCCTTCGTGTTGTCAGCCGATGGCTGAGGCTAGAAGGGGAGGTTGTCGGTGGTCTCGTCGGTCTCGGCGGCGATCACGGGGCGCGGGCGCCCGGTGCGCTTGGTCGGGAGAGCGGTGACCTTGGCCACGCGCGGGTAGCCCTTCTCGTTCAGTTCGATGGACACGAGGGCCTTCTTGCCGACGAGATCCTTCTCATCGAACTTGACCCCCGCCTGAACGGCCTCGGGGCCGAGAAGGGCGGTGAGGATCTCGTAGGTCCGCGAGCGCGGGCCGGTGCTGAGGGTGGAGAGGCCGTCGATCTCGACCGTGTCGTCCTCCGGGTCGCCCCAAGTCCAGATGAGGCGCTTGCCGTCATCGGGACCGTAGAGGCCCTCACCGACGAAGGAGTCGATGACCTTGAGTTCGCACTTCACCAGCAGCATCTCGTAGGTGCCGGGGTCGATGTTGACGGTCGGGGTCTGGACTTCGATAAGGCTCATGGGTGTGGTTCTCCTTGTTGGGTGGTGTGCTTCAGGGTGGTGTCTGGGTGCGGTCGAGTAGACTGTAGGCACTTCCTCCGCTGCTGTGGGGGTGGTCGAGAACGAGTATACACGATTGCGAGGCCGTCAACTATGGCATGTCCCATCTGCGCGCAGCCCCTCGTGGCCAAGTTGGCAGACACTCTACTCGCTTCGGGCGAGCCACCTGCTCGGGTCGCCGCTGCGCTGAAGGATGGTGGGGTCGAGCGCATCGGCCCGGCTCGTGTCGAGAACCACTTCATCGAGTGCCGAGGGGGCGAGATCGCCGTGGCCAAGGCAGCCGGTGGCCCCAAGCAGCCGAGGGATCTGGCCGCGATGGTCCGCGACCGCGCCGTCGAGGGGCTGGAGACAGGCGAACTCGCAGTCACGGTGCAGCACGGGCTTCAGGCCCAACAGATGATCGAGAACCGTGAGTCGAAGGAGAAGGACCGCGAGTTGATGATCGCGCTCGCGCGCGTGCTGGGGGGTGCGTTGCCTCCTCCCCACATCATCATCGACGCAGTTCCGTATGCAGAACTCGACAGTGGCGAGCAGGACTCTGCGTACGATCCCGACGACATGGTGAGGGTGTGAGCCGGGTCTACCGTGGCCACTACCGGGTCATGGTGAAGTTCAACTGGATCGATGACCCGGCGCAGGGCTACGACTGGCTCCCGCCCATGCCCTACGAGGACGCCGAGCGCGAGTTGTTCGACATCGCGTACTCCCTCAAGTGGGAAGCGACCGACGACAAAGGGATCAAGCACATCCTGCGGGTCAAGTCAGCGATCATCGTGGGACCAATCGCGCACACGCTGCACATCCCGCTGGAGGAACTCTATGACTACGGATACACGCCCCACTACTGGTGACTTCTGGCAGGTGCTGGAGTCCTGCCGCTGGGACATCGTGCGGTTCGCCCTGCTCGTGCTGGGGGTTCATGCCCACCCGGGGCAGGTGCGGTTCTTCAACGCCGTCCTTTCGCGAACCCCCGACCGCTGGAAGCCAGCATTCCTCACGATCATGGTCTCGGCGGGGAACCGCGCCGGGAAGACGCTGGCCGTGGCGATCATCATCCTGCACAGCGTCATCTACAAGATCGGATTGCAACCTCCAGATCCCACGAGCCGCTCCTCTCTGAGTCGGTGGAGCAAAGCCTCCTACGAGTGGTACCACTTCGCCATCCAGCAGGAGACCTCCGAGATCGTGTGGGAGGAACTCGTGAAGTTGCTGACCGGGACGCACGAGGCCCAGAAGGACGGCACCTGCCCCATCCTCGACGCCCTTGGTCCCACTGTTGCCACCCACGACAAGAAGTACCACGGCGACTACCGCTGGATCGTGCTGCACCCGGCGCTGGGCGGGGGCCAGATCCACTTCCGCACCACGGGCGAGCGGGCGCTGGGCGGGCTGGGCAAGGACATGAACGGCATCTCCTACGACGAGTGCGCGTTCGACCCCAACCTTGAGTTCGTCTTCAACGAGGTGCTGAACATGCGCCGCCTTTCCACGAGCGGGCAGTTGATCCTCATCTCGACGCCGACCGAGGGCATCACCCAGTTCGCGGACCTCTGGGCGACTGGTGACCCGGCAGCCCCCGACCGCTGGCCGGGGAGGTTCTCGATGCGGATGTCCACCCGCGACAACATCGGCTACGGCATCGACCCCGAGATGTTTGAGCGGATCCTTGAGCAGGTGCCCCCCGAGTTGGTCCCACAGAACATCGACGGGTACTTCATTGAGGGCCGCGAGCAGCACTTCGCCACTTCGTCCATCGAGCGCGCGTTTGACATCGACTTGCCCGAGGTTACACAAGCGATGCCCAACCATCGCTATGTTCAAGGAGTGGACCCTGCGCTTACATATGACAGCACTTGGAGCATCGTGCTGGATGTGACGAACCCGGACAAGATGGTGGGCGTGAGCGCGCGGATGCGCTCGGGGCGCCAGACGGCGGACGGGCTGGTGGCGCTGGCGTCGAACCAGCACCGGGCCTACACCGACATCGAGCGGCGGATCTGGTGCCACACCGGCATTGACGCCACCGGCTTCGGGGGCAAGGTCTTCCGGTCGATGCTTCAGGGGATCAGCCCCCTCACCTCGGTCGAGTTCGGCGGTCGGCGCTCGCAGAAGTTGCGGATCCTGTCGAACCTCCGTTCGGCCCTCGACAACGGGCGACTTGTCATGCCGCGCCACGGCGTGTGGCTCCAACTGCGGCGGCAGTTGCTGGGCTACAAGTTGAACGACCGCAAGTTGGTGCAGGACGCCGTCATGGCACTTGCCGTGGCTCTGTATGTCGCCCAGCGGATGGTGGGGGCAAACGAGAACCCAGTGGCGTTCGACTACTTCCGTGGGGCGAACGATGATGTAGACTTCACCGAAGTGAGTCACGGTGGGCGCATCACCCGTGTCCGTATGACTCCACTGTCGAGGTAACCGATGGAAGACCTCAGCATCTCCCTTGCTATCGAGTTCGCGCGGCTCGACACGCTCACCGGGGAGATCACGCCAGCCGAACTGGCGATCATGCAGGAGTGGAAGGCCCGGCGTGGGCAGTACGAGTCGGAGATGACTCGCTTCTCCGAACTCTGTGACCGCTTCGATGACCTGTACTACCCGAGCGACATCCTCGCCCATCAGGGCGCCAGCCACTGGGCTTGGCACCCGTCTGCCCGCACGCCCGGGCGCGCCCATGTCTCCGTCAATGTGCCGCCCGTCTATGTGGACATCCCAGCCTCGCTCCAGTCTGTGCCGCCCGTCGAGAACTTCGTGGCCCAGATGGACAGCGAACAGGCCCGCGACATCGCCTCGATGGCTGAGCGGATCTACCGGGCGTGGAAGAACGACATCGACTGGGAACTGAAGACTCACCAGTCGTGCGTCGTGAAGGGCCTGTACGGGCGCACGGCGGCGAAGGTGTACTGGGATGCCGATGCTAGGCGCCCGGCAGTCGAGATCATCGACCAGCCGCGCAACCTGTGGCTGGGCTGGGGGCAGAGCGACTACAAGACCCTCAACTGGGCGGCGTATGTCTACCGCATCACGCCCGAGTCTGCCTACGAGCAGTGGGGTCTGGTCTGCCAGCCCCGTGACACGCCGTCTGGCAAGTCCACCCTCTATGTCTCCCGCAACGACGGGGACTTCGACCTGAACTCCCGCGACTGGCTCTTCAACTTGGAGGGCATGGTTGAGGTCACCGACTACTGGTACCGGCGCCCTGTCGTGACGAAGGCCCGCAAGGGCTTCGGACTGGTCCGCCACGAGACTTGGAACGCCATCATCGTCGGCAACCGGGTCGTCAAGAACGAGCGCCATCCCGAGTACGACGGGCGGATGCCCTATGTCCCGCTCTTCAACTCCTACATCCCCGGCGTGCCCGATGGGCGCCCCGAGTTGTACGACATCGAGCAGTTGTTCCGCGAGAAGGACGAGCGGCTGACCAGCGGGTCGCAGTTGATGCACAACACGATCAACGCCCAGTACTGGCAGTTGTACGGGCCAGAGGCCCCGGATGTGGTGCCGCCCGGTCTGAAGCCGACCCCAAACCGGGTGGTCGCCCCCGGTGCGGGCAACCGCATCGAGTCCATCAACCCGTGGATGCCCGAGTTCCAACTGGAGCAGTTCCTCGTCCGGGTGGACCGGGAACTCTCCGACGTGTCGGGCCTCAACGACCTCCTTCGTGGGCTGGCCCCGCCGTCCGTGCTGTCGTCCAGCAAGGCGATCAACGCCCTCGTTGCCAACTACGAGGCCCGCATCCGTATGAAGCGAGACCTCCTCTACAAGTGGCGCCGGGATGTATGGAACCTCGCCGCCGACCTCTGGTCCGTGAAGGACAAGGCACTGTCCCCGATCCTCGTGGGGTCTTCGGCGCTGGAGATCGTTGCCCCCACGCTCACCCCTCGCGACGACATGGAGACAGCCACCATGGCTGCGAACCTCAAGCGCGAGAAGATCTGGTCGGGCAAGCGGGCCATGGACCGGACGGGCGTCGAGGATCCCGAGCAGGAAGAGAACATCATCAGGGCCGAGCAGACCGACGCCACCCTCAACCCGGCAGCGGTGCAGGTCATGGCCCAGTTGATGGCCGTCCTCCAGCAGTTGGGGATGCAGAGTCAGGAGGCCCAGCAGATCGCTGGTCAGCAGATGGGGTCGGCTCAGGCCGCAGCCTCCGACGCTCGCCTTCTGGGCGGCAACATGCAGGGCGCCCCATCGATGCAGGGCGAGGAAGAGCAGATCGGAGGGCCAGCCCCGGAGGGCGGTGCCCCGGTCGGCCTCGCCCAGACCATGATCAAGGAGGGGGAGCCGACGCAGCGGATCCTGACTCAGCAGGAGATCGGCTAGATGGCGCGCGTAGGACAGTTCGGGCGGCGACCCCGTATCGTTCAGTCCCTCTCAGACACCATCGTGTCGATGCTGCGTGAGTACAACAACCTCATCGACCGCAACATGCTGGAGGCGTGGGAGAAGGGCGGTCTCGTTGATGGCAAGAAGGTCACCGACGACAGGATCTTGGCCCACTTCAGGGAGCGCAGGAGCGGGATCTCCAAGGACGATCCGCTCTGGGACTACTACGACAACCTCGTGAGGGAGTACGGGTACACGATCCGTGAGAGCAAGATGTCCCTCCGCTACGCCCAGCACAAGATCTCCGAAGGCCAGATGGCCAACTTCTACCGCACTGAGGCGAGGAAACTCCCGCGCCAGTCGGAGGCGTATCGCCAGTTGATGCGGAACGCTGCCGCCTTCGTGGACCGTTCCCGGTCTGGCGCAGCCGGTTCGGCCTCGGCCTCCAATGCCCGGGCCTACGCCCGCGCTCGTGACAACCAGATGCTGGAGGGCGGTGAGATCGCGTACGACACCGCCACTGGGTACCTGCTCCGGGTGGCCCGGGATCAGGGCATCCTCACGATGAACCAAGATCTGGACGATCTCGCGCTGGGGCTGGAGCAAGACCCCGACCGAATGCTTGGCCTGATCGAGTACCTCAACTCCAAGTTGATGGAGGGCAAGGGCGTCAAGGGGAGCCTGTACTGGACCCTGAAGCGAACCGACCCCAACGGGTTCGACGGGCAGTTCACCATCGAGTACCTGAACGGCCTGTCCCGGCGTGCCGCCAACTCAGCCAAGAAGCGCATCGGGATCGCTGACAAGTACGGGTACAAGACCGAGGCCGACAGCGCCGCCAAGAAGGCTGGCGAGATCGTCGCCCGGGGCAAGTACATCGGTGGCTGGGACGAGGCCGAAGCCTACTCTGAGGGCCGCGCCCTGTTCCACTCCCGCATGAAGATGGCCAAGACCTACGCTGAGCGGAATGCTCTCCGGGGAGACTATGCCGTCTTCTTGGAGGGCCTTGCAGCCGGGCTGCCGTCTGGGTCTGCCTACCTCGGCCCTCTCAACGAGGAGATCAGGGCTGCCCGGGGGCAGGGCGGGCACGCTCGTTCCCTCCACGAGGATCTGGCGAACACCTCCCGTGCCGATCTGGCAGACGACGCCGAACTCCCGGCCATGAATGCGTGGGCCGTGGCTGACGCACAGGCAGCCGAGGAGATGAAGAGCGGCGACAGTTACCTCGTGCAGGGTGAGTGGGAACCCGGGGGGAAGGGTCAGCCTCCCGTGTTCCGCATCGTGGCTGGCGGGCGCCAGTTGGCCACGGCGGGGCAGGTGGCTGCGTCGGGGATTGATGTCACCAATCTCGCGTACATGGGCCTCGTTCCCACCACCCGGCACAACCCGGACGGGTCTACCGACATCGTCTACCTCAAGACCAAGCCCATCCGCGTAACGGCTACCTCCGGGGATGTCGCCACGGGGACGAACCCGGTCACTGGCGAGCCGTCGAGTGCTGGCTACGAGACCGCCGTCACGGGGAAGGATCTCTTTGGGAACGACACCAACGCTTCTCAGGTCGTGGGCGAGATGGTCGTTGGGGTTGATGGCCGCACGCAGTACCGGCCCTACACCGCTGACGGGAAGGGCGAGTGGACATGGACCGATCCGTGGAACAAGGACTATGTCCGGTCCCCGGGGATCCACACCGACGATGCCTACGAGGTGGTGATGTACATCTCCAACCCGGAGGACATCATCAAGGGGTACGACCCGTCGAAGGTGTTCGACAAGACCTTCACCGATCCCAGCCTCCCCAACTCGTTCAGGACTCCCCTCCTCTGGCTGGCGGACAAGATGCAGACGGACGAGGGTCGCAACGAACTCGCCAACACCGAGCCGCAGGTGGCTGCTCAGGTCGCGAAGACGCTCAGTGGCGGCGATGCCGACATGGAGATGGCAATCATCGCCCAGTTCACGGCAGCCCGCGACCGTGTTCTTGGTGGCGAGGCGCTGTACCGCATCAACGCTGCCATCGCCCGGGGCGAGCAGCCCGACCTGAGCGACATCAACGAGTGGCGCCAGCAGGACATCGCGAACGCCCCTGCGAATGCGCTGCCATTCCTCGTGGGCCTCGGCCCGACTCTCGGTCCAGACGGGGTTGTGGCAGACGGCAGGACGCTGGTCAGTGAGGAGGACGCGCGCGCGCGCGCGACGGCAGCCCTGAAGGCTGCTGGGTACAACTCCTCGACCTCGTACCGGAACCCGCAGTACAGCAAGCAGGTGGACATCAGCAAGACCCCGGCGATCCAACTCCCGTCCATCGTGGAGCGGCTCACCGGGAAGACACCCGACTGGATGGTCGGCTCGTCCTACACGCCTCCGACCCCGCAGTCGCAGTTCGTCACCACGCCGAATGTCAACGATGCCACCGGGTTTGTCCTGCCGACGCCGCCGCCAGCCAGCCCCAAGTCCCCGCTTCTGCCCTCGGGTACCTCGTCCAAGGTCAAGCCCGCTGATCCCAAGAAGAAGCCGAAGCCCCCCAAGATCCCGCCTCCTCCCGTCGTGACGCTCCCAAGCGGGGAGACCGGCGTGAGGAAGGGGGATAGGATCGCCTTCTGATGGGCGACTGGGGTTCTGCCTACAGCGGCGGGGGCGCCGTTGGTCCCACCACCGTCACGAACATGTTCGATGGCGCGCTGCCTGATGTCTACCGCAAGCAGACTGGCTCGTCCTCGCGCGGCGGTGGGCTGCCCGATCCCATCGATCAGGCCATCGCCAACACCGGCAAGACGACCATCAACTTCGGTGACCTGTCTGGCAGCATCGGCCAGTCGCTGGAGCAGCAGGGGACGCTCTTCGGGGGCGTTCTCGGATCCCTCCTCCCCGAAGGCCCCCTTCAGGACATCGGGCGCTGGGTTGGCGACAACATCCTGTCGGCCCCGACCAACATCGCGACCGAGATCATCAACCTCCCCGCCGTCCCGAAGCCGTCAGACCCGGCCACGACGCTGGGGTGGTTCGGCGTCTTCGCGGACCTGATCAGTGACCCCAAC